>Ga0126308_10000075_pt1 | contig 22398 bp, 22 predicted proteins | sample Plot55_FD_92533 | JGI IMG/M metagenome (GOLD analysis project Ga0126308, IMG submission 92533) | Serpentine soil microbial communities from UC McLaughlin Reserve, CA, USA - Plot55 | ecosystem: Environmental > Terrestrial > Soil > Grasslands | place: USA: UC McLaughlin Reserve, Lake County... | reverse complement strand
TGGCGCCCTGGGGCGCCGAACTTGCGGAACCGGTCGTACCGGCTCTCGAGCAACTGTTCAGTCGGCGTCCCGAGGAGCTCGCGCAGGGTGGTGACGATCGCCGCCTTCAGGTTCGCGGCCGCCGCGGGCGGGTCGGTGTGCGCGCCTCCTTCCGGCTCCGGCACGACCGCGTCCATGATCCCGAGCCGCAGCAGATCGCGGCCGGTGAGGCGCAGCACCTCGGCAGCACGAGGCGCCTGCGCGGCGTCCTTGAACAGGATGGTCGAGCAGCCCTCCGGGCTGATGACGGAGTAGTACGAGTTCTCCATCATCAGCACGCGATCCCCGACCGCGAGCGCGAGCGCGCCGCCGCTTCCACCCTCGCCGGTGACGACGGTGATCGCCGGAACCGGCAGGCGGGACATCTTCATGATGCTCTCGGCGATCGCGATCGACTGGCCGCGCTCCTCGGCGCCGAGGCCGGGGTAGGCACCGGGGGTGTCGACGAACGTGATCAGCGGCATGCCAAACCGAGCCGCGTGGTCCATCAGGCGCATGCCCTTCCGGTAGCCCTCCGGGTTCGGCATGCCGAAGTTCCGCTCCATCATCTCGCTCGTCGTGTGCCCCTTCTGATGGCCGATCAGGACGACGGCGAGGTCGCCCAGCCGCGCGACGCCGCCGACGATGGCCGCGTCCTGCTCGAACAGCCGATCCCCGTACAGCTCCTGGAAGTCGTCGAAGACGTAGCCGGCATACTCGAGCGTGTTCGGGCGCTCGATGTTGCGGGCGAGCTGGACGATGTCCCAGGCCGGGCGCTTCGGCAGCCCGTCGGGATCGGAGACCGGCTCCGCGCCCTCAGCGTCGGGGATGCCGTCGCCGGACAGCGAGTGCAGCTCGAACAGCTTCCGCAGCACCTGCTGGATGTTCTCGCGCGGCTCGACCAGGTCGAGCATCCCGTGGTCGAGCAGGAACTCGGCAGTCTGGAAATCGTCCGGCAGCTGCTGGCGGATCGTCTGCTCGATCACCTTCGGCCCGGCGAACCCGATATAGCTGTTCGGCTCCGCGAGCAGGACGTCTCCCAGGGTCGCGAACGAGGCGCTGACGCCCCCGTACGTCGGGTCGGTGAGGAGGCAAACGGAGAGAACTCCCTCCTCACGCAGGCGGGCGAACGCCTGGCTCGTCTTGGCCATCTGCATCAGCGACACGCAGCCCTCCTGCATGCGCGCTCCACCCGAGGCGCAGACGACGAGCAGCGGGATGCGGCGCTCGAGCGCGAGCTCGGCGGCCCGGGTCACGCCCTCGCCGACGGCGCTGCCCATGCTTCCACCGACGAAGCCGAAGTTCATCACGGAGACGACGAGCGGATGGCCCGCGAGCGTCGCCGTGCCGTACGTCACTCCTTCCTGCACCCCCGTCTTCCGCTGCGCCTCCTCGATCCGCTGGGGATAGGGCTTCGAGTCCGCGAAGCCGAGCACGTCGAGCGGCTCCAGGCCTTCGCTCAGGTCCTCGAAGCTCCCCTCGTCGAGCAGCTGCTCGAGCCGCGTCTGGACCGGGATGCGGAAGTGGTAGTTGCACTCCGGGCAGACGCCGAGGTTCCGCTGCAGGCGTTTGTAATAGACGAACGCGTCGCAGGAGGGGCACTTCGTCCACTGAACATCGGTCGCGGGCTTCGGGGGCGCAGCTGTCTCGGTCACCACGCCTCCAGATGCAGGCGGCGATGCTCGTCGCGAGAGCGCGCGAGCGCTTCCTCCACCTCGGCGCGCGCGGGCACCGGCCGGTCGGCCTCACCGAACACCTGCGACACGACGTACGCCAGGACGTCCGTCGTCCGGCCGAGCCGGTCGATGCGAGTTGCGTCGACGGCGAGGTCGAGCGCGCGCCGCCAGCGCTCGCGGCGAAGCTCGACCTCGATCAGCCCGTGGTAGGCGAAAACCTCGTGCGCCGGGTCGTCGTCGATCGAGCGAAGTCTGCGGAACGCCGCCTCCGCTTCGTCCAAGCGCCCCACGTCCAGCGCCAGGTCTGCAACCTCGATCGCCGCGAGAGCGTCCTGCGGCTGCGCGTCCGCAACAGCGGTGGCCGCTTCGAGAGCGTCGTCCGCTCGACCCGCGCGTCCATGGATCGTCGACAGCGCGCGCAACGCGTCGAGGTTGCCGCTGTCACGCTCGAGCGCCTGGCGAAACAGTCCGGCGGCCTCCTCCGTGTCACCCGCGCCGAGCGCGAGATAACCGAGATCGACGAGTGCCGAAGAGTCGTTCGGGTCCTGCTCGATCGCGCGCTGCAGCGCCTCACGCGCTCGCTCGAGGTTGCCCTCCTCGAGGCTCGCGCGGGCCTCTTCGAGTACCGAGCCGCCGTCTGTCATTCGGTGGGATCGGAGTCGCCGGAGTCCCACGTGTAGAACTCGCGCGCGGTTGCGTCCTTCGGCGACCGCCACGTCTCCGGGTCGTACGGAGTGATGTGCTCGTCGAGCTTGCGGCTGATCTCCTTGAACAGCGGGTGCTCGCGCACCTGGTCGACCGCCTGCGTGAAGTCCTCTTCCATCTCGACGTAGTGGATGTAGACGTCGTCGAGCACGAACAGGCTGCGGTGAGTCACGCCCGCGAGCTCCGGAAGATCGGACCGGTCCGACTCCGCGAAGATCTCGGCCACCTTGTCCTCAGAGCCGGGTTTGATCTTCGCGACGATCACCCCGCGTTTGACCCGCCTCGCCATCGAAGCCGGAGCATAAGAGGTTTGCAAGGCGTCGTCTAGGAGGACTGCCCGCCGCGCGTTTCCTCGACGACGACGTACTTGAGCGACGTTGCCTTGTCGATGCACTCCCGAAGCGGCTTCGCGAGGTCGCGATGCTCCTCCGTCGCCTCCCAGGTCAGAAAGTCTTCGATGCTCTCCCACTCGCTCGTGATCAACCACTTGTCCGGATCGTCGGGGGAACGGCAGACCTGGTCGACGATGTGGCCCTTGACGCCTTGTGCGACGTCATAGCGCAGCCCCTCATACGCCTCGAGGAATTGGTCTCCCGTCCCCGCCTTCAGGTCGAGGATGAAGACGACACGTCCTTTCGCCACTACATCTCCAGACCGATTTCGAGCTTCTGGATCTTGCCCTCCGGCGTCAGCGTGACCTCCCAGGGCGTGCCGGCGCTCAGATCGCCCCAACCCGTGAAGTCGACCTTCGCACGAATCCGGTCATCGCCCACCGGCTCCCAGCCCGAGAGCGTGAACCTCGCCGTCTGCGCGATCCGGTTGTGCGGGCCGATCACGCCCATGCCCCAGAACGTGCTGTCGAGCTTCATCACGATGTCGTCCGAGCACCACTCCTCGATGATGTCGGTATCGCCAGTCTGGAAGAAGTCGTTGAACGCATCGGCGAAGGCGAGAAAGATGCGGCCGAGCCGCGTCTTCGACGCGGCGGGATCCTCCTCCACCTCGGGTTTGTCCTGCACGGAGCGAATCTCGATCCCCGAAATGAGCGTGCGATCGTCGAACTGCGTTTCCTGCAGCCCGTAGAGCGGCTTGGGCGCGTTACCGCCGACCAGCTGCCGCCACGCGTAGACGCGTCCGTTCTCCACCTTGTACGGGTACTGCTCGACTGCGCGCGGCGCGCCCTCGACGCCGATCGGGAGCAGGTGCGACCACAAGACCTTCGCGGTTTCGATTCCCTGACACTCGTGCTTGAACGAGAGCATGCAGTTCGGCACCGCGAACCACTTCTGGACGAACGGCGGGAAGTTCCGGCTCTCTACTGCGACGTTCAGGTCGTCGACGTAGTCGCTCAATAGCTTTTGGACGTCGATCGTCTCGGTGGTGGACATCTTGGCTCCTCTCAGGTGGCCTCTTGCGTTACGGACCGCGCCGTCCGATCCAGCAAGGCGCGGCCGTTCCCGGTCAGGATCTTGCTTCTGTCGCTCTCGCTCAGACCGCAGTCATCGAGCGTTTCGATCGCGGCCTCCGGGGAGTCGCCGGCAGGTGGAAAGTCGGTTCCGAGCACGACCCGGTCGATACCGACGGTTGCGATCGCCGCGGTTATCGCCGCGGGGTGATAGCTGGCCGTGTCGAGGTAGAGCTGGTCGAGACGATCCGCGAGCGGCCGCCCGGCGGTGTCGGCATGAAGCGCCGCCTCCTCCGGCACCATCCCGCCAGGTGGCCCTTTCGGAGGACCGCCTCCGCCCGAGGGACCGCCTCCGCCTGGGGCGCCGCCGCCGGGGGGGCCGCCACCCGAGAACCCCGCCATCCTCGCGAGTCCCTTGTGCACGTGCTCCAGCCGACCGATCAACATCGGCAGCGTGCCCCCGGAGTGGGCGACAACGACGCGGAGGCTCGGGTAGCGGGAGAGCGTGTCTGCTAGGAGCATCCGCGAGAGGCAGATCCCAGTGTCGTACGGGCGTCCGACCCAGGCGCCGACGAGGCGATGGCCTGCGCGCGACGGGTCGATCGGCGCCGCCGACGGGTGCAGGAGGATCAAGGAGTCACGTTCAGCCGCGAAGTCGAAGGCGTCGCGCGCGTCAACGGAGTCGAGGTAGCGGCCGCCCACGCTCGTGGGAAGGCAGAAGCCGGAGAAGCCAAGCTCCAGGACCCGCTCTCCCTCAGCCAGCCACTCGTCGCCGCCGAACGGGTCGAGCGCGGCGAGAGCGGAAAAACGTCCCGGATACGTCTCGAGCAGGTTGGCCAGGAAGTCGTGCTCGCGCTTGACGTCGTCCATCTCCACGCGCTCGTCCTCGAGCGCGTAGGAGAGGACGGTGCGGTCGATTCCCGCCGCCTCCTGCTTCTCCAGGTACCCCTCGACGTCGAAGAGGTCGCGCATGAACGGCGGCGCGTTCGGGTCCTCGCGGGCGAGATGGGCGTGGAAGTCGATGCTCATACCCCGCGCGAGTCTCGTACATAGGCGCGGACGCGTCAAGCCTTGACTCAGAGGCCGAGGCGCGACAGGCTATCGCTTCGATGGCTGAGCGCGCGATTGACGTCCAGGGTCTCGTCCGGGAATACAAGAAAGGGCCGCGGGCGGTCGACGGCGTCTCCCTCTACGTCGAGACGGGAGAGATCTATGGGTTCCTTGGCCCGAACGGGGCCGGCAAGTCGACGATGGTCAAGATGCTCGTGACGCTGCTGCCTCCCAGCGGGGGGCGCGCCACCGTCGGGGGCTACGACATCGCGTCGCAGGGCGACGAGGTGAGGAAGGTCATCGGCGTTGCGCTCCAGGAGGCGGCCCTCGACCCGCTGCTGACAGGCCGGGAGCACCTCTTCCTCCAGGCCGGCCTGAACGGCTTTCCGAAGAAGCGCGCGAAGGAGCGCGGAGAGGAACTGCTCGAGCGCGTCGGCCTGTCGGGTGCGGGCGACCGCAAGATCGGGACGTACTCCGGGGGAATGCGGCGGCGGCTCGACCTGGCGTTGGCGCTCGTCCATTCGCCGAGCATCATCTTCCTCGACGAGCCGACCACTGGGCTCGACCCGCACAGCCGTTCGGCGCTGTGGGAGGAGGTGCGCCGCCTTGCGAGGGACGAAGGCGTGACGATCTTCCTGACGACGCAATACCTGGAAGAGGCCGACGTGCTTGCGCGACGGGTGGGGATCATCGACCACGGCCGGATCGTCGCGGAGGGGACGCCCGAAGAGCTCAAGGCCCAGGTCGGAGGGTCGACGCTCGAGGTGGTGCCGGCCCAGGAGAGTGAGAAAGAGCGCCTCGAGGCGACTCTGGCCAGGTTCGGCGCACTCGCGGCCGGATCGGGCGACAGCGGAGTCGCCGTCCGCCTGCGCGACCGGGGTGGGGCGGTCGCCGAAATCATCCGTGCCCTCGACCAGGCCGGCGTTGCGGTCTCCGACCTGGCGCTCCACTCCCCGACGCTTGACGACGTGTTCCTCGCGAGAACGGGCCGGCCACTCGAGTCCGGCGACGGCGAGCCGGACGGGCAGCCCGCTGCCGAGGCAGCGGCTCCCGAGTCGGAGCCGGAGATCGACCTGCGGATGGCGGCAGCCGGTCGGAGCAAGATCGAGCGACTCCCGACCGCGATGCTGAAGGACTGGATGGCCGAGCGGCACCTGCAGGGAGCGCGGGAGTCCGCGCGCCAGCTCGGCACCCCGACGCTCACGATCACGAAGGGGCCGCTGGCGGGCAAGCAGGTGAACGTGGACGGCCGGCTTGTGATCGGCCGCGAGGGTGATCTCGTGATCTCCGATCCGGAGATCTCCCGTCGGCATTGCGCGATCCGGGTCGTGGACGGCTCGCTCGTAATCGACGACCTGCAGTCGCTGAACGGCACCTGGGTGAACGGAAAGCGAATCGAGCTCCCGACGCTGCTCGCGCCCGGTGACGCGATGTCACTCGGGACGAGCACGATCGAGGTCTCGGCACCTCAACCGCCAAGCCTGGTCTCCGGGCCGGGCGCATGAACGCGTCCTTCGGGACACAGCTCAGGCTCCTCGCGCGGCGGTCGGTCGTGCGGACGTTCCGCGACCCCGGAAGCATCATTCCGGCTGTCGCCGTCCCGCTGATCCTGTTCGTCGTCGTCTCCGCCGGGCTCGAGAAGGCGACGCACGTGAAGGGCTTTCCGACGGACGTGATCTGGACGTTCACGCTCACGATCGCGTTCGCGAACGGCGCAATGGTGACGGTCGCCAACACGGGCGCCGCGATCGCGACCGACATCGAGCATGGCTTCATCAACCGTCTCGCGCTGACGCCGATGAAAGGCTTCGTCCTCGTCGCCGCGCAGCTGGCGGGAGCGCTCGTGCTGGGGCTGATTCAGGCCGTCGTGTTCCTTGGCGTCGGCCTTGCGGCCGGCGCGCGCTTCGAGGCCGGCGCACTCGGTGCCCTCGTGCTCGTGCTGTTGTTCCTGACGTCGGTCGCCGCGTTCGGCGCCTTCGGGATCTTCGTCGGCCTGCGGACCGGGTCGGGTCAGGCCGTGCAGGCAATCGCGCCGCTGATGACCGTGTTCCTGTTCCTGTCGTCCGTCAACTTCCCGCGCAACTTGATCACGGCCGACTGGTTCAAGTGGGTGGCAACGGTCAATCCGCTCTCCTACCTCGTCGAGGGTATGCGAAGCGTCCTCATCACGGGCTGGGACAAACAGGCTCTCGCCTACGGCTTCGCGTTCGCCGGAGGCCTCCTGATCCTCATGATCGCCGCCGCGGCGATGTCAATCCAGGGGAGGCTCGTGCGGACATGAGGCATGCGACGTTCTGGTCGATCACGCGGTACGTCGCCTGGCGGAACCTGCGAATCCTGCTTCGCAGTCCGACGCTACTGGTTCCGGCGCTCCTGCTTCCGCTCTTCTTCCTGATCGCGTTCGCCGGCGCGCTGTCGAACTTGACGAACCTCCCCGGGTTCGGAACGAAGGACTACACGGCATTCCAATACGTCTTCGCCCTGATGCAGTCGGCTGGGTTCACAGGGGCGATGGGCGGCTTCGCAATGGCGGAGGACTTCGAGAGCGGCTTCATGGACCGGCTGATGACGACCGCGACGTCGCGTGCCGCGATCATCAGCGGATACGTGCTGGCGATGCTCGCGCGCGGTCTGATCGCGGTCGCGGTCCTGACGCCGATCGCATTCGCATTCGGCATGCGCATGCACGGAAGCGTCCTCGAGATAGTCGGGCTCTTCGGGCTCGCGGCGCTGCTCAACATCGTCGCGACGCTGTGGTCGACGGGGGTCGCGATGCACGTGCGTTCGTTCGCGGCGGCGGGAGGGATGTTCCTGCCGCTGTTTCTTGTCCTGTTCCTGGCACCCGTCTTCGTCCCGCTCTCGTCGCTGACCGGCTGGCTGCACGCCGTCGCAGTCGTCAACCCGTTCACGCGCCTGCTCGAAGCGGGCCGAGGCTTCATCACCGGGCAACCGAAGGACGTGCTCTGGGCGTTCGGCGCCCTGGCGGCGATGGTCGCGCTCAGCACGATCTGGGCCCTTCGCGGCGTGCGCAGTGCCGCTCGCGCTGGGTAGAGCGCTTTACGCGAGCAGCGCGCTCAGGATGAAGGTCACGAGGGCGCTCACGACGAGCAGCATTCGGAAGGTGTGACGCCGATACCAGCGTCTGCGCAGACTCCACCACTCCTCCGCCTGCGGTACCGCCTCTCCGGTGTCCTCGAGGATCACCTTGTTCAATGGATAGAGCGAAACCGCGATGACCTGCCACCCAAATACGGCCACGCAGCCCGCCACCGCGAGCCAAAACGCCGTCCCCTCCGCCCAAACGGCTACCACCACGCCGGACGCAAGCGTCAACGGAACGAGAATCGGCATCACCGTTCGGTAGCCGCGGAAGATCGTCCGCTCGGCGGCGTAGCTCGCAGCCACGGGGATCCTGCTCAACGCGGGATGCACGACTCCCCAGTGCCCCGCATCGTTCCCGGCAAAGAGCGCGACAAGGATCAGATTCGCCAACTGCGCCGCTTCAAGCCTTGACACGGGTCGAAGTATGGACCCGAATCGTCATTCTTGCCACAAGCCGCGAGCGGGCGCGGATCCTACCAGGCGGGGCTGCGACCTTGCTCGCTCAGCGCGCGGTCCAGGAAGTGGCCCGCACTGATCAGCGCCAGGTGCGTGAATGCCTGCGGGAAGTTCCCGAGCGCCTCGCCGGTCTGCCCGATCTCCTCGGCGTACAGCCCAAGGTGGTTCGCGTACGTCAGCATCTTCTCGAACGCGAGCCGCGCCTCTTCGATGCGCCCTGCGCGCGCGAGCGCTTCGACGTACCAGAACGTGCAGATCGAGAACGTGCCCTCGTCGCCCTCGAGCCCGTCCGGGGACTTCTCAATGTCGTAGCGGTAGACGAGGCTGTCGGAGACCAGGCCGGCACTGATGGCGTCGAGCGTCGAGAGCCACTGTGGATCCGTCGGCGCGATGAACTTGACGAGCGGCATGACGAGCACGCCGGCATCGAGCGTGTCCGTCTCGAAGTGCTGGACGAAGGCCTGCTTCTCCTCGTTCCAGCCGCGCTCCATGATCTGGTGGTAGATCGCGTCGCGGGCGGTCGACCAGCGCCGCAGGTCGGACGGCAGGCCTCGTCCGACGGCGATCCGGATCGCCCGCTCGAGCGCGACCCACGACATCAGCCGGGAGTAGGTGAAGTGCTTGCGGCCGCCGCGCACCTCCCAGATCCCTTCGTCGGCCTGGTCCCAGTTCTCGCAAACCCACTCGACGATCCTGGTCAGGTCCATCCACGACGAGTGCGCGATCGGCGAGGCGTGGTTGTTGTAGATGTAGACCGAGTCGATCAGTTCGCCGTAGATGTCGAGCTGGAGCTGGTCCGCCGCCGCGTTCCCAATGCGGACGGGCTGCGAGCCCCGATACCCCTCCAGGTGGTCGAGGATCTCCTCGTTCAGCTCGCTGCGACCGTCGATCCCGTACATGATCTGAAGCGGCCCCGCCTCGGCCGGCCGCGGCTCGCGAAAGCGCTCCGTCAACCACTCCATGAACGCCGACGCCTCCTCGGTGAATCCGAGCCGGAGGAGCGCGTACAGCGAGAACGCGGCGTCGCGGATCCAGGTGTAGCGGTAGTCGTAGTTGCGGACGCCGCCGATGTGCTCTGGAAGGCTCGCCGTGGGCGCAGCGACGATCGCTCCCGTCGGCCGGTAGGTCATCAGCTTGAGCGTGAGCGCGGAGCGATGGAGGATCTCGCGCCAGCGGCCCTGGTAGCGGCACTGGCTGAGCCAGCGGCGCCAATACTCGACCGTTTCCTCGAACGCCTGCCGCGTCTCCGCTTCCGAGTACTTGCGCGGGACGTAGGTCTCCGGGACTTGCTCGAGCACGAAGGTCGCCGTCTCGCCCGGCAGGAGCGAGAACTCGCCGTACGCGCCCTGGTTCTGGAAGTCGAGCGGCACGCGCGTCTCGAGCGCGAGCGAGAGCGAGGGGGCGCGGAACAGGACACCAGCCTCGTGGAAGACGGTCTCGTGGGGCTCGCGGCCGTAGTCGAAGCGCGGCTGGATGTCGACGCGAAAGCGCATCTCGCCGCGCACGCCGAGCACGCGCCGGATCAGGCGGTGGCGATGCTCCGAGGCGCCGCTGGAGATCGGCATGAAGTCCTGGACCTCCCCCACTCCACCGGGGGTCAGGAACCGCGTGATCAGGACGTTCGTGTCCGGCAGGTAGAGCTGCTTCGGCACCCAGTCGTCCACCGACGGCGCGATGCGATAGAAGCCGCCCTTGTCCTTGTCGAGGATCGCGCCGAACACGCTCGGCGAGTCGAAGCGGGGGCAGCAGTACCAGTCGATGCGCCCGTCGGTCCCGACGAGCGCGATCGAGTGGAGGTCGCCGATGATCCCGTGCTCGGCGATCGGCAGGTAGTCCATCGACGGCGCGGTCGTCCGCCACCCGATCGTCTGGAGCTCTCGCGTTGTCACGGCGCCGCCGCGGGCACTAAGTCCGGAGCTCGTCGGTCGTGCGCAGCCGCCGCGCCTCCGTCTCGAGCATGCGGAGCATCACCCGCGGAGCCGAGATCAGGAAGTCCGGCACCTCGTCCGCCGGCACGAACAGGCAGCGAAGCGGCGCGCGCGCGACGACGTCCGCGACCGTCTCCTCGTTGAGCAGCGCGGAGATCTCGCCGAAGAAGCTCCCCTTGGGCAGCACCGCCAGTTCCTCGTCGTGGAGCACGACGCCTGCTTCGCCGTCGACGATCACGTGAAGGCCGACTTCCGTCTGGCCCCGGCGGACCACCCACTCGCCCTCATCGAAGGAGATCTCCCGCATTCGCGGCAGAAGCTCCTCCAGCTGAACGCGTTCGAGGTCCGCGAACAGCGACAGGCGGGCGGCGTCCTCGACGAGCGCGAGATCGGAAGCCATGCGTGCGTAAACGTAACCCACTTTCACCGACGTGGCGCGAAAGGCGACATAATCGCGCCGACCGATGCCGCAGAACGGAGGAGCCTCAATGACGACTGCTGTCCCCGAAGCCGAGCAGACCCTTCAAGACAACGAGCTGGAGCTGATCGACAAGTACTGGCGAGCCGCGAACTACCTGTCGGTCGGGCAGATCTACTTGCTCTCGAACGCGCTCCTCAAGGAGCCTCTGCAGCTCGAGCACGTGAAGCCACGGCTGCTCGGACACTGGGGGACAACGCCCGGCCTCAACTTCATCTACGTCCATCTGAACCGCTTGATCAAGGCGCGCGACCTCAGCGTGATCTACATCTGCGGCCCGGGACACGGCGGGCCAGGCATGGTCGCGAACACGTACCTGGAGGGGACCTACAGCGAGTTCTATCCCAATATCCCCGAGGACGAGGAGGGGCTCGAGATCCTGTTCAAGCAGTTCTCGTTCCCGGGGGGTATTCCAAGCCATGCGGCGCCGGAGACGCCGGGCTCGATCCACGAAGGGGGCGAGCTCGGCTACGCGGTTTCCCATGCCTTCGGGACGGTGTTCGACAACCCCGACCTGATCGCTGCCTGCGTCGTCGGGGACGGCGAGGCCGAGACGGGGCCGCTCGCGACCGCGTGGCACTCGAACAAGTTCCTCAATCCCGCGACGGACGGTGCCGTCCTCCCGATCCTCCACCTGAACGGCTACAAGATCGCCAACCCAACGGTCCTCGCCCGGATTCCGCACGACGAGCTCGAGGCGCTGTTCGTCGGCTACGGCTACAAGCCCTATTTCGTCGAGGGATCGGAGCCTGCTGAGATGCACCGGAAGATGGCCGAGACGCTCGATCAGTCGGTCTCCGAGATCCAGGCGATCCAGCGGGAGGCACGCGAGAACGGCAGCGTCGAGCGTCCGCAGTGGCCGATGATCATCCTCCGGACGCCCAAGGGATGGACCGGGCCGAAGGAGGTCGACGGACAGAAGACGGAGGACTACTGGCGCTCCCATCAGGTCCCGATGGCGGACCTGGCGGCGAAGCCCGAGCACATCAAGGTTCTCGAGGACTGGATGAAGAGCTACGGAGCGGAAGAGCTGTTCGACGAGAACGGGCGGCTGCTCGAAGAGTTGCGCGAGTTGGCGCCGAAGGGCGATCGCCGCATGGGAGCGAACCCGCACGCGAACGGCGGCCTCCTCCTCCGCGAGCTGCGGATGCCTGACTTCCGCGACTACGCGGTCCCGGTCGAGAAACCGGCACAGACCTTCGGCGAGGCGACGCGCGTGACCGGCGACTTCCTCCGCGACGTCATGAAGATGAACATGGACTTCAAGAACTTCCGCATGTTCGCCCCGGACGAGCACGCGTCGAACCGTCTCGGAGCGTCGTTCGACGTCACCGGCCGAACCTGGTTGGCCGAGACGTACCCCTACGACGACCACCTGAGCCCCGACGGACGCGTGATGGAGATGCTGAGCGAACACACTTGCCAGGGGTGGCTCGAGGGCTACCTCTTGACTGGCCGGCATGGGCTCTTCTCCACGTACGAGGCGTTCGTCCACCTGGTCGACTCGATGTTCAACCAGCACGCGAAGTGGCTGAAGGTGACCCGGACGGAGATCCCGTGGCGGCGCCCGATCGCGTCGCTCAACTATCTGTTGAGCTCGCACGTCTGGCGGCAGGACCACAACGGGTTCTCGCACCAGGACCCGGGCTTCATCGACCACGTCGTGAACAAGAAGGCGGAGGTGATCCGCGTCTACCTCCCGCCCGATGCGAACACGCTCCTGTCGGTGATGGACCACTGCCTCCGGAGCAAGAACTACGTGAACGTCATCGTCGCCGGGAAGCAGCCGGCGCTCCAGTACCTCGACATGGACGCGGCGATCAAGCACTGCACGGAGGGGATCGGGATCTGGGAGTGGGCCTCGAACGACCGCGGCGGCGACCCGGACGTCGTCATGGCTTGCTGCGGCGACATTCCGACGCTCGAGACGCTCGCTGCGGTCGACATGCTCAGGCAGTACTTCCCGAAGCTCAAGGTTCGGGTGGTCAACGTCGTCGACCTGATGCGGCTGCAGCCGCACACGGAGCACCCGCACGGGATGACCGACAAGGAGTTCGACACTCTGTTCACGACCGACAAGCCGATCGTGTTTGCGTTCCACGGCTATCCGTGGCTGATCCACCGGCTTACCTACCGGCGTCGCAACCACCGCAACCTCCACGTCCGCGGCTACAAGGAAGAGGGCACGACCACGACTCCGTTCGACATGGTCGTCCTCAACGACCTGGATCGCTTCCACCTCGTCGACGACGTCATCGATCGGATGACGGGCCTCGGCGGCGAGGCCGCGTACGTCAAGCAGGAGCTGCGCGACAAGCTCGTCGACCACCGGCACTACGTCAAGACCTACGGCGACGACATGCCGGAGATCAAAGAGTGGAAGTGGCCGGGCTACTAGGCGGTGGCGGCACGCGTCGTCTGCATCTCGCGAGAGCTCGGGGCCGAAGGTGAGACGGTCGGGCGCCTGGTCGCCGACCGTCTCGGCCTTCAGTACGTCGACGAAGAGGTCATAGCCCGCGCCGCCGAGCGGGGCGGCGTCGAGGAAGATCAGCTGACGGACTCGGAGCAGCGCAAGTCACGGGTCCGGCGTGTCGTCGAGCTCCTGACCGACGCCGGTACCGCGACGGGCGTGCCGGGTGCGGAGCCGGCCTCGCTGCGGGCGGCACGGGAGGACAGCCACCGCGCGCTGATCCGAGCCGTCGTGGCGGAGGTTGCCGAGGAGGGCGACGCCGTCATCGTCGCGCACGCGGCGTCGATGGCGCTCGGCCCCCGCGACGGCGTGCTGCGCGTGCTCGTCACGGCGTCGCCGGAGACGCGGATCGGACGCGTTGCCGCCGCGGAGGGCGACGCCGACGCCGCGACGCGCGTCCGCCAAAGCGACGCTGCCCGCGTGGAGTACTTCAAGCGCTTCTATGACATCGAACGCGAGCTAGCGACGCATTACGACCTGGTCGTCAACACCGACCTGTTCGCCCCCGAGCAGGCGGCCGAGGTCATCGTCCACACCGCCGGCGTCGCCGCTTAGCCTGCCGCCTGGATCGCCGTGATCGCGACGGTGTTGACGATGTCGGTGATCGTGCAGCCGCGGCTCAGGTCGTTCACGGGCTTGTTCAGCCCCTGGAGCACGGGCCCGATCGCAACTGCGTTCGCGGACCGCTGCACCGCCTTGTAGGCGACGTTGCCGGACTCGAGATCGGGGAAGATGAACACCGTCGCCTGACCGGCGACCTCGCTCTCCGGCAGCTTCAGCTCGGCCACAGCGGCGTCGACGGCGGCGTCGTACTGGATCGGGCCTTCGACCTTGAGGTCCGGCCGGCGCTCCCGCACCGCCTCGGTCGCCTCGCGAACGCGGTCGACGTCCTCGCCCTTCCCGGACGTTCCGGTCGAGTAGGACAGCATCGCGATCCGCGGATCGACGCCGAACCCCGCGGCGGTCTCGGCCGAGGAGATCGCGATGTCGGCGAGCTGGCCGGCGTCGGGGCTCGGGTTGACTGCGCAGTCGCCGTAGACGAGCACCCGGTCGGCCAGGCACATGAAGAAGACGCTCGAGACGACGGACACGCCAGACCGCGCCTTGATGATCTCGAAGGCGGGGCGAATCGTGTCCGCCGTCGTGTGCGCGGCGCCCGAGACCATCCCGTCAGCCTTCCCCGTGTGCACCAGCATCGTCGCGAAGTAGCTGGGATCGGCGACGCGGTCGTGCGCGTAGTCCTCCGTAGCACCCTTGTGCTTGCGCAACTCGAAGTACTGCGCGGCGAACTCTTCGCGCAGCGGCGACGCGAGCGGGTCGACGACCTCGGCGCCTGCGAGATCGACGCCGAGATTCGCGGCCCGGGCGCGCACCTCGTCGGGGCGACCAAGGATGGTCAGAGCCGCGACGGAGCGACGGAGCAGGATCTCGGCGGCGCGAAGGATCCGGTCGTCTTCGCCCTCGGGCAAGACGACGTGGCGCCTGACGCTCTTCGCCCGCTCGATCAGCTCGTACTCGAACATGATCGGCGTCACGCGTGTGGGTCGCTCGAGCGCGATCCGCTCCTCGAGCTCGGCCGTGTCGACGTTCGACTCGAAGACGCCGAGCGCCGCCGCGATCTTGCGTTCGTCGGCCGGGCCGAGCGCGGCACGCGCGGACTGGACGCCCGCGGCGGCCACGTGCGTCAGATCGTCGACCTGGAGCACGGGGAAGGGAGCGTGCGAGAGCAGCTTCCTGGCGCTGTTTCCGAGCGGCTGGCCGCCCGTCAGCAGGATGCCGGCGATCGGAGGGATGTCCGGCGACACCGTCGAGGCGAGCGCCGCGACGAGGATGTCCGGCCGGTCGGCGGGGACGATCACGAGGGCGCCGTCCACAAGGTGCTCGACGAAGTGCTCGACGCTCATCGCGGCGATGCGGACGTCCCGCACCTCGCGCTGGAGCGTTCCGTCGTTGTCGAGCACGACCCGCGCGCCGAGCGCCGTCGCGATGTCGGCGACGCTCGGGTGCGCCAGCTCATCCGCCTCGGGAATGAAGTAAACGGGCTCGTCGGCGCCCTCGTGAGCGGCCCGCGCCGCGTCGAGCTGCCCGGGTGGGACGCGGTTGACGACCACGCCGAAGATCGTGCATCCCTTCGTCTCGAGACCGGCGCGCGCCGCGCGCGCCGCGGCCGCCGCCTGCTCAGGCTCGCCTCCGCGGACGACGACCAGCACCGGTGCCCCGAGCTCGTTCGCGAGGTCGGCGTTCAACCCGAAATCGAGCGCGGGCGCGGCGCCGTCGAAGTCCGTCCCCTCGACGAGCACGAACTCGCACTCGCGCTCGAGCTCCTTGTACGCGGCGACGACGTGCTTGCGCAACTCGTCGTACGGCTGGATCCGATTCGCCTCGTCCGCCAGAAGCGCGTGCGCGACGCGAGCGCCGTAGCGGCGCTGCATCAGCTCGAGCTGCGAGTCGCGCTCGCGGGTCACGATCGGCCGGAAGAAGCCGAGGCGGTCGACGCGGCCGGCGAGCAGCTCCATCAGCCCGAGCGCGGCGATCGACTTGCCGCTCTGCGGCTCCATCGCCGTCACGTAAAGATTGCGCGCGCTCACGGACGTGATCCTGACACGCTCGCGTAGGGTACGAGCGACCGACGGAAGGGAGTGACTGCATGGCCTTCGAAGTTCCGGATCTGCCGTACCCGTACGACGCGCTCGAGCCTCACATCGATGAGGAGACGATGCGCATCCACCACGACAAGCATCACCAGGCGTACGTGGACAACGCGAACAAGGCACTCGACGGAACCGAGTGGGCCGACCGCTCGATCGAGGATGTCCTCGCGAGCGTCGAGATCATCGCGGAGGACATCCGGACCGTCGTCCGCAACAACGTCGGGGGGCACGCGAACCACACCCTCTTCTGGCAGGTGATGAGCCCCGACGGCGGCGGTGAGCCCGAAGGTGCGCTCGCCGACGCTATCGGCGAGTTCTCGCAGTTCAAGGAGGCGTTCGCGCAGGCGGCGATCACGCGCTTCGGAAGCGGCTGGGCGTGGCTCGTGTGGGACGGAACGGGTGTGGCGGTCATCTCGACGCCGAACCAAGATTCCCCGATCATGGCTAGCCACGTGCCCTTGCTCGGGCTCGACGTCTGGGAGCACTCGTACTACCTCAAGTACCAGAACAGGCGACCCGACTACGTCGCGGCGTGGTGGAACGTCGTCAACTGGCCCGAGGTCAGCCGCCGCTTCGAAGAGGCCCAGCGATGAGGGCCGAGCGACGCGCAGAGGTCGTCTGGGAGGGAGACCTCGCGCACGGAAGCGGAACGATCGTCTCGACCGGCAGTGAAGCGTTCGGCGACCTCAACGTGAGCTGGAAGGCCAGGACCGAAGACTCCAGCGGACAGACGAGCCCGGAGGAGCTGCTCGCGGCCGCACATGCGTCGTGCTTCGCGATGGCCTTCTCGAACGGCCTCGCGCAGAACGGATCGCCTCCCGAACGGCTCGACGTGCGGGCGGTCTGCACGTTCGAGAAGGTCGGCGACGGCTGGAAAGTCTCGACGATGGAGCTCGACGTCGAGGGGCGGGTACCGGGAATCGACGTCGCGGCCTTCGAGGAAGCCGCCGAGCAGGCGAAGGACGGCTGCCCAGTTTCCGGCGCGCTCCACGGCAACGTCGACATCACGGTCCGTCCGAGGCTGCTCGAGGCCTAGCTCGAGCTCAGCGCGAGGAGCCGCTAGTAACACAGTGTTACTTGGGCCTCACGGCCGCGGCGCGACGGACGTCTTTCGAGACAGCCGCTCCGTCGTTTCGTGCTCAAGTAACACAGTGTTACTTGAGGTCGGCGGAGCTACGGTGTAGCCGTGATCCGCGACGCGCTCGCTCGGCTGCTCGACGGCCATGGCCTCACGCGCGCTCAGGCGCGCGAAGCCATGGCGGAGATCATGCGCGGCGACGCGACTCCTGCGCAGATCGGGGGCTTCCTCGTCGCGCTCCGCCTCAAAGGCGAGACGGCCGACGAGATTGCGGGCTGCGCGGAGGCGATGCGCGAGCACGTCCTCCCTGTCCGCCCCAGCCGCGGAGACCTCGTCGACACCGCGGGCACCGGCGGCGACGGCGCGCAGACGCTGAACATCTCGACGGCAGCCGCGCTCGTCGCCGCAGCAGCTGGCGCAGGCGTGGCGAAGCACGGGAACCGCGCCGTATCTTCGGCCTCCGGCTCGGCGGATGTCCTGGAGGCGCTGGGATTCGAGCTCGAGCTCCCCGCGGATCGCATCGCGCGCTCGATCGACGCGCTCGGCTTCGGCTTCATGTTCGCCCCGACGCACCATCCCGCGATGCGGCACGCGGCACCCATCCGGCGGGAGCTGGCCACGCGCACGATCTTCAACGTCCTCGGGCCGCTGACGAACCCGGCCGGCGCGCGGGCACAAATAGTCGGGGTCTACTCCGCGGAGCTCGTCCCGACGATCGCAGACGTGCTCGCGCAGCTCGGCTCGCGGCGTGCGTTCGTCGTCCACGGCGCCGGCGGGATCGACGAGCTCTCGCCGACCGGAGCGAACCTCGTGTGCGAGGTCGCCGAGGGTCGCGTGACTAGGCGAGAGCTCGACCCACTGGAGCTCGGCGTCGACCGCTGCGATCCCGCTGAGCTGCGCGGCGGAAGCGCCGCTGACAATGCTGCAGCAATCCGTGCCGTCTTCTCCGGCGACGACGGCGGCCGGCGAGACGCGATCCTGCTGAACGCGGCAGGTGCGATCGCAGCCGCAGGACACGCCGAGGATCTGCGTGAGGGTCTCGAGCGCGCACGCGAGGCGGTCGACTCGGGCGCGGCGGCCGAGCGCCTCGACGAGCTGGTCGCGTTTTCTCGCTCCGAGCAGGTGAGCGCCTAGTGGCCCGCCTGCGAGAGGCACTGGCCGCGCCTGGCCTCGCAGCGATTGCCGAGGTCAAGCGGCGCTCGCCGTCGGCGGGAGACCTGCGGCCGGAGGCGGATCCCACGGTGCTCGTCGCCGGGTTCGAGCCGGCCGGCGCCGCAGCCGTCTCGATCCTGGTCGACGAGAGGTTCGGCGGCTCGGTCGACGATCTTCGGGCGGCGCGACATGCCGCGTCGCTCCCGCTGCTTGCGAAAGGGTTCTTCAGCGACGAGGCCGAGCTGCGCGCGCTGGCGGAGGCCGGCGCGGACGCCGTCCTGCTGCTCCTGCGCGACCTCGATGACTCGCAGACGGCGTCGCTGATGACCACGGCTGCACAGCTTGGCCTCGACACGCTTGTCGAGGCCCACGACGCCGGCGAGCTCGCGCGCGCCATTGAGCTCGGCGCGGATCCGATCGGGATCAACGCGCGCGACCTCTCGACGTTCGAGATCGACCGCTCCACGCAGCTCGACCTCGTTGCACGCGCTCCACGAGACAGGATCGTCGTCGCGGAGAGCGGTATCTCCGCGCGCGTGCACGGTGCGGAGGCGGAGCTCGCAGGCGCCGATGCGATCCTCGTCGGCTCGGCGCTCATGAGGGCGAAGGATCCAGCCGCGAAGCTCAGCGAGCTGATCTCCCGCCCGCTCGTGAAGGTCTGCGGGTTAACGCGCGCCGAGGATGTCGAAGTCGCCGCGGACGCCGGCGCCGACCTGGCCGGGTTCATCCTTGCGGAGGAGAGCCCCCGCCGCGCGGATGGGGTCCTGCCGGTTCCGGACACGATGCTGTCGGTAGCCGTTTTCGTCGGCGAGACGCGCGAAGAGCCCGCGGACCTCGTCCAGCTCTACCCCCGCGAGCGCGACCACCGCGGCCGCGACGGCGTCCTCTTCCGCGACGGGTGTGAGGTGGCAAAGGTGGTCGACCGGCCGTGGCAGCAGCCGGACCCGCGCCACCTCGACCGAGCGCGCGCGACCGAAGGCCGGATCGTCCTTGCGGGGGGGCTCGGCCCCGAGAACGTACGGTCGGCGATCGAGCGGGTCGGGCCGTGGGCGGTCGACGCGAGCTCCAGCCTCGAGACCTCGCCGGGCGTGAAGGACCACGACCGCGTGCGCGCGTACGTGAAGGCGGCCCGATGAGCACCGGCCTGTACGGGACGTACGGCGGCCGCTTTGTCCCCGAGACGCTCGTCCCGGCGCTCGACGCGCTCGAGGAGGGCTGGCGCGAGGCACGCGACGACGACACGTTCAACGCGGAGCTCGACCGGCTCGGACGCGAGTACGGCGGCAGGCCGACGCCGCTGACGCTCGTCGAGCGGTTCGCTCCCGCCTCCCGCGTCTACCTCAAGCGGGAGGACCTGCTCCACACGGGTGCGCACAAGCTGAACAACGCGCTCGGCCAGGCTCTGCTGGCGGAGCGGCTCGGCAAACGGCGGATCGTCGCCGAGACCGGCGCGGGCCAGCACGGCGTCGCGACCGCGACCGTTTGCGCCCGCTTCGGCTTTGAGTGCGTCGTCTGCATGGGCACCGAGGACATGCGGCGTCAGAAGCCGAACGTCGAGCGGATGGAGCTGCTCGGCGCGGAGGTGCGAGGCGTCGACTTCGGGACGCGGACGCTCAAGGAAGCGACAAGCGAGGCGATCCGCGACTGGATCACCAACGTCTCCGACACCTACTACCTGATCGGGTCGTGCGTCGGGCCGCACCCGTATCCGGAGATCGTGCGCGAGCTCCAAGCCGTGATCGGCCGGGAAGCCCGTGCGCAGATCCTCGACGCGGAGGGTCGGCTGCCCGGCATCGTCGTCGCGTGCGTGGGGGGAGGCTCGAATGCGATCGGCATCTTCGCGGGATTCCTGGACGACCCCGACGTCGAGCTCGTCGGTGTCGAAGCCGAAGACGCAGCGAGCCTCGGTGCCGGGCGTCCGGGCGTGCTGCACGGAGCGCGATCGTCCCTGCTCGCAGACGAGGACGGGCAGGTCCTCGACGCGCATTCGATCTCCGCCGGCCTCGACTACCCCGGCGTAGGCCCCGAGCACGCACACCTGCGCGACAGCGGACGCGCCACCTACGTGGCGGTCGGGGACGGGGACGCGGTCGATGCCTTCCGGCGACTCGCGCGCACCGAGGGCATCATCCCGGCGCTCGAGCCCTCGCACGCGCTCGCGTACGCCGCGGGCCTTCGCGACGAGCTCGTGCTCGTTTGCCTTTCCGGCAGAGGCGACAAGGATCTGATGGAGGTGCTTTCGCGGTGAGCGCGTCCGACCCGGACCGGATGGAGCTCTCCTCGTACCGATTTCCGGACGAGCTGGAGGTCGACGACCTCATCGTGCGTGCGCCGCTCGACTCCGACATCGAGGCGATCGCGCCCGCGTTCCTCGACCCGGACGTGGGCGGCGAGGCCGGGCTCCCGCGGATCGGGCCGGAGATGCTTCGCGCGGCGCTGGCAACCCAGATCCCTGCGATGCGTGAGCAGGGGCTGATGTCGCCGTACGTCATCGCCGACACAGCCGGCGCCGTCCTCGGCGGGGCGGCCCTGCACCACTTCGATCCGCTGCGTGACACGGTCGAGGTCGGGTACTGGCTCCTCCACGACGCGCGCGGGAGAGGCGTGGCGACGCGAGCCGTCGGCGCGATGGTCGACCACGCGTTCGCCAACGGAATCTGCCGGGTCGAGGCTCACGTCCGAATCGGCAACGACGCCTCCGAGCGTGTGCTCGACCGGCTCGGCTTCGAGCGCGAGGGAGTGAAGCGCCGCCTGTTGCGTCACGGCGGCCGCCGTGTCGACGCGACGCTGTTCGCCGTCGTTGCCGCAGACGCTTAGTCGTGTTCCTGCTTGCGTCCGTACCAGTCGACGAAGCTCGAGAGATAGGCCGTCACGAGGGCGAAGGCCGTCAGCATCTCGATCATCGTCGCGCTTCGTGCGCCGCGGGAGTGCGCAAACACGTCGCCGGGCGGAGAGATGAACGCGGTCGAGACCGCGTAGTAGAAGAAATCGGCGAAGCGCGGATCGTCGGCGAGACCTCTGAACGCTTCGGCGGGATGCACGGCCCAGAGCGCGATGTAAACGAGCGTCCAGGAGAGGAAGAACGCGAGACCCAGGAGAGGCAGGCCAACACGCCGCAGCAGGAGCAGAAACGCCTCGGTGACGCGCTCGAGGCCGAGCCTCGCGCTGAGCCGCCGCGTCGCCGCGGTGAACAGCACCGCGGCCGCGACCACGAACGCCGACCCGCCTCCAACCACGACCCAGCCTCTGTGCGGGCTCAGCCGACCGCGAATCATTCCGACGAGCACCACGAACACGCTCAACGCCGCGAGCCTCAGCATGCCGGCAGTCAGCCACCTCGGACGGGCAGTGACGAGCTCGATCTGCGGCCGGCGCGGGAACGGCATCTCGGACGATGAATTCGTCGGGGATGCGAAAACGCCTCGCCGTCTATCTGATGGCGGGGGCAAAGACGCCCGAACTGGCCGCGGCGGCAGTCGACGGAGGGGCCGACCTGATCGAGATCGGTTTCCCATTCTCGGACCCGCTGGCGGACGGACCGGTCATTCGCGAGGCGGCGGAACGTGCGCTGGCCGCGGGGATGCGGACGAAGGAATGCCTTGAATGTCTCGCGCGGACGCGCACGCGCATCGAGGTCCCGATCGTTCCGATGACGTATGCGTCGCTGCTCGAGGCCTACGGCTACCACCGCTTCGAGCGTGATGCACGCGAGGCCGGTGCGTCGAGCCTGATCGTCGCCGACCTTCCGATCGAGGCGGAGCCGGAGCTGCGGCGCGTCCAGCTGGTGGCGCCGACGACGCCCGTCGACCGGATCAGGCAGGCGGCAGAGCGGACGGACGGCTGGCTCTACCTGGTCTCCGTGACCGGCACGACGGGAGCACGTGCAGAGATGTCCGGCGAGGTCGCCGGACTCGTGGAGCGAGCCCGGTCAGTCACCGACGTCCCGCTGCTCGTCGGCTTCGGGATCTCGACGCCGGAGCACGCGGCAGCCGCGGCGACGCTGGCCGACGGAGTCGTCGTCGGAAGTCGCGCGGTCCAGGTCGCGGACGAGTCCGGGCCCGGGGGGCTACGCGACTACGTCGGTTCGCTTCGCGCCGCGATCGCCGGTTGACGTCAGCCGCTGGTAGAAGAAGCCGGCGAGGAGGAGAACGGCGCCGACGGCCAGGAAGGACAGCGCGCGGGTGATCGAGCTCAGCTGGGCGAGGTCGTAGAGAAACAATTTGCCGAGG
>Ga0126308_10000072_pt1 | contig 22716 bp, 19 predicted proteins | sample Plot55_FD_92533 | JGI IMG/M metagenome (GOLD analysis project Ga0126308, IMG submission 92533) | Serpentine soil microbial communities from UC McLaughlin Reserve, CA, USA - Plot55 | ecosystem: Environmental > Terrestrial > Soil > Grasslands | place: USA: UC McLaughlin Reserve, Lake County... | reverse complement strand
AGGGTTGTGAGCAGTACAGATCCACTGTCAAGTCCCAATCTTCGCAAAGATCATTAGAGAATTTGATAGATTTGATTACGTCTGCTCTTATCATAAAGAGACTTCCTGTTATCTGCACCGGTAGGTTTAGGCGATTTTTTGCAGTAAATTCAATCATATTTCTTTGGCAAAGTCTAAAATCGATTGCCCGTGCTATCCAGTTGCCCAACTTTACCTTAATGCCCCATTCATTGTCAGATTCGGGGTTGCTCTTTGAAATGGGGAAGCCCTGTATTGCTAATACTGAGACTCCTTTCTCCTTGTAAGAGTATTGCTCTTCTATGAATCGTGATACAAATCTTTCTAGGGTATCTGCTAACAAAATATTGTCTGCATCAAGTACCAACACATTAAACGCTCTCTTGTCCATTACATTAAGGGCAACATTTAATGCTCCTCCTTTCCACCCTGCCCTGTTGTCCCTGTGAATTACCTTAAGATTCTGTAGCTCAGACAACATAGTCTGTATTTTTTGATATGTATCATCGGTAGAATCATCTACAATTATTATTTCGAACCTATCAGTAGGATAACTGAGAGCAGCAAAGGATTTCAAGAGCCTTTGGATAACAAGAGACTCATTGTAGGTTGGCACAAATATTGAAATGAATGGATATTCCTCATTGGTCCACTGATCAGAGGTTCTATTAACAGTCCCAATATCCCAGCAGCGGTCAGCAATAATGCCCTGTTCATGAAGTGATACCACCTTACCAGCAGTCGATCTCATAATGGCGCCAACTTTTGGCATGTTATATAGATTGTTGTTTGCTCTAGGTCTTGTAACTCTGTAGATAAAGATAACAGATCTTATTGAGTATATTGAAAGGCTTAGAATCAAAAATGTAGATAGCCATGCCAAAGCATCAAGAATCAAGGCCTATTACAGCAGTACAAATAGAATTATAATTGGGTTCGCCAGAATATTCTGCTTCTGATTTTAAGTTGATTCTATACTAAAAATAAAGGGTATAATCCACTAATGTGACGTTCAGTTTGATCATATAAGGTAATCTTCCTAGGCGATCTATAGAGTCTGATAAATACAAATATCCTCCTCTTTACTCTCTAGGGTATGTCTAAAAAAATCAAGGTTGCACTAGCCGGTGTTGGAAACTGTGCTTCTGCACTGATACAGGGTACAAAGTATTATGACGCGAGCAGTAACGGTAAGTCAAATGATTCAATTGGACTTACTGCATTTGACCTAGGAGGATACGAACCAAAAGACATTGAATTTGTGGCAGCATTTGACGTTATTGATTCAAAAGTAGGAAAAGATCTCTCTGAGGCAATTTTTGCAGAACCAAACAATACTATAAAGATAGCCAACGTGGAGAGGTCCAAGGTAATTGTTGAAAAAGGAGAAGTTCTAGACGGTTTGGGAAACCATTACCGCGGAAAGGTACAGGTCTCTGATAAACCTCCTGCAAATGTGGCCAAGGTCCTAAAAGATAGTGGCGCCGAAATACTTCTCAATTACTTACCTGTTGGAAGCAGACAAGGAACAAGATACTATGCTGAAGCCTGCCTTGATGCAGGTTGCGCCTTTATCAATGCAATCCCTGTATTTATAGCATCAAACGGGAAATGGCAGCAGGCATTTGAACATCGTAAATTACCATGTGCTGGTGACGACGTTATGAGTCAGCTTGGTGCCACTGTCGTTCATAAGACACTGGTAAAGCTCTTTGTAGACCGAGGAGTAACGGTAGACCAGACCTACCAGCTAAACATTGGAGGTGACATGGACTTTTACAATATGCTGGACCAGGAGCGGCTAGAGGACAAGAGAGTGAGCAAGACAAGTGCAGTAGCTGCAATGGCACCTTATGAAATACCGATGAGGATTGGACCATCAGACTTTGTGCAATTCTTGGATAATGACAAAGTGTGCTACATATCCATGAAAGGAAGGTATTTTGGCAATATCCCTGTCGAGCTTGACCTTAAATTAAAAGTAGTTGATGCATACAATAGTGCTGGTGTAATGATAGACGCAGTGAGGGCAACCAAGATTGCACTTGACAGAGGTATTTCTGGACCACTTGACAGTGTATCGGCATACTGCTTCAAGCATCCACCTGTGCAGTTACCTTATTCTGTTGCCAAGTCAAGCTTCTTAGAATTTGTCGAAGGCAAAAAGGAACGATAGAATTCGATCCCTTCCAAATTTTCTTTGATCTATTATTAGATTTTTATCTCTGCAGTGGCTTTTCGACAACGTCGTTCCATAGTTCTCTTGGTAATTAAGACAGTAACATCAGATACGTTTTTTGCTCTCCAGCGATACGATAGAAAATGAGTTTTGACCTAAGATGCGGCAGCCAATTTATCTACTTAGGAAATAGCATATGGTTAAAGCTCCAGCACAATTTATGTGCATAGATCTTGTAATCAATAATAATTCTGCCATAAAAAATTCTTGTAGTTGATATGCTGAAAGAAGCCTTCCTAAAGACGAAGTTTGCTCTCATGTTCAGCCAATGAGGAACCGCCACCACCATCATCATCTTGTAAGAATACTAACCTAGATTTAGCTATAAACGCGATTCCGGCAGCAAGTATTGCTTCTGCAGAAACAGAAATGTCTTCTGCCAAGAGAACATGTAGTTATATAGTATTCTGGTGAGAAAGCGCTTCTCCAACGATGTAAATGCGAAAAATATTTTACTAAAAGGAGATAAATTGAGCGCGACAACATATAATTAGCTCACGTGAAAACTAACCAGATAGCTATCCTTGGTGCACATTAAAAAACTCGAAGTCTACGGCTTCAAATCATTTGGTTTCAAGAACACTGCGGTGCATTTTGAGAGGGGATTAGCTGCTATAACTGGTCCAAACGGCTCAGGCAAGTCTAACATTCTTGATGCAATCATGTTTGCAATAGGCGAGAACAGTCCCAAAACTCTGAGGGTAGACAAGTTCCAATCATTGTTCCACGACAGCCAGAACAGCAACCACCGCCTTATCCGCGTTAGCCTGACGTTTGACAACACTGACAGAGGTATACCTATCGACTCTGATACAGTCACTTTGACACGTGGAATTGAGGGTCAGAATGGTGAGAGCCAGTATTGGCTTGACGACAAGAAGGTAACCAAGACTGCCATAATGGAGCTTCTTGAAGTAGTGCTGGCAGCTCCAAACAAACTCAATATTGTACAGCAGGGCATGATCACAAGAATTTCTGAACTAAATTCCGAAGAGCGCAGAAGGATAATAGAGGATATAGTCGGCCTCTCCTACTTTGACGAAAAGAAAACAGAGGCTCTTAAGCAGCTGGATGAGGCTGATAGGAGGCTTGAGGTTGCATTTGCAAGGATGGGCGAGATTAGAAAGCGTATAGACGAGCTTGAGACAGAGAGGAATGAACATCTAAGATATGACCAGCTTACCACGGAGCTCAAGCGGTTCAAAGCAGTGCAGATATCAAACACCATACGAAACCTGAGGTACAAGCTAGCTACAAGCACTCAGATCCTTGAATCAAACAACCAAAAGTCATCACACCTTTCAAAGCTAATGGAGGAGGCGCAGCTAGAGATTGAAAAGTTCGACACCGAAAAGTCAAGATTCATTCAACAAGTTGACTCTGCTAACAAAGCTAAATCACAGATTGCGATGAGAATATCAGGGATTGTACATGACTCGGAGCGGACAAAGGCTATGTTAAGTGAGTTTGAGCGCCGGATAGCTGACATTGAAAGGAGGCTGCCTTCCATTCACATGAGCAAGCAAGCTACAGTTCAGCGCATAGAAAGCACGCGTTCTGAGCTTGACAGACTGACGAAAGAAATGGAGCAAAAGAAGGCAGCCATCCACGATCTTCGGATCAAGCTTGCTGCAATCAATAGTGAAATTGAAAAGATAACCGCCAATATTGCTAAATACGCTTCTTTCCGGGACTCAACAGAAAAGAGGCTTGCACGTATGGCATCACTAAAGGGTCGGATCGAGCTTGCTGGGGCCAGAGTCGAAGAAAAAATCAAGACCATCAATTACAAGAAGGACTATAACTATTCAGGCATCACTTTGCTCCAATCAGAAATTTTGACTACAAAAAACCGCATAGCACAACTTGAAAGGTCACTTGCGTCTTATGGAGCAAAACTGCATAATGCTGCCAAGCTTTCATCCGAATTTGCAAACGCGAAAGCAAATCTTGAAAAGGAGCTGGCCGGCTCTGCAGACCTACTGGTGCGTGCAGAGAATCTTGTAAACAAGTTTGAGGAACGGGCCACCATAGCCAAAAATGCCATGAATGAGGATCTTGCTATTGCAGAATTGATGAAAGAAAAAGACAGGTTCAGCATATGCGGTCTTGTGCACGATTTAATAAGATGGGACAAGTCCTATGAGCGGCCTGTGCTTGCGGCAGGCTCTGAATGGATGAAAGCGTTTGTAGTGAATAACATCAAATCAATGATAATGATAGCAGCCTTTGCCAAGGAGCAAAAACTTCCACGTCTTAGAATAATACCACTTGACGTCGTCAGCCGCTTTAAGGAGAAGCAGGACACGCCCCACGATGAGGTCAATGTAATCGGGAGGCTGTCAGATTTTGTACAGTCCGATTATGACAAATTGTCAGCATTCCTATTCTCAGACATACTGCTTGTAAGAAATTCATCTACAGCCTTCATGCTATCAAGGAAGGGCTACAGGGCTGTGTCAGCTGATGGTGAGCTGTTCGAACCGGCTGGAGGTTCAATGTCGGTGGACTTTGGAGGAAGAATAACTGATATGACAAAGGCGATACTTTTTGGCGAATCCGTAGGAAATCTCCGTACAATGATAGCGAAGCTCTCTAAGCTGATTGAGGAGAAGAACACAGAGCTCCACGAAATTTCTAAGCGTATAAGCGCGAGCGAATCCGAGAGAATCCAACTAGAGCTTCTTATCAGAGATGTCCAGAGAAGCATTACTAAAGAAAAGGAATCTTCAGAAGTAAAAGAAAAGTCAGTCTCAGGGCTCATCTTAGATAATCACACTCTCCAGTCAGAAGCCGACTTACTTATGACAGAGCTTGAGAAATATTCAAGGAGGCTTACCCTTCTTTCGCCTGCCATAGAAAAGCTATCGTCAAGGCTACAGAGCATAGGTGAAGAACCGTCAAGCAAAAATGAGCTTGCTGATAAGAATATAGTACATAACCAGATAGTAAAGGCAATAGACGTAGCCAATATAGAGCTTGGCCAGACAATATCGATACTCGGTGGGCTTGAAGCCAAGCTGGAACTTGATATCCAGCATCTGACCGAAATGAACCAAGAGAATGAACGCCTTTCCCTTGAACTAAAGGAACGCAAATGCCAAATAGAAGAAATGTACAGGAAGTCGCAGTCACTTGAAGTGGAGCTCAAAGGGCTCAGGGATCAGGAGCAGCAGATAATCACTTCTTCGGGCAGCACCTACAGTGTACTGCAAGAATATGAGCGCAAGATAAAAGCACTCTCAGAGAGCGACCGCAAAATGTCAAAGGAGTACAACTTAATAGAGCGGGAGTCTGCATTGCTTCGAAAAGACATTGCAGATCTGACTTCTGAGGAATCTCGTCAGATGAACAATCTTCTGTCTCTTGGCTACAAGAACCCCCTTGATGAGATGGATGTCGAAACAGCGATCAAAGAGTTAACTGACGAATATGAGGAAGTCAAGTCAAGGATCAACCTCCGCGCAGACGAGGCGTATGTACAGGTAATCAATGGCTACCGTGGCATGTCAACTAGACGTAACCAGCTTGAAAGCGAACGTAATTCTATCGTCTCCTTCATTGAGCAGGTAGTGAAAGAAAAAGAGAAGGTCTTCATGGAGGCATTTCAGAAAGTTGACAGCGATATACGTGCAACATTTGAGAAAATGACAGGAGGCTTGGCATGGCTCGAGATCGAGAACTCTGAAGATATTTTTTCAAGCGGTGTGATGTTGCTAGTGCGGTTCCCTGGTAAGACCGTCCCCCGTGAATCAACCACGCTGTCAGGTGGCGAAAAGACAATCGCTGCCACTGTGTTCCTGCTTGCTCTCCAGTCGCTCAAACCGTCGCCATTTTACTTGATGGATGAAGTAGACGCACATCTTGATGCCGAGAACACTGACAGGCTGTCAAAGGTATTGCTCGAGCGCTCAAAGGATAGCCAGATAATCATGGTCACCTTGAAGGACTCTACTGTGGCCAAAGCTGCTCTTATCTATGGCATCTACCCAAAAGAAGGAGCATCGCAGGTTGTAAAATACAAGAATCCCGCGCGGTTGGAGCTTGCCCATTAAGCGGAAACAATCTGTAAATACTGAAAAACAGCATAGACTATCTACATTGGGAACTAGCTTGCTGCGGCCCAAAAGGATGTTAATGTTGTCATTTGCAGTCACCACTGCAGTAGCGGTTATTGAAGCTGTAGGTGGAATTTTAAGCAATAGCATTTCGCTTGTGAGTGATGCAGTGCATATGTTCACTGATGTGATGGCGATTGGACTAAGTCTTTTTGCAATTACAATGGCGGCAAGAAGCCATTTTGGAGCAATGACGTTTGGTTACCATAGAGCTGAAGTATTGGTTGCACTTGCAAACGGTGTAGCGCTTGCAGTAATTTCATTATGGGTGTTGTACGAAGCATTTCTCCGCGTCATGTCTCCGCGCATAATAGACGCGCCGCTGCTGCTACTGACAGCAGGTATTGGTCTTGCAGGCAACCTAGTAGTGATGTTCCTACTAAAGCACCACGCCGACAAGAGTATCAACATTCATAGTGCATTCATCCATGTTGTCTACAATATAATATCATCCGTCGCAGTTATCATTACTGGCTTTATTGCTCTTAACACGGGCATCACCATCGTGGATCCGCTTGTCGCCTTTCTGATAGCAGGCCTGGTGGCAAGAAGTGCTTACTCTATAGTGAGAAATAGCACCCATATACTGCTAGAGGGCGCTCCGTCGGAGCTTGATATGCGAGAAATATTGATAACCCTCAAGCAGCTGGACGGCGTGGTAGATGTCCATGATCTGCACGTCTGGACAATATCCAGTGGCATGGACGCACTGAGTGGTCACGTGGTCATACGAGACCAGATGCTGAGCGAGTCAAGTAAGCTCTTGTCTAAAATAAATACGGTGTTGGCCGAGCGCTACAATATAACCCATACTACTATACAGATGGAACCCGAGCACGAAATATCCTTTAGGCGTACAATAAAATGAGTAGCAATATTTTTTGCTTTGGCTGGTTGCGCTTTTCCCAAACAGTTTAGCGCCATTAATTTTTTACAACTCGCTTATGTGGAACTTGGACATACAGCCAGTGCATTCATAAATCTCATCGCCAATTGGGCCGGACACATTGAACTTCACAATGGTGGTGCATTTAGGACATCTTCCATCCACTCTGCGAGATTTTCTTGCAGGCCTTACAAGTGTTTTTCTTCTTCTGCTACCCATACCCAGGCAAAAAACTCACTGCCGTTTTATAAATTAAGATGCACTAATTGCATAACTTTCTTGCTTGTCATGTCTATATTTGTATCGTTCCGCAAATGTTTCAGCCTGTTATGTCCCTATCATGTCATAATAGAAAATATGGGGCCACTTTTAGGGCAAGTTATTAGTATTACTCCAATTTCTTGTTCAGCTCAGCTAACCTCCTTCCTTTCGGTGTCAAGCGATTGTAGACCCGATAGTTCCCCTTTCCTTGTGGCTTGACTCTTTTGCGTTTGATATAACCTTCATTTTCTGCCTGCAAAATTACATAGTGAAGGTTGTTAGCACCTAACTTCCGGAGTAGTATACGAGTAGGCAGTGCGTTCCCCTTTTGCCTGACTAGGATAGACAGCACTCGGAGCATCGCTCTGCGCTTGACCAAAAGTCGTAATGTTTCCTTATCGACTTCCAATAGTGTCAATATATTCCTATTAAATAGGAATATATAATAGTTACCTCAATTATATTTTTGAGCCACCTGAGCGAGCTGATATTCCAAGCTTCCTGCAGCAGTCATTACAAGTATTGTTGCTAGCGTCGTTTTACTGCTGCTCGAGGTGCCATTGATGTTATCGCTCTCTCGTAGTTCTCAGGCAGGATTTTTCATTTACTAGAAAAGATTGATGCGAGCTTCGCATGATTTCTTGAGTTTTATATCTTTGGATAGTTTACATGTCAGTTATTGTTATATTGCCTTGCGATGAAGAAAGATGATGTGAATTTGCCCGAGCATTGCTCAGCTAAGGTTGAAGGAGAGGAATGCCAGCTGGCTCCATCGTATATCATCTCAGTAAAGTCGCATCAAGGTGAGTACATGCTTGCAGTGGTATGTAACGACCACAAATGTGCACTTGAAACGCAGCTAGTTGCAATGCAGGAGGCGAACAAGATACCGCAGGGCAGCATACACTTTCAGCCCGTCAAGGCGGTGGTGACCGACTGCGTAACTGGTATCGATGAAGATTATATCGAGCTCAATGACAAGACACAAGAGTAATGTCGAAGCCTTAGCTAAAACCCTTTTTTTGTGTGGTGATCATTGTCTTCATTGTTGTCCTTATGATCTTCTTCTTCTCCTTCTTCATTACCATTTTTCAGCGCCCAAGGAAACCATCTTCCAATTACCCTTGCCCAATCTATCCTGAGCGAAAAGTATACAACGACTGCAAGCACTATGATGCTCACTATTGCCGCTATAATTAGTGATGTCGTATTTGTCGTCTCTGACGATAATATGTCCTCGACGAAAGGTCTCCCAAGAAAAATCGACCCCCAGACAATTGCTTCATTCATCAAGAATTTGCCAGCAAATGTGGCTGTTGCAAATTTCCATGGGTTGTACTTGGCAAGCCCTAGCGGGATATAGACAATATCGTCAGGTATTGGAGTAAGAGCCGCTATAAATGCACCAAACCAACCATACCTGCTTACTAGGTTTTGTAGGGGACGCATTCTCTTCTTTGTCTTATCGCTCAGAATTTTGCGACCATAATAGCTAATAAAAAAGATTATCGTCTTTGCTCCCACTATACCAAGCGCACTGATAATTGAGATTATGTGCGGATTGAAATTGGTATTAAATGAAGCAGTTATTAAGACCGGAAAATAAGGAATGGGAATAAATGGAATTAAGCTAGACACAAAACTGATGAGGAGGATGCCTATGTATCCTAGTTCAGTTCCAAATGGAAACAGATCTTCCAGCGCTACCAATTAGTATGCCCTTGCATATATCGCTGCTTTTTTGCTTTCCCGACCGCAGTAAATGCAGGTGGCCGGCTTGTCATTCTGGTTAAATGGTATCACCCGGATGTCTGCACCTGTCTCTTCCTTTATCTTAGATTCACATTGTTCTTGGCCACACCAGCCTGCGAGAAGAAACCCTCCCTTGATTTTGATTATCGATTTGAAGCTCTCAAAATCGGCAGGTGTGAAAGTGTTCTCGCTAAGAAATTCGGTTGCCTTTGCAAGCAGACTTTCCTGTACCTGCGCCAAAAGCAAGGTCGTGATACTTACAAGCTTCTCCTGCTCAGCAGGCCTTTTTTCCTTTGTATCGCGCCTGACAAATTCAATCTGACCCTTTTCGATATCCTTTGGTCCAATGTTGATGCGCAGCGGGACTCCTTTCATCTCCCATTCGTTAAACTTCCAACCAGAAGTGTATTCATCTCGGTCATCCATGTATGCTCTTATACCAGCGCGCTTTAATTCAAATTCTATTTTCCTTGCCTTTTCCTTGACCATCTTGGCGTTCTTGTCCTTGTGTATAGGCACTATTACTACTTGTATTGGTGCAACCTGTGGTGGCAGAATTAGACCCCTGTCATCACCGTGAACCATTATCAGCCCGCCTATCAGACGCCAGGAAATCCCCCATGAAGTCTGCCATGCAAAATGCTCCTTGGTATCCTTGCCAAGGTACTTTATCCCAAACGGTTTTGAAAAATTCTGACTGAGATGATGTGAAGTCCCCATCTGAAGCGCCTTACCTTCGACAGGCATCAACCCTTCAAGAGTCGTTGTGTACTTGGCGCCGACGAACTTTTCCCTGTCGGTCTTGTATCCTGCTATAACTGGTACTGCAAGGTAGTTCTCTATCAAATCCTTGTAAATATTAAGTATGCTCATGACTTCCTGCTCTGCTTCTTCATCGGTGGCATGTACGGTATGACCTTCCTGCCACAAAAATTCTGAAGTCCTAATCAAGGGTTTCGTCGACTTGATCTCGGCTCGAAGGGCAGAGTTCCAAAAGTTGATCTTGAGTGGCAAATTGCGGTAGCTTGTTATCCACTTTGCAAATATTGAATAAGCAAGCGTTTCAGATGTCGGCCGGAGCGCGAGCTTTTCCTCAAGCTCTTTGTCGCCTGCTTTGGTAACCCAGAACACTTCTGGCATAAAACCTGCAAAGTGATCCTGTTCTTTTGCCAGCAGGCTTTCAGGTATTAGCACAGGCAAGAAGCCGTTCTGATGACCAGTCTCTTTGAATCGCTTGTCGAGAATATCCCTTATCGATTCCCAAATTGCATAACCGTAGGGGCGAAGTACAATAAACCCTTTCACAGGAGCATAGTCAACAAGCGCGGTCTTGAGTACGACTTGGCTGTACCACTCGCTAAAGTCTATATTTTTCTTGACTGTTATCCCAACTGATTCTTTCTGAGAATCCACGTTGACATTGGCAAAACGACTAGGATTTATGAAGTTATTGTAAGTGATGTCTCTACCTGATTGCTTCCAAAAATGGCGCTCTCTTGGCGTTATGACAGCTTGCCATTACAGTGCTCATGCTATAGGCATAGAACTGCCTAACTTCTAATTTGGCTGCTCCGATCCTAGCGATTCATTCATCGAAAGAAAATAGTCTCTTTTTTTCACGATTAAGCGGCTGTCTTTGAAAGAGCTCTGCTGTACATCTTCCAACTCGGCTGAAAAACAGCAGAGCTTCTCATTGTGCTGAAATCCAATGTAAGCCACGGCTAATCCGTTATCAACAAAATGCTATAGCTTGCTGTGCTTGAAATAAATTCCAGCTTGGCTCTGGATAGGCCTGAATTTATTCCAAGTTAATAGTAAAAATCCATATATTAACGAAGGATCCTTTTCAATAATTTTTCTCTATTTTTCTGCATTCTTAATAGATTTGTGAAGCTATTTTAAGCGAATGAAAACTATGTCTGTCATCTCGTAAAGAGGTGTCTGTGGCTACAGAGGGTCGCCTTTGCAGTAAACCTTGCCCGTAGGCCTACTGAAAAAGTTTTTACAGACATAGCATTGCAAAAAGCCGATCTCTCTGTTCAGTACAGGGCAGTCAACTGCCTCTAGCTTCATGCGCTTAAGCATCTTTGGACTTACACCCTTCATCTTCAGCTTACCCTTCTCATCCATCATGCCAGAGCTCTGGAGTTCGGCCCTGGCTTGATCTGTAATCTTTACTGGTTTTTCCACCTGCTTGATTGGAACAATATACTTGATGCCTTCTGGGGGAGCCTCGCTCATCATCACTATCAAGAGCATTAAGCGCGGGGCTAATATATGACCCTTTGCCAGGATTTAGTTAAGCAAAATCACTGATCTTTGTTTGGCCCTTGAAACTCTTCCAAAGCCGACTTTTTTGTACCACTTCGTTCTTTGACAGTGACATGTAAGAACATGCAAACGACATTGCATGATCAAATCGTTCAAACTTTTGTGGAGGCTTTTTCAGAGCTTCACGTACGCCTTCTCTTATCTGCCATACGCCAAGTGGCATTACGTAATTGGGGTGTATTTCGCGGAGAACAATGGCCCCAGCCTTTTTGTGTTGACGTGCAAGATGCTCTGCTACCGCAAGGCGTGCTGCAAAATACGCTCCCGCTATTGTCGGGTTGTGGTTAAGTCCTCTTTCGTCTTCCTTATCAGCTCCTATGGCCACCTGGCCTCGGCTTGTGAACCATGACTCGATCATTTCAAAAATCCACCTATCATCCGGTATCAATATGATGGAGTAGTAGTTAGCAAGATGCGAGTATCGAGTTACTTCAAACAGATCAATTGTAGGATTCATTTCAATCTCCTTTACAAGCATGCTTGAAATAATATCATCAGTCGCAGAAATGCTCCACCGAGTAGGCACAAGTTTGCGTTTCTTCTTTACTCCAAGCATCCCCATGCTGAGGACTCGTTGAATGATACTCATTTCTACGCTGCGCCTGTACAACTCCATCATAGCGTCTGCTGCTCTCAAATCTGTATCATAATATACTGTTTCAATGCGCTGGTCGGCGGACAGTGATGACATCTTAAAACCTCTCAGAGGTGCAGCTGGCCCAAAAGGTGGGGCTACGTGATCCAGTCTAAGTTCTTTTTGCATGTGGACATCTACTACGGGCGTTTTTTCAAATGTGGCCTCGGTTTCGGCAGGCCTCTCCGACATAGCGAGCTCTTGCATGTTCTCAAGATATCTGCTTGAAATGTCATGTATATTCACGTTCATCGTACCGAGCACAAGTGACAGGCGGTAGTTCGCTATTTCTTCAAGGTTTTTACCTGTCCACAACTCGGTTCTGTCCAAGATAGTGGTATCACCATGCAATGGAGGTATCATTGGTCCTATCCTGACCTTTGGATAGCCGTAACGACCCACAAAGATCGAAGGTGGGCTAGAGCCATCTATTGTACCAAGCAAAAGCTTCGCGGAATTAGCCTTTATAAATCGTATCCAGTTCTCCTCAAGCTTTTTCTTTATCTCGGCTGGAGACGACGACAATAATATCCCAATCGCATTTGGCACGGCATTTATAACATATATACATCTTCTTCAAACTTAATTCAGTTTTCTGCATATTCTTTCACTAGTGATTCCGTAAGCAGAGCGATTTTGTCGCTCTGCCAAACAGCGTGATAACAAGTAGCTGGTGTTTCCAACCGAATACGTTGAATTGTTGTTGTCAGATATGAGATCTCGTGTCTTTCAAGTTCCGAATTACAGTCATATTTCAATTATCGCTCGAGGCTCGCAAAAGCTGTTTGTCGAGAGATTTTCGGTTACATGGTTGGATCAGATTCATAATATGATCTAAATGCATTTGTAGACCTGTTGAATTAACATTTTGCGAGAAGTTCCTTTAGAACTATTCTACATCACTCAACGTTACGGAGGAATAATTCTGTTCAAATAGAATTTTGTCCAGATCTCGAAGAATTGCTTTGATTCAATTAAGGGAATTTTATAAACCTTCTACATGCGGGCAATAGTTTATAACATTAATGATTTCGCTATTGCCACATAGTAGAGATTCCCAGATGAACCCGCTAGACAAGACTATTCTTGCTAACCTGTATTCTAGCATGTTAGATCCTTCAATTCCACCATATGTCAGGCTAAAGGCGCGGCTGCCCATAAGCGAAGAATTCTACAATTCCATGGTAAGCCGTCTTGTCAAAATTGGCCTAGTAGAAAAATCTGACCCGACCAAGCTTACATTCATCGGCCGTGATGCACTAAAGGTCGTTCTCGTAGGAGGAGTTTTTGATCTCATCCACCCTGGTCACATTCATACGCTCAAGGCTGCAAAAGCAGAGGGTGATGTGCTTGTCGTAGTGGTAGCAAGGCAGTCGACCGCTCAGAAGATAAAGAAATATCGAAAGATCTACCATGATGAAAAGCTCCGCAGAGACCTCGTGACTTCGCTTAATTTTGTCGATTTAGCACTAATCGGCAAAGAGGGCACACTTTACGACACAGTCGAATATGTCAAGCCAAACGTGATCGCACTTGGATATGACCAGGCGCACAGCGAAAAAGACATTGCCGAGAACTGCAAGAAACGCAACCTAAATGTTCAGGTTATAAGGCTGTCAACTCCAATACCCGGATCAAAAAGTTCAAAAATAAAGGAAGAGCTGGGCGATTCAATCTACGGCATCTAAGCAAGCCGCACCTGCACCTTTATTCTGTCACCGTTTTTGATGCCTGCTGTCTGCTTGATTGATATCGGCCCTATCACTTCAAGCATGCTATCATCATAGTGTGTGCGTTCAAGCACAAGGACAGCAGCATTATCTATTGCGCCGTCATTTATGGTTGCGCGATAGCACTTGACCCAGCCGTAAGTACGTGTCCCATCACTAAAGCCATCGATGAATATGGACGGGTGCTTACCAAGTTCGAGCCGGCCATTCATATATATCTGATCAGTTAGCTGGACATTTAACGTCCCAGGGTACGGCTCGTATCCTAATTTTTCTCTGAATTGTCTCCTATAGCCCTCCAGTGACATGTAGTATGCCCCCTCCCCCATACCCGAAATGACATTGCCCTCGAAATCCATTGTCGCAGGTGCAGATTCAAGGGCAGCTCTCAATGACAAATAGAGACTCTGTATCTCAGAATAGCCTTTGTCTGTGACCTTGACTGCATATTTCTGCCCTTTTTTCAGACGCTCGATGTAGCCGGAGGTTTCCAAGTCTAGCAGGTGCTTCGAGGCTGCCTGTTGCGACCTGCCGATACCCTTACCAAGTAGCGTGGTCGTTACCTCGACAAAATTGTGGTGGGCCCCTTGTGAAAGGAGCTCGATCAACGTCAATATGTGCTGTAGCTTGATTTCAGGCATTTATCCTTACTAGTTACTTATGCCAATGTCACCAAATGTCCTGATCCGGATATCTGCGGGTTTTTTCAAGTCTGTCATCCGATGTCCTACAATGTACTCGATACCCGCCTTATCGGCTGCATCGACCAGCCTCTGGGTGACAATACCGTCTATTACCAGCAGCTTGCCCCCCTCTGCGCTATTAAGCCTCTTGATGACTTCTGACACTGGGACCTTAAGCAGAGTATTCATAGAGCCGTCTAGCACGACAGCCTCAAGCGTTTCATTTATTTGAGGATAAACGTCGCGGACTGCAGAGAGTATCTCTGCACTGTCCTCAACCAGCGCCTCTTCGGATGGCTGCGCTGACTGTAGCGCTTCTTGCTGTCGCGTATTTGGAGCGCGGTAATCCTCTTGTGGCTCCCTTTCTCTCCTATAATTTCTCCTCTCGTAATGGTGCTGCTGTTGATGATGAGGCGGTTGGTGGGGAGGATATCCCGGCTGTTGAATAGATGGTGCTTCAGGTGAGAACGCGTCCTTCAAGATTTCAGATATCTCAAGCGGAGTGCATTCCTCCACCTCCTTACCCGGCGGAGCCCTAAGCACCTTGTCTATCTTGACGACTCCGTGAAGTTCCTTCAGTATTAGGTCCCCTGCCCGATCGCCGTCAAGAAATGCCACTACACGCTTGCCTTCTGTAAGCTTTGTCACAGATTCATCGATTCTTGCACCTTCTATTGCAATGGCATTGTCATAACCTGCGCGCAGAAGATTGACGACGTCTGCTCTTCCCTCCACCAGTATTACCCAAGCAGAGTCAAAGACTCCCGTGCCGCAGGCCAGCTGTGCTTTTCCAAAGCTTGTGAGCTTACCGGGTTTGCTTGCATCATAAACATCCTTGAGCATCTCGTCCCCCTCGCTTATAGTTCTGGTAGCCCAGTCTTGCACTATCTTCTTAGCGCGGTCTACTATGACCTTCTTCTTTATTGCTCGAATGTCATCGATTCCAACTAGACCGAACTTAGCCGGAAACGGCCCCACCTTGTCAATGCTCTCTATGGCTGCCGCAATTAGCGCGGCAGTAGAGATGTCTGTACTCATAGGTATCAGGGCATCACCCTTAGTCATGTTGCCCTTAGTTTCCACGTTTACTTCAATTCTTCCAACCTTGGACACTTTTTGTAATTCATTGAGGTTCATTTCTGGTCCAAGGAGGCCCTCTGTCTGTCCAAAAATAGCACCAATAATATCGGCTTTCTCAACCAAACCATCAACTTCAAATTTTAACTTAACATGATATTTTACTATACCTGTGGTGGGCAATTTCTTTCATAACCTCGCAGTTTGCTGGTATATAGCTCTCACTTTTCTTTGCTTGAATATAAGTGCTTTGTAAAGCTTCAGAGAATCATGTATAAAAGTAAAGGTCCTTGCGGCTTCCCGTGATGCCTGACATGCGAGGTGCATAGATGACAAGATCCTCCACATGCCTTACTTTGCCATTTGTTATCCTTGCAAGTGCCCTCTTATATGACAGGTTCACGCTATGCCTGCTCGACTGGAGCTGGGACACCAGCCGGCTTGTGAGGTACTTACCGGTTCTGTCCATATCCAAGAGCAGGATTATCTTTTTGCCTATGCTATTATGGCTGTCTACAAAGTCTGCAATCCCCTTAAAATGGTGGAAGACTGCAAGGTTACCAGTGAAACCCACCCTAGAGAGTGCCTCGGCATCACGTCTACCCTCGACAACGATGACAGAACCTTTCTCCGATTCTTCATTGAGCATGCATATAAAACTGCGCAGCCGTTCAACAATCTCATAGTCATCGACTCTATATTGGTAGCCCACGGCCCAGCCCATCTAACCTGTAGGGCCTGTCAGATTTAATATTTTTCCTTATGGCATAAATACAAATAAGCACGCATGCTAGGTATTGCCCAAGATACTTTCAGTACAGAATATTCGGTGCGAGACGCTTGGTTTACTTGAGCAGATGTTCGTGCATGATGGCTATCACGTCGAAAAGGTGAAAACACAGAATGATCCCGTGCCTACCAGCCCATTGGGATATGATGCCATAGTAATCCTCGGAGGCCCAATGTCAGCCTATGACGATTTACCCTACTTGCAAAAAGAGCAAGAGCTCATCAGGAATGCAATTAAGAATGACACGCCAGTATTGGGCATCTGCCTAGGTTCGCAGCTCATTGCGAAGGCTGCAGGAGGGCGCGTCTACAAGGGCAAGAAGAAAGAGATAGGATGGCACAATGTGTATCTGACACCTGCTAGCAGTAATGACATCTTTAGAGGCTTCACGGATAAGACGATCAGGATATTCCAGTGGCACGGCGATACATATGACCTGCCAGCAAACGCAAAGATCCTTGCATATTCCGATCTATACCCGCAGGCCTTTAGGATCGGGTCTGCAGTTGGCATCCAGTTTCACTTTGAAGTGGATGAACCCCTCATACAAACATGGATGAAGGAGTACAGTGCTGAGTTGATTGCTGAAAAGATCAAGCCGGAGAGCATGCTGCCGGCACCTTGCGAGTTGAAGGAGCTAGCGGCTCGGTGCAGACACATATACAATAATTTTTCAAGGGTTTTGCAGAAATGAATAAAAATAATACATTTCACACATTAGGTAACTATATAAAAGCTAAACAGGTTTTTTCCCTCAATAAAAATGACCAATGAGAAGGTTCAGAAGCTCTTTGATGACATTTATTCAAACAAGGAAAAAGTAATCACTGAAGAACTCGCCAAACAAGTCTTGAGCGAGTACGGCGTCATGGTACCGAAATACGCACTGGTCAAGAGCGCTGAGGAGGCAGAAACAGAGGCAGGGAAAGTAGGCTTTCCCCTCGTCGCGAAGATTGTTTCGCCAGAGATCTTGCACAAGACAGACGTTCGAGGCGTTAAGGTCGGCCTTCAGAACCAGGCTGATGTAAAGGATACATTTAACGACATGTACGGCAGGCTGAGCAAGCAGTACACCGTAAAAGGCGTGCTGCTCGAGAAAATGGCCGCAGCGGGTGGGGTAGAGCTCATTGTTGGTCTGCAGAATGACCCGCAGTTTGGCCCTGTCATCATGGCCGGCATCGGTGGCATCTACACTGAAGTCTTCAAAGACGTTTCATTCAGAGTTTTACCAATAACAAAGGAAGATGCAATCAGCATGATAGATGACCTAAAGGGCAATAAGATACTCAAGGGCTTCCGCGGGATGCCGCCTGTCAACTTGAATGTCCTTGCTGAGGCGCTAGTCAATATAGGCAAATTTGGCACGGAGATGGCACCATACTATGAAAGCATAGACTTTAACCCCATCATATTTTATGAAAATGAATATGTCGTAGTTGATGCCAAGATCCTACTACGGGAAAAGCCAGACCCAGAAGTCATCTCAAAGGCCCAGCCGGAATCCGAATATCTGGATTTGTTCTTCAACGCCAAGTCGGTAGCGCTGATCGGTGCTTCACCTGAGCCTGGCAAGGTAGGCAACTCTGTTTTGGAAAGCTTGGCGAAGCATGAGTACATCGGCAAGGTCTATCCGGTGAACGCAAAAGGCTATTCTGAGATTATGGACCTCAAAGCGTATAAGAGCCTTGACGAGATCCCTGACAGGGTAGATGTCGTAGTCGTTACGGTCGATTTGAAGTTTGTGCCAGATCTACTGAGGTCGGCGGCCAAGAAAGGCATCCATAACTTTGTGATTATTTCCGGCGGGGGTAAAGAACTTGGAGGGGAGCGCGCAACTATTGAGGGCCAGATCCGAGAGCTGTCAAAGCAGCTTCAAATCAGGATCATCGGTCCCAATTGCATAGGCATGTTCAATGGCGAGAACCGCCTTGATTGTGCGTTCCAAGGCCATGCAAGAATGATACGTCCAAGAAACGGCAATGTCGCTTTCCTGTCGCAAAGTGGAACAGTGGGCATTGCCTTCATGGAGAGCTCCGACACATTTGGCATGAGCAAGATGATATCGTACGGCAATAGATCGGATGTGGACGAGGCCGACATGATCTGGTACCTCTCTGAAGACCCACAGACCCGAGTCATTGGGCTCTACGTTGAAGGATTGGGCGACGGCAGGAAGTTCATGAATACTGCAAAGAGAGTAATCAACGAGCGGGGCAAACCCGTGGTTGTATTCAAAAACGGCAGATCTGCAAGAGGGGCCAAGCAGGCCGCTTCTCATACCGGATCACTTGGTGGCTCTTATGCAGTGGTGAAGGGCGCACTTGATCAGGCTGATATCATATCAGTCGATAGCTATGAAGAGCTGACGGCGGCACTCAAGGCACTCGCGTGGCAACCGGTGTCAAACGGAGGTAGAGTAGCAATGGTGACCAATGGGGCAGGCCCAATAATTGCTGCAATTGACCACTTTGAAAGGCTTGGTCTGCAAGTAGCCGAATTGAGTGAAGAGACTAAAAAATCACTCAAGGATCACTATCCATCAACATACGTCATAGGTAACCCTTGCGACATCACGGGATCTGCAAATGCTGACGATTATCAGTTTGCAATACAGTCGTTCATGGACGATCCCAATATTGACATCGTCATGCCTTGGTTTGTCTTCCAAGATGATCCGCTTGAAGAATCGATTGTAAATGTTCTAGCCTCCTTCCAGAAACAAAAGAAAAAACCAATACTCGTAGGCGCCATGGGAGGACCGTTTACGGAAAAGATCTCAAAGCAGATCGAGGATACAAATGTTCCAGTCTACCACTCGGTCATTGAGTGGGTGACTGCCGCTGGTGCTCTTGCCAAGTGGACAAGGGTAAGAGGCCAGACAAAGTAACCTGCCATTTTTTTGATTTGTATATATTGCTACCTAATAGTTGAGTGAAAACCTTTAAAGCTAATTCTTTTGGCGAACTCCATTCTTTTTTTTGCTTTGAATATACACATATATGCATACGGAGCTTCCCATTTGTCTTGCGATAAGTGCAGGGGTTGGCACAGAGAATTACAGTGAATATTGGGTTCAAGAATTTTAATCGCCCCTTCTTTAGAGAACGTATGCTGCCGTATGTTTGTGTGATAGACGCGGACATTGACCCTAATGAAAATGGGTGGTGGCCATACCTAGCTCTAAATCAATATACCTCCTAATGCAGATGGCTATTTGTTCAAGTTCGAACCAATCTACAATAAAGAACACAGAATAAAGTATCTGCTTTGCAATTTGTAACGATGAAATTAATTAAGCCAATGACTGAATGAAATTGAAAGGCATGAAGCATGTGCATCCTTGAAATAATTTATATCAAAGATTAAACAGGCCAAGATTATAGTCGGTGGAAACATCTGCTGCAGCATTTACATCATTAGCTGAGGCAGTCCTGATGATTTAAATTAGATGCAGCTGAATAGCCATTGTTGCAGAACTCTGCAGTTGAGGCACGGAGGGCCTTTGGTGTTCTGTTCGTAGCAGTGTCGATAGCCGTCGTGGTTGCTTCTTTTCTGAGCGAAATTGCTTATTTCATCACCAGCATTCCGCTTTATTACTATGCAATAATTTGGCTTGTCAGCTTTGGCGCAGTGTTTGGGGCAAGCTACTCACGCTTGCGCAAAGCGATACCTGCAATCCTAGGCAGAATGAAGACTAGCACTAAGTGGCCTGCAGGTGCAAAGGCACTCAATGGAATTTGCTGGGCAGGACCTTTTGCTGCAATAGCCGCTTTTCCAACATTATATCAATACCTTATCCTATCTGGCATCGGTCTTGGCAACTTGTCGACGTATTTAATGATCAAGAAGTATAGCGGCGCTGATAACCGCGAGCAACTGATAGTCGCTATAATTTCTCTTGCCGCAGTACCAGCAGCTGTCATGATCGACAGCATGCTTTTTGCAACACGACAAGACATTGCAGTAATGCTGTCAAGAATCTTTATTGGAATCGCCTATGCGGCTGGAGGTATGTTTGCATTACTAGCAAAAGCGGGCCCGGTGGGCTTCGATCCCACGACTTCCGGCTCTCTCCAATAGAATTTAGAAGGCAGGCGCTCTATCCATGCTGAGCTACGGGCCCCTCCTCCGCTCTAGTCCCTCTTGTTAATTTAATGATTGCGGGTTACAAAGACGTTTATGTTTGTATCAAGCCAGTTTGAGAAACCCCTTTTTGTACGTACCATTTATGCGGCAAGAATTGATTGATCTATTCTTTTCTTATAATGTATCTCAAGACAGACACACAGTGGAAGCAGTTGTACCTACGTTCAGCTTGGGTTTATCAGGAAGTTTAGTAGCAGAAGTAACTTGAAATTTAATACAATATTCACATTAAAACTGCACTTTTAGTGTAAATTCCATACCACGAAACTATAATAGCCAGTCGACGAATTCTAGATATTGTGTGAAAGATAATGGTTGAAAATGATAATGCCGATAACGCACAAGAATTTATGCAAGAGCAAGTCAACAAAGTGTTTGAATTTTGGAGCAGTAAGTTGAAACTGCCGACAATTGGTCCTACGTACGCCTTTTCAAAGGATTTTAGTTCATTTGCTAACGATTTTGTCACCCTCGGCAAGGCCATGATTGAACTCAAAAGCAACATGGACATTTACTCGTCGCTTCTGAGTGCAGCCTACACAAGGGCAATAAGAAACACAGCAGAGCAAGCTCCAATGCAGCTGGCAACAAAAGAAGATTTTGAGAATTACCGACGCGCCGCCATTGAAGCTTTTGAAGACACTTTCACTGATCTCTTTACGTCCTCGGAATTTTCTCAGGTCTATGGCAAGGTATTTGGCAGTCAGTTGAATGTATCAAGGGTTGTGCAGAGTATAGTAGAGAAGAACTTCAAGATGCTCAACCTTCCAACAAGAAGCGAGGTTGACGATATACTGAAGGATATTGTGGAACTGAAGAGAACTGTGAGGGATGTGAAGAGGAGCGTTGATGCGAGGAATGACCAAGCAAGAATTGCAACCTGACCAGAAGAAGGAGCAAAAAAACGTTCAACCGCCGCAAAGCGAGCTGGAGGAGCTGATAAGAAAAGAGCCTACACTTGCTGAGGAAATCCTGGAAGCGTACCGCAAGCTTGAAAAGGCAAGGGATATCCTCCACACGGCTGGCAACATTGGAGTTGGCGAGACTCCCAACGAGGTCCTCGTTGAAAAAAGAGCCTACAGAATGTTGCACTATCAGCAGATGGTCAGCAAGACCGCGAGGACTCCTATACTTATTGTTTATGCGCTCATCAACAGGTCGTATGTGCTTGATCTCCAGCCTGACAAGAGCTGGATTCGCAGCCTGCTAAGTCAGGGTTTTGATGTCTATCTTATTGACTGGAAAACACCCACTGCTGCAGACAAGTATGTTTCGTTTGACGACTATGTCAATTGCTACATTGATGACTGTGTTGAGGCTGTACTCAAAAAGAATAAGGTAGAAAAGCTGACGCTCCACGGCTACTGCATGGGCGGAACTATGTCGGCGATGTATACGGCACTGAACCAAGAAAAGATAAGGAATCTTGCAGTAATCGCACCTGTGATAGACGGTCAGAAGGATTTCACAGTTATTGGAAACCTTGCAAAGAACATGGATGTCGACAAGATGCTGCAAGTCGTCGGAAATCTGCAATCTGAGCAATTGTATGCATTATATGTGACACTGAAGCCGTTCAAGCAGGGCATCAACAAGTACTTGAATCTTCTTCAGAATGTCGATAACGAGCAGTTTGTCGGCAACTTTTTGCGCCTTGAAAAATGGTTGTATGATACGCCTCCAATAGCAGGGGAAACATTCAGGCAGTGGATATCAGATATTTATCAGAAGAACCTGTTGGTGAAGAATGAAATGAAGCTGAGCGACAAGATAGTGGACTTGTCAACGATCAAGGTTCCGCTGCTCAACATTATCGCTGACGAAGATCATCTTGTGTCGCCACAATGCAGCGCTCCTCTAAATGATGTAGTGTCAAGCACCGATAAGCGTCTCATAAGGTTCCACACTGGCCATGTGGGACTCATTGCTAGCCTTTACTCACAGAATAACGTACTGCCGAAAGTGGGCCAATGGCTTATGGCCAGGTCGCAGTAGAAGTTATAATGTTTGTATAAATGCATTCAATGGAAGTTATCTAATTGAGAGGCATT
>Ga0126308_10000071_pt1 | contig 22787 bp, 14 predicted proteins | sample Plot55_FD_92533 | JGI IMG/M metagenome (GOLD analysis project Ga0126308, IMG submission 92533) | Serpentine soil microbial communities from UC McLaughlin Reserve, CA, USA - Plot55 | ecosystem: Environmental > Terrestrial > Soil > Grasslands | place: USA: UC McLaughlin Reserve, Lake County... | reverse complement strand
GCTTCTACGTGAAGCCGCGCGTGGACCGCGAGCTGCTGGCGAAGTACAGCGAGGGGATCATCGTCTCCTCCGCCTGCCTGGCCGGCGAGGTCGCGACGCACCTGATGGAGGGGCGTTACGACGACGCGAAGGCGGCCGCCGAGTGGTACGCGGACGTCTTCCGCGACCGCTACTTCCTAGAGGTCCAGGCGCACGACAGCGAGGGGCAGGCGCAGCTCAACGAGCAAATCTTCCGCCTCGCCGGCGACCTGAATCTACCGCTCGTCGCGACGAACGATGCGCACTTCCTGCGGGCGCAGGACCACGACGCGCACGACGTCCTGCTCTGCATCGGTCTGGGGAAGGACCGGGCGAGCAACGACCGGATGAAGTACGACCGGGGCCTCTACTTCAAGAACGCCGGCGAGATCCGCGAGCGCTTCCCGAGCCGCCCCGAGGTGCTGGAGAACACCCTCCGCATCGCCGACATGGCGGGGGTGGAGTTCGGAAAGAAGTACCACGTCCCCTCCTTCCCACTGCCGGAGGGCGTGGCTTCCGAGAACGAGCTGCTGGTGCGCCTGGCCACCGAGGGCGCGAAGGAGCGCTACGCACGCACTGAGCGCGAGCGAAGTGGCGAAGATCCTTTGCCCGCGGAGGTGCAGGAGCGGCTGGCCTACGAGCTGGACGTCATCACGAAGACCGGCTACGCCGGCTACTTCCTGATCGTCTCCGACTTCATCAAGGCGGCGCGCGACCGCGGCATCCCGGTGGGCCCCGGGCGCGGCTCGGCGGCGGGCTCGCTCGTGGCGTACGCGCTCAGGATCACCAACGTCTGCCCGCTCAAGTTCGACCTCCTGTTCGAGCGCTTCCTGAACCCGGAGCGCGTCTCGATGCCGGACGTCGACGTGGACTTCTGCTTCGAGCGGCGCGGCGAGGTGATCGACTACGTGCGGCAGAAGTACGGGAAGGAGTCGGTCTGCCAGATCGTGACCTTCGGGACGATGAAGTCGCGCGCGGCGATCAAGGACGTCGGCCGCACGCTCGGCTTCACCCCGGCGGAGACGGACCAGCTGGCGAAGCTGATCCCGAACCAGCCGAACTTCTCGCTCACCGTGAAGGAGGCGGTCGAGCAGATCCCCGAGGTCAAGAAGCTCTACCAGACAGACGACCGCTACAAGCAGCTCCTCGACTACGCGATCGCGCTGGAAGGGCTCTCGCGCCACACCGGCGTCCACGCGGCGGGCGTGGTGATCGCGCCGGGACCGGTGCACGAGTACGTCCCGGTCTGCACGCAGTCGACGAAGGGCGCCGGCGGCGGCGACGACGAGAGCGTCGTCGTCAGCCAGTACGACATGACGGCGCTCGAGAAGGCCGGGATGCTCAAGATGGACTTCCTCGGCCTGACGACCCTGACCGTCCTCACCGACGCGGTCAAGTCGATCGAGGCGCGCACGGGGACGAAGATCGACCTCGACTCGCTGCCGCTGGACGACGAGGAGACGTACCGGATGCTCCGCTCGGGGCGCACCGCCGGCGTCTTCCAGTTCGAGTCGAACCTGGCCACCGACGTGCTGCGGCAAATGCGCTGCGACCGCTTCGACGACCTCGTGGCGTCGAACGCGCTCCTGCGCCCGGGGCCGCTCGACAGCGGGATGCACCACGTCTACATCCGGCGCAAGCGCGGCGACGAGCCGGTGTCGTACGCGCTCCCCGAGCTCGAGCCCATCCTCTCGAAGACGTACGGCGTCATCACCTACCAGGAGCAGGTGATGCGCATCGCGCAGGTGCTCGCCGGCGTCTCGCTCGCCGAGGCCGACGTGCTGCGAAAGGCGGTGGGGAAGAAGGACGCGGAGCTGATCAGGAAGGAGTTAGGCAAGTTCGCCGAGAAGTCGGTCGCCCGCGGCTACGACCGGCGGATCATCGAGGACCTCGCCGGACAGATCGAGACGTTCGGGCGGTATGGCTTCAACCTGAGCCATAGCGTAGCCTACTCCATCGTCTCGTACCACACCGCGTACCTCAAGGCGCACTACCCGGCCGACTACATGGCCGCGCTGCTGTCGAGCTGCATCGGCGACACCGACAGCGTGGTGAAGTACATCAGCGAGGCGCGCGAGCTGGGGATCGAGATCCTGGCGCCCGACGTGAACGAGAGCGGCTACAAGTTCACCGTCATCGGCGACAAGCGCGTGCGCTTCGGGCTGGGGGCCATCCGCAACGTCGGCAAGTCGGCCATCGACTCGATCCTCGCCGCGCGTCAGGCAGGTTCCTTCGACTCGCTGTTCGACTTCTGCGAGCGCGTCGACCTGCGCGCGTGCAACAGGCGGGTGTTCGAGGCGCTGATCGCGTCGGGCGCGCTCGACGGGCTGGGCGGGCACCGCGCGCAGTACTGGGCGGCGCTCGACACCGCCATCCAGGAGGCCTCGCTCAAGCAGCAGGAGAAGGCGATGGGCCAGGGCTCGCTCTTCGGCGGCCCGGCCGACGACGCGGCCGGCGCCGCCGCGCAGCACGCCGGCCCGCGCACGCTGCCCAACGTCGCCGCGATGTCCGACGCCGAGCGCCTGACGAAGGAGAAGGAGATCCTCGGCTTCTACATCTCGGGGCACCCGCTGGAGCCGTTCCGCACCGAGGGGGAGCTCTTCTCCACGCACCGCGTCGCCGACCTCGGCACCTGGACCGAGCAGCAGATGACGCTCGCCGTGGTGGTGACGGCGATCAAGCGCCAGATCAGCAAGCGGTCGGGCGCCGAGTTCGCGCGCCTGACGATCGAGGACTTCTCGGGCTCGGCCGAGGTGCTGGTCTTCCCCGAGGCGTGGTCGGTGCTCGGCGACCGCATCAAGGCGGACGTCCCGGTCCTGCTCAAGGGCGGCTACTCCCGCCGCGACCAGGGCGCCGAGAGCCCGACGTTCATCATCGAGACCGCGCAGCTGATGGCCGAGCTGCGCACGACGGGCCAGGTGGTGGTCTCGATCGAGCTGGAGCGCAAGACCGACCTCTCTCCCGACGTGATGCGCGACGTGCGGGCGGTGGCCGACCAGCACCACGGCTCCTCGCCGCTAGAGCTGCGCTGGAGCGACGGCAACGGCACGCAGGTGCGCCTCCGCTCGCGCTCCGTCACCCTCTCCGCCGACGGCGCCGCGCTGTCCGACCTGCGGGCGCTGCTCGGGGAGGAGAGAGTCAAGCTGCGCCGGGCGAGCTGACATGAGAGGCTGCGTCCTGCGTCCTGCGTGCTGCGTCCTAACGACCCCGGGATGCTTCCCGAACGGCAGCTAGGACGCAGCACGCAGGACGCAGGACGCAGCTCCGATGACACGGAAGGACACCCCTGATGAATTCATGACCCCCTTCTCTCGCTCCATGCCGCACGCCTCTGGGAGATCGACATGGCGACGATGACAGCCTTGGAGTTCGAGAAGCCGATCGCCGAGCTCGAGCGGCAGATCGACGAGCTCAAGCGGCTCGCCAACGAGCGGACGCTCGACGTGACGCGGGAGATCGAGCCGCTGGAGCAGAAGCTCGGCCAGCTGCGCGAGGAGATCTACAAGAACCTGACGCCGCTCCAGCGCGTCCAGGTCGCGCGGCACAGCCGGCGCCCGTTCACGCTCGACTACGTGAGCCTCATCTTCACCGACTGGATCGAGCTGCACGGCGACCGCGCCTTCCGCGACGACGCCGCGATCGTCGGCGGGTGGGCCCGGCTCGACGGCGAGACGGTGATGCTGATCGGGCACCAGCGCGGGCGCGACACCAAGGAGAACCTGAAGCGCAACTTCGGGATGCCGCACCCCGAGGGCTACCGCAAGGCGCTCCGCCTGATGAAGCTCGCCGAGAAGTTCCACGTGCCCGTGCTCACCTTCATCGACACGCCCGGCGCGTGGGCGGGGCTGGGCGCGGAGGAGCGCGGGCAGAGCGAGGCGATCGCCCGCAACCTGTTCGAGATGAGCCGGCTCGAGGTGCCGGTGATCGCGACCGTCATCGGCGAGGGCGGCTCCGGCGGCGCGCTCGCGCTCGGCGTCGCCGACCGCGTGCTGATGCTCGAGAACGCGGTCTACTCGGTGATCACGATCGAAGGGTGCGCGGCGATCCTCTGGAAGGACGGCAAGAGCCCCGAGATGCGCGAGCGCGCCGCCACGGCCCTCCGCATCACGGCGCCGGACCTGTTCGAGCTGAAGGTAATCGACGAGATCGTCCCCGAGCCGCCGGGCGGCGCGCACGCCAACCACGAGGCCACCGCGAAGGCCCTCCAGGCGTCGCTCACCCGCCACGTCGACGAGATCGGCAAGCTCAAGCCCGACAAGCTGGTCCGCCGGCGGCGCGAGAAGTACCTTCGGATGGGGCAGTTCGCAGAGTAAGGCTGCGAGTTGCGAGGTGCGAGTTGCGAGTAGTGCCTCGGGACGCTCACCGCGACATCCCGGGGCACTACTCGCAACTCGCACCTCGCAACTCGCAACTGTAACCAGGCCGCACATTGAGTCAGGTCATCGAGGTCGCCTTCAAGGGCAACCGGAAGGATTTCTATCTCTGGGAAAGCGAGGAGGCGCCGGCGGTGCGGGCCACGATCATCGTGGACGCGGACCGCGGCGAGGACCTCGGCCGCGTGCACGCCACCGGCGACTTCGCGCTCAAGCGCCTCGCGGGGACGGCGCACGGCGCCGGCGTGCAGCCGTCCAAGCGCGCGCTGCGCCTGGCGACGCGCGAGGACGAGCGCCGCGCCGCCGAGCTGGGGGAGCAGAACGAGCAGGCCCGCCGCAAGGCGATGGAGCGGGTGAAGGCCAACGGCCTCGTGATGAAGCTCAGCGACGCCGAGTGGCAGTGGGACCGGAAGAAGCTCACCTTCTACTTCACCGCCGAGAAGCGCGTCGACTTCCGCAACCTCGTGCGCGAGCTCGCGGCGATGTTCCGCACCCGCATCGAACTGAAGCAGATCGGCGTGCGCGACGAGGCCAAGCGGCTCGACGGGATCGGGCGCTGCGGGCGCCAGTACTGCTCCGCCGCCTGGCTCCCCGAGCTGCGCCCGGTGAACCTCGGCGTCGCCAAGGACCAGCGCCTCTCGCTCAACCCGTCGCAGATCTCGGGCGCCTGCGGGCGGCTCATGTGCTCGCTCCGCTACGAGCACGAGTTCTACGTGCAGAGCCGCAAGCGCTTCCCCAAGGAGGGGAAGATCCTGGTGACGGCTCGCGGCGAGGAGAAGGTCGTCTCGAACGACATCTTCAACAACCGCGTGACGCTGCGGTCGCCGGAGGGCGAGACGCGCGTCGTCGCGCTCGCCGACCTCCGCCGCGAGATGGCGGAGCCGGCCGGGGCGGCCGACGCGGCCGACGCTGTCGACGCCGCCGACCTCGCGCCGGACGCGACCGATGCCGCGGACGCGACCGTGGCCGACTCGGCGGACGCGATCGCGTTCGAGGAAGCGGCGCCCGCACCGGTTCGCGCCGCCGCGCCGGCCGCCCCGGCCGCGCCGCCTGACGCGAATGGGTCGGCCGAGGACGACGAGGACGACGGCGAGGACGAGGAGGACGCGGCGCAGCGCACGGCGGCCGCCGGCGCCGGCCTCCAGCAGCCGGGCGCGACGCCCGAGGGCGGCGACCGCCCGCTCCGCCGGCGCCGCGGGCGACGCGGCGGCCGGCGCGGGCGTGGCGGCAGCGGCGGGAGTGGAGGCGGCGGGAGCGCCGCCGCCGGCGACTCGGCCGTGACCGGGGGGGAGTGAGTGGCCAGATTCTACCTGACCACGGCCATCGACTACGCGAACGGCGACCCCCACATCGGGCACGCCGTCGAGAAGATCGGCGCCGACGCCATCGCCCGCTACCACCGCCTTGCCGGCCACGACGTCCACTTCTGCATGGGGATGGACGAGCACGGCCAGAAGGTCGCGCAGACCGCCGCCGCGCGCGGCCTGGACCCGCAGACGCTCGTCGACCAGGTCGCCGCGACGTTCCAGCGCGCGTGGCGCGAGCTCCACGTCTCGTTCGACCAGTTCGTCCGGACCACCGGCCCGGCGCACAAGCGAGGCGTCAGGTCGCTGATAGAGCGCATCCACGAGCGCAGCCCGGACGACTTCTACGAGCGCACGTACGAGGGGTGGTACTGCGTCGGCTGCGAGCTGTTCAAGCGCGAAAACGAGATCGTGGACGGCAAGTGCGTGCTGCACCCGACGCGCACGCTGGAGTGGACGCAGGAGCGCAACTGGTTCTTCCGCCTCTCGCGCTACCAGGAGTTCGTGCGCCGCCTCCTCACCGAGCGCCCCGGCTTCCTGCGTCCGGAGAGCCGGCGGAACGAGATCCTGGCGCTGCTCGACCAGGGGCTGGAGGACATCTCGGTCACCCGCTCGCGACTGAGCTGGGCGATCCCCTTCCCGCTGCCGTCGAGCGACGGCGAGCACCAGGGGACCTGGGTCTGGTTCGACGCCCTGCCCAACTACCTGACAGCGACCGGCTACCCGGACCCGGGCTACGAGCAGCGCTGGCCGGCGCAGCTGCACGTGGTCGGCAAGGACATCACGCGCCTGCACTGCGTGGTCTGGCCGGCGATGCTGGAGTCGGCCGGCCTCCCGCTCCCCGAGCAGGTCTGGGGGCACGGCTTCGTGAACGTCGGCGGCGAGCGGCTGAGCAAGTCGGCCGGGGTGCGCGTGGAGCTGGGCGAGGCCGTGGCACGCTTCGGCCCGGACGCGTTCCGCTACTTCCTGCTGCGCGAGGTCCCCTTCGACGGCGACGGGACCTTCAGCTGGGAGCGGTTCGAGGAGCGCTACAACGCGGACCTGGCCAACGCCCTCGGCAACCTGGCGAGCCGCGCGGTGTCGATGGTCGAGCGCTACCGCGCCGGCCGGGTGCCGCCGTCGACCGGGCCTAACGAGCTGGACGCCGCCGACGCGGCCGACTCCGCCGCCTACCACGCCGCGATGGACGGCTCGCGCGGCTACCTCCCGCACGAGGCGCTGCGGGCCATCTGGCAGTCGGTGGCGCGCGGCAACGAGTACGTGGACCGGCGCGCGCCCTGGAAGCAGGCCAAGGACCCCGCGCTGGCCGCCGGTCTGGACGAGACCCTGGCCGCGCTCATCCGGCAGCTCGCCCGCCACGCGGTGCACCTCTCGCCGTTCATCCCGGCCAAGGCCGAGGAGCTCTGGCGCCAGTTGGGCGCGCCCGGCGCCGCCGCCGACCAGCGCTACGACCAGCTCGCCGGCCTCGACCCCACGGGCTGGCAGGTGGCCAAGGGGGCGCCGCTCTTCCCCAAGGATAGTGTGAAGCAGGTCACACCGGCCTCGTCCGTGTGACCTGGGACGTGACGCGGAGGGCCCCAAGTCCGTCTCTGAGACGGAGCTAGGGCGCGGCGGGTTGGCGCCGCGCCGTCGTCATCTCTTGGGGAGTCCCTCATGCACAACGGTCGCAGCTGGACCGTCATGATCGTGCCGAACGGCTGCGAGTCGCCGCGGACGCTGGTCGTCCACGAGCGGAGGCTCCGCCGGGCGGGGATCGTGGCCGGCGCCGTGGCCCTGGTCTGCCTGCTGGGTGCGGGCGCGCTGGGGGCGTGGGCCGGGAGCGGCTCCGGCCGGCGGGCGCTCGCCGCAGCCATGTCGCTCGACGAGCAGCGCGCCCAGGAGCTCGAGCTCGTCAGCCGCCGCGTCGAGGCCCTGCGAGACACCCTCGAGGCGATGGCGGGCCGCGACGAGCGCATCCGCCTGCTCGCCGGCCTCCAGCCCAACGACTCCCTCGCCGCGAACCTCGCCGCCCGCGGCGTGTCGGTCGACAGCGCGGGCGGAAGCGTCGCCCCGCCGGCAGACGTGGACGAGCTGATCGCCGCCGCCAACACCCTCTCGGAGAGCTTCGCCGAGGTCTCTGATACCCTGGCGCGGCAGACGGCGCGCCTCTCCAGCATGCCGTCGATCATGCCGACCGCGGGGTGGCTCACCAGCCACTTCACGCGCAGCCGCTTCCACCCGATCCTCCACGTCGGCCGCCCGCACGAGGGGATCGACGTCGCCGCGCCGATGGGCGCGCCGGTGGTCGCCCCCGCCGCCGCCGTCGTCTCGCGCGTGGTGAAGGAGACCGGCTACGGCCTGATCGTGGAGCTGGACCACGGCAACGGGATCGTCACCAAGTACGCGCACCTCTCCCGCTCGGCGGTCCGCCCGGGGCAGCGCGTCATCCGCGGCCAGGTGATCGCCGCCGTCGGGAACAGCGGCCTCTCCACCGGGCCGCACCTGCACTACGAGATCCACATCAACGGCCGCGTGGTGGACCCGCTCACCTACGTGCTGCCGTCGGGCGTCGTCACGGACTGAGCCCGCCGCGCCGCGCGGGGCAGGCCGCTCTGGCGCACTACTTCGGGGGACCGCCGTTCCCCGGGCCCCCCGACCCGCCACCCAGGCTCCCGCCCAGGGCGGCGTAGAAGGCCACGCCGAGCGCCACCGCCAGCCCGGACGCCACCGCCGTCTTGCTCTTGGAGAACGCGCGCTCCTGGAGCACCGCGACCTGGGCGCGCTGCACCGAGACGTTCTCGCCCTTCCAGAGGTCCTCGAGCCCGTTCCGCTTCACCGTACTCTCCACGGCCACGGTGAGCGCGGAATCGTCGCTGGCGACCAGCCGCCCGACCAGCGACGTGACGCCGGGGCCCACCGACGGCGCCAGCGCGGCCGTCCCGGCGTCGGTGAGCTCCACGCGCACCTCGCGCCCGGCCGGCGGCGGGGCGGCACCGCGCGCGGCCGCGTACTCGTAGCAGCCCGAGAGGAGCGCCGCCGCGGGCGCGCAGCAGACTAACCGAACCAGCCTTCTCCCCATGATGCCGACCGTCTCCTGGGTGTGCAATGTCGTTAGGGCGCCGCGATGCCCGAGAGCCGCGGCCGGGCGGTGCTCTGCCCCACCGCGGCTCTCGGTAGACCCGGCCTGCTCCCGTCCCGTCAGTACGCCTGCGTCGGGCCGGGGGCGTACGTGTAGCGCGGGCACGCCTGCGGGTCGTTCGCGTTCCGGCTCCGGGAGGTGGGACCGGTCGGAACGTTCGCGCCGTTCGTGCTGATCTCGCTCAGGCCGTAGGGGACGCGACCCGCGATCTCCGTCCCGGGCTCCGAGCCGTCCACCTGCGACGGCGCGGGCGCGATGAACGGGAAGCAGGTGCGCTTGAAGTCGCTCCAGACTTCCGGGTTCAGGAAGAGCGAGACGTACTTCTCCTCGATGATGTTCTGAAGCGTCGCCGGTACGGTGCCCGGCAGCGGCGTGAACTCCTTCGTACCGTACTTCGGGTTCGCGCGCGCGTTGTTCAGGAACGGCTGTGCCGCCGCGACGTCCGTACCCGAGCCGGCGCCGCGATAGCTGGCCTCGGCGAGGATCAGCTGATTCTCGACGTACGTGATGAGCGGCGTCCGGAGCGTGGGGTCGTTCCCGATCCAGAAGAAGTCCGAGAACGAGCCTTCGGCATCCTCGTCGTCGCACTCCGCGCCCGCGGGGGCTCCCTCACCGCCGGGGAGATTCTGGTCCGCGGCCGGCCGGTAGCCGAAGTAGAAGTTCGGGTCGTCCGGCTCGGGGCCATCGCCCGGCTCCACGTAGCAGATGTTGTAGAAGTGGAAGCGCAGCCGCTCGACGTTGTCCACGCCCGCCGCGATGCGCTTCTTGACCAGGTTGATGTACGCCGCGCCCGGAAGCACGTCGCCGCGGTTGAAGTAGAACTGGTAGTGCACGTTGTTGTTGGCCGCCGCGTCTCGGTGGCTCAACAGGAAGTCGTTCGAGTCCGCCTTGATGCCGTTCAGCGCCGCCGCGCCCGCGAGCGCGTAGTTCGCCGGCGTCACCTCGGCGGTGTGGAGGTAGTACCGCGCCTTCAGCGTGTAGGCGACCTCGGTGTACTTGGCGCGAAGCGCCGCCGCGTTCCGTCCCTCGTAGATCAGCTCGTCGGTCCGCCCGCCGCCGTTCGGGCCGAGGTTCGTCGCCCCGGACTTCGAGAGGAAGACGATGGCGGTGTCGAGCTTCTTCTGGATGTCGTCGTAGACCTGCAGCTGCGGGTCGAACGCCGGGTTCGGGAACTGCTCGCGATTCGCCGCCTGGCGGTACGGAACGTCGCCCCAGAAGTCGGCTGCCGTGCCGACGATGAGCGCCTCCCAGACCTTCGCGATCCCGGCGGTCGTGGAGTCCCCGCGGGCGGTCGCCAGGTTCTGCACCTTGCGCGCGTCGAACAGCCCCCCGCCGATGAAGACGGCCTGCCAGTAGGGGTCGAGGTCCGCGGAACTCGACTGGTAGATGTCGTACCCCAGGAACTGCCGCGCCACGCCGGCGATCTGCTGCGTGTACATCCCCGAGATGCGGGCGAGCTGCCCCTCGAAGATGTTCGCCGAGGCGTTCTGAAGCCCGACGTAGATCGGGCCCGGGTTCGCGAGGTCGGTGACGTTGTTCGGGTCCTGGTCGATCCCGGGCCCCGAGAGGAAGTCGTTGCACGCGGTCGCGACCAGCGCCGTCAGGGCGCAGCCGAGCACCGCCGAAGTGAATCTATGCCGCATTGGATTCTGTCTCTCCGTTGACTGGCCTGGGGGGTCAGCGATTGAGCGTGACGGTGATGACGTACGAGCGCGTCTGCGGGTTGTTGAAGTAGTCCACGCCGCGCACCACGGAGGCCTGCGCGCTCACCACGCTCGTCTCCGGATCCACACCGCTGTAGTCCGTCCACGTCGCCAGGTTGCGGCCGGCGAGGCGGAACTCCACGCTGCTGAAGCCCAGCCGGTTCGTCACGTACGGCCGGTTCCACAGGTAGCCGACCGAGATCTCGCGCAGCTTGACGAAGCTGCCGTCCTCGAACGCGAATGACGCCGGGCCGTTGAAGACGCTCGCCTGGTTGGTGAACCAGGCCTGGCCGAGCTCCGTCGGCTGTCCGGCGCCCGGACCGGCGACCTTCTCGTTCGGCAGGTAGTTCTGGCCGAACACCCACTGGTCGCCCTCGCGGTAGGTCACCGACTCGCGCGTCTTGCCGAAATGGTTGAGCGCGGTGCGCGTGCCGTTCCACACGTCGCCGCCCTGGCGGATGTCGAGGAGGCCGCCGATGGTCAGCTTGCGCCACGTGATGGAGCTGCGGACGCCGCCGGTCCAGTCGGGGTTCGGGTCGGCCACGAGGTACTGGCCGTCGGTGTCCTTGATCGGGACGTTGTCAGCGCTGATGTAGAGCGCGCCCGCGGGAGCGCCCTGGCACTCGCCGGCCGTGTTGTCGATGTCGACGCCTTCCACCCGGAGTCCGCGGCCGCAGCGCACGAAGTCGTCGCTCAGCCAGATGCCCAGCGGCTGCCCCTCGCGCACCACCGCCTGCGGGAAGGACCCGAGGCCGAACGGCGCGTTCAGCACCACCTGGGCGGCGCCGCTCATCGAGATCACCTCGTTCTTGTTCTTCGCCCACTGGAATCCGACGTCCCAGCCGAAGTTGGTCGTCTTGATCGGCCGGAGGTTCAGCGCTACCTCGTAGCCGATGTTCTGCAGCTCGCCCACGTTGCGGAGCTGCGCCGTGTAGCCGATCGAGGCGGGCAGCGGGAACGCCAGAATCGCGTCGGTGGTCGTCTGGCGGTAGTGCGTGAGGCTGAGGTCGGCCTTGTCGCGCAGCAGTCCGAAGTCCGCGCCGAACTCCAGCTCGCCCACACGCTCCGGGCCGAGGTCCGGGTTGCCGAGCGTCGGCGTCGTGTAGAGGCCGCCCACGCCCTGCACGCCCGGCGCGGTGAGTGGACCCCACCCGCCCTCGGGGAGCAGCGTCGTGATGAATGGCGTCTGAAGGTTGTACGGGAGCGGCTGCGTGCCGCTCTGCCCGTAAGCCGCGCGGGCCTTGCCGAAGGACACCCAGCGGTTCGCGCCCTCGCCCTCACGGAGGAAGCTCCACGCGACGCTCCCCTTCGGGAACCACGCGCGGCGGCTGTTCTGGCCGAAGGCGGACGAGCCGTCGTTCCGCAGCGCGCCCGTCAGGAAGAGCTGGTCGTACAGGTCGGCCGTGCCCTGCATGAAGTACGACTCGAGGCGGATCGTCTGCCGCGTGTCGTTCGGCGGGTTCTGGCTGGTGGTGTTGAACAGGTTGAACGGGCGCGGCGCGATGAGCGTCGTCGCCTGCGTTCCCGTCTGGCGGAAGGTGCGCGAGTTCAGGTTCTGGCCGACGGTCACGTTGCCGCTCCACGTCGGGCTGAACGTGTAGTTCGCCGTCGCCGTCAGGTTGTGGTCGACCTGCACCGTGCGCAGGCTCCCCCGGATCACCTGCCCCTTGCCGCCGATCAGACCGCTCGACGACGTCCAGGGCAGCGCCTCGAGCCGCTCGTCGTTCGCGAAGTCGGACCCGAGCTGGTAGTTGAAGCGGAGCCACGGCGCCGCGTAGTACTCGGCGTTGATGTTGCCGAACGCGCGCCCGACGTCCGCCGTGGCGACCGGCTCGTTGACGGTGAACAGCGCGTTGTCGTAGCGCCGCGTCTCCAGCTCGGAGCCCACCGCCGGGTGCGGGTAGCGGTACGAGCGCTGGAGACCCGTCGCCGGGTCGATGTACGGGTCGTTGTTGAAGTCGGGCGGCGTCCGCCACAGCCCGAGCAGCAGCCCCGAGACGTTGTTGCGGCTCTGGAGGAAGTCGCCGCTGCTCGCGACGTACGCCGCGTTCGCGCCGACGCGCAGCGTGCTGGTGACCTGCTGCGAGCCGTTGAATCGGACCGACTGCCGGCCGTACTTGTTGTTCGGCCCCTTGATGAAGCCCTTCTGGTTCAGCGAGCCGGCCGAGAGGTAGAAGGTCGTCCGGTCCGTGCCGCCCGAGATCGACAGCGTGTTGTCGAAGGTGTTGCCGGTGCGGAAGATCTCGTCCGTGTGGTCGAACGCCTGCCCGCTGGTGAGCCGCGGCCCCCAGCTGCCGGCAGAGCCGAAGCCCACGTTGCAGCCGGTCGTCGGGTTGGTGTAGCAGGCCGGCGACACGCCGGCGGTCCCCACGCCGTACTCGGTCTGCAGGTCCGGCAGGTTGCCGACCTGGTCGAACGAGGAGGAGCTGTGCAGCGAGTAGCGGGTCTGCCCCGGGTGCCCGCGCTTGGTCGTGATCAGCACCACGCCCTGCCCGGCCCGCGAGCCGTAGATCGCGCCCGCCGACGCACCCTTCAGGATCTCGATGTTCTCGATGTCCGCCGGGTTGATGTCGAAGCCGCGGTTGGTGGCGATGGTGCCGCCGTTGGTGCCGCTGAACGGCGTGTCGACGGTCGAGTTGTCGACCGGCATGCCGTCGATCACGAACAGCGGCTGGCCGTCCGACTGCGCGATCGACGTCAGCCCGCGAATCCGGATGTACGACGACGCCCCGGCCTCGCCGGAGCTGGAGAGGACCTGAACGTTCGGCGCCTTGGCGGCCAGCGCGTTGATGACGTTCGGCTCGTTGGCCCGCAGCAGGGTCGTCGAGTCCACGTTCGAGCGCGCGGTGCCGAGCTTCTCGGCCTCGGTCAGCGTGCCGGCGCCGGTCACCACCACCTCGCTCAGGCGGAGCGGGCTGGTGGGGAGCGCGAAGTCCTCGGTGAGGGAGCCCGCGCTGAGGGTGATCTCCCGGGTCGTCTGGCGGTAGCCGATCAGGCGGACCTGCAGCGACACGCGCTGCCCCTGCACGCGCGCGCCGGGCACGAGCAGGGTGTAGCGTCCGCCGTCGCCGGTCTGCGTGCCGATGCCGAGCGACGGGATCGCGACGGTAGCCGCGGTGAGCGGCTGACCGGCCTCGCTCGTCACGCGGCCGGTGATGGTCGTCGGCTGCTGGGCCGCGGCCGGCGCGGCGAGCGGCGCCGCGAGCGTCGCGGCGGCGACCAGCAGCGCACCAATGGTTTGACGAAGCACAGCTCTCATGTCACCTCCGACCTTCGGTTCGGGTGAACGGACGTGCGAATGCCAACATGTCCTGAGGGGGATGGCGCCATCGGTGGGTGAGGGGTGCAAGGTCACCTCGTTTGTTGTGGGAAGCGCGGCGGCGGCCGGGCCGGGCCGCGGCGTGCACGAGCCGCAAGCCACACGGGGCAGGCGAGCGAGCGGCCGAGCGTGGGGGGGACCAACCATCGCACGCGCTTCGGCCGAGTGCGCTTACAACTAAGAGTCCTGCAAGAAGGCTGTCAAGGTTCGGTCGGGAGCGAACCCGGCGCCGGGGAGCCCCTCCCTGCACACGCGCCAGAAGGGCGTGTCTGCCAATTACTTGACAGCGTCCTCCAGGGCCCGTAACCTCGTCCGCGACCCGCGGAGCGAGCCCGCCTGCCTTCATCACCTCCGCGGCTGAGCCATTCGAAGCACGCTTCCCGGGCATCTCACGCGAATCCGCGTCCGACGCCCAGCGTGCGGACTCCCTGCCGCTCAGCACGCCGGCGCGAGGTCCGACCGCGTACCTCGTTCGAGGTCGGTCAACTTACTCGACGATGCCCCCCATCATCGATCTGGCGCCCCGGCGAGACGGCGCGCGGCCCGGCCGCGGGGCCCCCCCAGCGCGCCCCCCGCCCGCGCGCCCGGCAGCGATGCTCGCGTCCCCTACCGCATCACAAAAAATCCCGGAGGCAGCATGAGAAGAGCTGTGCGATCGCTCCTGGGTGCCCTCGTCGGCGCCGTCACGTTCCTGCCAGCCGCCGCCGCGCCGGCACAGATCCCCACCACCGTCAGCGGCCGAGTCACCAGCGAGACGGGCGCACCCGCCGTCGGCGTCCAGGTCTACATCTCGGACCTCCTCCTCGGCGCGACGACGAACGAGACCGGGAACTACCAGCTCACGGTGCCGAGCGCCCGCGCCCGCGGCCAGTCCGTCACGATCGCGGCCCGCGGGATCGGCTTCCGGCCCAAGTCGGCGCAGATCATCCTCGCGCCGGGCATCGCGATGACGCAGGACTTCCAGCTCGCCATCGCCCCGGTGCAGCTGAACCAGGTCGTGATCACCGGCCAGGGCACGGTCACGACGTCCGAGAAGCTCGGAAACCGGATCGACCAGGTGCACTCGGATGACATCATGAGGTCGAACGAGCCCAATCTGGTCGAGGCGCTGGCCGCCAAGGCGCCGAACGTCCAGATCCAGTCGCAGTCGGGCGACCCGGGCTCGTCGGTCTCGATGCAGATCCGCGGGATCAAGACGCTGACCGGCGACGCGCAGCCGCTGTTCGTGGTGGACGGCGTGCCGCTGGACAACTCGACGATCAACACCGACCAGCAGTACGCCGGCTACGCCGGGCAGAGCGGCGTCGCGCCCAACCGCATCTCGGACCTCAACCCCGAGGACATCGAGTCGGTCAACATCCTGAAGGGCGCGGCGGCGGCGGCGATCTACGGCTCCCGCGCGGCCCAGGGCGTGGTCCTGATCACCACCAAGAGCGGCCGCGGCGGGCCCACCCGCTACTCGCTCCGCTCGTCGTTCTCGTTCGACGACGTGAACCAGGGCTACGACCTGCAGCGCACGTACGGCGAGGGAGACCTCGGGCTGGTGAGCGGCCTCGCCGAATGTCAGGCGCTCAACTGCGCCGGCCGGTTCAGCTGGGGGCCGGCGCTGAACCCGCAGGCGTACGCGGTCGGCCTCACCGACATCCTCCTCGACGGGACCGACACGCTCGCCATCGGGCCGTGCCGCAACGCGGACCCCACGGCGGAGCAGGCGTGCGTCACGCAGCAGATCGGCGCGCGCTTCCCGAACGGCTTCAAGACGTACGACCACTTCGGCGAGATGTTCGAGACGGGGCACATCTTCGACAACACCCTGACGATCTCCGGCGGCGACGACCGCCGCACGATCTACCTGTCGGGCGGCCGGATGCAGAACCGCGGCATGGTCTCCGGCGACGCCGACGAGTACACGCGGACGACGGTGCGCCTGAAGGCGACGCAGATGGTGGGGAACCAGCTCCGCCTTGGCGGCAACGTCTCGTACGTCGACACGCGCGGCATCTACGTGCAGCGCGGCAACAACGTCTCGGGGATCATGCTCGGCGGCCTGCGCACGCCGCCCGAGTTCGACAACCGCGTCTACGTCGACGCCACCACCGGGCAGCATCGCTCCTACCGCCTCCCGAACCCGCAGCCCGGCGACGAGCTCAGCTCGCGCGGCTTCGACAACCCGTTCTTCACGATCAACAACATGCCCTCGACGTCGAAGCTGAACCGCGTGTTCGGCAACTTCGACGTGGACTACAACCCGATGCTGTGGCTGACGGTGAAGTACACCGGGGGCGCGGACTACTACAACGACGAGCGCCTGGAGGTCTTCCCGCAGTCCAGCTCCTCGCAGCCGGACGGGCTGGTGAACCGGGCGAACTTCGTCAACTACGTCCTGGACCACAACCTGACCGCGGTCGCGACTCGCGACTTCACGCCCAACTTCGGCGCGAACCTGACGGTCGGCCAGAACCTGAACGCGACCAACTTCCGGCAGGTCTACGTGACCGGCACGACGCTCGTCACGCCGGCGCCCTACAAGCTGACGAACACCGTGTCGTACAACCCGAACGACGACGAGACGGTCGTCCACCGGGAGTCGTACTTCGGACAGCTCGGCCTGGACCTGTTCCAGCAGCTCTTCCTGACGGCCGCGGTGCGGAACGACGGCTCGTCGGCGTTCGCCCAGAACAGCCGCCGGCACACCTTCCCCAAGGCCAGCGCGGCGTGGACCTGGAGCAACCTGGTCGGCCGGCTCGGCGAGCGGCTGGACTACGGCAAGGTGCGCGTGGCGTACGGCGTCACCGGGCGCGAGCCGCTGCCCTACACGACGCTCGGCAAGTTCAACGTCGGGCAGTTCTACGAGTACGGCGGCGTGGGCTACCTGAAGACCGTGTTCCGCGGCCAGGGCGGCCTCATCTCGGACACCACCCGCGGGAACGACAACCTGGAGCCCGAGCGGACGCGCGAGACCGAATACGGCCTCGACGTCGGCTTCTTCCAGGGCTTCACGGACCTGAGCGTCACGGTTTACGACTCGCGGACGAGCGACGTGATCTTCAACCTGCCGCTCCCGCCGTCGAGCGGCTTCAAGTCGCAGGTCGCGAACGCCGCCGTGATCTCCAACAAGGGCGCGGAGGTGCAGTGGAACTTCCACCCCCTCCGGCGGAAGACCCTGGCCTGGGACGCCAGCCTGCTCTGGGGGCAGAACCGGAACCGCGTCGTGAGCATCACCGGCGCCGAGGAGGTCCCGGTCGGCTCGAACGCCATCATCGCGACGGTCGCGCGCCCCGGCTACCCGGTGGGCTCGCTGGAAGGGTTCGACTTCGCCCGCTGCCGCTACGACGAGTCGAGCAACACCGTCAACGGCATCGACATCAACAAAGCGTGCCGCGACGCCGGCGCGCCTAACGGCGCACTGTACATCGACGACTCGGGCTTCCCGATCACCGACGGCACGAACCGGATCCTGGGCTCCAACCAGCCCAAGTGGCAGGGCGCGGTGCGGAACGCGCTCACCTTCCACAAGGTGCAGCTCTCGGCGCTCCTCGACATCCGGCACGGCGGCAAGGCGTACGACGGCACGCGCGGCGCGCTGAACGCCTACGGCACGGGCAGGGAGACGGAGCTCCGCGGCCAGACGCGCACCTTCGGCAAGGACTACTTCCAGCAGCCGGTCGTCGGCCCCGGCGCGGGGGACGCGGTCGTACTCGACCAGAACTGGTTCCAGGACAACGGCGGGGCGTTCGGCAACGTGTCGTCCACCTTCATCGAGGACGCCGGCTTCGTGAAGCTGCGCGAGGTCTCGGTCGCGTACACGTTCGACCAGGCGCGGATCCGCAACTCGCTCGGCCTGAGCAGCGTGGACGTGCGGCTCTCGGGGCGCAACCTGCACACGTGGACCGACTACAAGGGCATCGACCCCGAGTTCAACCTGGAAGGCGCGGGGCTGGTGCAGGGCGTCGACTGGTTCAACAACCCGCAGACGCGCTCGGTCGTGCTCACGTTCACGCTGAACCGCTAACCCGAACCGATCCGAGCATGCATACCGAGCATACGAAGAGACTCCTCGGGGCGGTCGCGTGCGGCGGCCTCCTCGGCGTCGCGGCCGCGTGCCACGACTTCCTGTCGGGCCCCAAGCTGACCGAGAACCCCAACCGGCCGTCCGCCTCCTCGGCCGACCAGCGCTTCATCGGCGTCACCGTGCAGACGTTCGCGGAGTTTACGGGCCGCTACCCGCTGCAGCTGCTCCCGATGTACGCGCGGCAGTTCGCCGGCGTGGCGCGCCAGTGGCAGACCTACGCCCGCTACAGCGGCGCGCCGACCGAGAACGACGCCGACGCGGCGTTCATCGACACGTACGCCCGCGGCGGACTGGTGGACATTCGGTTCATCCAGGGCGTGGCGGAGGCCGCGGGGAACGAGAAGTTCCAGGGCATCGCCGAAGTGTACGAGGGGCTGCGCATCGGCACGGCGGCCGACCTGTTCGGGGACATCCCCTACTCCGAGGCGCTGACCGGGGACGACCCGAAGCTCGACCCGCAGGCGGAGGTGTACGCCGGGGTGCAGACGGTGCTGGACCACGCCATCACGCACCTCGCGAGCGGCAAGGGCGCCGGCCCGACGTCGATCGACTTCGTGTACGGCAACGACGCCGCCAAGTGGACGAAGGCCGCGCACACGCTCAAGGCGCGGTTCCTGATGCACACGTCGCGCGCGCCCGGCGTGGACTCCAACGCCGTCTTCCAGCAGGTGATCGCGCAGGCGCAGTCGGGCATTCGCGCGGCAGCCGACGACTGGACCGCGGTGTTCACCGCCACCACCGGCGAACAGAACCTGTACTACAACTTCCTGAACAGCCGCAACGGCGACATCGAGCCCGACCAGTCGTTCATCAACACGCTGAACGCGGGCGGATTCACGACGCTGCTGAATCAGTACTTCCGGCCCAAGACCGGTTGCGGCACGGAGATCAAGGGAGCGGAGCAGGGGAGCTCGGGCGGGAGCTGCGCGTCCGAGTTGAAGATCGCGCAGAACACGCCGATGGGGATCGTCACGGCGGCCGAGAACGAGATGCTGCTCGCGGAGGCCCAGTTCCGCGCGGGGCAGGCGCCGGCGGCCCTCACGACGCTGAACGACTACCGCTCGGCGGTCGGCGAGCCCACACTCGGCGCGCTCGCGGGCCAGCCGCTGCTGGGCGCGATCCTCACCGAGAAGTACGTGCACCTCTACCTGAACCCCGAGGTGTACTTCGACCTGCTGCGCAACTGCTTCCCGAACATCAGCATCCCGGCCGGCGCGCAGCGCGACTACGTGCCGGCGCGGCTGCCGTACGGGTTCAGCGAGCGCATCGCGAACAGCAACATCCCGAGCGTCAGCGCCCAGCCGCTCGCCAACGCCAACTTCCCGAAGCGCACGACCGACGTCTTCGGGCAGTCCTGCGCCTCGCAGAAGGACCGCCCGTGAGCCGATAGCCGCCTCGCGCGCGCCGACGTACCTTGGGAGCCCGGCCCCAGTCTTTTTTGGGGCCGGGCTCTCGCGCGACCAGGCTCAGCCCAACGAGACCCCGACCCCATGCCTAAGGGCCCACTCAGCCCGAGGAACCGCCGGCGCCTCGCCCGACTGCTCCCGGCGCTTCCGCTCGTCCTCCCGACACTCGGAGTGCCCGGCTGCTACAGCTACCGCCCGCTCGCCGGCGCCTCGCCGGCAGCCGGCGAGCTGGTACGCGTGCAGCTCACCGACTCGGCGACGGTGGTCCTGCGTCCGTACCTGGGCGACAGCGTGGTCGCGGTGACGGGGCGCTTCCAGGGCCGCACGCCGGCCGGGATCGACCTCGCCGTGGCTCGGTCCGAGCAGCGGAACGGCGGCGTGCGCGACTGGCAGGGGGAGCCCGTCACCATCCCGTCGCCACTCGTCGCCACGGCGCAGGCGCGCCGGCTCTCCGGCGTGCGCACGGTCGCCCTCGCGGCCGGCATCGTCGTGGCCGCGCTCGTTATGCGCCAGGCGTTCGGCGCCGAGGCCGGCGGGGGCGGGTCCTCGCGAACGCCGGGCGGCCCGCGCTGACCGCCGGCCCGGCCGTCCGCTAGTTGCGGATGGAGATCGAGGAGCGCTCGAGCCCCGTCTCCAGCGTCCAGGAGATGATCTGCCCGGGCTGCACCACCACCATCTCGCTCTCGAAGCGCTTGGACGCGCCGATCGGGTCCGCGATGAAGTAGAGGTTCCCGCTGCGGCCGATCAGGCGCGGCGGCAGCCTGAACGACACCGTGCGCGCCGTGGTGATCATCCCGAGCCGGTTTCGCGACCCGTCGTACACCGCGTACACGACGACGTCCTGCCAGTTGTGGTTCTCGACGGTCAGCACCACGGGCGCCTGCTCGAAGCTCAGCGGCGGCGGCGAGCCGGCCGCCCCGGTCGAGCCCGGAGTGCCGCGGCCGGCGCACCCGGCGCCGAGCGAGATCGAGAACATAACGAGTGCGGCCGTCGACGCCGGCGACGGTACGCGGGCCGCGTGCGGCGAGCGCGCGAGCATGCGCATGGGGCACCTCCTCGAGACTGCCCTGGTTCAACACTAGGAGAAATGCACACCGCACGCCAGGCCGAAGTGGGCGACGCGACCGTCCGGCCGAGGGCGCTCCCCAAACGGACGGAGGCGGCCCCGACGCCTCGGGGCCGCCTCCGTCCGCCCTGCCACGCCCCGCCTCAGGGCTTGGTCGGCGTCCCCGCCGCGCCGCCCGCCGCGGGCGTCGTGGCCGGCGGCGGGGTGGCGGACGGGCTCGCCTTCGTGCCGAAGTCGACCTTCGGCGCATCGAGGTTCGCGGAGTTCGTGACCCGGAAGTACTCGCGGGGCTTCGCGCCCGTCGCCTTGGCGGTGATCGCCGCCGGGAAGTTGCGGATGTACGTGTTGTACTTCTCGACCGCCGTGTTGTAGTCCTGGCGGGAGACCGCGATCCGGTTCTCCGTGCCCGTGAGCTCGTCCTGGAGCCGCAGGAACTGCTGGTCGGACTTGAGCTGGGGGAACGACTGCGCAAAGGCGAAGACCGGGACAAGGGAGCGCGAGACCTGCTCGTTCGCCTGCGCCAGCTCCTCGGCGCTCGTCCCGCCCGGACGCGACAGGGCGCCGCGCAGCACCTGCTGCGCCCGCGCGACCTCGATGAAGATGTCCGACTCCTGCTTCGCGTACCCCTTCACCGTCTCGACCAGGTTCGGGATCAGGTCCGCGCGCCGCTGGAGCTGCACCTCGATGTCCTGCTTCGCGCGCGCCGCCTGCTCGTCGTAGGTCTGGATCGTGTTGTAGCCGCACCCGGACGCCGCAAGCAGCAGCAGCAGCAGCAGCGAGCCGGAGAGTGCCGCGAATGGCGAGAAAGGCGAGAGCGAGCGTCGCCGCATGATCGGGTCCTCGTTAGGTGTGATGCCCTGCTCAGCCGCCCCGGAACTGGAGCGTGACCTTGTACTTGCCCGGCCGCACGGCGCCGGGCGCGACCTTCCACGCCTGCGCGAGCCGCTCGTTGAGGCAGTTGTTCACCGCCCTCCCGGAGTTGCCGGTCCAGTTCGACGCGCCGACCTTGGCGTCCGTGATGCCGCCCGAGCCGATGGTCACGATCATGTTCACGGCGCCGCGGAGCTGCGGGTCGGCCTTCTGGCCGAACTCCTGGAAGCAGAAGCGCGACGCCGACTGCTCGCGCTGCACCGCCGCCTGGAGCGCCTCGGGCGCCTCGGGGTAGTTCACGGCCGGCTCGCCGCTCCCCTTCCCCCGGTTCTTCTCGTTCGGGTCCACCGGCTTGAAGGTGTCCGGCGCCGCGGCCGGGATCGCCGACTCCAGCTTGCTCAGGTCGGCGGGCGTGGTGTCGGCCGGGGTCTCGGCCACGGTGTCCTTCGCCGGCGCCGGCTTGTCCTTCGGGCAGGCGGTGAGCGCGATCGCCAGGAGCGGGGCGGCGGCGAAGAATCGGGCAATGCGTTTCATGGCTGGCTCGTCACGTTCGAGGCGTTCGTGTTGGTCGGAAGCGGTCGACGTGCGTCACGAGCTGTTGCATGCCGTTCAGGTACCCGGCGAGCAACGACGCGACCCGCTCCTTCCCGGAGATCCGTTCGCCACCGCGCACATGTCGGACCACGGTAGCGAACGGGGCCGCGTCGAACCCCGCCAGCCCGGCGACCTGCTGGCTCAGCGCTTCGTAGTTCGTGGGCGGCGACTCGCCGTGCAGGCGCGCCACGGCTCGGAACACTACCATGATCGTGCTCAGGCTGTTGGCGAGCAGCTCGAGCTGCTCCCGCTCGTCCCCGCCGGCCGCCAGTACGCCGCGCCGCAGCTGGAGGAGCTTTCCCATCGCCTGGTGCTCCAGCTGCAGCCGGAGGTACTCCGGCTCGATGCGGATGCCGTCCGTGGGCAGCTCCCCGTGGAGCACCTTATGGCGCTCCAGGATGTCCGCGTACTCCATCGGAAAGATGTCGGCCGACGAGCGCCACTCGGCGGTCGTGAACGCGAGCGGCGAGGGATTCCCCGCCCGCACCCAGGCGCGCATCGCCGCCCCCTTCGCCTCCAGCCGGTCCAGCGCGAGCGAGTCGACGATCACCAGCACGTTGTAGTCGGAGCGCTCGGGAATGTGCTCTCCCGCCGCCGCCGATCCGTAGAGCACCACCGCGCGCAGCTCGGCGCCGAACGCCTGCTTCAGCTGCGCCGTGAGCTCGTCCAGCGTCATTCGGGCCATGTACCGTTTTCCATCGGGATTCGGCGCCCGGCCGTCGGGGCTCGGCGCCCGGCCGTCGGGGCTCGGCGCTCGGCCATCGGGACTCGGCATGGCCTCGGGGGGCAGGGACTTCCCGGGGTGCTGCCGAGTCCCGATCGCCGAGCGCCGAGCCCCGACGGCCGGGCGCCGAATCCCGATGGAAAACGGTACATGGCCCGAATGACGCTGGACGAGCTCACGGCGCAGCTGAAGCAGGCGTTCGGCGCCGAGCTGCGCGCGG
>Ga0126308_10000070_pt1 | contig 22908 bp, 9 predicted proteins | sample Plot55_FD_92533 | JGI IMG/M metagenome (GOLD analysis project Ga0126308, IMG submission 92533) | Serpentine soil microbial communities from UC McLaughlin Reserve, CA, USA - Plot55 | ecosystem: Environmental > Terrestrial > Soil > Grasslands | place: USA: UC McLaughlin Reserve, Lake County... | reverse complement strand
ACGGACATTGTTTGAAGGGCCCACAGTCGCGGAGTTGGCTCTGGCCATCGAGGAGAGCCTCATTGTGGCAATCGGAGATGTCGCTGACGATACGTACCAGCCGACGAGTCTAAACCATCCACATGGCGAAACATCACGTCTCTCTCCCGAGCCCAGGACGATAACCCTCCCGCCTCTACTTGCTTAGAAATAGTAGAGAGGTACGTTGAACTGTTACTACACCGCAAGTAGATCGACCGCCCGACAGTCCCAACATCGAAGACGAAGTTGAAGATCAAGAGTGATCGTCGATGAATCATCAGTTCGTCGCCCATCACGGGGATATATAAGGACGAAACTGCTATGTTCATGAACGAAAGGTTGTCCCACAAGCAAGAACAAATCGCCAGGCTCCGTTCCAGCCTTTCAAAGACTGGTCTGGATGCACTCGAAAAGCGTTTGCAGTCAGCGTTGAAGGATCGTGTGGCTGCAGATTGCATCCCGCCTCGGACCCAGGAAGGCCCAGTTTGCCTTTCCTTTCCTCAGCAGGGAATGTGGATTGTGGACCAGCTGCAACCAGGCACAGCGCTGTACAACATCGCCACGGCCCTGCGCCTGACAGGCGGCCTCGATCAGCGAGCTTTGAAGTCCAGCCTCGATGAGCTCGTCAGCAGGCATGAGTCTTTACGAACCAGATTCACTAAAATTGGAGGCGAGCCTTTCCAGGTCGTCTCAGACATCGTTGACCTCGACCTCCGGGTCGACTACTTAACGGGCTTGCCGGAAGAGTCGAGGGAAACGGAAGCCAGGCGAATCGCCACAGACGAAAGCCACCGGCCCTTCGACTTGACCGAAGCACCCCTGTTTCGCACGCGTCTGCTTAAACTCAGTGACGACGATCACGTGCTCATCATGGTGCTGCATCACATCGTCACTGACCTGTGGTCGATGGGCATAGTCTTTCGCGAACTTTCGGCCCTTTACAACGCTTACTCCAGAGACAAGACCTCTCCGCTGCCGGATCTGCCGATTCAGTATCCGGATTTTGCATTGTGGCAGAGGAGCTACCTGCAAGGTGAAGTGCTTGAAGATCACCTGAATTACTGGAAGCGCCAGTTGAACGGTGTGCCGGCAGCCCTTGAATTGCCCACTGACTATTCTCGGCCACCAAGACTAAGTGCTTGCGGCGCGGTAGAGAAATTTATCCTCCCGGAATGGCTTAGTGAAAAGGTGAAACAGTTGAGCCTCGAGCAAGGCACTACTTTATTCATGACCTTACTGGCGGCCTTCAAGGTCCTCCTCTCACGGTATAGCGGCCAGAAAGATATTGTCGTCGGTTGTGCCACTGCCGGCCGCGACCGCGCAGAACTGGAGGGGCTGATTGGCGTTTTCGTCAACACTCTGGCTATGCGGACAAACTTTTCAGATGATCCAACGTTTTGCCAACTACTCAGCCGGGTCAAAGAGGTTTGTCTGGGAGCTTACGCTCATCAAGGCCTTCCCTTTGAGCGCTTGGTGGCAGAACTTCAGCCGGAACGCCGCTCCAACTATTCCCCGATCTTCCAAGTGATGTTCTCCCTGCACAGTAGCCATCAGCAACGAGAGCAACAAGGAGCAGATTGGAACGGCCTGAGCGTCAGCGGGTTTTCCGGGAAGGCCGAAAAGTCAATGTTCGATCTGTCGTTCCGGATCATAGAAGCGCCACAAACTCTGGCCGCGACGATTGAATACAGTACAGACTTATTCGAAGCGGAGACGATCAAGCGCATGGCCAGACATTTCCGGGTGCTGCTTGCATCTATTGTCAGCCACCCGGAAGTCCCCATCTCTACTTTGTCTATCCTTTCCGAAGCTGAATCCAGAGAGTTGCTGAAGGAATGGAATGACACGAGAACTGAGTACGCCACAGAATCATTGATTCATGAAATGTTCGAGCAGCAGGCAGCGCGTACACCGGAAAGCATTGCGCTGGTTTACGAGCAGGAGAGGATCAGTTACCGCGAGCTAAACGAGCGGGCCAACCGCTTGGGCCATTACCTGCGACAGCAGGGAGTTGGACCAGAGTCGGTGGTGGGGATCCTGCTCGAGCGTTCTCCGGAGATGGTGCTCGCTTTGTTGGCGACGCTGAAGGCCGGGGGCGCTTATCTGCCGCTGGAGCCGGGCTATCCGGAGGAGCGTTTGCGGCTGATGTTGGCAGATGCGGGTACCCGCGTGCTGCTGACGACCACAGAGTTGGCGAACAAGATCGGATCCGACGATGCGGGACAGCTGCAAGTGATCAAACTGGATAGCGTGGGTCCGGAACTCGCGCAACAGAGCGCCGCGAATGTGCCGCCGCAAGCGACGGCAGACAATCTGGCCTACGTCATCTACACCTCCGGCTCGACTGGCACGCCCAAGGCAGCCATGAACACGCATGATGCGATCCGCAACCGCTTGCTCTGGATGCAACAGGCGTATCCACTCACCTCCGATGACTGTGTGTTGCAAAAGACGCCTTACAGTTTCGACGTGTCAGTGTGGGAGTTCTTCTGGCCGTTGATGTACGGGGCGCGCCTGGCGGTGGCGCGTCCGGAGGGGCACAAGGATGCCGAATACCTGCGAGAGGTGATTGCCGCCGAGCGAGTCACCACGCTTCATTTCGTGCCGTCGATGTTGAGGGTGTTTTTGCAGCAGGGCGATTTCGATCGCTGCCGGACGGTGCGGCAAGTGATCTGCAGTGGCGAGGCGCTTTCGCGCGAGCTGATCGAAGGTTTCTTTGAACAGCTTAGCTGGGCCAGGCTGCACAACTTGTATGGCCCCACCGAGGCGGCAGTGGATGTCAGCTTTTGGGATTGCTCGACATCGATCAGCGCGAGTGGTCTTGTGCCGATAGGACGGCCCATCGCCAACACGCAGTTATACATCCTTGACGAGCAACTCGAGCCGGTTGGGATCCGAGCGCCGGGCGAGCTTTACATCGGAGGCGTGGGAGTCGGGCGTGGTTACTGGCGCCGGCCCGATTTGACGGCCGAACGATTCATTCCAGATCCACACGGCGACAACGCCGGTGCGCGTCTTTACCGGACTGGAGATCGCGCTCGTTATCGGCCGGATGGCAACATCGAATTCCTCGGTCGAGTCGATTACCAGATTAAGCTGCGTGGGCAACGCATTGAGCCTGGCGAGATCGAGGTCGCCCTCGCCGGGCATCCTCTGATCAAAGACGCTGCCGTCATCGCCCGCGAAGATTCTCCCGGCGACAAGCGCCTCGTCGCTTATATCATTCCGGCAGCGGCCGACCTCGATATTGCCGCCGTTCGTTCATTCCTCGGGACTTGCCTGCCCGATTACATGGTTCCCGCGGCGTTCGTCACACTTGACTCGTTCCCGCTTAGCCCGACGGGCAAGCTCGACCGCAAGGCGTTTGCTGCTCCCGATAACGCCCGAGCAAACCTCTCTGCCGATTTCGTCGCTCCGCGCAGCTCACTAGAACAGGAACTTGCCGACATCTGGACCGGCCTGCTCGGCGTCAAGCAGATCGGCATCTACGACAATTTCTTCGAGCTCGGCGGCCACTCGCTCCTGCTCACGCAACTCGCGACCCGTATTCGCGACACCTTCGGCGTCGAGGTACCGATGCGGATTCTCTTCGACGCTCCGACTATCGAGGGTATCAGCATTTCAATCAGTTCACAGCTCATGGAGTCCGAAGATGCGGATCTCGCCGCTTTGCTCGCAGAGATGGGCGAGATGATCCCACAGGAGACGATTGCGTGATGAAGTTACTACTCACCATGAACCTTCCTTATACCCGCGTCCACGGCGGAGCCAACCGTTCCAACCGAGGTCTTTGCGCGGGCCTTGCGCGGAGTGGCCACAAAGTCCGCGTCATCGTTCCCGCTCTCGCAACACCCACCACTATCACCTTGGACCACCTGCGCGCAGATCTCGCCGCCGACGGCGTCGAAGTCGATTCGCGCTCCGGCGTCGACGTCTTTACCGTCGATGGAGTTGAGGTGTATTCCGTCACCGAACCGTCACGCTTGCGCTTCACCCTCGTTGAACAACTTCGCGACTATGCTCCCGACTGGGCACTCGTCTCCAGTGAGGATCCCTCGCAAAGCCTTCTCGACGCCGCCCACAAGAACGCTCCGGGTCGCGTCATTTATTTGGCCCACACCCCCCCGCTTTACCCCTTCGGTCCCGAAAGCCTTTACCCTGGCGAAGCGCGCACCGACCTCGTCCGACAAGCTGCCGGAACCGTTACTATCAGCAAGTGGACCGCCGACTATGTGAAGCGGTGGAGTGGCATCGATGCGGTTTGCATACACTTCCCTCACTATGGCACGCCTCCCTGGCCCAAGCTCGCAAGCCTTGACAACCCCAACGTCCTGCTGATGAACGCCTCCGCTGTGAAAGGCCTGACCATCTTCCTGCAACTAGCCGATGCGCTGCCGAGCATCCAGTTTGCAGCTCTTCCCGGTTATGCGACAACGCAGGCGGATCTTGCCGCCATCAGCACCTGTCCCAACGTCACGCTGCTCCCGAACGCTAAAAACCTCGTCGATATTTTGCGGCAAACCCGCATCCTGCTCATGCCTTCGCTCTGGCTCGAAGGCTTTGGGATGGCCGCGGTGGACGCCATGTTGCACGGCATTCCGGTCCTTGCCGCTGCTTTTGGCGGCCTTCTTGAAGCCAAGCTCGGCACCGATTATTTGCTGCCGGTTCGCCCTATCGAGCGCTTTGAGAAAACGCTCGGCGACAATATGCTTCCGATCCCCATCGTCCCGGAGCAGGATATTCAGCCCTGGCTGCATTCCCTTACGTCACTGCTCACCGATCCGACTCTCTACGAAGGTCAGTCTGCCGCCGCTCGCGCCGCCGCAACTGCTTTCGCGTCCAAGGTCAGTGCGGACCAGTTCGTCGAGTGGCTCGGCACCTTGAAGACCCGCTCCGCGTCGGCTTCGATTCCGGTCAAACCGCAACCCAACGGCAATCTCGCTGCGTTGACTCCACAGCAACGCGCCGAGCTGGTGGAACGGCTCAAGCAAAAAGCGCTCGCGAAAGCTGACGGATCAAAAGAGACCGCTCGCATCCCGGTCACACAGCGCGATCGACCTCTCCCGCTCTCTTTCGCACAGCAGCGCCTCTGGTTCATTGAAAAACTAGAGCCGGGCCGCTACAACGTCGCCGTCGCCTTCGGCATCAACGGCCCTCTCCGCGTGGACCTCCTCGCTCGCAGCCTGAATGAAGTCATCGCACGGCACGAGATCCTGCGGACCACGTTCCTCGAAACCGACGGCCAACCAGAGCAGATCATCGCGTCCGAGCTGAAAATCGATCTCCCCGCGCAGTTCCTATCCACCGACGGTGGGGGGCCTTTCGACGACATCCACCGCCCATTCGACTTGGCCCGCGGCCCGCTCCTGCGGCCGCTTCTACTGAAGCGCGCTGAAGACAAGCACCTCCTCGTCCTGACCATGCACCACATCGTCAGCGATGGTTGGTCCACCGGCGTGCTCACGCGCGAGTTGTCCGCTCTCTACGATGCCTACTTACACGACCGTCCCTCTCCATTGTCGCCGCTGCCAATTCAGTACATCGATTACGCGGTGTGGCAAAGAGAGTATTTGCAAGGCGAGGTACTGGAGCGTCAGCTTAGCTACTGGAAAGAGCAACTGGCAGAGGCGCCGGCGCTCTTAGATCTACCTACGGATCGGCCGCGACCTAACGTGCAGAGTGGTCGCGGCGCAGCCGAGATCTTCAGCTTGCCCGAGGAACTGAGCGCCGCGCTACGGCAACTTAGCCGGCACAAAGGAGTGACGTTGTTCATGACCTTGTTGGCAGCGTTCAAGATCTTGCTTCACAGGTACAGCGGCCAGGAGGATCTGGTGATAGGTTCGCCCATTGCGGGACGCAACCGGCGTGAGGTGGAGGGCTTGATCGGCTTTTTCGTCAACACCCTGGCGCTGCGGACCAGGCTTTCAGGCAATCCCACTTTCAGCCAATTGCTTAAACAGGTCAGAGAAGTTTGCCTGAACGCATATGCACATCAGGAGTTTCCGTTTGAGAGGTTGGTGGAAGAGCTGCAGCCGGAGCGTAGTCTAAGTCACAATCCGATCGTTCAGGTGTTGTTCGAGCTGGAGAACAGAATACCGGGTAGAGCCACAGCCGCGTCCAGAAGCTCCGAAAGTTGGGCCATCGATAAATCGGCGACTGCGATGTTTGAATTGATACTCTCGCTCAGAGATACCGGCCGGCAACTCGATGGTGTGATCGAATACAGCACGGATCTGTTTACCTCGGAAACCATCCAGCGCATGGCCCAACACTTCAGTTTGCTGCTCGCCTGCATCGTCCGCAATCCGGCTGGTCGGATCTCAGATTTTCCCATCATCTCTGCGCACGAGGAGCGAAAACTACTTGAGGCTGGGAGCGGCTCCGAGATCGACTACTCGCACGGGCGATGCCTCCATCGCTTATTCGAAGCACAGGCGGAACGTTCGCCCACCTCAGTTGCCATCCGGTGCAATGGCGAGCTTATTTCCCGCGCCGATCTCAACCGGCGCGCAAATCAACTCGCGCATTATTTGCAAACGATGCAGATAGGTCCCGAAACGCTGGTCGGCATCTGCATGGGCCGCGGCATCGAAATCGTGATCGCTATGCTGGCTACGCTCAAGGCCGGCGCTGCGTACGTTCCGATTGATCCCTCTCTGCCCGCTGAGCGCATTGACTACTTGCTCCAGGATACGTGCTCGCCCATTGTGCTCACGCTCGAAAGGCATCGCCACACAGTCGAACACAATTTGGTTAAAGTCGTGTGCCTCGACTCAGATTGGCAAGCCCTCAGTCACCATCCTGAGGAGAACTGCGCCAGCACTGTGACGGCAGAGAATCTGGCTTACGTGATGTACACCTCCGGCTCAACCGGCAACCCGAAAGGCGTGGCGATTACACATCAGAATCTCAATTGGCTGGTGCACAACCTGAATCAACTGGAAATCAAGGAAAGTGACACGGTAGGAAACGCCTCAAATCCTGCTTTCGACGCCATAGTCTATGAAGTCTGGTGCGGGTTGTTACATGGCGCAAGGGTAGAGGTGATTGCGAACGAGACGATGCTCTCTGCGGCAGAGCTCGGACAGAAGCTGCGCGAATCAGGGGTCACGGTTTTGTATGTCACTGCGGCTCTGTTCACACCGTTGGCGAGCCAGGACCCGACAATTTTCTCCAGCGTAAGAACAGTTGTGACCGGAGGAGAATCCCTCGCGGAGCGATGGGCGTGGGAGGTGATCCAACGAGGAAGACCGAACCAGTTGATCCACGAGTATGGTCCGACTGAAGCGACTGTCTTTTCTTCAATACAAGTAGTGGAACAGGTGGAGGCGAAAGAGCGAAACCTACCCATCGGGCGACCTTTGAGCAACACGACGAGCTACGTGCTCGACAAACAGATGCGGCTGGTTCCAGTTGGAGTCGTCGGAGAGTTGTACATTGGCGGCGATGGCGTGGCCCGAGGTTATTGGGGATCCGCGGAACAGACGGCGGCAAGGTTTGTGCCCGACCCGTATAACAAGACGGGAGGGCAACGATTATATCGTACCGGTGACTTTGTGAAGTGGCGGCCGTCGGGAGTGTTGGAGTTTGCCGGCCGGGCGGACGATCAAGTGAAGATCCGAGGGTATCGAGTGGAGTTGGCCGAGGTCGAGGCCGCGTTGAGCAAAATCGCAGGAGTAAAGGAAAGCGTCGTGCTCGTCTGCGATGAGGAAGGAGAGAAGCGACTAGTAGGGTATGTCGTGGGGCCTGAAGGTACGGCGGCGACTCGCGCGGAGTTGCGGCGGCGATTAAAGGAGAAGCTGCCTGAGTACATGATACCGAGCACGTTTGTGGCGGTCGAACGAATGCCCTTGACGGCCAATGGGAAAGTGGATCGGCGGAGGCTGCTGACCATCAAACAGCGGGAATATCGCTGGGATGATGCTGAGCAGATGGGAATAGAAGAAGAGCAGCAGTTAAAGTTGCGAAGCCAGCATTTGTCGGAGGTGAAAGCAGGCAATGCGGCGGAAGAGTTGCTGACCGGAATTTTTGCAGAACTGCTGCGGGTGGATGAAGTCAAAGCAGATGACAATTTCTTCGAGCTGGGAGGTCACTCTTTGCTGGCGATGCGGCTCACATCGCGCATCAGAGACGTATTCGGCGCCGAAATTTCGCCGCGTACTGTGTTTGAGTCACCGACTGTAGCGGGACTGGCGCAAGAGATCGAGGCGAAGCGAGGTGAAGACGGCGGGGAGCCAACTATAGCTTTGCGGCGGGTTTCGCGAGCTCAACCCTTGCCCCTCTCGTACGCCCAAGAGCGTTTGTGGTTCCTGGATCAGTTGCACCCAGGCTCAACGGCTTACATCGTTGCGATAGGGAAGGGATTCTCGGGAGCTTTGGATGTGGACGTGTTGAGGGCCAGTTTCAACGAGCTCATCCGGCGGCACGAAAGCTTGCGAACCACCTTCGCAGCCCTTGAAGGTGAGCCAGTACAAATCATCGCGGAGAAGCAGGAGTTGAACCTGCCGGTGGTGGACCTTACAACGCTGCCGGCAACAACGGCCAAAGTCGAGGCGGCGCGTATAGTGGCTGCGGAAGTGCGGCAACGTTTTGTATTGTCAGAGGGACCACTACTCAGGGCCAGCTTACTCAGAACTGCTCCGACAGAGCACTTGCTGTTCATGACAATGCATCACATTATCAGTGACCATTTGTCGCTCGGAGTCCTGTTCGGGGAACTGTTCACTCTCTATTACGCCTACCTGCGTGGTGAAAATTCTCCACTCGCGGAACTGCCCATCCAATACGCAGATTATGCCGTGTGGCAAAAAAATTATTTGCAGGGAGAACTGCTGCAAACCCAACTCGCTTACTGGGATGAGCAGTTGGCAGGAGCCCCGGAACTGATCGATTTGCGCACCGATTTTCCTCGTCCAGCTACGCGGACTACCACAGGGAGATCGGAGTTATTCACCGTGCCGATCGCTCTCAGCGAGTCGCTGCGGCGACTCAGTCGTAGCGAGGGAGTGACGGCGTTCATGGCGCTGCTCGCCGCGTTCCAGGTTTTACTCTACAAATATAGTGGTCAGACGGACATAGTGATTGGATCTCCTATAGCTGGACGTCAGCGCAGCGAACTGGAAGGACTCATCGGCTTCTTCGTCAACACGCTGGCTCTGCGCGTTGACCTTTCCGGCAATCCGACGTTTGGCAAATTGCTGCGCAAGGTCAGAGAAGTTTGTCTGGGAGCATATGCGCATCAAGACCTGCCTTTTGAGCGTTTGGTCGAAGAGCTGCAGCCAGAACGCAGCCTCAGTCATAACCCGCTTATTCAGGTAATGTTCCAACTGGAAAATGTTCCGCGCGGCGCTGCGCGTCAAAGCAACCAAATACCTCCCCCGCAAAGCGAGACCGCAATATTCGATTTAGTTTTGTCGTTGCGAGAAACGGGTGAAGAGCTCCAAGGCACGATTGAGTACAGCACTGATTTGTTTGCCGCGCCCACCATACAACGAATGGCCCAACACTTCCTCACGCTGTTAGAACAAATCGTCGCCAATCCGAAAGCGCAGCTCGCTGAGCTCTCGCTCCTGCCTTCGGCGGAGCGCGATCTTCTGCTTTCGGAGTGGAGTGGCGCTCAACAGCGCGACGTCGCGGACGCTGAGGCTGAACCGAAATCCAGCGCTCAACTTGTTCATACACTCTTTGAGCAACACGCAGCACGAACGCCTGGGGCCACGGCGATTAGTTTCGCAGGACGTTCCGTGTCCTATGCGGAATTGAATCGTTTGGCCAATCAGCTTGCGCGCTACCTCATTTCGCGCGGCGTCAGCTCAGAATCGTTGGTCGGTATTATGCTGCCTCGTTCGCCGGAATTGATTGTAGCTCTGCTCGCCACCCTCAAGGCCGGCGGCGCTTATCTCCCGCTGGATCCCACTTACCCGGCTGAGCGGTTGGCGTCGATGTCCGAGGATGCCGAAGTGTCTCTGTTACTGACAACTTCAGACTTGCGGCCGTTGCTGTCAACGACGTCGGTCCCTGTTATCTGTCTCGACGAAGTAGCCGCACTATGCAGCGAATACAACGCCGACGATCTGCGTGTCGACGTGGGGCCGGAGAACCTGGCCTATGTGATTTACACCTCTGGATCATCCGGGGCCCCCAAGGATGTGATGATCTCGCACGCAGCTCTCGCCGAATATCTTCCAGTTGTTATCGAGCGGTTGAATCTTACTGCAGCAGACCGCTTCCTTCAGTTCGCCTCTGCCAGTTTCGACGTGGCCGTCGAAGAGATATTCCCCACGCTGGCGGCGGGTGCGCAACTAGTACTCTGCGAACAAGTGCCATACGGCGACGAATTCAACCAAATGCTCGAACGGGAGCAAGTAAGTGTCTGTGAGTTGCCCACAGCTTACTGGCAGGAGTGGGTCAGAGAAATGCATTCGCAGCAGCAGTCGGTACCGGCTGGGTTGCGGCTGGTGATTGTTGGAGGCGAGAAGAATTCGGCAGAGTCCGTAAGACGATGGCGTATAGTCAATGATGGACGAACGCGCTTGTTACACGTCTATGGCGTGACCGAAGCCACAGTTACGACGAGTCTCTACGAATTGGGATGCGGGTTGGTGAGCGCCGAGAGTGAAGTCGTGATGCCCCTGGGAGGTGTGCTCCGCAACAGCGAGATCTACGTGCTCGACGAACGAATGAACCCGGTGCCGATAGGCGTTCCTGGTGAATTGTATCTCGGCGGAAACAGTTTAGGGCGAGGTTATAGGAACAAACCCGAAGCAACGGCGGAGAAGTATGTACCGCACCCGTATGGGCGTCAGGCCGGCGAGCGGCTCTATCGGACGGGAGATATCGTTCGGTGGCGGACGCCGGCGTTACTGGAGTTTGTTGGGCGAGCGGATGGCCTGGTGAAAGTGCGAGGTTTTCGCATCGAACTTGGTGAGATTGAAAGCGCGATCAAGCGCCATCATTCTATTCGAGATGCTACGGTGGAAGTTGTAGAGAAAGCAGAAGGCGATAACCGTATTGTTGCCTATTTGGTCCATAAGGAGCACGGACGGAGGTTAGAGGTGCGTCACTGGCATCATTTTCTGAAAGAAAAGTTGCCGGCGTATATGGTCCCGTCTCTATTCATTACCGTGGACCATCTGCCGCTGACACCCAACGGTAAGATTGATCGTCAGTCCCTACCCAAACCCGACTGGTCCGAGTTGAATGCGCAAAAGCCTTATGTTGGTCCTTACGGAGCCACGCAACTCCGGGTACAGCAGATTTGGGAAAAGATCTTTGGCATGCGTCCCATCAGCGTGCAGGCTGATTTCTTCGAGTTGGGTGGACATTCGCTGCTTGCAGTGCGTCTCATGTCGGAAATTCAGAAGGTTTTCGGGCGCGACCTGCCACTCTCAGTCCTCTTCCAGGGGGGAACGATCGAACGGCTGAGCATGATCGTGGACGATAAAGAAACGAGTTCGTTCGTCAATCCGCTGGTTGGCATAAATGCTGAGGGCTCGCTTCGTCCCTTCTTCTGTGCCCACGCCGTAGGAGGAAATCTCGTTAGCTACCTGGAACTCGCGCGCCAGCTTGGTCCGGACCAGCCATTTTACGGACTGCAAACACCGCTTCAGGAATTTGGACAACAATTCAACACATTGGAAGAGATGGCGGCTTGTTATGTGAACGAGATACGCACCCTCCAGCCGGAAGGACCGTACTTGATTGGCGGCTGGTCAATGGGCGGGATCGTCGCCTTCGAAATGGCGCATCAATTGCACCGGCTAGGTGAGAAAGTGGGACTATTAGCCATCATGGACGTCGGACCTCCAGTGGATAAGCAGGAACTGGAAACCGACGCGGAGTTAATAAAAACCTCCCTCGAGTTTACGATTGAGAGCTTTAACGTCGCATTGGATCTGTTCGCCTCGGACTGGGAGCACATCCTGCAACTGAAATCTGAGGAGCGCATTCGGTACGTCATTGAGAAAGCCCAGGCGGCCAGGGTGTGGCCCAGGAACATCGTCTTTGAACAGGTGTGTCGCTTGCATGACCAGATCAACACCAACTTCCGTGTATTGAGAGATTACAATCCGAAAGTATATCCGGGGGAAATCACATTCTTTAAAGCTGAGCACGGACATTTCGAGAATGAGGTAGAAGACCTAAGAAATGCCTGGGCAGCGCTGTCGCGTTTTGAGCTAAAAATGCATTTGTTCCCCTGCACTCACTTCGAAATGATCCACAGACCTCATGTCGAACAGCTCGCGAACTTATTGCGGAACTACTTTGAGCAGGTCGAGCAGCACGAGCAATTGTTTGCCAACCAACCAGAGGAAGCTTCGCTTCTGGCTGTCTGAAAATAGCGTCGAGGAATCTATTATGCGAACAATCGATTTTGCAATCATGACAGTCGCGCGTTCACCGGTCTACATCCACGAACTGATCGCTTCCCTGCGTTCAGATTTGCCCGTACGCTTGATTGCCGGTTCGCCGGACTACGAGTATCTGGAAAGGTATCGGGACAATCCTGCTAGAGAAATCATTGAGGTTCCTGCGAAAGGATGGGAGCACTTCCAAAATCGTAGCGTAAGCCATCGAGCCAATTGGAACTACTGGCGCTGCCTCACTCTAGGCCCTAGAACCTCGTCTTGCGAAGGGTTGCTTATTTTTGAAGATGATGTGATTCCAGCTCGCGGATGGGAACCGCGATTCTATGACATGGTCAATCAAATTGAATCTGACTGTACGGGGCCATTTGTGCTGGCCCTTTATAGCCCTGTAAGGTTGCCTCAACCTCCGAACTCACAGACCTATTACGCTCGGTATCCGACGGCCAACTTCTACGGCACTCAGGCTGTATATTTTCCGGAAGAGGTCAGGAGTGAATTCGCGCGTTTCCTGAAATGTAATGGCGTCAACATATATCAGCAGCAGTACGATATCGTTCTCAGGGCATATTTGTTGAACCAGGGCATTCCTTTGTTCGGTGCAAATCCATGCCTAGTCCAGCATGTCGGAGAAGTCACTACCGGTCTTGCTGAATTTTTTCATAAGGCAACTCGGTTCCAAAGCGAATTGGTAGCTTAGAGCAGCAGCCAGCCTAAGTCTCAAAACTAACTATTAATAGGAGGTACTATGAAAAAGATCATTTCGTGCGGCGTGTTCTTAGCCTTGCTGGTTTTCTCAACTCTGCCGTTCAATGCCCAGCAAAATCCTCCGCAGATCCTGGCGGTGCGTGCTGACACTACCACTCCGTCGATCGATGAAATATTTGCCAAGTATGTGGAAGCTATTGGAGGCAAAGCAGCCGTTGAGAAGATCACCAGCCGAGTTTCAAAGGGGACTGTGGAGGTCGTCGGTCTGGAAGAGAAGGGAACCGTCGAAGTTTACGAAAAGGCCCCGCAGAAGCTGGTCCAAATCGTAAAAATCCGGGGAGCCGGAGGATGGGCCTGGGGTTTCAACGGCAGCATGGCGTGGAACTTCGTTCCCGCGACCGGCAAGGTGGAAGAGACTAAAGGGCAGGGCCTGACCATGGCTAAGTTCGAAGCCGACTTCTACCAGGCGCTCAAACTGAAAGAGCGTTATTCCAACGTGACTCTCAACGGAGTCCAAAAAATTCAGTACCGCGACGGCCCGCGCGAAACTTACGTGATTGAGGCAACACCGGTCACCGGAGGAGATCCTGAAAAGTTTTATTTCGAAACGCAAAGCGGCCTGCTCATCCGTCATGACACAGTGGACAAGTCGGAGGACGGCAAAGTTCCTATCAGAGAGTTCCTGCTGGACTACACAGCGGTGGATGGGATCAAAGTCCCTTTTACGAGGAGACTGGCCCAGGGTCCACTCATCTTTATCTTTAGATATACCGAGGTTAAGCAGAATGTCGTCATCGACGACGGGCGGTTCAACATGCCCTCAGTGAGATAGTTTGTCCGAATTCTCAATTTGAAAGGCACAATCATGAGTAACCACGACGAAACCGAAGACACAACGAGCTACTCGCGGTTGCAGAGACGGATTTCGTCGTCGAGAACGTCACAAGGACCTGAGGTCGTGAGCGCCCACAAAGGCCGATGGAAACAGCTGCGTTGGCGCTGACGGATAGGACAAACTTACCCAATGCGAAATCCTTGTCATTTCTCACCAATATCAAACTCAAGAGTCCTGCGGTAGGTTAATAACACCCCTGGTCCTGATGCGACACTCAGTTGCAACCTCGAATTTGCACGCAAAACCAATAAGTTAACGGAACCACTTTGCGGCACCACGCTTGCTGTGGACTCGAGACGGGTTGTTACCAAGGATCTTTCGATTACACAAAAACGTGGCGGAAGCATGCCGCTATCACAGCCGGAACACCATCTTGAGTACCCCCGCCATTCTTCGGCAACCAGCCGCGCCGTAAAAGTAAAGCTTTGAGGCAAAGATGACACGAGTTTTGAAATCGCAGTTTGATCTCTCTCCGGCAAAACGTGCGTTGATGAAATCAATGGTCCACGTGGACTGCGTGAAGGACTCACATGCGGACAGAATTCCAAAGGCAAGACGATCCGATTTAGTGCCCACATCTTTTGCACAACGACGACTTTGGTTCCTGGACCAACTCGAGACTGGCAAGTGTCTCTACAACATGCCCAGGGCGCTGCGTCTTAAGGGACATCTTGACATTGCCGCACTGGAACAGAGCCTCGCAGAGATAATCCATCGCCATGAGACCTTGCGCACCAGCTTCATGGCAGTGGAAGGCGAACCAATGCAGGTCATCCTTGATCCGCAGCCGTTCAGCCTGCGACTCACCGATTTGAGCCACCTGGCCGCAATAGAGCGCGAACAAGAGGCGCGACGGCAGGCCAATGATGAAGCGAAGCAAGTCTTCGATTTAGCCGCAGGACCACTGTTCCGATCTCGGTTGCTGAAGCTGGATTACGAGGAGCATCTGTTGCTGTTAACGCTACACCACATCATCGGTGACGGGTGGTCGACAGGCGTGCTCTTCCAGGAACTTTCCGTTCTCTACAACGCGTACTCCCGCGGCGAAGTGTCGCCGCTTCAGGAACTAGACGTGCAGTATGCCGATTACGCAGTGTGGCAGCGCGAGTCGCTTCGAGGTGAGGTTCTGGACCAGCAACTCTCATATTGGAAGCAGCAGTTGATGGATGCTCCGCCGATGCTGGAATTGCCGAGCGACGCACCTCGCCCCGCAGTGCAGAGTCACAAGGGAGCGACCCTGAGCTTTTCGCTGCCAACTGAGCTAAGCCAACAGTTGAAAGCGCTATCACAGCGCGAAGGCGTAACACTCTACATGACGCTGCTGGCAGCCTTCCAAATCCTGCTCGGCAAGTACACCGGGCAGCAGGACGTCGTGGTGGGGACACCCAGTGCAGGTCGCGACAGAGATGAAATTCAGCCGCTCATCGGTTTCTTTGTCAACACGCTGGTTATACGCACAAAGCTTTTCCGCAAGCTGACTTTTTGCCAGTTGTTGCAGCATGTCAAAAACACAGTGCTCGACGCGCAGGCCCACCAGGACCTCCCCTTCGAAAGGCTCGTTGAGGAATTGCAGCCGGAGCGCAGTCTAAGCTATCAACCGATGTTCCAGGTGATGTTCCAATTGCAAAATGCTTCGCGTGACGAATGGAGGCTCGATGGATTGCAATGCAGTTGGTTCTTACGCGAGGGCAAAGACGTCGCAAATTTCGACTTGTCCCTGACGATTTGGGACGCAATGCCGGAGCTGAGGGGGAAGATCGAGTACAGCACAGAGCTTTTTGAACGTGCAACGATCGAGCGGCTGATCGGGCACTTCCAAACGTTGCTCGCGAATATCGTGGCCCATCCTCAGCACGCGATCTCAGATTTAGCGATTGTCAACGATACCGAACGCCGGCAACTGCTGGTGGAGTGGAATGACACCGGTCGTGAGTTTGCGCTGGGCCATGGAGTGGCGGACCTGTTCGAGCAGCAAGCCGCGCGCACACCTGAGAAGGTGGCCGTGATCTATAAAGAAAAGACTCTCAGCTACGCTGAGTTGAATGAGCGTGCCAACCGGCTGGCGCATTACCTGCTGCAGCACGGCGTCGGCCCAGAATCGCTGGTAGGAATCCTGCTACAGCGCTCGCCGGAGATGCTGATCTCTTTGTTAGGCACGCTCAAAGCTGGGGCGGCTTACGTGCCGCTGGACCCCGCTTATCCGGTCGAGCGACTTTCGTTCATGCTGTTTGATGCTGGAGTGCAAGTGCTGCTGACCGAGCAAGCACTGGTGGGGCGAGTTCCGCAATTCCAGGGGCAGAGCTACTGCGTGGACGCGCAGTGGGAGAGTTTGCGCGAGTTGAGTGGGGCCAACCCGCGGCCGGTCGTCAGCGCTGACAATCTCGCCTATGTCATCTACACCTCCGGCTCAACGGGCATGCCGAAAGGCGTTGCCGTCACGCACGGCTCGCTGGCCAATTATGTGATGACGGCTGCCGAGGAATTCAAGATTGAGGCTGCTGACCGAGTGCTGCAGTTTGCGTCGCTGACTTTCGACACGAGTGCTGAAGAGATATATCCCTGCCTGATACGTGGTGCGACGCTGGTGCTCCGGACTGACTCAATGATCGATTCGGCAGCCGAGTTCCTGCGCGCCTGTGAGAAGAAACGCATTACCGTACTCAACCTGCCGACAGCCTACTGGCATGAATTAGCTTCAGCGTTGGACGCTGAGGATGTAAGCATCGCTGACTCAATGCGACTTGTCATTGTTGGCGGGGAGAAGGCTCTGCCGGAGCGTCTTGCAACCTGGTGGCGGCATGTCGATCAGTCTGTTCAACTGAAAAATGGTTACGGTCCGACCGAAGGGACCATCGTAACTACGTTCTCCGATCTGAAAAATGACGGCGTCGCCCGCGAAGTTTCAATCGGACGCGCAATTGCCAATACGCAAGTGTATGTGCTGGATGAAAGTGAGCAACCAGTGCCAATTGGAGTACCGGGCGAATTGTACATTGGCGGCGCGGGCCTTGCTCGCGGATACCTGAACTTACCGGCATTAACTGCCGAACGGTTTGTTCCTAATCCCTTCAGCTCAGTGCCCGGCGCCCGTCTATTCCGTACAGGTGATCTGATGTGTCATACAGGCGATGGGAACCTTGAATTCCGTGGTCGTTTGGACAATCAGACGAAGATCAGAGGCTTCCGCATCGAGCCCGGCGAGATTGAAACGCTGCTCCGCCAATCGGAACGAGTGCGCGACGCGGTCGTGATCGTCAAGACGGATGACGAAGGCGAGAAACGATTGCTCGCTTACGTTGTACCCAACGATGATTCGTCTCTGAGCACCAGTGAATTGAGAAGCTTCGTCGCGGAGCACTTGCCGCAGTACATGATTCCAAGCGCCTTCGTTATTCTCGAAAGGTTACCGCTAAAGACAAATCGAAAGCTTGATATGCAGGCGTTGCCGGATCCGCAGTCTTACTATGCTGAGACTGGGAACTACGAAGCACCGCGCACAACCGTTGAAGAAGTGCTGTGTGACATCTGGGTCGAAGTACTGCGAGTTGACCAGGTCGGCATCAACGACAACTTCTTCGAACTCGGTGGCCATTCGCTACTCGCCGGCCGGATAACAGCGCGCATGAGGGAAAGTTTTGGAGTCGAGCTCCCTATGCGCAGCATATTCGAAGCGCCAACAGTCAGCCTGCTCGCGCCCAGGATTGAACAGTTGAAGGAAATCAACGAGCAGGACGTCGTCGCAGGCATGCCAGTTTATCCGCGCGGCGAAGGTAACCTGGCCCAACTGCTGGCGCAGATTGCTCAATTCTCGGAAGAGGATGTGCGTTCGATGCTCGCCGGCGAAATCCGTATATAAGGGAGTCTCAATAGCTATCATGCTTGCAAACACTGAAGCTCGCCTGGAAAAGTGGATGAGGCAATACTACTTCGAGACCGACCTCGATCTCGGCAGCAGCGGTGTGCAGAGTTTCTCGCTGGCTGAGCTACGCCAACTGCTGGACATTCCACAGAGCGAGTTTGATTCCATCGTTTTCGACGATAGTCGGACTCTGGGAGACCCAAGATTACGAGCAGCCATCGCGGCCCACTGGGGCGGTATTGACCCGGAGCAGGTGATGGCGACCAACGGCTCCACTGAGGCCAATTATCTGATCATGAATGCGCTGCTTCGGCCGGGCGATGAAGTAATTGTTCTCAATCCTCTCTATCAACAGCTCTATGGAATTGCGGAAGCGATCGGCTGCCGTTTGCGAACTTGGCGCCTACGCGCTGAAGAGGGTTTTGCTCCAAACATCGAAGACCTGCGGAGGTTGATTACCCCGCAGACACGCATGGTGATAGTGAATTTTCCACATAACCCCACCGGCACATCCATCAGCCTCGAGCAGCAGCAGGAACTGATCGAAATCGTGGCCGACGCGGGAGCATACCTTATCTGGGATGCGGCTTTCGCAGAAATGACTTACGCGACCTCGCCGCTGCCACACCCGCGTTATGAGCGCTGCGTGTCCATGGGAACGCTTTCGAAGGCCTATGGTTTACCTGGCCTGAGAGTTGGTTGGTGTGTAGCCCCTGCAGACGTGCTGGCCCAGTGTGAACGACTGCGCGATTACGTTTCCCTGCACCTGTCTCCACTCGTTGAGTTGATTGCGCGTCGTGCTCTCGAGAAAGCGGACGTGCTCCTCAAAATCCGCCGCGCTCAACTGCGAGTCAATCTGGCAATCCTTGCGGCGTGGATCGAACACCAGCATGGTTGGATCGAATGGACCAAACCTGTCGGCGGCGCTTGCACTTTCTTACGCCTGCCGTTCGTCAGTGATACGGAAGCGTTTTGTCATCAACTCGCGCAACAGCATCGTGTGTTGGTTGTGCCCGGGATCTGCTTCGGTTATCCGCAGCACGTCCGCCTCGGCTTCGGCGGCTCCAGGGAGGAACTGAAGGAAGGCCTGCTCCGCTTTGCTACTCTGGTTGGATCGGAAGCAGCTGTTTTAGCCATGGATAACGCGGATGAAGAACAGATTCTTTTATAAGGAATCGCGCCCGGAAAAAATAACGTTTGTATTGATGTTCTTAGTGTTGGCATTCGGAGCGCCTGCGAATGATGCGACGCCGTCAGTCAATCAGATTCTCGATAAATATATGTGGAAAGGAACAATCATGAGCAATAGCGACGATAAAGAAGACACCACTATCTACAAAGTGGTCGTTAACCATGAAGAGCAGTACTCGATCTGGCCGGCCGATCGCGAGAATGCGCTTGGCTGGAACGACGCTGGGAAGTCTGGGATTAAGGCCGAGTGCCTCGCCTACATCAAGGAAGTCTGGACCGATATGCGCCCGCTCAGTCTCCGCAAGCGGATGGCAGAGATCGCAGCGACGTCTTAGATTCTGCCTCAGCTCACAATGCTATCTGAGGCATGGCACGGCCGGCCTTCTCTGTGCAATCTCTGTGTCCTCTGTGTCTCTGTGGTTGTTGTATCAAACAATTCCTTAACCACAGAGGCACAGAGGACACAGAGGTTGCACAGAGAAGAGTCCGATCAGGACTTTTCGGGCAAAACCCAAATAAAGCCATACGTGAGATAACCGCCATGCGTTGGGTTTTAAGATCAAAGATACACAAGGCTACTGTTACTGAAGCGAATCCCGCATATATCGGTAGCATCACCATTGATGAGGGGCTGGTTGAGAAGGCCGGCTTGATACAGGGCGAAAGAGTCCTGATCACCAGCAATCACTCGGGCGCCAGGTTAGAAACCTACATCATCCTAGGCGCGAGAGATTCCGGCACGATCTGCATGAACGGAGCAGCAGCACACCTGATAAAGGCCGGCGAAGAAATAATCATCATGGGGTTCGAGTTGAGTGAAGGCCCAATCACGCCGACTATGTTCCTGGTGGACAGACAGAACAAGTTTGTCAGGTACCTCGCCAATGAGACTCCCGGAACCGTAATCAAGGAACGGACATGACTATTAATCTGACAACGCTCGTCACGGAAGACCCGGTAGAACTCCTCGCTGATCCAGAACGATCTGATGTCTTGGGAGCGAGCTCGACAAAGTGGCCATCCTGGAACCTTTCTCCGCGTCAGCTTTGTGATCTGGAGCTGCTCCTGAACGGTGGTTTTTCACCACTGCGCGGCTTTCTTTCACGGAGGGATTATGACTCGGTTTGCGCTTCAATGCGTTTGGACGACGGCGCGCTGTGGCCCATCCCGATTTCTCTCGACGTGACTGAAGAGTTTGTAAATCAGATAAGAGCAGTAAACACGGTCGCCCTGCGCGATCCGGAAGGTTTTTTGTTGGCTGCTCTACACATCAATGACGTCTGGAAGCCGGACCGGCTCCTCGAGGCCTACTCCGTTTACGGCACGACAGACCCCGAGCATCCGGGTGTGGCCCACCTGTTGAATCGCACGAATCCTTATTATGTTGGTGGTTGGGTTGAAGGTTTGTGCCTTCCTGTCCATTATGATTTTCGCTCGTTGCGGCTGACTCCGGCGCAGTTACGCGCAGAGTTTGCACGCGCGCGCTGGGAAAAAGTCGTTGCCTTCCAGACGCGCAATCCTATGCACCGCGCCCACTTTGAGTTAACCCTTCGTGCGCTGGAAGACACAGGAACCAAACTCCTGGTCCATCCTGTGGTAGGAATGACTAAGCCGGGCGACGTGGGCCATTACACGCGCATCCGCTGCTACCAGAGCCTTATGCGCTATTACCAGCCGAATACGGCGAAGCTCGCCTTGTTACCGCTGGCGATGCGTATGGCCGGTCCGCGCGAAGCCCTTTGGCACGCGCTGATCCGCAAGAACTACGGTTGCACGCATTTCATCATCGGTCGTGACCACGCCGGGCCAGGAAGTGACTCCTCCGGCAAACCCTTTTATGGACCCTACGACGCGCAGGAGTTGCTCACTGCGCACGAAGAAGAAATCGGAGTTGAGGTCGTGCCGTTTAAGGCAATGGTCTACGTCGAGGAGGTGGATTCTTATTGGCCACAGGATGAGGTGCCTCCCGGCACACGTACTATCGATATCTCCGGCACCGAACTTCGCCGCTACTTGAACGAGGGACGCGACATCCCGGAATTCTTTACGTTTCCGGAAGTCGCACGGCAACTGCGCGAGACCTACGTGCCACGTTCCAAGCAGGGCTTCACGATCTTCTTCACAGGACTCTCGGCATCAGGCAAATCGACGATTGCGAATGCTTTGGTCGTGATGCTACTGGAAGAGGGTGGTCGTCGCATCTCCATCCTCGACGGCGACCTGGTCCGTAAACATCTTTCGTCCGAGCTTGGCTTCTCAAAGGAGCATCGCGACACCAACATCAGGCGCATCGGCTACGTCGCTTCAGAGATTACGAAGAATGGGGGCGTTGCCATCTGCGCGGCGATTGCTCCTTACGACAGCGTGCGCAAGGAGGTGCGTGCGGCAATCGAGCCGTTTGGCGGCTTCATCCTGGTCCATGCGGCGACTCCGCTCGAGGTGTGCGAGTTACGTGACCGCAAAGGTCTCTACGTCAAGGCTCGTGCGGGATTGATTCAAGAGTTTACCGGCGTCTCGGATCCTTATGAATTGCCGGCCGACGCCGAAATCGTTATCGACAACACCTCACTTACGACGGAAGAAGCGGCGCGGGAGATCATTACTTACCTAACGAAACAAGGCTTTCTTATCGCCAGCACTGATCGAGTCCAAAAACCCATTGCCACCGGTAACGGACATAAACGATCGCATGTGTTGGATCGGGCCAGTACCACCCTGAGGTAGCGAGTGGGTCCAAAGGAAAAAGCGCCAGTTTACTAAATGTTAGTTGATACTGATCGTTGACCCACCTGCTATCGCGAGGTGGTTACTGAGCCGGTCCAACCACTGCTCTCATAGTTTTCCTGCAAAACCCCGAAAGTTCTCACATCTCATGTTGATTTCGTCGAAAGGCGCCATGCCATGGGTCTCAAAATAAACGAGAACGCTTTAATCGTGATCTTACTTCTCTGCATCAACCTCGCCACCGTGCCGGCACAACAGCGGCCCGCAGTGTTGCGTGGCCAAATTAAGGACGCGTTTGGCGGCGCAGTGGTCGGGGCGACAGTCACGCTTGAAAGCAAAAACGTTCCCGTCAAGTCTGTGCAAACAGATGGGCAAGGTTACTTCACGTTCGGCGGTCTTCAGGCCGGTCAATATAAGTTGGTTGCCCGCGCCGACGGCTTCGCGATTTACGAGAATGACACGGTCGAAGTTAAGTCCGGCGTGTTGCAGCTCAATTTCGAAGTCAAGGTGGCGACGATAGCAGCCGATGTGACGGTGACGGACAGGTCATCAATGCTTGACGTCGATCCTGAGAAAGACGCAAGCGCTCTCATCATCCGCGGAACAGAGCTCGACGCGCTACCCGATGACCCTGACGCGCTGGCCATGACGCTGCAACTGATGTCAGGCTCTCCGGGGGCCGCACAGTTCTATCTCGACGGGTTTGAAGTTTCGAATCTTCCAGCGAAGGGTAATATCCGTGAAGTCCGCATCAGTCAGAATCCCTTCTCCGCCGAATTCGCCGGGCTGGGAACCAACCGCATCGAGATCTTTACCAAACCCGGCACGGAGAAATTTCACAGCTCTGCCTTCTTTACCTTCAGCGATGAAAGCTTGAATGCGCGCGAGCCGTTTGCTTCGAGGCGCGCACCATTTCAATCGCGTCTGCTGAGCGGCAACGTGAGTGGTCCCATTCACACGAAGAGCAACTCCTTCTTTTTCGACTTCGAGCGGAGGGAGACGGACGACAACGGCATCGTCAGCGCAACCATTCTTGATCCATCTTTGCACGTCAGTTTGCTTAATCAACTCATCCCGACGCCGCAGGATCGCACCTGGGTAAGCCTGCGAATAGATCAGAAGTTGAATCGCACCAACACACTCGT
>Ga0126308_10000069_pt1 | contig 23320 bp, 24 predicted proteins | sample Plot55_FD_92533 | JGI IMG/M metagenome (GOLD analysis project Ga0126308, IMG submission 92533) | Serpentine soil microbial communities from UC McLaughlin Reserve, CA, USA - Plot55 | ecosystem: Environmental > Terrestrial > Soil > Grasslands | place: USA: UC McLaughlin Reserve, Lake County... | reverse complement strand
AGTGGAGCCGAGGGGATTCGAACCCCTGACCTCCGCCGTGCAAAGGCGGCGCTCTCCCAACTGAGCTACGGCCCCGAGCATGATTGGTGGCGCGAGTTTACCGCAGTTGCGGGGGGAGGACTAATAGAGTTCGAGGCCGGCTGTTGCACCCGGGCACCCACTCGCAGACGGTGAGTTCGTGAGAGGGCCGGTGGCGGCTGGCCTTGACAGTACGGCTATGTGCGATATGAATGGAGTAGCCGGTGCCCACGCTTCTCCTTTCCCTTTCCCCATTTTACCCCTGAAAGGCGGGCACCGGCTTCCTTGTGTACGCGCAGCTTATCATCTTCGCCCCTCGATTCCTCCTCCCTTTCGGGAGAGTTCACGGAACCTTAACGCCGGGTAAGATCTGGAAGTAGTTTCCAAAAATACAGGAAACCGCGCTGGTTATGCGTAAAGCTTGCGCACGGGCGCTGGTATCTGCCGCCTTCATGGTGGGGCTCCCATGGGAGTGCGAGGGACGGTACAATACAGGAGTTGTGAGATCAGTAGACCGAGAGGTGGGATAGAGATGGCCCTCTACGAGTACAAGTGCGCTGGCTGCGAGGATCGCTTCGACCTCATGCGCCCGATGAGCGACGCGGACGAGCCGGCGGAGTGTCCCGAGTGTGGCTCGACGGAGTCGCGGCGGGTGATCTCCAACTTCGCCTCTATTACACCGGGTGCTTCGGCCATGGCGACGAACCCCGTGATGGACGCCAGGATGGCCGGCGGTGGCGGCTGCTGCGGCGGGGGCTGCGGCTGCGGCTAGCGCAAGGGTGACCGGAGAGGCATCGGAGGAGCCTCCCGAAGGACTGCCCGACCTCGCCCTCAAGGGCATAGAGGAGTTCAACAGGGGCGAGTTCTACGAGTGCCACGAGTACCTCGAAGAGGCCTGGATGCAGGAGAAGAGGCGCGTTCGTTTCCTCTACCAGGGCATCTTGCAGGTCGGCGTGGGCTTCTACCACCTCAGGAACGGCAACTGGCGCGGCGCGACCGGCCTGCTACGCAACGGTACCTTACGACTCAAGGAGTTCGAGCCAGAGACCCTCGGCCTGGACGTGGCCAGGCTCATCCGCGAAAGCGAGCGATGCCTGCGCGAGCTGGAGGAGCTCGGGCGCGAGAGGATCACAGATTTCGACCAGGCCCTGGTGCCGAAGGTAGAGTCGGCCGAGTAACGGCCGGTCGGAACGTTACGTGGGTGGTGCTGTCCGAAACCGTACGGAGAGGGCAGATCTGCTAGTATGCATGCTCGCGGGATAGGATCGGGGACAGGGCAGGAACGATGCCAACGAGGGATTTTTACACGCTTTCAGAGGCGGCGCAGGTACTCGAGATCTCCCAACGCAATCTCCTGCAGCGACTCGAGGCCGGAGAGATAGAAGGAGAAAGGGACCCGCAGAGCGGCCGGTGGAAGATCCCGAAACAAGCCGCGGACGAGCGTGTAGCCGCCGATGCGGCACCCGAGGACGCTACGGAAGAACCTTATGGAGAGTCTGCCGAGATGCTCCGGGGCCTCGTGGACGAGTTGGGCGACCTGCACAGAAACCTGGGACACCTGAGGAGTCGCCTGGACCGCGCGCGGCGGGCCGAGAAAGAGGAAAGGGAGCACCTCCTGGGCGAACTGGAGCAGGCGCAAGAGGGGCACCGCCAGGAGCGCGAACGCGCCGATAGGCTGCAAGAAGAAGCGAACAGACTGCGCGAGGAACTGGAGAGAAGCAAGGGACCCTTGCGGAGGCTGTTCGGGGGGCAAGATGGATGAAAGCACGTCAGCTGGTCAGCATTTTGGTGAAGTGCTGACTGGCTGACCAGCGCGGGTAGAGGATCGGGGAACGGTGTTGCCTACTCTTCGTAGAGGATCTCACCCCGAGAGAGGCGCCGGGCGATATCGTAGGTCTGCCCTTGAGAACGCATGGTGGGAGAGTGGGCTGCCAGGTAACGCGCGGCCGCAACAAGCACGTGTGCACCGGCTGTGGTGCCACGCAACCCGGCATACTGCCTGAAGGCGGCTTCGACGGCCTGTATCGTGTGGAAGTCGCGGTCCTCCCTGAGGAGTAGGCCGCCTATCATGGCCAGGAGCCGGTCGGTCTCTCCCCCGCTGTAGAGATAGCTTGCGACCGATTCCCCCGCCTCGTCTACCTTCTGCCTTTCATCCAGCAGTGCAGGTAGTTCCGCCAGCAGGGCTTCTGTTGACTTTTCCGAGGTCACAGGCTCGGGCACTCGCGCGGGAGGAACATTGAGGAAACGGTCGAGGTGGACGCTCATGGCGGCGTCGAAGACCCCTCGCAGTAGTTCCGGGGTGGGGGCCCGCCGCAGCCCCTGATGGACGGCGTTCGAGAAGGTGAAGGTGTGCAGTGCGGTGTCCCAATCGCCGAACTCGTTGGTGGTGGGGAAGCGGGCGATGCGCAAGGCCGCCGTGTACGCCACCGCCCCGGCCAGATCCTCTTCGGTGGCGCCGTCCCGCAGCGCTCCGAGCAGTGCCCCGGCGATGGCTCCCCCATCCTCCCCCAACAGCACGGCGGCAAGGTCCTCCTGGCCCTCCCAACTTTCGCGTTTGTTGCGACCCTCCTCCAGCACGTTCGGCAGTTCCTCGAAAGCGTCTTCGAGTATTTTCACGAGATCAACGGGGTTACGCCAGGAGTTCGACTCTTCCATGCGCCTGGCACCGGCGTATCCCTCGGCCAGACTCGAGAGAACCATCCCCGCATGCGACCATCCGGCTACGTCGAGCGCTTCAAAGGCCTTGTTGGTGAAGTCCAGAACGTGTCCACCATCGAGGTAACGGTGGTCCGTGGCCGCGCAGAAGAGCATGTCCGCCATCTGGGTGTGGTCGGCCCCGGCGTGTAGGGCCGAGATGATGCACCGCTCGGCCCCTTCTGGGTCGCGCACCTCGACGAACCGACGGAACCAGCCCTTGAGCGTGGTCAGATCTACGCTCTCGGTCGGTAACGGACGCAGGGAGAACCGTGGTGGCTCCCCTGCGGAGTCGCGCGAGACGGCCGAAAGGCCATGGTAGAGGGCACGCGGACGGTCCTCGCGAGCCAGGTGAGGCAAGAGGTTCATCATGCAAGTATGGATAGTCAACCCCTGTCCCCATCCACCTCGCCGGTACCAGGCGCCGAACTCCAGTCCGGTACGAAACGGTTCGGTGGGATCCTCTGCGCTGCCAAGCAACCCGATGGCCGACTTGGCCACAACCAACGAGATGTTGCGCTCCAGCCCATCCCGCAGGCGTTGGCGCAGGTTAGCCGGTCGGTCCTCCCGAGACGAAATATCTACCCATACCTCGCCGTCTTTGATCTCGACGGGGAAGACGCGTGCCTCGTCGGCGAACTGGTCGAAGGTTCCACCGCTCTCGAGATCGAAGCGGGCGTGGTGCCAGTGGCAGGTCAAGATGCCGTCTTGTAGGGTGCCCCGGTGTAGCGGGAACCCCATGTGGGGACAACGATTGTCTACGGCGTGCACCCTACCGTCATGGAAGAAGAGCGCGAGTGAGTGTCCGGCGACACGCACGGAAATGCGACCGGCGGCGCGCACATCGTCCAACCGGGCTGTCCGCACGAAGCTGTCTGAGAGGGTATCCAGTAGCGTAACCCCTTTCCCGTCTACAAGGTACTGTATGACACGGACGGTGCGGAGTCCAGATCCCGCCTCTGCCATCGGTCCTCCTCTGGTACCCGAGAGGTGTCAACGAGGCATGCGGGCGAAGCGAGGGCGGTTCGCGAACCGCTCCTACAGATGAACTACGCTAATAGCGGCGTCCCCGCTGGCGGGTGATGTCGAATTGGGCCGAATCCGAGACTGCCATAACGGCCATCACGCCACACTGGACAGGGTCGCTCACCACCAGGTCTGCAGCATCGGGCACGCTGCCAGGCATGTTGAGCGAGAGCACGATGATGCCTTTCTCGCGGATCTCACCTACCGCGCGGGCGACCTCCCCACCCATAAGCGCGCCGGCCAAGACCAGCGCGACCGCCCGAGGCAAGCGGGCCACGGCGCGCGTCGCCGCGGCGAGCTCTTCCTCGCCGACCAGGGGAATGGTGTCGACGGAGATCTTCTCTCCGCGAATGTTGTGTCTGTCGGCCTCGGCGACCGCGCCGACCACCACCTGCCCCACCTGCGCTCCACCGCCCACCACGATGATCCGCTTCCCATACACCTTCTGGAACGAGGGTGCCCGCTCGGCCGCCCTCACGATGGGCAGGGCCTTAAGGTCGCCGATGAGCACGTTCGCGCCTTCGTCTGTTACATGCTCGAGCTCGAAGTAGACCGTCGAGAGCCCTTCGCGCCTCTCGGCGATATCGACGTGGGTAATGTTCGCCCCATGGTCGAGGAGTACCCTGGTCAGGGCGTGCAGGGCGCCAGGCTCGTCGGGCGTCTGGACCATCAGGGCCAGGGGAATCCCACGCTCGGCGCTGTCGCTCATGTACAGGAGTTTATAGCGTTCCTGGCTCCGATTCTTCGCCCGATAGCGCGACCCTCAGTAATGGGCGGATTGCCTACACGTTTGAGGAAGGCTCCCAGCAACCCGATGACGAGCGATTATACCTCCAGCGCAGCAGCGTCCCGCTCTTTATGTGCGAGTTATCTGGTGGCTAGCACCTCCACAGATGCCTGAGGATACCGCTCAGTCTCCCGGCTCGACCGCCCTGGCTGAGCCAAGCACCCGGCCCGACCTGTCCTTGGCCCGCACGTCGACCACCGGCTCTGAGGTGCGCAACGTGATAACGGTTTCGAAGCCGTTCCGAGGGACGGATCCGATAGTCCGTAGCCGATTGCGGCTCGGCCCGGCAAGCACTTCCCAGGTTGCGACCTCCGTGGCACCGTTCCAACTAACGTAGAGCATCAAATTGTTCCTGGTTCCAGGCTTGACCATCACAGCGGGATCGTCCTGTGGCTGCCCCTGCCATGGGAAACGGAAGGCCCGGTAGGATTGTTGCTTGGTTACGAAGTTGGCATCGTAAAGCAATTCGCCATCTCTGCTGAACTCGGAGAAGTTGGGCTCGCTACCCCATCCGATGAACACATTGCCGTTCGAGAGCACCTGCATGTTGCCTTCGTGGGCCGCCCCCAGCAATTTGGGGCGGGTGTACTCGCGCACCAAAGATGCTGTCATGGCGTCCTCGTCGATTTCCAGAACGATGCCGCGTGACTGCTCGTCCTCGGTTACGCCGTTGGCGAAGAGCTGAGGGTCACCATGATTGTCGAAGATCGTAATGGTGCCGTCTTCCTGGCGGCGGGCGTCGTGCTGGTGGCGCGTTCGGGTGCCCGGGCCCATCTCGAAGTCGCTATCCTTCCCGCCAAGCCGCCAGATGATGCGGCCGGTGTTTCGGTCGAGCTTGTAGACGGCGGAGGTTTTCTTGGCGGAGATGAGCAGGTTGCCATCGTGATCTACCTCTATGGAGTTGATGTGGAAATATTCGAACGTGTCGTGGGTGAACTCGTGAGAGTCTAGCTCGTAGGATTCTTCGAGGTCGACGTGGTCGAGGCTGTGCCACTCGAGGAGCACTTCCCCGGTCTCGATGTCGATCTCCTGGATGATACCTTCCACTACAGTACCGTCCTCGATACCTCCTACCGAGGAAAGGTCCATGGGCAGATGATCGTAGATCGTGAGCAGCCCTGTGCTCTCTGGGGTAATGAGGAACTCGTGCATGTCTGCCTTGTAGCCGTTGCCGGCCTGGACCCGTGTTATCTCGCGGTAGGAGTCGTCGAGGATCACGTATTCGCCGGGGCTTGGACCGCGAAGTACAGGCGCCTCCCACCAGGTGAGCACCGGGCGCCCCTTGTAGGACTGCACTTTGAAATCTGTCGCGCTCTTGCCCTGGTTTTGGAGTGAGTTGAACCACACCGGCTGCCCGCCCTCGTCGAGGATCATCGGCCCGTTCTGTCCCGGACCATTCTGCGGGGCGAGGGCACCCCTTTTCGGTGCGACGAAGACGTAGCCAGGGGACGTGTTGCGCGCCGGCGTGGTCATCTCGACGACGGGCGGGCCGAGGTCAGGGCGCGAGCGAAAGTTCCACACCTCGTAGTTTGCCTGCGTAGGCCTCGCGTGGGCGCTTTGCGTCCGTTTCGCTCCACAGCCCAGGGTACTCGTCAACGCGACCAACCCGGCGCCAGCACCCACGATCTCGAGCAGCCTCTTTCGCGTTAGCCTCGTGCTCAAAGACGTCGATCCTCCCTGGTTGTCCCGCTTGCCTCGATAATGCCTTCTTCGGCTAACGTCCGAACCGCGTATGCTGTGGGCATGCGGTAGAGCATCATAGCGCATTTATCCTCGTGAGCGTATCGCCAGATCCGCACGCAAGATGGCCCGAATTGTGCAGAAGATGCGGGCTCCGCGACTCCGACAGATGCAGAGGTTTACCTCACCGTCACGGAGGAACAATGCTTTTTCGAGAACGTGGCCGGTTGGGCCAGCGCCTTCTCCGCCGGGCAGAGGAAGAGGTGGAGATACGAGGGGGACTAATTGGCGCAGGATGAGCTCAAGCTGCGGCAGATGACGACGGAGGGTTGAGACGATGCCGGAACTCCCCGATCTGGAGGTCGCCAGGAGGTACGTAAACGCGACCTCGCTACACCAGAAAATAAGCTCCGTCGAGGTGCGCAACGAGAGGATCCTCGGCGACGCTTCCACCCATGAGTTGGGCAACGCCCTCGAGGGGCGCAGCTTCGAATCTACCCGCCGCCACGGCAAGAACCTTTTCCTCGGGCTGGACGACGGAGGGTGGATGTACGTGCACTTCGGCATGACGGGACGCCTGCAGTACTTCGAGGACCTGGCAAAGGACCCCCCGCATGACCGGTTCCTTATTTCCTTCGAAAGCGGTTACCATCTGGCCCTCGACGACGCACGGATGTTCGGCAAGGTGGACCTTGTCGAAGACCCTGAGGCGTTCATCCGGAACAAGAAGCTGGGTCCCGACCCCTTTGCCCTGGATGCTGTCTCTTTCCGAGAACGCTTCGAGGGGAGAAGGGGAGGCGTCAAGGCGGCGCTAATGAACCAGCAGATCGTGGCCGGGATCGGCAACATCTACTCGGACGAGATCCTGTTCCAGGTCCGCCTCCACCCCCGGACAGATATTCGGCGGCTCGACGGAACGATCCTCGAAGAAATGCACGGGCAGACGTTGCGGGTGCTGGAGAAAGCGATCGAGCGGGGAGCCGAACCGAACGAACTTCCGGAACCATTCCTGCTCTCCCACCGGAGCGAGGAAGAGCCATGCCCCCGGGGGAACGGCGAGATCCGGAAGACCACGGCCGCCGGACGGACTGCCTACTACTGCCCCGCCTGCCAGCCGGAAGGTTAGCAGTAAGGTCAGCGCAGGGCGTCGGCGACGGCCTGGCCGCACGTCGCGGTGTCGGCGTGGCCGCCGAGGTCGCGGGTACGCAGTTCCTTCTGGCCAAGGACGCGCTCGATGGCGCCGATGATGGCGGTGGCGGCCTCGGGCTCACCTATGTGCTCCAGCAGCATGGACGCAGCCCAGATGGTCCCGATCGGGTTGGCGATACCCTGCCCGGCGATGTCGGGAGCCGAGCCATGCACCGGCTCGAACAGGGAGGGGAAACGCTTCTCCGGGTTGATGTTGGCAGAAGGGGCGATGCCGATGGTGCCGGTAAGCGCGGGCCCGAGGTCGGAGAGGATATCGCCGAAGAGGTTGGAGGCCACAATGACGTCGAACTGGCTCGGTTCGAGGACGAACTGGGCGCAGAGGTTGTCCACGTGGAACTGATCCCAGCTCACCTGCGGGTAAGATCCGGCCATCTCATTCACCCGCTCGTCCCAGTAGGGCATGGAGATCGCGATGCCGTTGGACTTGGTGGCCGAGGTCAGGTGTCTGGCGTCGCGCCCGGCGGCCAGCTCGAAAGCGTAGCGCAGGATGCGGTCGACCCCGGTCCTGGTCATGACGGTCTCCTGGACTACGACCTCCCTGTCTGTGCCCTCGAACATCTTCCCGCCGACCTCGGAGTACTCCCCCTCGGTGTTCTCCCTGATGATGACGAAGTCGATGTCCCTAGGGTCGCTCAGGGGTGAGGTGATCCCTGGCATCAGGCGCACCGGTCGCCGGTTGACGTACTGGTCGAACTGGCGGCGGATCCGCACCAGCGACCCCCACAGGGAGATGTGGTCGGGGACCTTCGCTGGCCATCCCACCGCCCCGAAGAACAACGCGTCGTATTCGCCGAGTCGCTCCTTCCAGTCTTCTGGCATCATCGCCCCGTGCTGGAGGTAATAGTCACAGCTGGCGAAGCCGTACTCGTCGAAATGCAGCCCGAAGCCATAGGCCATGGCGGCCGCCTCCAGGACGCGCCGGCCTTCGGGCAGCACCTCCTTGCCGATGCCATCTCCGGGGATCGCCGCGATCCGGTACTGCTCGGTCATCTGGTCGTCCTCCTTCTCCTCGTTATGCTGCATCTTCCGGATTGGATGCACCGACGTGCGCGTCCTGGCCGGCGCCAAGACCTGCGATGAACAAACACACTGTAATCGCCAGCAACAAAACCAGCGGTACTTTCCACGCGCCCGTCGCATCGCGCAGGACGCCGAAGAGGATGGGGCCCGCCGCGGCGAGCAGGTATCCGATGGACTGGGCCATACCCGACAGCGCGGCGGCGTACCTGGAGTCTGAAGCACGCAGCGCAAGGAAGGTGAGGGCCAGGCTGAAGGACGCCCCTTGACCGAGGCCCAGGAGCACGACCCACAGGATACTGGCGGCAGAACCCGCCATCAGCAGGCCCAGGGCGCCGGCACCAGACACGCTCACGGCCACCGCTACGATGCCTCGTTGAGAGGACCGCCTCCCGGCAACTATGGGGGCCGAAAACATCGTCACGATCGCCACGGCCTGAGAAAGTCCGAGCAGCCAACCCGCTCTAGCCGCGCCAACACCTTCCGCCTGCAGGATCTCCGGGAGCCACGTCAGCGTCACGTAGTACGAGAGCGACTGCAACCCCATGAACAGCGTCACCTGCCAGGCCAGGGGCGAACGCCACAGGTCTCGGACCACGGGGGAATTTCGGGCCGACGGTTCTGCAGGACGATCGTTACGGCCGAGCTGGGGGAGCCAGGCGACACTGGCCAGGATGGCGGGCAGGGCCCACACTACCAGGGCTCCTCGCCAGCCGACGCCGGCCAACTGTGACAGGGGGACGCTAACTCCGGCGGCGAGCGCGGCGCTGATACCCAGGGAAGTAGAGTACAAGCTCGTCATGGGGCCGGCATGTTCGGGGAACTCTCGCTTGATGAGGCCTGGCAAGAGCACGTTGCCGAGCGCGATCGCCGCTCCCAGTATGGCCGTACCCAGGAAAAGTGCCGCCACCGATCCCGTCCAGCGCACCAGGATACCAGCCGCCAGGACGAGCAGACTCGCCAGCAGCGCCCGCTCCATGCCGAAACGACGGGCTACGCGCGGTGCGATCGGCGAGAGCAGGCCGAACGCCAGCAGCGGCAGCGTCGTGAGAAGCCCCGCCACCCCGTTGGAGATACCTGTATCCGCCCGAATCTGGCCGATCAAGGGCGCCACGCCCGTGAGCGACGGACGCAGGTTGGCCGCCAGGAGCACGATCCCGAGCACGAGGAGAAGGCTTTGGAGGCGCGGGCGGCTGGATGCTGCCGGGACTGAAGTCTTCTTCGTCACACTACGTCTCTCTGTCGCCCTGCAGCGAAAGGGCGTAGCCTACGACGCGCTCCAACCACTTCCACGTAGCGTCCCTATCCCCTCATTCCGTCTCGCTTCGAGGTAAGCACGCCTTATCGGCTGCTCCCCAGGTGACTGCACCTCGAATCGCCTCGAAGTAGCGCGGGTAGATTGTACTAGGACGACATTGCGTTGCTAAGGAAATTGATGGATAACTGCTTTTTGGTGCGGTGTGGCTAAGAGTCGAACCCTCTTACACGAAGAGCCGTTAGCTATCAGCCTTTAGCTGTCAGCCAAAAACAAGAAAGCTGATGGCTGATAGCGCGAATTGCAGAGGGTAGATGACCCTCTGCAATTCACTTGAGAGATATCGACGCGTGCTTACGTGGGCATCAGTGCCTAGATGGCATCGACCAGGTAGGGACTGTGCGGGGATGGATCTTGTGTCTACGGTCCCGCGGAAGCCCGCTCTGAACATCGTACGCCCCTATCCTCCTCATCGACCTCATCCAACTCGTGGAACCAGAACAGCTCCCAATTGCCGTCGTCGAACAAGACATCGAGGGCGGTATAGTACGGGTTTCCCCACCTCCTGGCGATGGTCCCCTCCTGGCCCCGCAAGTTCGAGGTGAGATGATCATTCCTGATCCTCACCCGCTTGCCGACCTGCGCTTCTTCTGACCTCATGACGATCCCACTCCCTTCCGCCAACCCAAAGACTGGCTCCTCGGATGCCGCATCCTCGCCATCGCGGTCGCGGAACATCGCTTGCCTCCTACAGGCAGTCTAGACGGCGGTTGTTAGCTGGGCGTTAGCTGCAAGGTCTTGGATGTACTCAGTATTGAGTATTTATCGAGAATCTGAACGAATAGGATGGTAGAGGTTGTCTCCTAGCGGGAGCCGTCGCCCTAGGTCAGGGGAGGACGGCTACTGCTCACCCGGGCAGCGAGCTCTGCTCGGGAGTGCAAATCTAACTTCTTGAGGATCCTTCTGACGTGGGTTGCAGCCGTGTGCTCGGAGAGCACCAGCTCGGAGGCTATCTGACGGTTGGTCATGCCCTGTGCTACAAGAGCGGCGATCTCCTGTTCACGGGGAGTGAGGGCAGGGATTCCGTGGTCCGGGGGTTGCTCTGGCGCGGAGGGACCCTCTTCGGAGAGAGCGTATTCTACGCTCTCCTTCCACCCCATGGCTTTCCCCCTGGCGAACTCCGCTGCCCACGCCGCCTCGTCGAGTCGGGAGCGGGCAGCGTCACGTAGGGGCTCGAACACCATACGCTCCGGCAGCGCCCAAACAGCCCCAATAGCCTCACGCAGCGCTTCGGCTGCCCCCCAGAGTCGCGCCGCCCGCGTATGTTGTCCCAGGGCCCCGGCCGTCGTTGCCAGGGCCTCCAGATCCTCGTCGATGTCCGCCTTGGCCTCCCGCATCACGTCGATTTCCAGGCTCTCCACGAGCATAGTCTTGGCTCGTTCCGGCCTGCCTCGCAGGGTCGTAGCGAGCCCCAGGCACATCAGAGAGTGCGCACGGAGCTCCCTGCTGTTTAGTTCGCGTGCGATCGCCAACGCTTCTTCGAGCAGTTCGGTGGATCGCTCGTAGTTGCCGAACGCTATTTCGACGAATCCCACGTTGATGAGAACCCGCGCTACGCCATAGCGGTCGCCGTGCTTCCGCCCGAGCACAAGCGCATCATCCCAGAGCCGCCTTGCCCGCTCGTGATCTCCTGTGTCGAAGGCCATGACGGCAAGCCCATTGATGGCTCTACGAATCGCCACCTGATTTCCGGACTCGCGCGCTGCCTCCAGACCCTTCTCGAAGAGGCTGGAGGCCCGCCCGGTGTCGCCCCGACGGAAGGCGATCAATCCCTGGCTGTTGAGAGATTCGGCGACTCCCAACCGGTTCCCCAGTTGCTTGTACAGTGCGAAGGCGTCTTCCTGGCACGCTTCCGCCCGCTCGAAGTCGCCCAGAGCTTCGACTATGTGGCCGAGTCCGTACAACGCCGTGGCCCTCGCGTCGGCCCCGCCTGCATCGCCGCCTTTGGTCAGCGCCTCCCGCAACCACGCGGACCCTTCACCCAGGTAACCGCGTCCGTCCCAGAACTGCCAGAACGCCGCTGCAAGACGGAGACCGAGTCCAGGATCGTGTTCCCCGAGGGTCCATGAGAGCGCTGCCCTCACGTTGTCGTGCTCTGACTCGAGACGGTTCAGCCACGCCTCCTGCTGCGCTCCCTTGGGCTGTGGTTCGGCCACTCCCGCCAGGGCGAGGAAGAACACCGCGTGCCGACGATGGACCACGTCGGCCTCCCCACCCTCCTCCAGCTTTTCGTGCGCGTACTGCCTGACAACCTCGAGCATCCTGTAACGGACCCGACCCTCCGCGGTCGTCTCTGCCACCACCAGAGACTTGTCCACGAGACCGGACACTAGGTTCAGGAGTTCGCCCTCTTCTACGATGCCGCCCTGACACACTGCTTCGGCGGCCTCTAATGTGAAGCCAGCGCTGAACACCGAGAGCCGTCCGAACGTCGCCTTCTCGGGCTCGGAGAGTAGCCCATAGCTCCATCCGATGGCGGCCCGCATCGTCCTCTGTCTGGCAGACGCCGTCCGCGGCCCTACGGAGAGCAGGCTAAGAGAATCCTCGAGCCTCTCTGCCATCTGATCTGTGGCCAGGGTTCCCATGCGCGCTGCTGCTAGCTCTATGGCAAGCGGCAACCCCTCCAATCTCCTGCACACTTCGGCAACAGGACGGACGTTCTCCTGGGTCAGGGAGAAGCCAGGTAGTCTCAGGCGCGTCCGCTCGACGAAGAGCCGCACCGAGTCGTAGTCTCCTAGCCTGGCGATGTCGACCGGGAGTCTCGCAGGAACGGGCAGAGGCGGGACCGGGAATAGTATCTCTCCCTCCACACCCAGTGGCTCCCTGCTGGTCGCCATGACATGGAGGTGGGGACAAGAAGCGAGTAGGAAATCGATCAGGCGGGCCACGGCATCGATGAGATGCTCGCAGTTGTCCGAGACGAGAAGGAGCGTCTTCTCGCCTACGCTCTCTGCCAGGACTTCCACGAGTGGACGACCGGGCTCCTCCCGCACACCCAGGGTGTCGGCTACCTCCTGGGTCACGAGCTCTGGCTCTGACAGTCCCGCGAGCTCCACGAGGCGGGCTCCGTCGGGATAGGTACCAGCGAGGTCTGCGGCCACTTTGAGGGCGAGGCGAGTCTTGCCGGAACCGCCTGTGCCGATCAAGGTCAACAGGCGCGTCATGGTGAGGGTGCGTTTGATCTCGCCCAGTTCGCGTCCTCGTCCCACGAAGCTTGTCCTGGGAACGGGAATGTTGTGCCCTGGTGGCTCTGATGCCTCCTTCGATGGCAGCCTGGAAGGCCGCGCCGCTTCGGGCGGGAACCTCCCCGAGGCGATCTCTTCCCCGAGGGCGCGAGTGGATGCGCTCGGCCCAGTCTCTAGGTCATGGAAGATAGTTTCCTCGAACAACTCGTACTGCCTCAGGGCATCAGCTTTTCGTCCCGAGAGGGCATAGAGGCGCATCAAACCTGCGTGCGCCTCCTCGTTGGTGGGTTCCCCCCTCGTCACCTTTCGGCGTGCCTCGATGGCCGAGCCGTAATCTTCGCGTTTCTCATAGGCCCAGGCAAGCTCCGATAAGAGGGACACGTAAGTTTCGCCAAGTTCCCGGCGACGATCTTCGGCCCACACCTCGTAGAGGTCCTCTGGCAGCAGCTCCCCGGAGTACAGTTCGATCGCCGCCCGGTAGGATACGGGATCCCTGGCGCGCCGGGCAATTGCTGCCGCTTCCTGAAACGCCTCCACGTCGACCCAGAGGTCGCCCTGCGGGCAAAGCACGAGCGAACCGGCTTCGGTTCCCAAGTACCGAGAGCCCGTGCTCCGATCGGATGCGAGGATACGACGAGCAGCGTGAAGAGCTTGCCTGAGGTTATTGGAGGCTGCCCTTCTGCCAAGTTCAGGCCAGAGGAGGTCCATGGCCTGTTCCCGGTGGAGGCGGTGACCGGGAGCAAGGGCAAGTAACTTCACCAGGGCAGCCGCCTTCCTCAGGCGCCAGGCATCTGGGGCGATGATTCTGGAACCTACGCCAACCCGAAACCCACCGAGCAACCACACCCTTACGGCCTTGCGCGTCTCACCCATCGGTACCTCGGGCCGGCTCACCCGCTCGGAGCCAGAAGAACCCATCCTCTTCCCCTCTCAGGGGTAACGTCACCTTACGCTCTCCTTGCGCATTTTCCTACAAGACCGGAGCATACGCCAATGAATCGCTCGAAAGCCATCCTTGCGCGTTCCGCCTTGCAGGCAGCGGCTCGTCGCCTGGTCGAGAACGTAGAGAAACTTCGCGCGTCGTTCAACGTATGAGAGACACATGGAGGTGAAGAATAGACTATGCGTGATCCTGGATTGGCAGCCGTTCTTAGTGCGATCATCCCCGGCATAGGTCAGTTCTACAACGGGCGCATCCTGGCCGGCATCTTGTGGCTGATCATCACCCCTGGGCTCTGGATCGGCACCGGTGGCCTGCTCGGCTGGACTGCACACGTCGTCTCGGCCTACACCGCTTACTCCTACGCCCACGATCACCGGGTGCGTATTTGAGACCTGCGGCGGATCAGCTTTTCGTTCATTGCTGAATCGCTGATCGGCTCAAATGCTGACGGCCCGTTGCACATGACGCCCTAGCTGACCTCAAGCACCAGGGCGCCTGCATGACGGGCGAAGACGGTGCCCATCTCGGCGGAAAGGCGTTCCATCCGGTCCAGGATCTTCTCCCGCTCGCCGCCCTTTGCGAGGTCGACCCGCGCGTAAGAGAGTTTGACCGGGGTAAGTTCCAGCCGCTCGAACCTCCCTTCTTCTGCGGAGACTCGAAAGAGGAAAGACCAGTCGTTACGCATCCTGGGCTTCACCGCATAATCGTCGATGAAATCTCCCGTATCGTAGAGGATGGGTTTGCCGCGGTAGATCTCCACCCCCTGGAAGACGTGCGCACTGTGCCCGTAATAGATGTCTACACCCAGATCTATGACAGCACGGGCGAACCGGCGGAAGATCTCCCTGGGCCGCTGTACCCAGTTCGGGCCCCAGTGGTTGGAGAATATAACCGTCTCTACCCCCATTTCGCGTACGGCCGCCACCGCCCTCTGCACCCTCAAGAGAACGTCCGGTCGCAAGGAGACCGGCAGGTAGTTCGTGCCAGGCAAGTCGGTGCCTGCCGCAAACGGCGGCTCGTTGTCCGTGAACGACAGCAGCGCCACCCGGCGCGTTGGGTCAAAAGGTACGGTAAGGATGGCGGGATCCGCGGCTTCTTCCCGGTTGCGGCCCGCACCGGCGAGCCGAATGCCCGCCGCATCCAGGTGCTCCAGGGTATCGAGCAACCCCTGTTCCTCGAAATCCATGGTGTGGTTGTTGGCCAGCGAACAGGCGTCGATCCTGGCCGCACGCAAGGTCTCGATGGCAGAGGGTGGGGCCCTGAAATGGAAGACTTTGGGCGTACGGGTCCACGGCTGTTCGTTATCCGTAACAGCGCACTCCAAGTTGATGATGCGTAGATCCGCATCCTCCAGAAGGGACCTCACGTCGCCCCACGGCTCCTCGGGACGCATGCGATGGTCAAGGGACTCGGCGACCCCTCGTCCGAGCATGACGTCCCCGGTCAGTGCCAGTGTAATCATCTTGCGGCCGGTGCTGATCGATCCGCCCCAGAGGCACCACACCGGGTGTATAGACGTATCATCTTGTGCCCTTTTTGATGATAGAGGGGTGGCTAGTCTGTCTGTACATCCTTCTCGTATATCGTATGGGGGCGTAGCCACAGCGAGACGTGCGCTGGTTGCATCGTCTCCCTTACCACTCGCACCAAGTCGCCCCTCAACGCCTCAAGGTCGGTTTCGTCGCGCAGCTTCATCGAGAATCCTTCCAGTGTCTTCCTCGCGTCGTACTTCCTGCGGTAGAAGCTGCGGTCGATGAGAGACTGGATACGTCGCCTCAAGGGCGTGAACAGGGCCGCGATCAGGAGGGTTGAAGCCACGACTGCGAGGGTAGACTGCTCGCCGGTGAGGAGGACGAACAGCCTCTGCATTACGACGATGCCACCGAAGTACAAGGCAATCAGCGTGGCGGTAAGGGAGCCGTAGACGAGGGTACGGTTTATGAGGGTGTCTATCTCGTAGAGGCGATAACGCAGGATAGCTACGCCCATGGCGATGGGGATAGACATCACACCAACTATGAAAGGCACAAAGCTGATCCACTTAAGCCACACTGAACCTATCACATCGGAGACAGGGTATGTAAGGATGCCGCCGCTGATCATTAGCACAATGGCGTAAACAAACCATTTGATCTGTTGACGCTCCAAGTCCCTCGCACGACGAAGCCGTATAATCAGTGAGATTACCACTACGAATATGAGCGCATTCATGACCCGCTCAACGCTCTTGTAGGCGTCGTTTGGCAGGCTCTCTACAGCAAGGGGATTGTTGATAGGGCCAAGAGAAATAATCGGCCCAGGAGAGAGAGCACTCAAAAGCGCTCCCACCAGCACCAAGAGTACGCTGAGCCATGCAAACCATCGCCAGCCCCTGCCCGGCAGCCGACCATTGGGGAAAAGAAGTACCACTGAAACAACAGAGCCGAGTTGCGGTACCCAAAGCCAGGACTCAAGCCAGGCTGCTGCTTCACCTGCTGGCATGTGTGATCCAGGTGCTGCCAGCAGGGTATAGATAGCATACTCGGCGGTGAAGTGAGTTACCGCAAACAGCAGACCTACTATGCAAAAGAGCCAGCCTATGGTGTTATCGGATGGGGTACGTGGAGCTATCACAGCACCTACGGTCGAGAAGGCAATCGCAGCCAGCGTGCTGTCGACCCAATGTTCGAAGATGTATACGTCAGGGTGAGAGATACTCCGGGCTAGAAGGAGAAGGCTTAGGGCCGTCAGCGCTACTGAGAGCGCCCACAGCGACCAGGCAAGGCGGGTGGCGGCGTGGCGGCTCATCGTGGTGGCTCCTTACTCCAACCCACGTCGGTGAGGGGGCGCAACCAAAGCGAGGCGTGAGCCGGTTGCATCGTCTCCCCCACCACGCTCCTCAAGTCCTCGCTCAAGGCGTCGAGGTCAGTTTCGTCTCTAAGCTTGGCGGAGAACGCTTCTAGGGTCTTGGCTGCATCGTACTTACGGCGGTAGAAGCGCCTATCGATGAAAGATTGAGTGCGGCGTCTTAGGGGATTGAACAGAGCCGCTATTAAGAGGGTGGAGGCCACTACCGCGAGGGTGGACTTCTCGCCCGTGAGCGCGACGAAGATTCGCTGTAACAGGACGGTACCACCGAAATAGAGTGCAACCAGCGTAGCCGTAAGTGTGCCGTAGACGAAGGTGCGGTTTATGATGAGGTCTATCTCGAAGAGGCGGTACTTGAAGATGGCAATGCCTATGGCGACCGGCAAGCCCACTAAGCCAATCACCTGAAGCGCAAACCCAAAGTGCCTCAACCACGATCCGCTAAGGGACTCGGGCCCAGCGTACGACAGGATAGTGCCGGTGAGCAGCACCGTCCCGGCGTAGGCAAGCCACTTGATCTGTTGGCGCTCCGCTCCCAGCCCGCGTCGAAATCTAACGTAGAGCGCGGCCAACCCCGCGACCCCCAAGACGCCGTATGAGAGCGCCTCCAGCACGCCGTCGACCAGATCCTTGACATCCTTCAAGCCCTCGAGGCCGAAAGGGTTGTCTATGGCCTCGATAAAAGGGCTCTGCCCGGGCAAGAACGCGGCCGTAAAGCTCCCAGCCACCGCCATGACTCCGTTGAGCCACACAATGGCTCGCCAGCGAGGCGACGGCAGTCTACCGTCAGGGAACAACAGCGTCATGAACCCCACGAGGACGTTTGTTGGCACCCACAGCCAGCAGGTGATCCAAACTGACACTTGGCTACCCGGCAGCGCCCCGCGCTCCACCACCAGCGCGTAGATGGCGTACTCGCCGCATAAAAGTTGCACCCCGCTAGAGAGACCTAGTGCGCTGAAAAGCCACCCTATGGGGTGAGCGGGGCGGCGGGAGGCGATGAGAACGCCCACCGCCGACCAGGCCACCACCATCAGCGTGTCCTGCAAGGCGAGCTCGTAGGTGGGGCCGCCCGGATGAGAGCGATTGAGCGCAAGGAACAGGAGCCCTAGCGCAGCAAGGACCAGAGAGAGGGCGCACACCGACCACGCAAGCAATACGGCGACGCTGCGGCTCATCACATCGGTCCTGTACCCTGTTCCCTTGCCCCTTCTGTCACCACACTACTCTACGGCACTACCGTCTCTGAAGCGTTACGACAAACGTTACGAAGATCGTTTTCTGAGCAGAATAGAACCGATCCCTCGAAAACTAATCTCTAGAGAGATAAGCGATGTATGCTTGAATCTTTGAAACTGGTGGCGGATTTTTCAGTGGGGTGTGCAGGCAGGAAAACCAGCCGCTCCATTCTCACGACCCGCCCCCTAGCACTTCGCGAACTGCTGTGGACTCGCACTGGCGGTGAATCGATGGTGGGCCATACGCGTTGGCTTCTACGAGCGCTCATCTCAAAAACTAAAGAGTTCAACCAACCTGCGCATAAGATCTGCGCTCTTTTAGACAACATCTCCGAACAGCCGGGAGATCAGACTCTTCTGCTTCTTATAGGCGAACACTGCATGGCTACCATAGCGCTTGACCACGGTTCTGGGACCATAGCGGCCCCACGAAAAGCCATCCCCAGGCTTTGCCTGGCGCAGGTCGACGACTTGAAAGCTTTCGTCGAGTTCGCCAGCGAAGGCCGAGAGGATGGGGTCCTCAGACTGAAGACATCGTTCGTAGGGAAGCACCCCAGGATTCGTCTGCCACACGCGAGCCAGCCGGTCTTCGTGAACGTCATCTACAAGGCTCTCATGCGGTGTTTTGAACATCCTAAATAGTTCGCTCAGAAACTCCTCCACCGTGTCGGCCTGGTACAGGATCACGGGTGCGTCATGGCACGCGAAATAGATAGGACCCCAATTCTCTGACTGGGGATGTAGATCTACAACCCAGAAATTGCCGAAGCCGTCTGCCGCGATCGCAAGACCGAATGGGAATACCGCTTCGAATGCAAAGCCGAGATCCATTCCACTAAAATCTACTTGCTCGATGGTTCCGTAAAAACCACGACACGCGCCCAGCAACTCTTCCATCTCTTGAGGAACAGGACATGGCACTCGACGAGGGAGGTCACGCAGTTCTGTTTGAGAGAGGCCCGGAAGAAGCTCCAAGTCGACGACCTGGCCATCTTCGTCGATAAGCGTGTCAGCTTGTGCTTGCCGGATGATCTCAAGAGGAGTCACAAACGATCTCTGCAGGCTAGATACCTTTGTAAGATCATACTGGTGCGGCAGGCGTCTCCCAACACCTCATCGAGTGACCCCCAATGATCTTCAGGCGTACAGTAGATAACGAAACGGTGTCACGCCGATGTCACCACACTCTGAACACGTAGACAACCACTACAAAGCCTATCGCAAGACCGATCAAGCTCCCAGCAATCGCTGCACTTAGCTGAACGGGGAGCGCCCTCGCGAACGAATTCGCCACCGCAAGCGAGACAGTAGCGAACAGGAGTGACGGTCCCACAGACGCCAGAGAATAGTAAACGACGCGCCAGGTACTTGGCACGGAATATATGGCGGAGAGTATGAGCGCCACCAGTACGAGTGCCAGCAGCGCGAGGGCGCACAGCAGCCACAGCCGTCGCAGGCCACCCACTTTAAGCGTCCAGACAGCGATCGGAGCGAAGGCCAGGATCAGCGGGAGAACAAATAGCGTGATCATCGCTTCCACCCTGCAGCTTCGGCCACGCAGGCCATGCTCAGCAACACGCAGACCAGGAACGCTCGCAGAACGTCCACCTTCTCTATTCGTCGGGAAATAAGGGCTGCTAGTCCGATTTCCTACTTTTCTGGAGCGTAACGGGGCGCAGCCACAAGGAGACGTGGGCGGGCTGCATACTCTCCCTAATCACTGCCATCGGTTCTAGGGACGACACTCTACCGCATTAACTGCCCTGCAGAGCGCCGAACCGTCTCGCGCCGAGGACGGCCATTAGCGGACTGAGTACCACCGCGCTCAAGACGACCGGTGCCTTGGCGGCATCGAACGTTTTGGGCGACAGCACCCTGTAGGTTATCGTCTCCGCCAGCACGCCTATGGTGCCCCCAGCGCCCAGCAGGGTCAGCCCTAAAGCCCCACTCTTCCCCGCTTTACCGCCGCGTGTGCTCAGCGCCGCAAGAATCGCCTGCGCCACCATCATTGGTAGCCCAGGCGAGAGCGCAGTACCGCCACCCTTGATGAACTCCGCGGAGGCGTCGCGCCCGACGTAAAAATCGGCTACCCACTCGGCAGGCAATCCTTCATTGACGGCGACCCGCGCCCCGATGGCGGAGTTCAGCAACCACAGCACGCAGATCACGGGGAGCGTCGATGGCCTCTCGGGAATCGCTCGCTCCTTCCTCTGGTAGCACACCTTTCCCGCTCAGTATTCTACCGAGCGCTTCTAGATGCCGCATCCCCCGATACCAATGGCCCGTGAACGTGAGCAAGATGGTCGCACCTTCTGCGTGGTTTAGTCTATATGGAGTCGCCAGGTTAGTCTGAATCACCGTCTTTGGAGCCCGTATTGGTGAGGTGCAACCGCAGCGAGACGTGGGCAGGATGCATGGTCTCCGAGAGGTACTAGCACGGGCATAGGAGAACACGCTTGTGCTACTGAGAATGAAGGCGACTAACGCTGTCTACGCTGCGGCCCCGCGCGAGGCGTGGCGCTCGGCAGCACAGACATGGGCCTCGAAGACGTTTCGGTGCCCGGAGCCGGGGTCGCACATTCCCTCGGGATGCCACTGGACGCCCACCAGCCAGTGCTCGGAGAAGTCGCGCGACTCGATCGCCTCTATCACCCCCTCAGTAGAGCGGGCGGCCACCGTGAGGTCCTCGGCCATGCCTTTGATGCCTTGATGATGGTACGAGTTGACCTCGACGGTTTGACGATCTGTTATTTCCGCCAGGTAGGAGTCATCCAGAACTTCGACTTCGTGGGTGTACTGACACTTGGGCGTTGCCTGCCAGTGGTTGATGACATCGGCGCCGAACTGCGAGGGCAAATCCTGGTAGAGCGTGCCACCTAGTGCCACGTTGAGAATCTGCATTCCTCGGCAAATGCCGAAGATAGGCATTCCCCTCTTGAGAGCTAACCTAAGGAGCGCCATCTCCAGCGCATCCCACTCGAGGATAGTCGTTCCGAGTTCGGGTACTGGTTCCTCGCCGTAGTACCCTGGATCGAGGTCGGGTCCACCACTCAACAGCAGGCCGTCCAATCCATCGAGGCGCGCCTCAGCCGCCCGAAGGCTGAGTGACGGGGGCAGTATTACGGGCACCCCTCCGGCTTCGGAGACACCCTTAACGTAATCCGAGTCTGTTCGCACAAATCGCTCGAATGGATTCTGCGCGATGGATTCCGTTTCTTCTCTTAGGGCAGCCGTTACCCTTATCTTCGGGGAGTTGATCAGCCCCCTCCGGTCGAGTGCTTCCGAGGAGCGCATCGTCTCGTCACCCTCTTCGCGGGCGCTTCACCTTGGGGTTAGTCCTAGCCTGTCTTTTCATACTCTGCGCTTCTCCGATCCTGGCATTTGGCCGGATGCAAGAAGGCTAGCAATGCATCGAACCATCCACATCTGCCATACGGCTATTTTCGAAAGCTTTTCAGGGCCGGAGGGTATATGCCGGATGACCTACGGCGCGAGGATACCGAGTAAAGTTGAATGCGGGATTGGGTACAAAAGGAAGACGCTAGATCCTCTTTCGTTCATATCGTAAAACCCGCCAGCAGCTACTGTGGATGTTCCCTCCTCCTAGCCGTATCGGACCGCAACCACAGCGAGACGTGGGCCGGCCGCATCGTCTCCCTCACTACTCCCACGAGATCCCCGCTCAGTGCCTCCAAGTCCGTTTCGTCGCGCAGCTGGGCCGAGAAAGCTTCCAGAGTCCTTCTGGCGTCGTACTTCCTTCTGTAGAAGCTACGATCTATGAACGACTGGAGGCGACGCCTCAAGGGGGTAAACAACGCCGCTAGAAGGAGGGTTGAGGCCACGATGACGAGTTGAGGTAACTCCTCTTGGCCGGTGAGTGCTTGGACGACCGCCTGCGTAGCCGTCACGCCTCCGAAATATATCAACGCTAGCAAAGCCGTGAGGGAACCGTAAACTAGGGCACGGTTTATCACGAGGTCCATGTCGTAGAGACGGTATTTGAGCATGGCGACGTAGGTGAAGACTGGAACGAAGAGTAACGCGATCCCGGTCACATAGTCGATGGCATTGAAAATTTGCCTTGATGGCAACATGTACACTGTGTTGAACAGGAATGTCGTTGTGAAGGTTTGGACAACCACCTGAAGTATCTCCACGCTTCCAAAGACACTTAAGGGCACAGCCGCATACATGAACCACTTGATCTGCTGGCGTTCGTCTCCTCGCACACGATGCAGTCTCACCACGAGCGAGCATAGCGCGGCCAAAGTGCTCGTCAATAGCAATGTCGTACCGAGGAATTTGATCGCTGCAAAGACGAAATAGGTTGTTAGACCGCCGCCGACAACGCCCAAAACACCAAATGGGTTCTCAATCAAAGGGAAATTATCCAAGGCTCCTGGCCATAACGCATCTGCGAGGACGGTCAACGCTGCTCCCAAGAGCACGCCCCCTGTGACGATATGCCACCTCCTAGACGGTGGCCGCCCATCGGGGAACAACAACACGAGGCATACTGCCAGGGTAGGGAGTGCGAACCACTCCCACGAGGAGAACCAGGCTAGGTACTCCTTACCAGGCAATGCGGGATTTTCCAACAGCGCGTAGTCAGCGTAGGCTACGGTGAATGGCCGCACCGCGGAGAGTAGCCCCGCGCTACAGAAAAGCCAGCCGATAGGGTTAGCGGGAAGTCGCGAGACGATCAACGCCCCGACAGTGGGGTAAGCCAGCGAGAGGATACCCGTTAGTATGGCTAGGCTAGGCTCTGGTCTTAGTCCGGTCGGGAGCCCAATTTTCGGTGTAACGAAGTCGAGCAAGAGAGCAAGCGCGATGAGCGCCACACATACCACACACAGCGACCAAGCCAACCATGCAGCGGTTCGGTTACTCATCGGGCTGATTTCTCGTCCCTGTTCCCTTGCTCCTTCGTCACAGCACCACCTTACAGCACTACCGTCTCCCGAGCGTTACGACAAACGTTACGAAGAACATCTTCGTAAGCGCGTAGAGTCGAACTTCGAGGAATCACTTACTTAGAGGCTCCGTCAATAGGGATCATGATCGTCGGGATGGCCGCCCCTCCCAGCGGTAGCGCATCCAGCCTACTCGGATGAGCCGCCTTACGATGATAACCACCTCAGAGAAGGCAACCCAGAAGTCGATCACCCTCCCCACCCTCTCGGTGCACCACACCAGCTTCTTGTGGGCGTTGTGCCACGCGCTAGTCCTCTCCACCACCCACCGATACGTGGCCCAGTAAGGCGCGGGCTTGCCCTTCCCCGAGATCTCCCATCCCAGCCCCAGCTCCCGAAGTCGCTCGCGGGTAAGAAGCGAGTCGTAGCCTCGGTCGAGGTGGACGCT
>Ga0126308_10000068_pt1 | contig 23363 bp, 26 predicted proteins | sample Plot55_FD_92533 | JGI IMG/M metagenome (GOLD analysis project Ga0126308, IMG submission 92533) | Serpentine soil microbial communities from UC McLaughlin Reserve, CA, USA - Plot55 | ecosystem: Environmental > Terrestrial > Soil > Grasslands | place: USA: UC McLaughlin Reserve, Lake County... | reverse complement strand
GCTATAGGTCCCTCGAAGTCCGCTTCGCCTTCGCCGCAGCATGACGACTTCGAGGGCTTTGCTTTGAGGCGAACGCGGGTTGAGTCGCGCCCGCCATGTCGGTCGCGACGGCGACAGGGTATCGCGCGACCTCGCCTGGCGCCTCGTATTGCTCATAGACTCTCGCGGCGGTGGCAATGGTCCTCTGCGTCCTCTACGACGACCCCGTTGCGGGCTACCCGTCGGTGTACGCGCGCGACGACGTTCCGACCATCACGGGCTACCACGGCGGTCAGACGACGCCGACGCCGGAGCGTATCGACTTCACGCCGGGCGAGCTGCTCGGCTGCGTTTCCGGCGAGCTCGGGCTGCGGAAGTTCCTGGAGGAGCGCGGCCATCGCTTCGTCGTCACCTCCGACAAGGAGGGCGCGGACTCGGAGTTCGATCGGGAGCTCCCGGGAGCCGAGATCGTCATCTCCCAGCCGTTCTGGCCGGCGTACCTGACGGCGGAGCGGATCGCGAAGGCGCCGAACCTGAAGCTCGCCGTCACCGCTGGGATCGGCTCGGATCACGTCGACCTGCAGGCGGCGATCGAGCGCGGCATCACCGTCGCCGAGGTTACGTACTCCAACAGCATCAGCGTCTCGGAGCACGTCGTGATGATGATCCTGGCGCTCGTTCGCAACTACATCCAGTCGTACCAGTGGGTCGTGCGCGGTGGTTGGAACATCGCGGACTGCGTGTCGCGCTCGTACGACCTGGAGGGGATGCAGGTCGGAACGGTGGGAGCAGGCCGAATCGGCTCGGCCGTCATGCGGCGCCTGAAGCCGTTCGAGGTCGGATTGCACTACACGGACCGGCACCGACTTCCGCACGAGGTAGAGCAGGAGCTCGGCGTCACGTACCACTCCGACCCCCAGTCGCTCGTCCGCGCGTGCGATGTCGTCACCATCAACGCGCCGCTCCATCCTGAGACGGAGCACATGTTCGACGAGGCGCTCATCGGCCAGATGAAGCGTGGCGCCTACCTCGTCAACACCGCGCGCGGGAAGATCTGCGACCGCGACGCCGTCGCGAGGGCGTGCGAGAGCGGGCAGCTGGCCGGCTACGCGGGTGACGTCTGGTTTCCGCAGCCGGCGCCGCAAGACCACCCGTGGCGCACGATGCCGAACCACGGGATGACGCCCCACATCTCCGGGTCGAGCCTCTCCGCGCAGGCTCGTTATGCCGCCGGCACGCGAGAGATCCTCGAGTGCTGGTTCGACGGCCGCCCGATCCGCGAGGAGTACCTGATCGTCGACGCGGGAGGGCTCGCCGGAGCCGGCGCTCATTCCTACAGCGCCGGGGACGCGACCGGCGGCTCCGAAGAGGCTGCCCGATTCGCGACGCGCTGAGGCGCCTCGGGCGCCGGGCCGCCTGACCGCGGCCGATACCTTCAGAGCGTGACCGCCGCGCTCGAGCGCACGTCGCTTTTCTTCGCCGTCTTCGTCTCGGGCGCCGTGCTCCTCTCCGTCGAGATCGTCTCGAGCCGCGTGCTCGCCCCGTTCTTCGGAAACTCCCTTTACGTCTGGGGCGCGCTGATCGGCGTCGTGCTGACGGGGCTTGCGATCGGGTACTGGCTCGGCGGAACCCTCGCCGACCGGCTCCCGAACGTCCACCTGCTTCTCGCCGTCATGGCCATCGGCGGGCTGCTCGTGCTGGCCATCCCCTATGCCGACGACCACGTTTTGCGGTGGGTGGTCGAGTGGGACCCCGGAGCGCGGCTGAATCCCCTGCTGTCGGCGGTGATCCTGTTCGGGCCCGCAAGCGTCGTCCTCGCCGCCGTGACGCCCGTCGCCGTTCGTATCGCGGCGCGTTCGATGGCGACGCTCGGCCGCACCGCCGGCCGCCTGTTCGCGGTTTCGACGTTCGGGAGCATCGTCGGCACGTTCGCGACCGCGTTCGTCCTGATTCCGGAGCTCGGCTCGAATCAGCTGCTCGCGTACGCCGCCGCTGTCCTCTTCGCCGGGACGGCTCTGGTGGCGAGTGCGCGCATGCTCCTGCTGAGCGCGATCGCCGCGGCGGCCGCGGCGATCGGCGCCTCGTTCGTCTCGGGCGCGGTCGCTCCGCACAACGGCGACCGTCTCACCGGTGCAGCCGTCGCGAATTACTCGCCCGTCTACAGACTGCGCGGCGGCTCTTCGCAGGAGGTGCCGGACTTCGAGGGCGAAGGCGTGCGGGTTCTGTACCGGAAGGAGAGCGCTTATCACTCGGTCGCCGTGGTCGAGAACGAGTCGGTCCGCTATCTGCGCTTCGACAGCTCGTTTCAGAGCGCGATGCAGCGCGCGCATCCTTTCGAGACGCCCTTCCAATACGTGAACTACTTCGAGCTCGCGCTGGCGTACCGCCCCACCGCGCGGGACGTCCTGTTCGTCGGACTTGGCGGCGGATCGGCGGCGAAGCGCTTCTGGCGAGACTTCCCGCAGCTACGCGTCCAGGCGGTCGAGCTCGACCCCGCGGTCGCGGACGTCGCCCGCCGCTGGTTCCACCTCCCGCGCGACAGGCGGCTCGACGTCGAGGTCGAGGACGGCCGCTCGTACCTCCAGGCGCACGATCGCCGCTGGGACGTGATCGCGCTCGACGCCTACTACTCGGACTCGATCCCGTTCCATCTGGCCACGCAGGAGTTCCTCGAGCTCGTCCGGGAGCGGCTGACGCCGGGCGGAATCGTGCTCGCGAACGTCGTCGGCGCGCTCGAAGGCCCGCAGTCGAAGCTGTTCCGCGCCTTCTACCGGACGTATCGATCCGTGTTCCCAAGCGTCGACGTCTACGCGGTTGACTACTTCATCGGCGACCGCGACTCGGTCCAGAACCTCATCCTCGTCGCCGGCGAAGGCGCGCTGCCCAGGCGGCGCTTCCTGCTCGAGCGTTGGCGCGAGCTGCGGACGCGGCATCCCCGCGCTGTCGATCTGAGGAAGGCGATCGGGCGGAAGTACGAGCGATTCGTTCCGACCGGCGACGTCCCGGTTCTCACGGACGACTACGCGCCCACGGACTCCTTGATCATCGTCGACTAGAAGCGGGTGCGGGTCCGGCCCGGTTGACATATCGACAAACATCATTATGATGAACATCGATATGAGTTCGGTCGCCTTGATCCAGTGCTGCCGCCCGTTGGGCGGGCCGACGCTGTCCACGGAGGAGGTCGAGGCGGCTGCCGGCGTCTTCAAGGCGCTTGGCGATCCCGCGCGGGTGAGAATCCTCAACCTGCTCGCCAAGCAGGGAGAGCCGACCTGCGCTTGCGAATTCGAGCCCGCACTCGGCCTCACCCAGGCGACGGTCAGCCATCACCTGAAGAAGCTGACGGACGCCGGCCTGCTCGCGCGCGAGCAGCGTGGGAAGTGGGCCTACTTCTCCATCAACACCGAGGCGCTTGCGCGCGTCTCCGACCTCCTGGAGGGAGTCCGATGATCGAGTTGCGTGAGGAAGTTCGGCAGCGCTACGCTGCGGCCGCCACCGGTGCCGGCTGCGGGTGTAGCAACAGCTCTTGTTGTGACGAAGGCAAGTTCGGCGAGTCCCTCTATTCGCACGAAGATCGGGAGCAGCTGCCGGACACTGCGGCGCTCGCGTCGCTCGGCTGCGGAAACCCGACGGCGGTGGCGGAGTTGCACGAGGGCGAGACCGTCCTCGATCTCGGCTCCGGCGGCGGGATCGACGTGATCCTGTCGGCGAGGCGGGTGGGGGAGAGAGGCCTCGCGTTCGGCCTCGACATGACCGACGAGATGCTCGCGCTCGCTCGGCGGAACGCCGAGGAAGCCGGCATCCGCAATGCGATCTTCCTCAAGGGCCTGATCGAGGAGATCCCGCTCCCGTCGGAGTCCGTCGACGTCGTGATCTCGAACTGCGTGATCAACCTGTCGACCGACAAGCCGGCGGTTCTGGCCGAGATCGCGCGAGTCCTGAAGCCCGGCGGCCGCATCGGGATCAGCGACGTCGTCGCGGAGGACCGGCTGTCACCGGACGAACGCGCCGAGCGCGGCAGCTTCGTCGGCTGCATCGGAGGCGCGCTCTCGATCGGCGAGTACGAGCGCGGTCTGGAATCGGTGGGGTTCGACCGCGTCAGCGTCGAGCCGACGCACGAGGTCGCCGACGGCATGCACTCGGCGATCGTGAAGGCGCAGAAGAGAAGCTAGGAAGGCGTATCGGTCGGCGGCGCGGGCTCGCCTTTCTGCCAGTCCGCCTGCGCGGCGGCCTCGAGCTTCGTCTTGAGCTCGCGGACATGCTCGACGTACGGCTGCAGGTCGGGGTTAGCTAGCTCGCCCTTGTCCATCAGCTCGAATGTCTTTCGCCCGAGATCTTCGTACGTACGCACGATCTCGTTCTTCGTCTTCAGGTCCTCGACCTCTGACTTGACCTGCTCGGCGGCCTGTTCCGCGCCCTTCTTGACTCTGTCGAGGAAGCTCATCGCCGGTCAGTCTAGTGCGCTCACCGCGAGCAGGCGGGTCACCCAGTCGCGCAGCTCGCGTAGAAACCGTGGGTCGATCGTGTGCGCGCTCGGCGACTCTCGGTACAGCGGATCGGCTCCCGCGTCGGTAAGGGCTGCTCGCGCTCGTCGGCCCCATTCGACCGGGATGACGGAGTCGACGGTGCCGTGGCCGATCGCGGTTGGCGGAAGCGGTGGCGAGAGGTCGAGCTCGAATCCCTCCGCCGTCGGCATGAAGCCGCTCAGGGCGATCATCCCGGCGGGTCGCGGCCTCCCGCGGGCGAGACCGAGCGCGTACGTCATGACGGCACCTTGCGAGAAGCCGCCGAGCACCGTCCGCTGCGGTGGGATCCCGCTCTCTTCCACGAGTCCGTCGAGGAACCCGGAGGCCTGCTCGAATGACTGCAGGAACGTCGTGGGGTCGGGATAGCCGAGCTGCCGCACCGCGTACCAGTGCGCTCCGCCCGGTGGAAGGTGGAGCGGTCCGCGCGGGGTTGCGCCGAGGAGGCGCCGCTCGGGATCAAGCAGGTCGAGCAGCGGGTACAGATCGTTCTCGTCCGCGCCGCGGCCGTGGAAGAGGACGAGCGCGCCCTCTGCGTCGCCCGCGGCGGGGCGGCGGCGGGCTTCGAGCGTCAACGCGTCGGCGAAGGCCGCGGATCCGGCAGCGGCGTCAGGACCGGCTCGAGCCGGTCGCGGAGGTGCTCGTACGCCGGTGGCAGCGCCAGTCGCTCACCGAGGTGCTCGAGCGGCTCGTCGGATGTGAAGCCGGGGCCGATGGTTGCGATCTCGAACAGGACGCCGCTCGGCTCGCGGAAGTAGATCGAGCGGAAGTAGTAGCGGTCGATGACCGGAGTCGGCTGCGCGCCTCCCTCGATCGCGCGGTCGCGCCACGCCTCGTGGTCGTGCATCGTGGACGCCCAGGCGACGTGGTGGACCGTTCCCGCTCCGCCGATCCCGGCTCCGCTCTCCGGCGGCGAATCGAAGGAGTACGTGGAGCTGCGCGAATCGCCGCGGACCTCCCACGCTGCGTCTCCGTTGCGCGTGAAGCCGAGTGCATCCTCGAGCAGCCGCCGGCTCCCTTCGGGATCGGCGCTGAACGCACGCACCGAATCGAAGCCCTCCAGAGCGAGCTCCCGCGGGATTTCCGGGTGGTCGGCAACGAGCGGCTTCTCGTACGTCTCGACGACGGCGAACTCGAGACGCAAGCCCTCCGGATCCTCGAATGACAGGCGACCGTCGTTTCTCTCGGTCGAAATGCCCTTGCCGGCGAGACGCTCCGCCCAGAAATCGAGCGCGTCCGTCGAGGCGACGCGCCAGGTGATCGTGTGCACCATCCCCGCGCCGGCGCGGCCACGGCGCGCTCCCGGATACTCGAAGAAGGTGATGTCGCTTCCGGCGCTGCCTTGCTCGTCGGCGTAGAAGAGGTGGTACACCGTCGGATCGTCCTGGTTGACGCTCTTCTTGACGAGGCGAAGTCCGAGCACGCGCGCGTAGAAGTCGACGTTGCCGGGTGCGTCGGCGGTGATGCAGGTGACGTGGTGGATGCCTTCGAGCTTCATGGAAGTTGCCTCACTTTCGTTACGAACCCTCGACGGTGCCAGGCACCCTTGAGGGTACTCGAGGGTTGTGGCTTAGAGTTGCGGCGCCGATGCAACGGATTGCAATCGTGGCCAGGCTGAAGCCAGGAGTGGAGGAGCGAGCGGCCGAGCTGATCCAAGCAGGCCCGCCGTTCGACCCGCGCGAGCGCGGGTTCGACCGGCACGCCGTCTACCTCTCCGCCGACGAGATCGTCTTCGTCTTCGAGGGCCGGGAAGTCGAGTGGATCCTCGACGAGATGGTCGACGAGCTCGGCGGCCGCGTCGCGCACGCGCTCGCCGCGTGGGAAGACCTCGTCCTGGGACCGCCGCGCATCGCGCGTCCGGCGTACGTCTGGGAGCGCTAGGCGCGGCTCGCGAGCGCTCGAAGCGACTCGCGCAGGGAGCCCATTGACGCGAGCACCGCCGTCGGCTCGTACCCGCAATGGGCCATGCAGTTGTCGCAGCGCGGATCGTTGCCCCGGCCGTACTTCGACCAGTCGGTGGTCTCGATCAGCTCTTTGTAGGTCTTTGCGTACCCGTCGGACATCAGGTAGCACGGCCGCTGCCAGCCGAAGATCGAGTAGGAGGGGATCCCCCACGGCGTGCACTGGAAGTCCGTCTTGCCTTCGAGGAAATCGAGGAAGAGCGGCGTGTGATTCAACCGCCACTTCTTCCGCCGGCCGTCGGCGAACGCGGCGGAGAACAGCTTCCGGGAGGCCGCGACGCCGGGGAAGTGCTCCTGATCCGGCGCCTTCTCGTACGCGTAGGCGGGCGAGAGCATCATCTGGTCGACCTCGAGCTCGTCGTTCAGGAAGTCGAGCACGTCCTGCACGGTCTTCGGCGTGTCGGTGGTCAGGAACGTCGTGTTCGTGTTCACGCGGAAGCCGCGCCGCTGGGCCTCCCTGATGGCGTCCACGGCCTTGTCGAATGTCCCTTCGCGCTCGACGAACTCGTCGTGTCGCTCGCGCATCCCGTCCAGGTGGACGACCCACGCGAAATACGGCGACGGCTCGAAGTTGTCCATCTTCTTCTTCATCAGGATCCCGTTCGTGCAGAGGAAGACGAACTTCTTCCGCTTGATCAGCTCCTCCGCCATGACGTGGACCTCGGGGTGGACGAGCGGCTCGCCGCCGGCGATCGACACCATCGGCGCCCCCGACTCCTCGATCGCGGCGATCGCCTGGTCGACCGGCATCCGCTTCTTGAGGATCTCCTTCGGGTACTGGATCTTCCCGCAGAACGAGCACGCGAGGTTGCACTGGAACAGCGGCTCGAGCTCGACGAGAAGTGGGAACTTCTCCGTCCGCTTCAGCTTTTGCTTCATCAGGTAGGCGGCGATCCGCGCGCTCTGCCGGAACGGAATCGACATCTTTAGACGGCTTCCTTTGCCTGCACGCGCCCGAGCGTAGCACCCTCCTGAGACGCCCGTCCTCGGCACGCCTCGACCCACTCGACCAGTGCGCTGGACGCGCGCCGCAACGTCCACAGGCCCCTGATCCCGGCGGCGAGCGTGCGCGGGCTTGCGAGCCGCCGGTCGGCCGTGTCGACGACCACTCGGAGGACCGCGAGCGGCCGGTCGCCGAGCGCCTCCGCCAGCAGCGCCGATTCCATGTCTACCGCCAGCACCCCCGACCCGCGCAGCTCCCTGCGGTCGGCGGGGCCGAGGATGCGACCGGCCGTGTAGAGCGGGCCGGTGCGCACGCGCAACCGTAGCCGGCGCAGAGGTTCTTCCAGAAGCACGCTGCCGGGACAGGCGATCGTCTCTCCGTCCTCCGAGCGGAGCTCCGTCGCGAGGACGACGTCGCCGGTGCGGAGGTCCGGATCGACCGCGCCGCACAGACCGGCGACGGCGACCGCGTCCGCGTCTTCGACATCGACTCGGGCCTTGCCCATCCCCGTCCGCCTCACCTTCACGCCTGGGAGGGCCGAGCGGACGGCGAGCGCCTCAACGCGAAGCGGCGCGAGGACGAGCAGCTTCATCGCGCGTAGCGGGCGAGTGCCGTGACCGGGAAGACGAGCCGATACAGGTGATAGTTGATGTAGAAGTCGCCGGGAAACCCCGTTCCTGTGTACCAGGGCTCGTCCCACGTGCCGTCGCCGCGCTGCGTTTCCGCGAGCCAGGCGAGGCCGCGCTCGGCCGCTCCGGCACGCTCCCCGGCCGCGTGGAGGGCGAGCAAGGCCCACGCCGTCTGCGAAGCCGTCGACTCGCCCCGCCCGCGCCAGGCGTCGTCGTCGTACGAGCGCATATCCTCTCCCCAGCCGCCGTCGTCGTTCTGCACCTGCTCGAGCCACTGAACGGCGCGGCGCACCGACTCGTGTTCGGCGGGGACGCCCGCTGCGACGAGCGCCGGCACGACGGCGCCCGTTCCGTACACGTAGTTGCACCCCCAGCGGCCGAACCACGAGCCGTCCTGCTCCTGTTCGCGCAGCAGCCACTCGACCCCACGCTCGGCGGCGGGATGAGACGCCAGCCCCTCCGCAGCGAGCATCTCGACCACGTGGGCTGTCACGTCTGCGCTCGGCGGGTCGATCACCTCGCCGAAGTCGCAGAAGGGCAGCTTCCGGCAGAGCTCCTGCGCGTTGTCGGCGTCGAACGCGCCCCAGCCGCCACCGGTGCACTCCATCCCGAGCGTCCAGCCGACTCCACGCCGGACCGCGTCGTCGATCGCCTGGAGCGATGCGCGGCGAAGCGCCAGCACCACCTCCGCCGTGTCGTCGATGTCCGGGTAGTTGTCGTTCTCGAATTCGAAGGCCCAGCCGCCGGGGGCGAGCTCCGGCCTTCGAACTGCCCAGTCACCCCGGACGCGGACCTCTTCGTCGAGCAGCCACCGGCCCCCGCGCGCGATCGCCTCATGCTCGGGCGGCAGCCCCGCGTCGCCGAGGCCGATCAGCGCGAGCGCCGTGTCCCACACCGGCGATTGGCAGGCCTCGAGCCGGCGCACGCCGTCCTCCACGATGGTGAACTTCTCGAGACCTTCGAGGCCCTTCTGCACCACCGGGTGGTCGAGCGGATACCCGAGCAGGTTGAGCGCGATCAGGGAGTAGACCCACGGCGGCTGGATCCCTCCCCACGAGCCGTCGGCCTCCTGGCGCTCGACGATCCAGCGCTCCGCCTTCCGCAGGGCGGCGCGGCGCAGTCGCGCAGACGGTCGACGCTCATACGTGTGGAGCACCCGGTCGAGGCGCTGGAAGGCACCGGGCCAGCTCGTCGGCGGCTCGAACGCAGGAGGCTCGACACCCGTCCGCAGCTCGTCGAGGGCGAACGGGACGGGCCGGATGGGCTTGAAGGCCGAAACGACCGTCAGCCCGACGATCGTCTGCCTCGCCCAGCAGGCGAAGTCGTAGATGTTGAGCGGGACGGACGGCGGCAGGAACATCAGCTCGGGCGGGATGACGGGCACGTCGTCCCACGACCACAGGCCGAACAGCGAAAGCCAGATCTTGGTGAAGACGCGAGTCCGTTCGAGCCCGCCGGTGTCGAGGATGTGCTCCCGTGCGCGCCGCATGTGGTCGGTGTCGGGCAGATCGCCGGCGAGCTTGAGGGCCGTGTACGCCTCCACCGTCGTCGAGAGGTCGGGTGGTGCGCCGTAGAAGTTCCCCCACGTCCCGTCGTCGCGCTGATTCGAGCGGATCCACGCTGCCGACATGCGTGTCTCCTCGTCCGTACGGATCCCGAGGAACTGCCGAAGAAGGAGATCCTCGGCGTCCATGGTCACGTTCGTCTCGAGCTCGGCCTTCCACCAGCCTTCAGACGACTGCAACGAAAGGAGGTGGTCGACCGCCTTCTGGAGCGTCGTCTCGATGCGCGTCTCCGTCTCGACTGCCATCAACCCGTCAAAACTCGCGTTCGACGATGAAGCGCCCCAGCTCGGCCAGCTCCGCGCGGGCCTCGGGATCGATCGGGGCACGGTCGAGCTCGCGTAGGGCAAGCGCGAGGCGGCGCTCCGCCTCCTCACCGGCATGCTGCCTACCACCGGAGGCCTCGACGAGCGCGGCCGCCTCCCCAACGTCCTTCTCGCCGAGGTCGGGCTTCCCCAGGAGCTCGCGCAGCCGGCGCGCTTCGGCCGTTGGCTGCTCGAGCGCGTACACGACCGGGAGCGAGCTCTTGCGCTGCCGGAGGTCGTTCCACTTCGGCTTCCCGGTCAGCTCCGGCTGCCCCCAGATGCCGAGCTGGTCGTCGACCGCCTGGAACGAGATCCCGATCTGGATCCCGAACCGTCCGAGGGGCGCGACGATGTCGTCTCCCGCGCCGGCGAGCACCGCGCCGATCGCGCTGGCGCACGAGAGGAGGGCCCCGGTCTTGGCGGCGTGCATCGCGGTGCACTCGTCCGAGGTCACGTCGAGCCGCCCTTCGCGCGCCATGTCCTCCGATTGGCCCGCGATCATCCGCGCCGTCGCGTCGACGAGCAGTGCCGTCGCGGACATCCGTTCCTTCGTCTCGGGTCGGAGCAGGACCTGGGTCGACAGGTTCGCCAGCGCGTCGCCTGCGAGCAGCGCGCGCGCCTCGCCGAAAAGCGTCCACGCTGTGGCCCGGTGGTGCCGCTCTTGGTCGCGATCCATGATGTCGTCATGGAGCAGCGAGAAGTTGTGGACGAGCTCGACCGCGACGGCTCCGTCGACGGCGACCTCCGCCGGTGCTCCCGCGGCGGCGGCTGAGGCGAGCGCCAGCGCGGGCCGGACTGCCTTTCCGCCACCGCCGTCTCCGGGCGTGCCGTCTGCTTCGGTCCACCCGAAGTGGTAGCCGACCACAGGACGGACGTCCGGGGCCAGCGACTCGACCGCGCGCCGCAGCGCCGGCCAGACGAGCTCGCGCGCGCGGTTGAGCGAGGAGGGGAGCGTCGTGGTCAGGCTGCAGCCTCCAGCCGAACGAGGGGGTCTCGGCTCAGCGCCTCACGCGCCGCCGCGAGCCCGCTGCGCACCGCCCCCTCCATCGTCGCCGGCCAGCCGGTGTTCGTCCATGCTCCGGCCAGGTGCAGCCCCGGCAGCGCCGTGCGGGGGCCCGGCCGAAGTGCGGCCGTTCCCGGCCCCTGGCGGAACGTTGCCCGCCGCTCCCGCGTGACGAAGAAGCGTTCGACTTGCGCCTCCCTTGCGTTCGGGAACAGCTGCTCGAGCGCCGGCACGAACTGGGCACGAAGCTCGTCGACGCGATAGCCGAGGTACTCGCGGGCGCAGGAGAGGGAGACGGCCAGGTACTGCCCCGATTCGAGACCCGAGCCGTGGGTTCGGTCGAACACCCACTGCACGGGACTTCGGTGCCCGGCAGCGAACCGAAGGTCGGTCACGCGACTGTCGTACACGACGTGCAGGTTCACGATCGGCGACGCGCCGAGGTACTGAAGCTCGTTCGCGTTCGCGAGCGCGCCGTCGGGCAAGAGCATCTGCGCCTCCTCGTGCGGGACGGCAAGGACGACGGTGTCGGCGTCGAGGCCGTCCCCGTCGAACGCGACGGCGAACCCGCTCCCGCTCCGGTCGATTCTCTCCACGCGCGTGCGAACGCGCACCGTTGCTCCCGCCTGCTCGAGCGCGGTCGTCGCCGCGCCTCCGTGGAGTTGCTGGAGCGGAACGCCGGCGTACCCGATGTCACCTGCATCGGCTCGCTCGAGCAGCCCGGTCTGGAAGACCTTGGCCGACAGCGCGAGCGAGGCCTCGGCCGCGGGCAGGTTGACCGTCGGCAGGACGATCAAGTTCCAGAGGGCGTCGACTGCCGCTGCCGACTGCCCGCGTTCGCCGAGCCAGTCTCCGAACGTGCGGCGGTCGAGTGCTGGGTCGCGCAGGTCGAGACGGGAGAGCGGCCGGACCGCGCGTGCGATCCCCACACGCTCCCGCGACGAGAGGAACGGAAAGCGTGCGATCGCGGGAAGCAGGTGCAGCGGCGGCGGAAGCTTCGTCCGGCTGAGCCGAGCGATGCGCCCGCCCGGCTCCACGACCGCGATCGACAGCTGATCCTGCAACCTCGCGTCGTTGGTCACGCCGAGCCGCTCGAGGAACGCGCGGTAGGCGCTGCAGCAGCGCAGGAACACATGCTGCCCGTTGTCCATCCAGACCCCGTCCCGGCGGATCGAGAACGTCGCGCCGCCGAGGCGGGAGCGTGATTCGAGCAGCGTCACTTCGGCACCCGCGTCGGCACACTCGAGCGCGGCGGCCATCCCGGCGAGACCTCCGCCGACGACGGCCACCTTCACGGCCCCGCCAGGCTCCGGACCGCGACCCAGCCCTTCTCCCACGTCGGCACGGAGACGCGCCCGCGCAGGACGAGGTCCGGGCGGCGCTCGATGCGTGAGAGGAGGCGCCGGTAGATACCGGCCATCGCGGCAACGCAGGCACCACTGTGGCGATCGAGCAGCGGCAGCAGCCTCAGACCGGACTCGAACCAGGCGCTCGCACGGTCGGCCTCGAAGCGGATCAGCTCCGCGAGGTTTCCGTCCGGCGCCTCGAGATCGCACTCGAACCGCTCCAGATCCTCTCCGGGGATGTACACGCGTCCACGAGCCAGATCCTCACGGATGTCGCGCAGGATGTTCGTCAGCTGGAACGCGACGCCGAGGTCGTCTGCGTACACGGCCGCCGTTTCGCGGTCACTCGTCTCGAACACGCCGAGCGAGAGCCGCCCGATCGCGCCGGCGACGCGGCGGCAATACGGCAGCAGGTCGGAGAACGTCCGATACGTCGTTCCGAGGACATCCATCTCGACGCCGTCGATGAGGTCGCCGAAAGCATCCAGCGGAATCGGGTACCGCCGCGCTGCGTCCGCGACCGCGACCAGCACCGGATCGTCATAGGCGGTCTCGATCGACGCGAGGCGCAGGCGCTCCTCGTTGAGGCGGCGCAGCTTCTCGTCCTTCGCCGCGCGCCCGTCGCCGATGTCGTCGACGCGGCGGGCGAGGGCATAGATCGCGCACAGCGCGTCGCGGCGGTCGCGGGGGAGGAGCCGAATGCCGTAGTAGAAGTTGGCCGCCTCCCGGCGCGTGACGGCCTGGCAGTAGGCATAACCCCAGTCGGCGGTGGACATCGTCATCGGCGTGCCTCGAGCAGGACCCGTGCCGTCGCGGCGAGCCGGCTACCGCGCGCTGCTTTGGGCGCCGCGCGGAGGACGTCGTAGTCCGAGGCTTCAATTGCGTCGAGGGCCGAGCGCCCGCCGCCGACGTAGCCCGCGACGGCGAGCTGCGCGATACCCGACAGCGACCGCACGAGCTCGACCCCGCGGTCGAGGAGTTGTCGCGCACGGTCGATCTCGAACGCGAGCAGCTCCTTCAGCACAGGCGATGCTGTTCCGCCGTCAAGATCGCCCTCGGTGACGCCGAATCGCTCCATCTCCTCGAGCGGGAGGTAGATCCGGCCGCGCCGGAAGTCCTCGCCGACGTCCTGCCAGTGCTCGGCGAGCTGGAGCGCGGTGCAGACAGAGTCGGAGAGCGCCACGCGGTCACGTGTCGCGGCGGCGAACACATGGAGGACGAGCTCCCCTACTGGATTCGCCGACAGGTCGCAGTAGGCGGCGAGCTCCTCGTAGGTCGCGTAGCGAGAGACCTCCTGGTCCTGCCGGTTCGCTGCGACCAGGCGGAGGAAGGGCCCCCTCGGGAGCCCGTGCTCGCGCACGGCCGGAGCCAGCCGGCGCAGCAGAGGGTGAATGGCGACTCCGTCGAACATCCGGCCGACGTCCGCCTCGAGCCAGTCGAGCAGCGCGGTGCGATCTCCCGCCGCTTCGTCACCCGCATCGTCGACCAGTCGCGCGAAGCCATAGATCCCGAGCATCGACCGCCGCTTCGACGTCGGGAGCAGGAGCGTTGCGACCGTGAAGTTCTCTGCCGAGGCTTTCGGCATCACCTCCGCACGCGTTGGAGCCCCGGCCGAGTGGCCGATGTTGTGCGGTCGTGATCTCGCAGGAGTGGCGGCGCTGCTGGTCGCCGCCATCAGTCACCCATTACTTGAATGAACACCTTGCGCGGTTTCGCGCGGTCGAGCTCGCAGAAGAAGACGCTCTGGTAGCGGCCGAGGAGGAGCTTCCCGTCCACGATCGGAATCGCCTGGGACGCCGACCCGAGGAGGGCGGCGCGGCAATGCGAGTGGCCGTTCGGGACGTCGTGGGGATCGTCCTCCAGCCCCTCCGTCCGGATCGACATGTCGTCGTGGCGGTAGTAGGGCCCTTCGGCTGGTACGAGCGAGTCCAGCATGTCCTGGAAGTCCTTCATGAACCCGCTCTCACGCTCGTTGATCAGGACGGCGCAAGTCGTGTGAGGCGAATAGACGACAGCCATCCCGTTGCTGACGCCGCTTCGGTCGACGGCGCTCAGCAGGTCGTCCGTGACGTCGATCAAGTCTCCGCAGCCGGCAGTCGAAAGATCGTGGTTCTCGAACAAATGCCTCATGCTTCGTGTGCCTCCCGCGACCTCCGGAGCTGCGCCGACGCGTCCCTGCCGGCGAAGCCGATGACCAGAAAAACGCGCCGTAACCTACCACCTTGCAGGGGTGGCAACAAGCGATCCGTAGGTTGATTTTATGCTCCGGGCGTGGGGGTGATCGCCGCGGTTCGAGAGCGTCAGCCCCATCCACGCGGGTCGACGAGCCTTTATGCCGTCGCCGCGATCGTGATCGCCGCCGCGCTTGGAAGCTGGATCGTGACGATGCAGCGGATGAGAGGCATGGACACCGGCCCCGGCACGGACCTCGGCGGCCTCGGCTGGTTTCTGGGCGTGTGGGTGACGATGATGGCGGCGATGATGCTCCCATCGGCGCTGCCGATGGTGCTGGTCTTCTCCAGGGTCTCCGGCGGCCGTGCGGGCTCCGCCAATGCCTCGCGCCTGTCCACCTGGAGGTTCGTCGCCGGCTACCTGGCCATCTGGACCGGCTACGGGCTGCTCGCCTATGGGATCTACCGCGCCGCGGTCGCCGGAGCGTCCGGTTGGCTTGCGTGGGATCGGTTCGGCGCCTACGTCGCCGGCGGAGCCGTGACAGCGGCTGGTTTGTACGAGTTGACGCCGCTCAAGGAAATCTGCCTCCGCCACTGCCGCGGCCCGATCGACTTCGTCATGCGCGGCTGGAGAGAAGGGAGAACCGGCGCCGTCAGGTTGGGCCTGGAGCACGGTACGTACTGCGTCGGCTGCTGCTGGGGGCTGATGTTGATCCTGTTCGCGCTCGGCGTGATGAGCCTGTTCTGGATGGCACTCACCGCGGCGGTGATCTTCGCCGAAAAGGTGCTTCCGCACGGCTTCCGGCTGTCACGCGTCGCCGCGCTCGCGTTCGTCGCGCTCGGGATCTGGATTGCCGCTTCGCCTGGGAGCGTTCCGGGGCTCACCGATCCGGCGGCGAGGCCGAGCATGCTGAAGATGCAGCCGACCGGCCCGTAGAAGCTCTCCCGTCGGCGCGCCGATCTCGAATCACCCGTCCGGTACCCTCAACCGATGGCTCGCTCCGTCATCGTTGCGACCGCGCGAACGCCGTTTGGCAAGCTCGGCGGCTCCCTGGCCAGCTTCGAAGCGACGAAGCTCGGCGCGATCGCGATCCGCGGCGCGCTCGACCGTGCCGGGGTCGCCAACGACGAAGTCGAGTACGTGATCATGGGCCAGGTGCTTCAGGGCGGAGCGGGACAGGCACCGTCACGGCAGGCGACGATCGGCGCCGGGCTCCCGATCGAGATTCCCTCCGACACGATCAACAAGGTCTGTGCCTCGAGCATCCGTGCCGTCGAGATCGCCGACCAGATGATCCGCGCCGGCGACCACCAGGTGGTGGTCGCCGGGGGGATGGAGTCGATGTCGAACGCGCCTTACGTCCTCAAGAAGGCACGCTTCGGGTACCGCCTGGGCGACGGAGAGCTAATCGATCTGATGACGCACGATGGCCTGACCTCGACCTTCGACGAGCGCCACATGATCGAGCAGGCGTCGTTCGTGTCGCGCGAGCTCGGTATCGGGCGCGAGGACCAGGACCGGTGGGCGCTGCGGTCACACGAGCGTGCGGTCAGGGCGATGGACGAAGGATTCTTCGACCCCGAGATCGTGAGCGTCGACGGCGTCTCCATCGACGAGGGGCCGCGCCGCGACACGTCCTACGAGAAGCTGTCGACGCTGAAGCCGGTGTTCGATCCCGAGGGCACGACGACGGCCGGGAACGCGCCTGGAGTGAACGACGGCGCGGCGGCGGTCGTCGTCACGAGCGAGGAATTCGCGCGACGGCGAGGCCTCGAGATCCTGGCGACGATCGTCTCGCAAGGCTACGTCGCCGACGACTTCGCCTACCTCGCCCGTACGCCGGCAGCTGCCGGTGCGATCGCGCTGGAGAAGGCCGGTAAGACGATCGAAGACGTTCAACGCGTCGAGCTCAACGAGGCGTTCTCGTCGGTCGTGCTCAACTCGACGAAGATGCTCGGAGCCGATCCGGAGCGCGTCAACGTCAACGGCGGCGCGGTCGCCCTTGGCCATCCGATCGGCGCCTCGGGCGCTCGGATCGTGGGAACGATGATCCACGAGCTCCGCCGCAACGGCGGCGGCCTCGGGCTGGCTGCGATTTGCTCCGGCGGCGGCCAGGGCGACGCCCTCCTGATCGAGGTCTAATGTCCTTGGAGCACGTTCTGGTCGTCGGTGCCGGCCAGATGGGTAGCGGTATCGCGCAAGTCGTGGCGGCCGCCGGGCGGCGCGTGTCGCTCCACGACGCGCTGCCGGGAGCGAGCCCGCGCGCGCTCGATCGGATGCGGAAGAGCCTCGAGAGACTCGCGGAGAAGGGTGGTGCGGACCCAGACGAGGTGCTCGCGCGCATCGAGCTAGCCGATGACGTCGTCCCGGCCGACCTGATGATCGAAGCCGTCTCCGAGGATGCGGCCGTCAAGAAAGACGTCTTCCGGCGGGCGGATGAGCGGCTGCCGGCCGAGGCCGTGCTGGCGTCGAACACCTCTTCGATCCCGATCTCGACCCTGGCCGAGGCGACGGGCCGCCCTGACCGCGTGATCGGCATGCACTTCTTCAACCCCGTGCCGGTCCTGCAGCTGGTCGAGATCGTGCGCGGCCGCGAGACATCGGACGAGACCGCAGACGCGATCACGGAGCTCGCGCGTGATCTCGGCAAGACGCCGGCCGTTGCGAACGACTTCCCCGGTTTCGTCTCGAACCGGATCCTGATGCCGTTCATCAACGAGGCGGTCTGGGCGCTGCGCGAGGGCGTCGCCGAGGCGGACGCGATCGACACGATCGCGAAGCTCGGCTTCGCGCACCCGATGGGCCCGCTCGCGCTCGCCGACCTGATCGGCCTCGACACTTGCGTCGCGATCATGGAGGTGCTGCACGCAGGCCTCGGAGACGACAAGTACGAGCCGTGCCCGCTCCTTCGGGACCACGTCGCCGCGGGCCGTATCGGCCGAAAATCAGGGCAGGGATTCTTCTCCTACGGGTGATCCGAGGGGCGTCTGTTTTGTGCCGGACCGCTGCTCACTTCTCATTCGAATTCGTCACGCTTGCGCGCGGTAGGGGTCACCCTCTGAGGGGTGCGGCCAGCATGAACAACGCGCGCCGTTGTCAAAAACCGGGGTCAGACCCCCCCGATATACGAGACAGGCGCGCCTTCGCGAGCACGTCGCCGCGCGGCTCGGTCCGCGCGAGGGACGCTGCTACGAGTAGGCGTCGCGCACGAGCGTCTGGAAGTGCGCGATCAGGCGCTCGCTCTGCGGGAGCAGCCGGCCGTGATCGAGGACGCCCGACCGCATGCCGCGCTGAACCGACTCGACGAGAACGCGGTCCTCCGCGCCGACCTGGGTGTCGAAGGCGATCAACTCCTCGATCTCGGTTTCGCTGACGCCGGCGCCGAAGAAGTAGTCGAAAAATCCCGTTGTGCGCTCCGACTCCGCCGGCAGCGCAGGCCCGATCGACAGATTGGGCACGCCGGGGAAGACGTTGATGCGCGTGTTCGGCCAGAGGAAGTGGAACTGTCCGGTCTCGATGGCTCCGGTTCCAATTCGAGCCTTCGCGTACTGGCTGGACGACCAACGCCCGGTCTCGAGCACGTAGCGATCCGGATGGACGTCGACCGCTCGGCTGAAGTCGGGATGCGCCGTCGGGCAGTGGTAGCACTCGAGATAGTTCTCGATCACCACCTTCCAGTTGGCGTCGAGCGAGAAGTCGACTCTCCGGTTGAACACGAGCGCGCCGAGCTCGATCCCGCCGGATTCGAGGGACGCTGGGATTGCCGCAGCTATCTCAGACAGCGGGGGCGCAGCCGGATCCGGGTTGACGAAGACCAGGGGCCCGAATGTGTCGAGTCCGGCCGGCAGGAGAGACAGTCCCTCCGGATCGAATCCCGGCTCACGCTCCGACCGCGGCGCGGCGAGCAGCTCCCCGTCGAGCCGATACGTCCACGCGTGGTAGTGGCACTGGAGTGTTTTGCGGTTTCCGCTCCCCTGGACGACCTCGGAGCCGCGGTGCCTGCACACGTTGAGGAACGCGCGGAGCTCGCCTTCCTCGTCGCGCAGCACGACGACCGGCACGTGCCCGACCGTCGCGACGAAGTAGTCTCCCGGCCGCTGTACCTGGCCTAGATGACCGACGTACTGCCACGCGCGAGCGAAGATCGTCTCACGCTCCAGCGCGAGCGTCGCGGAATCGGAGTATGAGGTGAACGCCAGCGTCTCCGACACGTCTACACCGCCGGAACCGGGCGCGTTGGCGGAGACGGCAGCTGGTGCCAGAGCACGATCTTTCCCCGCTGAACCTCGAACGCCGCGACGGCCTGCGCCCCCGGCGCGTCACATCGGCTCGTCCGGCGGTGGCCGAGCACGAACGTCGCGGTCGCCAGGTCGCCTTCCGTGAACACGGACACGATCTTGCCCGAGCAGGGCAGCGACGAGGTGAATCGAACCGCCTGCGCACGCGTGCGCAGGAACAGGATCCGGCCCGGCTGGACGACCTCGGCTCCCTTGGCGAACAGCTTCGCCGCCCGTTCGTTGTCCCCGGCGTTGAGCGCATCGCTCCACTCGCGGACGACGCTTTCGGGCGAAGCGGCGCCGCCCCCACAACCCACGAGCAGCGTGACCGCAACCAGCGCAAGCGCCGCCAGGATGGCCAAATCGCCCTGACTATAGTGCGGCCGTGGACTTCGAGCTAACGCCGGACCAGCGCGAGATTCAGGCGCTCGCGCGAGAGTTCGGCGAGGCCGAGATCGAGCCGTACGCGTCCGACTGGGACCGCGAGCACCACTTTCCGCGAGAGCTCTTCGGAAAGCTGGCCGAGCTCGGCCTGATGGGCGTGTGCATCCCGGAGGAGCTCGGCGGCGCCGGCGCCGATTTCCTGTCGTACATCCTCGTGCTCGAGGAGCTCTCGCGTGCGGACGCGGGCGTCGGCGTGACGGTCGCCGTCCACACGAGTGCCGTGACGCTGCCGATCCTCAACTTCGGCACCGACGAGCAGCGGAGTCGCTTCGTCCCTCCGCTCGCACGCGGTGAGGTGATCGGCGCATTTGCGCTGACGGAGCCGGAGGCTGGGTCGGACGCAGGTTCGCTGCGCACAGCAGCCACGCCGGACGACGGCGGGTGGCGCATCTCGGGGTCGAAGCAGTGGATCTCGAACGCCGCCTACGCCGGAACGTTCCTCCTGTTCGCCCGCACGGATCAGGACACGCCGGGCGCGCGTGGCGTATCGGCCTTCATCCTCGACGGGGACCATGTCCGGATCACGCGCACCGAGGAGAAGCTCGGGCTGAACTCGTCGGTGACGAACGACATCGTGGTGGAGGACGCGCGCGTCGCCGCCGACCGGATGCTGCACGACGAGGGCAAAGGGTTCGTCGTCGCGATGGCAACCCTTGACGGTGGACGGATAGGAATCGCCGCGCAAGCGCTGGGGATTGCGCAGGCCGCGTACGACGCCGCGCGCGCGTACGCGCTCGAGCGGCGTCAGTTCGGACAGCGAATCGCCGATTTCCAGGCGATCCAGTGGAAGCTCGCCGACATGGCGACGGAAATCGACGCCGCGCGCATGCTGATCTACCGTGCGGCGTGGCTCAAGCAGCAGGGCCGGCCGCACACGGAGGCGGGCGCCAAGGCGAAGCTGTTCGCGTCCGAGATGGCCCGTCGGCAGACGGCGGAGGCGATCCAGATCTTCGGCGGCTACGGGTATACGAAGGAGTTTCCGGTCGAGCGCTACTACCGCGACGCGAAGGTCACCGAGATCTACGAGGGGACGAGCGAGATCCAGCGGCTCGTGATCGCTCGCTCGGTGCTCGGCCTGCGCAAGCAGGCGCTGGCGCAGGGCTGACGCCCGTGGTCACGCGCGAGCAGGCGCGGGAGCTCGCGCTGGCTCTGCCCGAGGCGATCGAGCACGACCACCACGGGCGCCCGTCGTTCCGCGTCGGCGGGAAGATCTTCGCGACGCAGTGGGACGACGGACACATGAACGTCATGCTCGACGAGGACGGCATCCGCACCGCGACGCAGGACGATCCCGAGTCGCGGGAGGAGGTCTGGTGGGGCAAACGGCTCGCGGCGGTCCGAGTCGACCTGGGGCGCACGACGGTCGAGGCGCTGTCGGACCTGCTGGCCGACGCGTGGGAGCTAAAGGCGCCGAGCCGGCTCCTGCCGCGCTGAGATCGCTACGAAGACAGAGTCGCGGCGATGGCGTGCCTCCCGTCTGCGAGCACCGGCTCGCCGTGGGAGACGAGGACGCGCTCGACCGGCAGGGCGACCAGGGCGTGCAGTGACTTATCGAGCGCAGCGCGATCGATAAGCGCCGGTGATGGACAAAGGACGAGGCCGCCGCTCCCGTCCCCCATGAAGATCTCGGCGACGACGAGCGTGCGGTGGGGGCGGATGAAGAAAGCGACCTGGCGTTCGTCGGACCCCGCGATCTCGTACGACTCGACGCCGGCGGGCAGGCGTTCGGGTGCAACGACGGCGTCGTAACGACCCACCAGCTCGTGGGTGCTTCGCAGGTGCCACGGTGCGGTCAGCAGGATCACGACGGGAAGGCCGAGCCGCTCCACGTCGCGATCGAGCTGCGCAAGGAACTCCTCCTCCTCGCCGCGCGGGAGCAGTGGGTCGATCAGGACGACAGCGTCCGGCGCTTCGTAGTAGACACAACCGACCCGCTCCGGCCAATCGGCGCCGGGCTGCCAGCTCGGGTGCGGCGCCGTCCAGTACCAGAGCCCGGCGGCTACTTCTCTGGCGTCCATTCGTAGCGCGCGTCCGGTTCACGCTCCATGTTCCCGGCGCCGTCGGTCAGCTCGACGAGCCTGAAGCCGTGCCGCTCGTAGAAGCGTCGCGCCCCCTCGTTCTTCTGGAAGACCCACAGCTGGATCCGCGCCGGACTGACCGTCTTCGCGTGCTCCAACAGTTCGGAGCCGACGCCGCGGTTCTGAGCCGCGGGATCGACGTACAGATGCGTCAGCTCCTCGTCCTTGATCCCGCTGAACGCGACGATGCGTGCGTCCTCCTCGGCCACCCAGACCGGGCCGCGCTCGATGAACCAGCCGCCGAGCAAGGGCCGGTGCGCATCCTCGATTCGCGGCAGGTACCGCATTCCGTCACGCGCGGCGACGAAGACACGGCTGACCTCGGCGCCGTCCTCCGGTGTCGCGCGTCGGATCATGGTCGTAATCTACGGCGGTGGCGCGAAAGCCCGACGAGCCCGTCCGCCTGACGCGCATCTATACGCGCGGAGGCGACAGGGGCGAGACGAGCCTTGGCGACGGCTCGAGGACGTCGAAGCTCGACTGCCGGATCGGCGCGTTCGGCGCCGTCGACGAGTTGAACGCCCAGCTTGGCGTCGTCGTGGCAGGCGACCTTCCCGAAGCGTTCCGGCCTCTGCTCGAGCGCGTCCAGAACGAGCTCTTCGACGTCGGCGCCGACCTCAGCGTTCCGTACGGCGTCGGCGACGGCCGGCTCCGCGTCACGCAGGAGCTGATCGACGAGCTCGAACGCGCCTGTGACGCGTTCAATGCCGACCTGCCGGAACTGCGGAGCTTCGTGCTGCCCGGCGGCACGGAGGCGGCGGCGAGGCTCCACGTCGCGCGCACCGTTTGCCGGCGCGCCGAGCGTGACGCGCTGCTCGCATCCCAGGAGGTCGAGATCAATCCGCTCGTCCTCATCTACTTGAACAGGCTCTCCGACCTCTTGTTCATCCTCGCGCGCGCCGCCAACGCCGGCCGCGAGGAGCCGCTCTGGAAGCCCGGCGCGAGCCGGTAACGGAGTCTCGCCTAGCGCGGCGGCTCGGGACCGGCGACGCCGTCGTCATCGGGCTGGGGGCGATGCTCGGAGCAGGTGTCTTCGCTGCGTTCGCTCCCGCCGCACGGGCAGCCGGCTCTGGGATTCTGCTCGCGCTTGCCGTCGCCGCGTTCGTCGCCTACTGCAACGCCACCTCTTCGGCTCAGCTCGCCGCTCTCTATCCAGCGGCGGGCGGGACGTACGTGTATGGCCGGGAGCGCATTGGCCCCTTCTTCGGCTTTCTCGCTGGCTGGGGATTCGTGGTCGGGAAGATCGCGAGCTGCGCCGCGATGGCGATCACCTTCGGCGCCTACGCAGCACCCGGGACGGAACGACCAGTCGCGGTCGCGGCCGTCGTCGTCCTCACGGTCGTGAACACTCAGGGGATCCACCGGACCGCGGCGCTGACGCGCGTGATCGTGGCGGTCGTCTTGGCCGGGCTCGTGGTCGCCGTCGTTGCGGCGCTCTGGGGTGGTAACGGGCAGTCAGACCACCTGACTCCGATCACCGGCACAGGCGGTTACGGGATCCTGCAGGCGGCAGGGCTGCTGTTCTTCGCGTTCGCGGGATATGCCCGGATCGCGACGCTCGGTGAGGAGGTCGTCGATCCCGAGCGGACGATCCCGCGCGCGATCCCGCTCGCGCTCGGGATCGTGTTCGTGGTCTACGCCGCGGTTGGGATAACCGTGCTGGCGGTGCTTGGCCCCGAGCGCCTCGCTCGAAGCGCTGCGCCTCTAGCAGACGCCGTCGGCGCCGGCAGCCTGGACGAGCTCACACCTGTCGTCCGCGCCGCTGCGGCGATCGCCTGCCTCGGGGTGCTGCTCTCCCTCATCGCCGGGGTGGGAAGGACGACCTTTGCGATGGCGGCGAACCATGAGCTGCCGCATGCGCTCGCGACCGTTGGTCATCGCCACCGCGTGCCGTGGGTGGCGGAGGTCGGGGTCGGTGCAGTCGTGGCAGTTTTGGCGGCGACGTGGGACCTGCGGCACGCGATCGGCTTCTCATCCTTCGCGGTGCTCTGCTACTACGCGATCGCCAACGGGTCCGCTTTCACGCTTGACCAGCGCGAGCGCCGCTGGCCGCGATTCCTCAGCGTCGCGGGCGTCGTCGGCTGCATCGCCGTCGCGTTCAGCTTGCCGTGGGCTGCCGTCGCGACGGGAGCGACGGTCCT
>Ga0126308_10000067_pt1 | contig 23687 bp, 27 predicted proteins | sample Plot55_FD_92533 | JGI IMG/M metagenome (GOLD analysis project Ga0126308, IMG submission 92533) | Serpentine soil microbial communities from UC McLaughlin Reserve, CA, USA - Plot55 | ecosystem: Environmental > Terrestrial > Soil > Grasslands | place: USA: UC McLaughlin Reserve, Lake County... | reverse complement strand
TCCCGGAGGAGGGCTCTTCGTTGTGACCCCTAACGTACCACGAATCGGAGTATTGGAATCTGGCGTTCAGCGTATCGGCACTTCGGCTGGTCAGCATCGCGCGCGCGGTACCATGTTTAGCCCGCTATGATGCGGGTAGACAGGTTTATGAGAGGGAAGAGTAAGCAAGGAGGCAGTGGCTATGTGCTACTCCTACAGGGACCGTCGGATAGAAGAAGAGGCCCGCAGGAAGCAGTGGGAGAAAGAAGAACGCAAGCGCCGCGAGCAGCTAAAGGATCACAGGCGGCGTACTGTGGAGAAGGATCGCCAGCTGGTAAGGGCCTAGAGAGAAGGGTCCCTCGAAAACTCCATGATCTTGGGCCCCGGACCGCGGTTCGGGGTCTCTGTCGTTAGGTCCTAGGGAAGGAGACCGGAGAATGGACGTCAGGAAGCTCGAAGAGACGGCCCGCGAGCTCGTAGCTCCAGGGAAAGGCATACTCGCCGCGGACGAGAGCTTTGGCACCATAGGCAAACGGTTCGAAGCCGTCGGCATAGAGTCGGACGAAGAGAGCCGCAGGGCTTACAGGGAGATGCTCTTCACGACCGAAGGCATCGGGGAGTTCCTCTCCGGGGTGATCCTCTTCGACGAGACCATCCACCAGGAGACTTCGGACGGTACTCTGATGCCCAGGGTGCTCGAGGATGCTGGGGTCATCCCCGGCATCAAGGTGGACAAGAGCACGGTCGACCTGCCTCTCTCGGAAGGTGAAAAGTTCACCCAGGGTCTCGACGGCCTCGGTGACAGGCTCGCCGAATACGGTGAACTCGGGGCACGCTTCACCAAGTGGCGGGCCGTCATTACCATCGGGGACGGTATCCCCACCGAGAGTTGCATCGAGGCCAACGCGGAGGCGCTAGCTTTGTATGCGGCGTTCGCCCAGGAACACGACCTCGTGCCCATAGTCGAGCCCGAGGTCCTGATAGACGGGGATCACTCCATCGAGCAGTGCTACGACGCCTCGGAGTGGATGCTGAACAGGACCTTCGGCGAGCTCTACGAGCACGGCGTCGAACTCTCGGGGGTGCTCCTGAAGCCGAACATGGTCATCTCGGGCAAGGACGCACCACAACAAGCCAGCGTAGAAGAGGTAGCCAGCGCCACGGTCGAGTGCCTGCTCAGAACGGTGCCGGCGGCGGTGCCCGGCATAGTCTTCCTCTCCGGCGGCCAGACCGACCTGCAGGCGACGGCCCACCTCAACGCCATGAACTCGATGTACGAGGGTCTGCCATGGGAGCTCTCGTTCTCCTACGCGCGGGCGCTGCAGGGCCAGCCGATGGAGATCTGGGGCGGAGACGAAGATAAGGTCCAGGCAGCCCAGAAGGCCTTCCGTCACAGGGGGAAGATGAACAGCGCCGCCCGCTCGGGAGACTACTCGGAGGAGATGGAGGAACAAGCAGCGTAGATTAGCATTTCAGCACTTCAGCACGCTCAGCCCTTCGGGCTTCGCTTGTCAGCACTTCAGCAAAAGCAAAAAGCTGACTTGCTGAAATGCTGACAAGGCGCCAAAGGCGCTGTGCTGACAAGCGGAGGCGAAGCCGAAGCGTGCTGACTAGCTGAAGTGCTCTAGATTCGTTCGGCGCGCACGATCAAGCGCTTGTGGAAGGTTGGTATCGGGGTGCACGTCTGTAACGTCAGCAGGTCGCGCCCCTTTACCCTTCCTGTTACCCAGTCGTCCTCAGGTCCCACGGTGAAGCTCTCTATGACCCTGTAGTCGTACCTTCTGCCCTGGCGGTCTCTGAGGGTGATTCTCTCTCCTCCCTGTAGCTCGTTGAGGCGGTAGAAGACGAGGTGGCTTCCTGTGCCTGGCCATCCCAGCCTGTGTCCTGCCAGATACACGTTCCTCTCTGAGGTATCCGACCAGGGCAGGGAGGTGTCGGGGAGGTGGACGACTCCCATATCCAGGGCCCTGGTCGAGTCCGAGTTGAGGACGGGGACGTTGTTGAGGCCCATGGACCTTACAGTCAGGGACATGATGGCTCCGGGGGGCAGGTGGTAGTGCCTGGGTTGGTGTGCGCTTTGGACTTGCTCGTTGGTGGGGAGGGGGTAGTCATTTTCCTCCAGCGGGAGGGTTTGGCTACCTTGACCCTGGGCATCCCTGGAGAGGGTCTCTTCAGCGCCGGACCCCACAGACCCCACAGATTGGGAGACCCCGAAGCGGGGCTCGGGATCCGGATTCGGTCGCGCGTCGGACTGCGACGAAGAAGCACTTGGTGTTGCATCTGGCCTGGGCGGAGGTATGTCCTCCTCTACCCACGGGTCGATGCCAGGGTCAGTGCGGACGAGCGGCTCGGTGGTGGACTTTACCTCCGATTTCGCGACTGCGGGCTCGATCGGCCTTTCGAGGGCCGCGGCTACGGCTACAACGACGGCGAACGCGAGCGCGACGATCATCGCGACTGCCCCTACCTTGAGGAGCGGGTCACTTTCGAACCTGTGGATTAGATCCCTGATACGCACGGCAGGATCGTGCTACCCGCCCGGCGGAAGGGTAGCCCCCACCGGCATGAGCCCGGCGGCTACCGTGACGAATCCGCTGTTTTCCATGGCACTCCTCCCCTCCCGCCGTGCTCCGAGGCCAACCGGTCAGGTTGTACCCCGGAACCTCCGGAGCGTCGCGATGCGCACTGCATCATATACCGCTTGGGTTTTCCGTTCTACATCCTTGCAAGGGAAACCTCCAGAAAACGCTGGAGATTTCTCCTCGAGTCAGCACGCCTCAGGAGACTTCAGAGAAGATCCTCGGCTCGTCGCGGCCAATATCGGATGAGAAATCGAGCCGGCCCTCGAGACCGAGGGCCCCGAGGGTGGCCATGACCTGCGAGGAGGGGTTACGGAGCTTCAGGTTGCGCCTGTAGAGCAACGAGTGGACGGCGAGCTCGCGGGCCGATTGCAGGTCCAAAAAGGAGATCCTAGATAGGTCCACCAGTGTCGATCCCTGGCGCGACGAGACGTCGGTCAGCATACTCTCCAGTTTTCCTAGACTGAAGATGTCCCACTCTCCCCACAATTCGACCAGCAGCCCTTCGCCGGACTCGCGCACCTCGATTGAGTACAATGTCTCTCGCTTCCCCTGCGGCCTGGTAGATTCGGTTACGTCGCACCGCTACAGGTATGACTCGTCCCCAACTCACCTGGTTACGACGAGTCCCCGGACCCTTCGGTTCGAGCAGATAGGGTCTGATATCTTACGCGGATATGGGGTCGGGCAAAGATCATCTGTATCTAATCGCCACGAGAAGAACTCTAATAAATGAATAGTGTCTCGGACCAGGCCTTCGCCATCCGCGCCTCGAAGGGCGATGTGGAGGCGTTCAAGATGCTGGTCGAAGAGCATTCCGGTCTCGTTTACCGGGTTGCGCTCCGCATACTCGGGGTCGAAGACGCCAAGGATGCGAGCCAGGAGGTCTGGATCCGGGTCTGGCGAAACATAAAGAACTTCAGGGGAGATAGCGCCTTTTCTACCTGGCTATACAGGATCACCGTCAACACCTGCCTCAGCGTCAGGCGCAAGGAGACGCGCCGCAAGGAGAGGGAGTATGGCGGCGAGGAGATGCCTTACCTGCCAGAGCCGCGGGGCGGCGATGCCGACCCTGAAGCGGCCGCCCTCGGGGCGGAGCAGCGCGAGGAGATTCAGGCCGCCCTCGGCCACGTGCGCGCCGAGCACAGGGCCGCGCTGGTCCTCAGGCACATGGAAGGTCTCTCCTACTCCGAGATAGCACAGATCCTCGATGTCCCTGAGGGAACGGCCAAGGGTTGGGTCTCCAGGGGCCGCGCGGCCATGCTGGTAACCCTCGCCGAAGGGAAGCACGGCCGTGACGAGGCTGGAGGGACTACACGATGATGCCTGCCGGCGAACAACGCTGGGAGGTGCTCGAGAGGATCGGCTCCTACTCCGCGGGCGAGCTCGAGGACGGGGAGGCCCGCGAAGTCGAGGAGCTCCTGTTCGAGCGGCCCGAGTACAGGCGACTCGCAGAGTCCTACGCCAGGATGCTGGTTATGCTCGCCACGCTCGGCAACGAGCCCGTCGAGGCGCCGGAGGACGTAGTCGGCTACGCTCTAAGAAAGGCCTACCTCTCGGCCTTTTTGCGCAGCGCCGAGGCCTTCGCCGGGGCCCTCGGACGTTCGTACATCGACGCGTTCGTCTATTATTTGGGGCTCCGACGGGAGAGCTACGGAGGAGGGACCTGATGCGGCAACCCACCAACGATCTTGTGAGCACGCTGGCCGAGTTCGCACCGCGCCTCCTCGGCGCCGTGGTGGTGCTCCTGGTGGCGCTCGTCCTGGCGTTGCTCCTGCGGCGATTCGTAGTCCGCTTGCTCCATAGCCTCTTCCGGAGGACAGGCACCTCGAGTTCCCTCTCGCAACTCGGGTACGAGGGCAACCCCTCGCGCCTGATCGGCACCGTCCTTTTCTGGGGCATCATACTGACGGGGGTGGCCGGCGCCCTTGGCGTCCTCGGGCTCCCCTCACTCGAGAACATTATGGACCAGCTTATCAACCTCTCGGGACGAGCCCTCGTCGCACTCGTGATCCTGATAGCAGGGGTCATGAGCGCGGGATGGCTCGCCGATCTGGTAGCCCGCCAGGCCGGCCGCGCGGAACTACGCGGCGCGAGCATGTTTCGCCGCATCGTCTTTATAGCAGTAGTCGTAATAGCCGCCTTACTCGCCGCGTCCCAGCTCGGACTCGAAACCTACGTGATCGTGATCCTGGCCGTGATCATGCTCTCCACCGTCGGCCTCGTTGCCGTCCTCGCCCTGGGCCAGGGGCTGGCCCCCCTCTCCGGTAACATCGCGGCCGGACGCTACGTCCAGGATGGTACCGCGGTAGGAGATGTGATCTCCGTCGACGGCGTCGAGGGTACCGTCGAAGAACTAGGGTACGCTTCGATCACCCTCCGCTCCGAGAACGGAAACCTCTACCGTATCCCGAACCGCACGCTCCTGGAGAACATAGTCCGCAAGAGGGGATAGCCCGGCGGGCTATCCCCTCTTGCAAGCATTTCAGCCAAAAACCGCCGTGATGGTAGCCGTACGCGGTTTCACGACCTTTTCTTACGCGCGGCGTTACAAAAATACCTGCACGAGGAATATAGCCGAAGACTTTGCGAAAGCAGCTTGTCATCCGCGTGCGGTCTCTACAGCAACAGGAGAAGCTGACCAGCTGAAGTGCTGACTAGCTGAAATGCTAGGAGCGACCGAAGGGAGCGACCAATGAAACGGTCCAAGAGCGCGGACCCTGCCCACGACGTTCTGGGTTACGAACGGCAGCAGTTGGACGCCATCTTCCGTCCCGAGACGGTTGCCGTGATCGGGGCGACCGAGCGGCCCGGGAGCGTGGGGCGTACGATCATGTGGAACCTGGTCAGCAGCCCGTTCGGCGGCACGGTCTTCCCCGTGAACTCGCGCAGGCCCAGCGTGCTCGGCATCAAGGCATACCCTTCCATCTCCGAAGTACCCTCACGTGTGGAGCTAGCCGTGATCGTCTCTCCTGCGCCGTCGGTGCCAGGGATCATCCGCGAGTGCGCCGAAGCGGGGGTCGAGGGCGCCGTAATCATCTCCGCCGGTTTCAGGGAGACGGGGCCAGAGGGCGCAGAGCTCGAGCGTCAGGTCCTCGAGGAGGCCAGGCGGGGCAAGATGAGGATCGTCGGGCCCAACTGCCTCGGCGTCATGAAGCCGCCCACGGGCCTCAACGCTACCTTTGCCGGTTCCATAGCCCGCCCCGGAAACGTGGCCCTCCTGAGCCAGAGCGGGGCACTGCTCACGGCCATTCTGGACGAGGGTTTTATGGAGAACGTCAGGTTTTCGGCGCTCGTAAGCGTAGGCTCCATGATGGACGTGGATTGGGGAGACCTGATCTACTACCTCGGCGACGACCCCGATACGAAGAGCATCGTCATCTATATGGAGTCGGTCGGCGACGCTCGCTCCTTCCTCTCGGCAGCCCGCGAAGTCGCCCTGACCAAACCGATAATAGTGATCAAAGCCGGACGCACGGAGGCGGCAGGCAAGGCGGCGGCTTCCCACACGGGCTCGCTGACCGGCTCGGATGAGGTACTCGACGCGGCCTTCTCGCGTAGCGGTGTGCTCCGCGTCGACGAGATCTCCGAACTGTTCGGGATGGCCGAGGTGCTCGGCAAACAGCCACGCCCCAGGGGCCCTCATCTGACGATCCTGACGAACGCCGGCGGGCCAGCGGTGCTCGCTACAGACGCCCTCATCGGAAACGGCGGTGAGCTCACGGAGATATCCAGGGAGACCACGGATGTCTTAGACGATTTCCTCCCGGCGCCCTGGAGCCATGGCAACCCCGTAGACGTGCTTGGCGACGCCGATCCCGAGCGCTACGCGAAGACGCTGGAGACAGCGGCCGAAGATCCTCAAAGTGATGGGCTGCTCGTCATCCTCACGCCGCAGGACATGACCGATCCGACGGCGACGGCCGAAAGACTCGCGCCCTACGCGAACGGCACCAGCAAGCCAGTGCTCGCGAGCTGGATGGGTGGACCTGCCGTGGCGGCGGGGGAATCCATCCTGAACGGAGCCGGCATCCCTACCTTCGCCTATCCTGATACGGCGGCCCGCGCTTTTACGAACATGTGGAAGTACACCTACAACCTGCGCAGCATCTACGAAACCCCCGAACCCGCCGAAGGCGAAGGCGCGGACCGCGGGCGGGTAGAGGAGATCGTGGACCACGTCCGCGACTCCGGCCGTACCATCCTTACGGAGTTCGAGGCGAAGCAGGTCCTCGCCGCCTACGGTATCCCGACCGTGCAGACGGAGGTGGCACGCAGCCCCGGCGAGGCCGTGAAACTGGCGGACCGACTCGGCTACCCTATTGTCCTCAAACTCGACTCCGAGACCATAACGCACAAGACCGACGTTGGCGGTGTGCGACTGAACCTGAAGGACGCGGAGGAGGTCAGGCGTGCCTACGAGGAGATGGAGAGCTTCATAACGGAGAATTACGGGCCAGAGGACTTCGGCGGCGCCGCCGTGCAGAGGATGGTCAGCCTGGACGGCTACGAGCTGATCGTCGGTAGCAGTCTCGACCCGCAGTTCGGCCCCGTCATGCTCTTCGGGTCAGGAGGTTCGCTCGTCGAGGTGTACAGGGATCGGGCCCTCGCCCTTCCTCCACTGACAACCACGCTCGCCAGGCGGATGATGGAAAGGACCCGTATCTTCGAGGCGCTGGGTGGTGTCAGGGGAAGGGCGCCTATCGACATCGGCTCCCTGGAGAAACTACTGGTGCGCACGAGCCAGCTCGTCGTAGAGCAGCCCTGGATCAAGGAGCTCGACATCAACCCGCTCCTGGCATCGCCGGAGCGCCTGATAGCCCTCGACGCCCGGATCGTCCTGCACGACCCGGGGACACAGGAAGAAGACCTCCCGCGAACCGCGATCCGGCCCTACCCCACACAGTACGTCTCCCGCGAAGAGTTGCGTGACGGTACGCCCGTGACGATACGCCCCATCAGGCCCGAAGATGAACCCCTGATGGTGAAGTTCCACGAGACCCTCTCGGAACAGAGCGTTTACATGCGCTACTTCCACATGATGAAACTCGACCAGCGCACGGCCCACGAACGCCTGACCCGCATCTGCTTTATAGACTACGACCGCGAGATGGCGCTCGTCGCCGAGCACGCCGATCCCGAGACAGGGGAGCGTGAGATCATGGGGGTGTCCCGCCTGAGCCGCCACGGCGCAGCCCCCGACGAGGCAGAGGTCTCGGTGCTCGTCAGCGACCGCTTCCAGCGCCGGGGCATCGGCACCCTCCTCCTGAACCGTATCCTCGAAGTCGGCCGCGCCGAGGACCTGAGACGCATCACCGCAGAGATCCTCTTCGACAACCACGCCATGCAACATATCTCCAGGGAGCTCGGTTTCCACCTCCGCCGCGACGCCGAAGAGATGGTGGTGAAGGCAGACTTGGACCTCTTGGCAAGCATGTCAGCACACTCAGGCTGACGCCTTCGCTCGTCAGCACGGCGCCTTTGGCGCCTTGTCAGCACTTCAGCTTTTTGTTCTTGCTGACATGCTGACGAGCGAAGCCCGAAGGGCTGAGCGTGCTGAAGTGCTGACAAGCCGTATCGCTAATGATTCCCATTAACTAGTAACAAGAATTGTTCTTGATTTGTTGATGAGGATGGTTAGAATTATGGGATGGGTCTTACGTCGTGTATTCAGGAGGTGGAATGTTGTCTGTCTGGCTAGAGCGCTTGGGGCTTGGGGGCAGGGAGATGACAGCATCGGGGCACAGCAGGAACTTCGTGCTAAGGGTCGTTCAGCCGGCATTGATCGGGTTGATGGATGGATCTGTCTCGACGCTTGCGCCGTTGTTTGCGACGGCTTTTGCGACGAGGGATCCGGGAGTCACGTTTCTGGTAGGTCTTGCGGCCGCGGTGGGGGCGGGAATCAGCATGGGGTTCTCGGAGGGGCTCTCGGACGATGGCTCGCTCACAGGGCGTGGTAGTCCTGCGTTGAGGGGTGCTATAACCGGTTTTGCCACGTTTGTCGGAGGCATCCTGCACACCCTGCCTTTTCTCATACCGCACGTCCACCTGGCGCTGTATGTGGCCTTCGGGGTCGTCGGCTTCGAGCTACTCGCCATCTCTTTTATCCGTTACCGCTATTTCGACATGAGCTTCATTCTCTCCGCCGGACAAGTGCTCGTCGGAGGTACATTGGTGTTCCTATCTGGAATACTTATTGGTAGCGCATAGGCGATCTTCTTTCGAAGATCACGCTGGTCAGCACGCTGCAGCCTACGGCTTCCGCTTGTCAGCATTTCAGCTTTCGTGTGCCCTGGCTGAAATGCTGAGAGCCGCCTGGCGAAGCCTGGCGGCGTGCTGAGATGCTGAAATGCTTAGCCTCTCGGCGACTCGTAGAGCTGTATGTCGTTGCCTTCGGAGTCCTTGAAGGTCGCCACGCGGCCCCAGGGGTGCTCGGAGATACCGGCGGGAACCTCGACGCCCTGGCCCTGAAGATCATCTACGGTCTCTTCCAGGCTGGCTTCGGGCTGGAAGGTCACGACGGGACCGCCTTCGACACCGGCCCCTGAGGGTTCGCGTCCGTTGAGGCCGATGGTGAGGCCGTTGGCATCAACCTCGGCCCAATCCCCGTCCTCGTTCGTGAGCGGGAGCCCCAGGGTGTCCCTGTAGAAACCTTTTGCCCGTTCTATGTCGTGCACGGGCATCCAGACCACTGCTACGCCTTCGAGCATTCTTTGCCTCCTTCTATGGCATTGGTCATGGTCAGGTTACAGGTGATACCTCTGCGGGCAGTAAGCAAACTAACGGAACGTATGGAGAAAGCGGTCGACGATCTTCTCCTCGACTTGGGCGAGGGAGATGTCGCGGTCGAGTTCTCGGCTCAGGCTCGTTACGCCGAACTCTCTTATGCCGCACGGTGTGATGCGATCGAACCAGCTCAGGTCTGTCTTCACGTTCAGGGCGAAGCCGTGGGAGGTGATCCAACCCGAGGAGAACTTCACGCCGATGGCGGCGATCTTGTTCTCTCCCACCCATACGCCCGTATATTCAGGATGGTGCCAGCCCTCCAGCCCGTAGTCTGACAGCACCCGGATGAGAACCCCTTCGAGTTCGCGGAGGTAGGCGTGGGTGTCGCGGACCCTGAGGCGCAGGATAGGGTAGCCTACTATCTGGCCGGGACCGTGGAAGGTAGCGTCCCCTCCCCTATCGCTCCAGAACACCTCGGCACCCAGAGCCCTGAGATAATCTTCCCCCGCGCCCAGGTTCCCTGCGTCTTTCGCCGCCCTGCCCACGGTGAAGACCGGCGGATGCTCGCACAGGATGAAGGTGTCGGGGATCTCGTCGTTTTTCCTGAGCCGCACGAGGTCCTTCTGGAGATCCCAGGCCTCCGCATAGGGCGTCAGCCCGGGCAACCGCCGCACATCGACCGTCGCCCTGGTCTGTTTCTCCAGGGTCATAACCGAGCCCTAGGCGCTGGCGACGCCGGCTGCAGGGCTCTGCTTGGCGTCTGAGGTCTGTTCGTGGGCGTGGTAGGAGCTGCGGACCAGCGGGCCGCTCTCGACGTGTTTGAAGCCCAGAGAGAAGCCGTATTTGCGGAAGCTCGCGAACTCCTGGGGCTTGTAGTAGCGGCTCATCGGCAGGTGGTTCTCGGAGGGCCTGAGGTACTGGCCGATGGTAAGGATGTCCACGTTGTGATCGCGCAGGTCGCGCATCGTCTGGTGTATCTCCTCTTCCACTTCGCCGAGGCCGACCATAAAGCCACTCTTGGTCAGGCCGTCGGGGTTGAGCTCCTTGGCGTGGCGGAGCACCTCCAGGGAGCGCCCGTATTTCGCCTGCGGGCGGACCGCATAGTAGAGGCGGGGGACCGTCTCGATGTTGTGGTTGAAGGTGTCGGGGCGGGCGTCTATCACAGTCTTTATCGCGTCGCGATCCCCCTTGAAATCGGGGGTCAGGACCTCGACGGCACAGCCAGGAACCTCTTCCCTGATCGCGCGTATCGTCCCGGCGAAGATCGAAGCCCCGCCGTCCGCGAGCTCGTCGCGGTTGACGCTCGTGATCACGGCGTGCTCGAGGCCCATCTGCTTGGCGGCGTCGGCGACGCGATACGGCTCGTCGAGGTCGAGCTCCGAGGGTTTGCCCGTGAGAACGGCGCAGAAGCCGCACGAACGGGTACAGACGTTGCCGAGGATCATGAACGTGGCGGTGCGGTTGTTCCAGCATTCGCCGATGTTTGGGCAGCGGGCCTCCTCGCAAACCGTGTGGAGGTTGAGGCCGCGCATGGTCTCCTTGATATCCCTGTAGACCTCGCCGTCGGGGATGCGCGCCTTCAGCCACTCGGGACGGCCGTGGGCGCCGGGCAATCCCCTCGCCTGCTTGCGGAAGGGTAGATATTCCGTCGCGGTTCCATCCGGCGGCGGGGGCACGGGCCTGTCTTCCCAGCGGTGGCGTACCTCGAAGGTCTTGGTACCATCGTCGAGTACTTTGATATTGATCTGTCTGCGCGCCACGGCTCTCCTATCTTCCTCGCACTCTGCGCTTATGGTATCGCACGGAGGTAGGGCCGTGCCGTGTCACCTATCGCACGGAAGGCTACTGGCTTCAGGTATCAGGTATGGTTAGGGCGGCGCCGGCGCCACACGACAACGCCCCTTACCCTCCCGCCGACAGAGTGATGAAAGCTGTGGCGCAGTGCGAAAGGGGCCGCGAGTCGCGGCCCCTTCCTGATGCCTGAAACCTAGAAATGAATCGGTTGGCCCTCCGCGGCCATCGCGGCCTCTCCGACAACCTCCGAGAGGCTCGGGTGGGGGTGCATGGTCATCCCGATTTCCTCCGGCGTACCCTCCACGAGCTTGGCGAAGACGCCCTCGGTGATCAGGTCCGTCACCTTCGGCCCGATGGCGTGCATCCCGAGTATGAGGTCGGTCTCGGCGTCGGTTACGATCTTGAAGAACCCGTTGGGCTCGCCCTCGATCAGGGCCTTGCCGATGGCCCTGAACGGGAACTTCGTCTCCTCGACTTCGTAGCCTTCTTCTTCGGCCTGCGCCTTGTTGAGCCCGAACGAGGCTACTTCCGGACGGCAGAAGGTGACGCGCGGGACGAGGTTGCGGTCCTTGGGCATAGGGTCCTCGCCGGCCATGTGCTCGACGGCGATGATACCCTCGTGTCCGGCCTCGTGGGCGAGCCAGAAACCCCCGACTACGTCCCCCGCCGCGTACACGCCGTCTTCGGCCGTCCGCCCATACCCGTCGACCTGGATGATGCCGCGGTCGTCGACCTCCACGTCGGTGGCGTCGAGGTTGAGGTCCTCGATAACGGTCTTCCGCCCGACCGCCACGAGCAACGCCTCGGCCTCGAGGGTGTCTCCCCCATCGGCCTCACCTGTCGGTGGATCTTCGCGGCCGTAGCCGCCACCCTCGCCCTCGGTCTCCTCCTGCTCCTCAGAACCTGCGGCGGCGACAGAGATCTTGACCCCGCTGTCGGTCTTCTCCAGGCTCTCGGGATCGGCCTGTGTGCTCGTGAGAACCGTGATGCCCCTGTTCTCGAACTCCTTCTTGAGGGCCTCGGAGATCTCCGGGTCCTCTAGCGGCACGAGACGGTCGAGGATCTCGACGATGGTCACCTCGGTGCCGAAGTCATGGTACATGCTCGCGAACTCGACGCCGACGGCTCCGGAGCCAAGAATTATTACCGACTCGGGATAGCTCTCGTCGTTGGTGACGATGTCGTCCGAAGAGATTATCTTCTCACCGTCGAACTCCAAGCCGGGCAGGGAGTTGACGGCGGAGCCGGTGGAGATCAGGACGTTCTCCGCCTCGAGCTCCTCCTCGCCGTCCTCGGTCTCTACCTTTATCTTCTTGGGTTCGACGAAGCTGCCAACCCCGTTGTAGACGGTGATCTTGTTCTTTTTCATCAGGCCCTGCACGCCTCGCCTGAGCTGGGTGACGACCTGCTCGCGGCGCTTGGCCGCCTGCGGATAATCGAACTCCACCTCGCCGACCTTTACCCCGTACTCTTCGCCGTTTCTGGCGTCGTGCAACAGATGGGCGGTCTGGAGCAAGGCTTTGGTCGGGATACATCCCACGTTGAGGCAGGTACCTCCGAGATGCCCGCCCTCCCGCTTCTCGATCAGGGCCACGCTCATCCCCAACTGGCTGGCCCGGATCGCTGGTATGTATCCTCCGTTCCCACCGCCGATTATTACGAGGTCGAAATTCTCCGCCACTTGGTCGCTCCCTTCGGTCGCTTGGGCTTCAGGTCTCAGGCATCAGGTTTCAGGTTGTCCTGTTGCCCGATGCCACTTCATCACAATTCTAACTGCCCCTCACTTTCCGAACCATCCTCCCGCTGGCAGGCGGGACAGAAGTGAGACGGTCTCCCGCTTACTTTTTCCCTGACCACCTCGCCTTCACACCCGGGACAGGGCTGCCCGTGCTTTTCGAAGACCCGCAGGTAGTTCTGGTGCTCGCCCGACCGGTCCAGGACGTCCTTGTAGAGCCGCACCGTCGTCCCCCGATGTTCGATGCCAGCCGCGAGGTTCGACCGGATCGCCGCATGGAGCGCCTCCCATTCGTCTTCTGAGAGTGTATTCGCCTTCCGCCTCGGATGCAGCCTCGCATCGTACAGGATCTCATCGGCGTAGATGTTCCCTATGCCCGAGACGACTTTCTGATCCAGGAGCAGGGGCTTTATCTGGGCCCTCCGAGAACCGATCTCACGCGGCAGATACCCCGCCTCGAACCCTCCTTCGAGCGGCTCCGGACCTAAAGAAGATAGCCGCTCCGCGAGTTCGTCGGCATCGAGCAGGCGCGCCCGCGTGAAGCCCGTCTCGTCCCGCAGGAAGAGTCTCCTGTCACCGTCGAGGTCGAGGAGGAGCATGAGCGCGCTCCGGGGCTCCTCGACGGGCGGCACGAGCAGGAGCTGGCCCCCGATCTTGAGCTGAAATATCAGCGAGTCACCGGTATCGAGCTCCACGATGAGATGCTTGGCCCGCCGCCGCGCCCCCGTGATACGGACGCCTTCTAGCCGGCTTGTGAACTCTTCGGCCGAAGGCTGCTCGACGAGCGAGGGGTCGAGCACCTCGGCCCGCTCTATCTCCGAGCCAGCGACCAGCTCCCGCAGATCCTCCTTTATGGTCTCGACCTCTGGCAGCTCCGGCATACGCGTATCTATACCCGTTCGTGGCCGCCCTAGTCCTGCCGGCTCATACGGGTTTGCGCGCGACGAAGGCGGTGTGTCCCTCCTCCAGCGGGAGGTCGCCGTAAGAACTCATCGTGCGGACCCGGAAGCCCGCCCTTTCTAGCTCCGCAGACAGTTGCGGCGGCTCGTACAGCCGCACGCGGTGCATCTCTTCGTCACGCCTGTAGTGCTCGCCCACCCTGCGGAAACTCACGATCCGGCGTTCCATCGTAGCCCTCCCCGCGTCCTCCTCGAGCTCGGAGAGCACGGCCCAGTCCTCCCCCACGCGGAAATGCTTCTTCCTGTCGCCAGGCGGCACCTGGCCGGGACCGAGCGCGTCGAAGACGAAGAGGCCGCCAGGGGCGAGCGCGTCGTGAACGCGCTGGAAGAGGCGACCCGGTCCCCGCTCTTCGTTCTCCGCATCGAAGAGGTAATTGAGAACCTCGCTCACGGCCGTGACCGCAGCGCAAGGTGGGATCCCGACCCCGAAGAGCGAACCGATGCGGAACTCGGCCTCAGGCGCCCTGCGGCTGGCGATTTTCACCATCTCACTGGAGATGTCTATGCCGTAGGCGCTGTAGCCGGCGTCGATCAGCTCCCGCGCCAGAAGTCCGCTCCCGCACCCGAGGTCGACGACGAGGCCACTGCGTATGCCATGTTGATGCAGTATCCTCAGTATCCCTGGCGCCGATCTTAGGGCGAACTCGGCGTGGCCGGCGTCGTGGATATAGGCGAGGTCCTCCCGATACCACGACGCCTTTTCGGGGCCTCCCGAGACTATCTTAGTTCCCTGTAAGCCGTACAGAGGGACGGTCGGACAAAGGGACGCTCTCTCTGTAGACGGCCCTGTAGAGACCGTCTAGCATGACCGAACGGGCGTCGAGAGAGCGCATGGCACCCTCGCGGACAATGCGCTGGCCTTCCCCATCCCCCGCATAGGGCGTGATGGCTTCCATCATGATGCGGGCGTGGGTTACGTCCATCGTGACGTGGCTGGTGAAGATCTCCAGCGCCTCATCGGGCAGGCCTGCCGCCTTCCTGAGGCCGTCGGAGAGCCTGGCGTAGATCGGTGGCACGGGCCACTCACTGGCCGGCCCCAGAGCACCGAGCCCGAGCCGGAAGTCGGGATGGCCCGAGAGCGCGTAGTGGGTGGTGATGTACATCTCTATCTCGGGAAGCGTCGGAGGCTCCTCCCACTCCGCTTCACCGATGCCGAGCGCCTCGAGAAAGCGCCTGTACAGGGCTGGATGCGTCTCTTCGGGATCCAGGTGCCCATACTCGTCGAAGAGAACCTCAGCCAGCGCGAGCTGGAGCTTCTCGTCGCGGCGGCAGTTGGAGATGAGAGCGGCCAGATACAACCGGCTCACCCTGACGTGCCTGTAGTACTGGATCGCAAACGTCCTTATCCCCTCCGCGTCAGCATCCCCCTCCCCAAAGCGCTCCAGAAAAGGGTGCGTCAGCGCAGGATGAGCGATGACTTCTCGTTTTAGTTGCTCCAGAAACTCCGCCGAGTTCACCTGTCTCTCCTTCCAGAGAACTCTCTACAGTTTATCCTAGCTAGTCAGCATTTCAGCACGCTCCAGCCTCCGGCTGTCGCTTGTCAGCATTTCAGCTTGTTGGTTTGTGCAGATCCTGGCTGACATGCTGACAAGCTAGGACCTGCAAGGCTCGAAGCGTGCTGACAAGCCTGCAAAGTAGGCTTTTCAGTGTTGTCTCACCAGCCTCAGTGAGGTATAATAGCAGCATGACAGAGACGAAGAACAACTTCAGGCAGGATTGGCTCAGTGTCCCGCGGCGACGGGAGGAGGAGCGGCTCGATCCGCATGTTTACAAGCGCGGCATCAACGGGCTGACGGTCGAGGAAGCGTTGCGTCGGGCGTTCCCGCGGGTGATGGATATTCTGAGGAGGAGTGGCGAGGAGTACTCGGAGTTCGAGCAGCAGTTGGTAAGGCAGACCGTGAGGGCGTGTCTGATCTCGCAGGTCTCTCGCGCGAACCTCTACCGCATCGCCGGCATCCTCGTAGCCGACCGGCGTGACGAGGGGGCGCACATCGACACTTCGCTCGCGCTCGCCTATGTTGCGGCGCTCAGGGAGGCGTTCCTTACGGAGCTCTCCGTCGGCGAGCGGGTGCAGACGCCGCTCGGTTTCGGCGAAATCCGCTACGTCTCCGGTGAAGGCGCAAACGCCGCCATCAAGCTGGACAACGACCACGAGGTCTGGCTCCCTGTCGAGAGGGTATCCCGCCCCGGCTCGCCCATTCGTCGCGCCTCATAGGTGCCATGAGGTCAACGACCTCATGGCACGGCATGTCAGCACTTCAGCATTTCAGCTTTTTGTTTTCTAGCTGACATGCTGACAAGCGAAAGCCGAAGGCTTGAGCGTGCTGAAATGCTGAAGTGCTCGCCTGTCATAAACGCGAGGCTTTCCGGGTAGACTAGGAAGGTCGTAGAAGCGATGGAGAGCGTGCAATGAGGGAGTCCAAAGCGCGGGTAATCTGCAACCCGACCTCGGGTGGTGGCGCCTACGACCTGGATGAGATCCGCGAGGGGCTAAACGGGTTGGAGATCGACTGGATCGAGACCGGGAGACCCGAGGACGCTGTAGAGGCGGCGCAGGATTGGCGCGAGGGCCTGCTCCTGGTGGCGGGAGGCGACGGCACCATCAATGACGTGGTCAACGGGCTCGGCAGAGCAGGTTTTCCCGAGGGCGTGACCGTCGGCATCCTCCCTTCCGGTACGGGTAACGACCTGGCGGCGACGCTGGAGATACCTGACAACGCCGAACAATCAGAGGAAGTTATCCGGCAGAGCCGGGTGCGGACCCTCGATGTGGCGAGGGTTCGTTCCGAGGGGATCGGCGAGCGGTTCTTTATCAACGTGGCGACGGGGGGCCTCGGGGCGGAGATCTCCAGCGCCAACGACGAAAAACTCAAGAAGCGGTGGGGCAAGCTCTCCTACCTGCGGGCCTCGCTGGAGGTCGCCAGGAACTTCGAGGTGCGCGAGCTCACGGTCTATGTCGACGGTAGGGGGCATGAGGTGGAGGCGGTCAACATCGCCGTGGGTAACTGCCGTTACACCGGGGGCGGCTGGCCCGCTACCCCGAAGGCCAACCCCGAAGACGGTCTCCTCGACGTGGTCATCATAGAGACCCTGGGGATGGCCGATCTCCTCGGCCTAACGCCGGCGGTGCTGGCTGAGTCGGATTACCTGGACAGCGACGGCGTGTTCTTCGTGCGGGCGAAGGACATCCGGATCGAGACCCAACCCCCTGGGCTCGAGTTCACCGCCGACGGGGAGGTCATCGGCAACGAGCCGGCACAGTTTTCCGTTCTTCCCCGCGCCCTCAAGGTCATAGTCGGACCCGAGTACGTCCCCGAGCCGGCGGGATAGAATGAAACCATGATAAGAGTGCTACTCTTCGGCGCGGCGGCCGACAGGGCCGGAACCCGCGAGATCGAGTTACCCCTGGAAGACGGCGCAACGCTCGCGGAGGTCTGGCCTCTGCTCGCCGAGAGGCATCCCGATCTCGCCCCGATGCGCGACACACTGGCCTTCGCCGTCAACGGCGAGTACGCCCGCGCGGACGACGGCGTCTCCCCGGGCGACGAGATAGCCGTGCTGCCTCCCGTCTCCGGCGGCTGAATGTTCACCATAGTCGACGATCCGCTGGACGTAGGAGCTTTGATCCGTGACGCTCAGAGGCCAGGCTGCGGCGCCATTGCCACGTTCGTCGGTACGACGAGAATCGACGAGTCGGAGGGTGCGGTGGTGGAGTACCTGGAGTATGAGGCGTACCGTCCTATGGCCGACAGGAAGCTGGAGGAGATCGGGGCGGAGATAGAAGGGCGCTGGGACGTTGGGTACGTCTCCATAGTGCATCGTCTCGGCAGGGTGGATCCCGGCGAGGCCAGCGTAGCCATAGTCGTCGCTGCGCCGCGGCGCGGCCCGGCGTTCGAGGCCAGCCGCTACGCGATCGAGCGCATAAAAGAGGTCGTGCCTATCTGGAAGCGTGAGGTCTGGTCAGACGGGTACGTGTGGGTGGGAAGCCAGGTCGGAAGTAGAGAAGGGGTCTCCGCGAAGCCGTGAGTTGGGGTTCAAGGTTTCAGGCATCAGGCCACAGGCATCAGGTTATGGTCGTTCTGTCCGCAGCCCCGCTACGCAGACGTGACGGGGAGCGCTCGGCGGAACGTTGTTTTTCAGATGACGCAGCTCTCAGAGGGGTACTGAAACCTGTAGCCTGATGCCGCGGTTTGCGAAGCAAACCGCTTACGTGAACAGCACGTAGATGACGAAGACACCGGCGAAGGCCAGGCTGCCCGCGACGATGATCATGTAGGCGGCTACCGACGATTCGAAGTCGCCCGCCGAGATACTGCGCCGGTTTCGGAGGAACTGGGTCGTTCCCAGGATGAGCGTGAGTGCGCCGAGGAGCGCCAGCGCAAGCCCGAAGAAATCCGAACCGCTCGTGGAACCAACCTGAAGGTCGGCGGCCTTTGCCAGCGCCCCCGCCCTCTCGACCACGAGCCCCAGTGAGATCAGGCTCACCCCCGTCCGCACCCACGATAGCAGGGTCCGTTCGTTCGCCAGGTGCTCCCTGATCTCGGTCCCGCCCTGCTCTTGTGAGTCGCGTTGCTCATTCTGCGGTTGCACGATCTCCGACCTCCTTACGGTGGATTGAGAGGGGATTGACCCTTCCTCAACCCTGGCATTTCAGCTAGTCCGCTCTTTTCTGAAGTGCTCGCAATCCGCTTTGCAGGCTACATTAAAGCGAACTGCAAAGCGGTTCGACCCCTTTGCAAGCCATCAGCTCTCAGCAAGAACAAAAAGCTGAATGCTGATGGAGCGAATTGCGGAGGGTCGATGACCCTCCGCAATTCGCTCTAGGGTAGCGTTTCCTCCACAAAAGATAGACAATACGCTAAGGTATTCGGGGACAGGATGAGTGAAGGGGACAGGTTGTTGGATCGACGGGCCGGGCTCGAGCAAGAATTCTTTCTGGTCGAGAACTCCGGTCATCCTTCGGAGCGGGCCGACGAGTTCCTGGAGCGCTGCCGCGAGACGACTGAGGCGGAGTACGGCGGCCCTGCTTGCTTCGCCCCCGAGTTCGTATTGGGCCTAGTAGAGGTGAACACGCCTCCTGTCTACACCCTCTATGACCTGGAGCGCGAGTACGTGCACAACCTGCGGCTGGCCCTGCGTACGGCACGGTCCCTCGGGCTCAGGCTCTATCCGCTCGGCACCTATCCTTTGCCCCTGGAGCCCGCCGTCCGCGACGGACTGGACTACAGGGTACAGGTGAACACAGTCGGCCCCGAGAGATTCGTGGATGCCGGGAGATGCGCTGGTACGCACCTGCATGTGGAGTTGCAGCCGGGTACTGTCGACGAGGGAGCGGCCATCTCGGCCACCGCGTCCGCCGCCGCGCGCGAGGAGGTCTCGAACGCCTACAACCTTGCGACGGCCCTGGATCCCGCCCTGGTGGCCCTCACCCGCTCGTGCCCGTTTTTCGAGGGAAGGATTACTGGCCTGGCCGTCCGAACGGTGCATTACCGGGGTAGCGCCATATTCGGGTGGGAAGGAGTCTACAAGGATTTGCCCCAGGTCGGCGCCCTCCTACCCTACGCCGAAGACGCGGAGCACCTGATCCGACAGCAGTTCGAACGCCACAAGTCCTGGCTCTCCGCCATGGACCGGGCCGGTGTGAAGAGGCGCTACTTCGCCGAAGCGGGCGGGGACCTGCTCCGACCGGCCTGGAACCCCGTGCGTCTCAACCGCCAGGGGACACTGGAGTTGCGCGGCATGGACAGCAACTATCCTGAAGTAACCCTGACGGCGGCAGCCATGATCCTCGGTGCCGCAGTACGCGTCAGGCGGGATAGCCTCCAGGTTCTACCCGACGAGGGGGTGGGCGCTTTCGAGGTTGAGGGAGACGTGCTCAGGGTGCCTGGGTTCGACCGTCTCGACAGAGGTCTACTCTACGCGGCGGCAACCGGAGGAGCTACCGACGAGTCTGTAGCCGCCTACCTGGACTCGATCCTGGAGTTCGCCGGGGTGGAGGACGAAAGGCTCGCCAGGCTCTTGCGCCACCGTCAAAACACCGGTGTCTATACAACCACCGAAGCTGCTATCCTGGAAGAGTACGATGGGCACCTCTCCGAAGACAAGGGCTTGCGCCTGGTGCTCGAGGCCTGCGAGGAGTGGGAGGCCCAGGTCTTGCACCTCAGCCGGTCTCAGCACCAGGAGGAAGAACCGGCAGACGTCTCGTAGTTCTCTCCCGGGTATACTCGCCGCATGGGCAAGGACCGCACAGTTTCTGCCATGGACTTCGGGGTAAGGGTAGCGACGGTGGTGGAGCGAGAAGGGTCCCTGCTCCTGGTGCGCCACCAGAAACCGGGCAGGGACCCTTACTGGGTGTTGCCGGGAGGAAGGCTGGAACCTGGCGAGACGATTCCCGAGTGCGCGAGCCGCGAGCTCGCCGAGGAGACACACCTTACAGCCGGCTTCTCCGCTGTCCTCTACGTGAGCGAGTTCCACAAGGAGGGGCGCCATACGATCGACATCGTGGTGCGGATGGCGTTGGAAGGAGACGGTGAGGCGACCCTGGGAAGCGACCCCGAAGTCGCGCCGGGTACCAGGCCGACCCTCGCGGAAGTGCGCTGGGTAAGCATCGAGGATTTGCGGGAGATAGAGCTTCTGCCAGCCTCCATAAAAGAGAGGCTCCTGAGAGACGCCAGCGACGGATGGTCCCCCGAAAACGTCTACGTGGAGAGCACGCATGGCTGATTCGCAGGATGCGTTGCTCTCGACCGTTCTGGTCGACACGTTGGCCGCTGCGGCGGTGATCGGGTTTTTCTGGTTGGCCATCTTGTGGCTGCGGGGTTTTGGCAAGAAGGTTGGATACTCCCTGGCGCCCCTTGGATTCTCACGTCCGCGGGGAGGCATCCTGGCGGGAATCGGCGCCGGGATGGCCGTCGGTGTCGGTATCGTACTACTCAGTATGATCGTCAACCCGATCAGCTTTCTCGTCCTCGAGCGGCTCGGCTACTCCACGGAATCGACGATCCAGAAGCCGTTCATGCAAGGGCTCGTTGGCTGGGTGCAAGAGAGCCCCGGCGCGGCTATACCAGCGATAGTCCTGGTCGTCGTACTCTTCGGTCCTGCCGTGGAGGAGCTGATCTTCAGGGGCGCTATCTTCAACGGCCTCTACCGTCTGGGAGCCGTGATCTCCACCCGCTCCGTCGGGACCGAGCATTCCAAAAGACCTCTTGGCAAGACCATCTTCTTCACTTCCGCGCTCGCCTCCTCCCTGCTATTCGCCCTTGCTCATCTGGAACCCGTCTTCTTGCCGCTTCTCTTGATACTGGCGATAACCCTTTGCGCGCTCTTCCAACGAACGGGCAGCCTCCTCCCCCCATTCGTCGCCCACGCGACGTTCAATTCCTTCGTCGCCGCGCTGATCATCCTGAGAGGACTGAATGTCCTGAATATTCACCTCTAGAACGGGCCGCAGAGAGGGCGCTTCGCGAAGCGCCCCTACAGGCCAATTCCCTAGCGCTCGTCAGGTATTTGGCGGGGTTGTTCTCCTGTGTACCTGGCTCTGGGTCGTATGAGGGAGGCGCTCCTGTACTGCTCTATGGCGTGGCCGATCCAACCCACAGTTCTGCCGAGGGCGAAGAGCGCGACGGCCGCGCCCTGGGGCAACTCCAGAGTCCGCGCCACCGTCGCCAGCGCGAAGTCCACAGTAGGACGTTCGCCCATCACCTGCAGCATCTCTTCCGCAACGGTAGCGGAGAGCGCCACGGCGACACTCTCGGGATAAGCCCCGGCTGTGAGACGAAGCAGACCTGCGCCGCGGGGATCTCCTTCAGGATATAATGAGTGCCCGAAACCGGGGATACGCTCCCCCCGCCTGAGACGGCCGGAGATCACCGCCCGCGCGTCCCCCGCGGCCTCCACCTCCCGCAAAAAGGCTTCGACGAGTTCGATCTCACCACCGTGCTTGACGCCCCCGAGCGCCGCCAGCCCAGCCAGCACAACGGCATAGGGCGTGGCCTCTGAGGAGGCCACGCACCTGGCTGCGAAGGTCGAGACTGGCAACTCATGGTCGACACAGAACACGAGCGCGGTGTCGAGAAGTTCGGCTGCTCCCGGATCTTCCGGTCTCCAGCCACGCTGGAGCGTCCCGGACACCCACTGGGGGCTGCTCCCTACTACCACGTCCGTCATCAGTCTTAGTATCCTGGCCCCGGTACGCGTGACGGCGCCAGGACGCAGATCGTAGGCGGCTGGATCCTCGGCGGCCGCTACTGGGAGTATGACCTGCCATACCTCGACGGGCGATAGTCCGGCTACGCTCTCCACGACGGTAAGGACGCGCCGGGAAGGTCCGGATGGCCCGGACGGGAAGAGCTCCGGTGCCACCGTCTCGTCGCCCGTCCAGACGAGCGCAGCCACCTCCTCGATTCTCCTCTCCTCGGCGAGCGCCACGACGTTGCGCCCCTTGTAGTACAGCCCGCCACCTTCGATCAGGGTGATCCCCGACTCGAGCACCGGCGTGCCCCAGTGCAGGGCATCCTCTACCACCCCGTCAGGGTCCCGCCTGCGCCGCTTCCGCTCCTTGAGCCTCCGTACGTCCTCAGCCCTGTATCGCCTGTTGCGCCTCTTCCCCTCAACCGCCTCCGAACGTACCATCCCCCTGCTAACGTACGCATACAAAGTCGCCAGACTGACCCCCAACTCCTCAGCCGCCCGCCCCGCGTTGAGATACCGCTCCTCCATCGAACAACCTCCTCCACCTACTACACTTCCCTAGATTACTGTATATTGATTTGCAAATCAATATTGATACACACTTCGTAGAGAGTTAGGATAAATGATATGAATTTGGAATGGGTGTCGCGTAACCGGACGATTCCGATTTCACAATTCCTAGTCCCTAATTGATCAGGAAGGACGAGCATGGGCGAGGGTTCCAGGACGGGCTTTGTTGCGGGATTGGAGGATGTGGTGGCGGCCGAGACCCGGCTCAGTGGCGTGGACGGTGAGGCGGGAGAGTTGACCATTGCCGGGTTTCCGGTCGAGGAGATTGCGGGACAGGCTACTTTCGAGGAGATCGTCTACCTGCTCTGGCGCGATGTCTTGCCTGACCCCGAGCAGTTCGCGGACTTTCGGAGGGGGCTCGCCGGGCGGCGTGGTCTATCGCGGGCTACGTTGGACCTGCTGCGGGCCGTGGCGGCTGAGGAGGTGCCGGTCATGGATGCGTTGCGCATGGCGGCAGGCACCGTGAGCCCCGGGACGGACGAAGAAGAAGCGCTGGCGCTCGTGGCGAGTCTGCCGACTATGGTGGCGGCTTACTCGCGGTTGCTGGAGGGCGAGGAGCCTGTGGACCCTGACCCGGAGCTGGGGCATGCAGCCAACTATCTGTACATGCTCACGGGTGAGGTGCCTGGCGCAGAGTTCACGCGGGCCCTCGAGACCTACCTCAACGCTGTTTCCGATCACGGTATGAACGCCTCCACGTTCGTTGCGCGGGTTATCGTGTCCACCCGCTCGGACTTCGTCTCGGCAGTAGTCGGGGCCATCGGGGCGCTCAAGGGGCCGTTGCACGGAGGTGCGCCAGGGCCTGCGCTGGACGTGGTTTTCGAGATCGGTGACGTGAGCAGGGCCGAGCCGTACTTGCGGGAGAAGCTCGGGCGCGGCGAGCGGCTCATGGGTTTCGGGCACAGGATCTACCGGGTACGCGACCCGAGGGCGGACGTGCTCGCCACCGCCGCCGGGCGACTGTACACGACCGACGGGGACAGAGAGCTCTACGATCTGGCGCTCGGGGTCGAGCAGACGGCGCTGCGGCTGCTCGAGGAGCACAAACCTGGCAGGAACTTGCAGACCAACGTCGAGTTCTACACCGCGCTGCTCTTGCACGGGCTCGGTTTGCCCACAGAGCTCTTCACCCCTACCTTCGCGATAGGAAGGGTC
>Ga0126308_10000066_pt1 | contig 23869 bp, 5 predicted proteins | sample Plot55_FD_92533 | JGI IMG/M metagenome (GOLD analysis project Ga0126308, IMG submission 92533) | Serpentine soil microbial communities from UC McLaughlin Reserve, CA, USA - Plot55 | ecosystem: Environmental > Terrestrial > Soil > Grasslands | place: USA: UC McLaughlin Reserve, Lake County... | reverse complement strand
TGTTGGATGACATCACCGAATTCAACGGTGCGATGTTTCTAATTCCCCGATCTCATGCCGCAGGCGTGATCGACCAGTCTGCGCGACAAACGAATGGAGGCAACGGATCCGATCCTTACTCGGGAATGCCTTCGTGGATCTCGAATCTCACCACCGGCCTCAAGTACTCACTAAGCAGGGAAGTGATCGAAGGTTTGGTGCGGACGAATGGCATGGTGGCGCCGAAGGGACCGGCGGGATCCGTGCTCTTCTTTGACGCCAACCTCGTCCATGCATCGCCAAACAATCTCTCGCCATTCGATCGTGCAGTCGCCTTCCTGACTTACAACAGCGTCGAAAACGTCCCGCCTCCAGTTGAGAAGCCCCGCCCCGATTTTCTGGTGGACCGTCAGGTCGCTCCAATCGTGCCGCTGGCAGACGACGCTCTTCTGATGTGATCTGCGCGCGACGTTCAAGTCGAAGACGAGGCTGACAAACATGAGCGACAGTCAAGTGCAAGCGGCTGCTTTGCCGCGGGACCGGATGCAGTTGTTGGATGCTTTGCTGAAGAAGAAAGGCATCCGCGTTCCGACAAGCCAGGCTATTGGCAAAAGACCTGGTCCAGGTCCGTGGCCGCTATCTTTTGCACAACAGCGACTCTGGTTCCTCGATCAATTGGAGCCGGGTATCTCGGCCTACAACATTCCGATCGCCTTCAGGTTGAGGGGCCCGCTCAACCACGCGGCGCTCGAACGGAGTTTCGCGGAAATCCTGCGCCGTCATGAAAGCCTGCGCACCACTTTTACGACGTCTGGACGCGAGCCGGTCCAACTCGTTCACCCTCTACCGGAATTTCTACTGCCGGTGATCGATCTAAGACATCTTCCGTTGCCGGCGCGTGAGACTGAAGCGCAACGACTCGCGACCGTGGACGCGTTAGCGCCTTTCAATCTCAGCGCTGGACCACTAGTTCGCATCTCGCTCATGCGGCTTGATGACGAGGATCACGTCGTTATCTTAACCATGCATCACATTGTTTCGGACGGCTGGTCGCGAGGCATTATCGTGCGCGAGGTGGGGGCGTTATACGAGGCATTCAGCGCTAATCGTCCCTCGCCGTTGCCCGAGCTGCCGATTCAGTACGCGGATTATGCGGTCTGGCAAAAAGAGTTCTTATCCGCGGAAGTGGTCGAAAGTCATCTGTCGTACTGGATGGAGACACTTCGCGATGCGCCGCCGGTGTTGAACTTACCGACAGATCGTCCTCGGCCGCCGGTGCAAACGTTCAATGGGGCCAGCGAGCCTTTTCAAATTCCGGACGGGCTGGCAAGCAAGCTTCAGGCACTCGGCGCTGAAAACAACGCCAGCCTGTTCATGGTCCTCGTGGGCGCCTTCAAGGCACTCCTTGCCCGTCACACCGACCGCGAAGACATCGTCATCGGAACGCCGGTCGCGAATCGCAACAAGGCCGAGTTGGAAGGACTGATCGGTTTCTTCATTAACTCGCTGGTGCTGCGGATCGACCTCAGCGGCGATCCGACATTTCTGCAACTGCTGGGTCGCGTGCGTGAAGTAACACTCGGCGCGTATGCGCACCAGGAGCTGCCTTTCGAAAAGATTGTCGAAGTATTGCAACCCAAGCGTAACCTGAGTCACGCGCCGCTGTACCAGATCGCATTCATACTCGAAAACACTCCGCGGGCTGAAGTTGAAACCGAAGGACTGGCACTGACTCCGCTGCGAACCGAGACCGTTAGCTCGAAGTTTGATCTAACACTCGCACTGGCCCAATTCGGGCAGAACCTTCTCGGCAGCGTCGAATACAACACCGATCTCTTCGATCGTTCGACGATCGAAAGAATGATCGCTTCTTATGTGCGCGTACTTGGGGCCGTAGCCGGCGATCCGCAACTGAAGCTTTCCGAGCTACCGCTGTTGACTGAAGCGGAATGGCAGCACCTCGTAATCGAGTTCAACGACACGGCAACCGAGGCCACGCCTGACAACTGCATCCAGCAACTCCTGGCAGAGCAGGCGCAGCGTTCGCCGCAAGCTATCGCTGTGAGTTTCGGGCGGCAGGAGTTGACGTATAGAGAGTTGGACCGACGGGCTAATCAAGTGGCGCGGTTTCTGCAATCGTCAGGCGTGGGACGAGAGACGCCGGTGGCGCTCTGTCTCGATCGCTCGCTGGAAATGGTCGTTGCCATTCTGGGAGTGCTCAAGGCAGGAGGCGCGTACGTTCCGATTGACACTTCTTATCCAGTCGAACGCATCGCTTTCATTCTCAGTGATGCGCGCGCTCGCCTGCTGTTGACTGAGCAGAAGCTGGCAGAAGGTCTTGCAACTTACGAGGGTCGTATCGTCTGTCTGGATTCGGAGTGGTCGAGGATCGCCGAGCTTAGCGCGGAGGAAGTAGCGGCAACAGCGTGGCCGGAAAATCTCGCGTATGTTCTGTATACCTCCGGTTCCACCGGCAAACCCAAAGGCACGATGATTTCGCATCGAGGGCTCATCAACTATCTGACAAACTGGTGCCTCACTGCTTATGAGATCGAGAAAGGCAAAGGAGCGCCTGTTCATTCTTCCATCTCTTTCGATCTGACCATTACCGGTTTGTTTGGCCCGCTGCTGGCGGGCAAGAAGGTTGTGCTCGTTCCGGAGAGCGATCGCATCGAAGGATTGGCACAGGTCCTGAGAAATGAACCCGGCTTCAGCCTCGTCAAAATAACTCCCGCCCATCTGGAATTGCTCAGCCGGCAGTTGACGCCAGCGGAAGCGAACGTTGCGACCAACGGTTTTGTGATTGGCGGTGAGGCGCTTACCAGTCACGCGATCTCGTTCTGGCAGGAGAATGCTCCGCACACGGCGCTCTACAATGAATATGGACCAACCGAAGCAGTCGTTGGTTGTTGCGTCTACAAAGTTCCGGCCGGCGCAAAGTTCGCTGGAGTCGTTCCCATCGGACGCCCAATTCCAAACACGCAGCTTTATATCCTTGATCGTCGTCTGAACCCGACTCCGATCGGCATTCCGGGTGAGATTCACATTGGCGGAAGTGGTTTGGCGCGAGGTTATCTTGATCGCCCTCGATTGACTGCCGAGCGCTTCATGCCCGACCCGTTCAGCCGTCATGAAGGAGCACGCATTTACAAAACCGGCGACCTTGCCAGGCACTTACCGGATGGAAACATCGAATATCTGGGTCGCGTTGACCGGCAGTTGAAGATCAGAGGATATCGGGTCGAGCCGGGCGAGGTGGAGTCGGTCCTCTCGAGTCATGGATCAGTGAGCGACGCAGTCGTAATCGCCATTGATGATGGGCAGGCGGGAAAAAGATTAGTCGCGTATGTCGTCTTCAAAGATGAAGCTGCGCCGGCGACGGATCTACTGCGTGAGTATTTAAGAACCAAGCTGCCCGACTACATGGTTCCATCACTCTTCGTCACGGTCGCTTCTATTCCACTGACTCAGAACGGAAAAATTGATCTCGCGGCACTTCCGCCTGTTATGTCAGGAACTCAGACGTCTGGACGTGAGTATGTCGCGCCGCGTACTCCCGTCGAGGAGATGCTTGCCGGCATTTGGTCGGAGGTTCTGGGAGCGCCACGCGTCGGCATCAACGACAACTTCTTCGAACTTGGCGGCCATTCACTGCTTGCCGCACAGGTCCTCACCCGGCTACGCGAGGTTTTCAAAATAGATTTTCCGCTAATCGGGCTCTTCGAAGCGCCGACCGTCGCCGATCTGGGCGCGCGCATCGAGAAGGCGAGTTCGTCAGTAGAAGGGTTGATGCTGTCGGCCATTCAGCCGGCGTCGCGCGACGGAGACCTGCCGCTCTCGTTCGTGCAACAGCGCCTCTGGCTCCTCGATCAGCTTTCACCCGGAAGCGCGGCGTACAACATCCCATTCCCGTTCCGTATCTCCGGGCCGCTAAATAGCAGAGCACTCGAGCGCAGCATCGAGGACGTCATCGCCCGTCATGAAATCCTGCGCACCATTTTCCCGAACGTCGACGGGCAGCCGGTGCAGAAAATATGTCCACCGTTCACGTTCAGCATTCCCATTGTCGACCTTTCGCAACTACCGGCAGAAGAGCGCGAGGACCGCGCGCGTCGCCTCGCGGATGAAGAGATTCGCCGGCCTTTCGATGTTCGTCGTGGTCCGCTGCTGAGGGCCGTCCTGCTGCGTTTCAGCGAAGCAGAGCACGTCATCGCGGTCGCGTTTCATCACGTCGTTTTCGATGGCTGGTCCATGGGATTGTTCCTGCACGAAGTGAGTTCACTTTATGAGGCACGCTCCACCGGACAGACTCCGAAGTTGCCTGAGTTGCCGATCCAGTACGCCGACTTCGCCTCCTGGCAACGGCAACGGCTGCTCGGCAGCGTCATGGAAAACCAGCTCAACTACTGGATGCAAAATTTAGCCGGAGAGCTTCCGGTGCTTGAATTACCCACTGACAGACCGCGGCCCAGGGTGCAGACGTTCAGGGGAGCAACTCTCCGCCGGCAGTTATCTTCCGAACTATCCGAAGCACTTAAGACATTGAGTCGCAAACAGGGCGTCACACTGTTCATGACGTTGTTGTCGGCGCTGCAGTTCCTGCTGCAACGTTACTCCGGCCAGGACGACATACTCATCGGTTCACCGATCGCCAGCCGCCCGCGCATCGAAACTGAAAACCTGATCGGTTGTTTCCTCAACACACTGGTGCTGCGCACAGATCTGTCAGGCGATCCGACTTTTGACGAATTGCTAGGACGCGTGCGCGAAGTGACGCTTGGGGCTTATGCCCATCAGGAGTTGCCGTTCGAGGAGGTAGTTGACGCAGTGAGACCGGGGCTACCTGCAGGCCAGACCTCGCTCTTCCGCGTTTGGTTTACTTATCAAAACACTCCGCGCTCGCAGGGGCAAAGAATTACAGACCTGGCGCTTAGCACTTATGACACCGATCCGGGTGTGGCCCAGTTTGATCTGGTCCTTCAGATTGCCAATGCAGACGAAGGACTCTCAGCAATCCTGACTTACGCGCGGGACCTATTTGATCCGGCAACAGTCGAGCGCCTCTGGCATCACTTTCAAACTCTGCTCGAAGGTATCGTGGCACGGCCCAACGCTCGGCTGAGTGAATTTGAGATGATCAGCGAAGCAGAAAGAGAGCAACACCGGCGCGCACAAGGTGACCGTGAACGACAGAAGCGTGCGAAGTTCAAACAAGCAAAGCCGAAAGCAATCAACCTTTCGCAGTCCGGGCTGGTAAAAACCGAGAGTATCTATCCAGGGGGATCGCTGCCGTTGGTTATCCGACCTCAAGTGCCCGATCTCGATCTGACTAACTGGGTAGCGGGCAATAGAGAGTATGTTGAAGCGGAATTGACCAGGGTTGGCGGGATTCTGTTTCGTGGATTTCAAGTTTCTTCGGCCACAGATTTCGAGCGGTTTGTTAATACCTCGTTTTCTCACCTGCTCGAGTACAGGGAGCGCTCCACGCCACGCACAGCCATCGGGAAGTACGTCTACACCTCAACCGAGTACCCGGCGGAGCAGTCCATCGCACTGCACAACGAGTTCTCTTACGGGATGAGTTGGCCTATGCGTATCTGCTTCTTCTGTCAGGAGGCTCCGCTAACCGGAGGCGAAACGCCCATCGCCGATTGCCGCAATGTCTACCAGCTTCTCGATCCGCACATCAGAGATCGCTTCATTGAGAAGAAGGTGATGTACGCTCGAAACTATGGCTCGAAGATAGACCTTTCCTGGCAAACTGCTTTTCAAACAACGGATCGTGCAGAGGTTGAACGTTATTGCCGCAACGCGCCGATTGATTTCGAATGGCTTGACGGCGACAGATTGCGCACTCACCAGGTGCGAGAGTCTGTGGCCACACATCCGAAAACGGGCGAAGTCGTTTGGTTCAACCAGGCTCACCTCTTCCACATGTCGAATCTCGAAGACGACGTGCGCGAATCGCTGCAAGCTACCTTCGAGGCGCAGGAGTTGCCGCGCAATGCGTACTACGGCGACGGCTCCGCAATCGACGACTCGGAATTGGATAAAGTGCGCGAAGCGATTCGCAAGGCGACGGTGCTTTTCCGGTGGCAATACGGAGACGTGTTGTTACTCGACAATATGCTGGTGGCCCACGGCCGCACACCTTACACGGGCAACCGCAAGATTCTTGTCGCCATGGCAGACCCGCTGAGTCGATCGGTCTAAGCGCCTCGATCAACTGTCAACCAAATTATGAGTAGCGCAACCGTTACTGCTTTTCGGTTATCACCTCAGCAGCGCCATCTCTGGCCGCTACAAACGGGGAATCCGTCGTTCAATTCGTGGGTCGCAATCATGTTTACCGGGCCAATCGACGTAACTCGGTTACAAAACGCGTTGAATGAGAGCATCGCGCGGCACGAGATACTCAGGACCACTTATCGCAGCCTGTCAGGGATGAAGATCCCGGTTCAGGTTATTACTGAGTTTGCGCCACTCACTTTACGTACAAACGAGCTCCGTATTTCAGGACCTGATGAAGCTGGAACGATTGACGAGTTTATTGCCAGGCAAGTGGGTGAGATCTTCGACTGTGAGCGAGGACCTTTGGTGCGAGCAGCGCTGGCGGATCTGCCATCGGATCGTCACCTGCTGGTCATCACTGTCTGTGCGATGTGTGCCGATTCGCGCACAATGAGAAACGTGTTTCAGGAGATTGTTCAGGCTTACAGTGATGGCGAACGACAGGCGGGGGCGCCAGACGAGCAAGTCCAGTATCTGCAATTCTCCGAATGGCAGCACGAGCTGCTGGAAGAAAGTGACGCTGACGAAGGACGCGATTACTGGAGCAAACAGGAGTTGGAGCAACTACTTGACGCGCCGCTTCACTTTGAAGAGGAGCCTGCTCGAAAGCCGCCATTCGATGCCACTGTGTTTCGCTTTACGATCGATGGTGATCTGACCAGGTCGTTGTCGTCAGTGGCCCAACGGTTTCACAGCACTCTTTCAGACCTCGTGTTTGTCTGCTGGCAAGTTCTCAATTGGCGCTTGAATGACGGAGAGGAAATAGTTGTGGGCCGATTGTTTGACGGCCGTAAATACGAGGAACTGGAAAACGCCTTCGGTATTTTTTCGAAGACGCTGCCGCTGCATGTCGATCTGAATGGCGAGAAGCGGTTCAGTGAGATCATCAGGGTCGCAGCGGATCAGAGCCGCGCCGCCGAACAGTGGCAGGACTACTTTGTCTGGCAACACGACGCATCTGACGAATCACAAACGGCCTCCGTCAAATTGGCTTTTGAATACTGTGAAGCTCCTTCCAGCGAGAGTCGAGGCGCGGCGCTCTATCGTTTCTACAGTTGCCCCGAACCGTACCTCCTCAAAGTCATCTGTATTCATGAGAGGGAGAGTTTGGCATTTGAATTTCACTATGACCAAAGCTCGATAAATCAACGCTCCGTAGAGCGCATCTCTGCACATCTCGACACGCTGCTGAAGAGTGTCGCCAACGATCCTTTCGAGCGCATCACCCGACTCGAAATTCTCAACGACGCGCATTGCGCAGAGATACGTGACGCGTTAAAAGGCCGCTTCGAACCAGTTCCCCGTGCCTGTATTCACGAACTTTTTGAACAACAAGCGGAACAGTGGCCGCAACGCATCGCCGTCGCCTGCGAGACCGACACAATCACCTACGAACAGCTCGATCGGAGAACAAATCAACTCGCCCACCGGCTAAGGCGACTCGGCGTTGGCCCTGAGGTCGCGGTCGGAATTTGCTTATCTCCTTCAATAGATCTGCTCGTCGCGATTATCGGCGTGCTGAAGGCCGGCGGTTTCTATGTGCCTCTCGATCCGGCTTATCCAAACGATCGGCTGTTGTTCATTCTCAGCGATACACGCGCAGCTGTTCTGATTAGCGAACGAGCAATCGCGGAAGTGATCTCCGGCACACAACTCACAACACTCTTTATTGACGAAGAGCGGAAGGCTCTGGCCGCAGAGTCCATCGCGAAGCCCGATAAGGCTGTCGCGCCTGTGAATCTGGCCTATGTGATCTATACCTCAGGCTCGACCGGCCGGCCTAAAGGGGTGCTGGTCTCGCACGAAAACGTGGTCCATTCCACATTCGCTCGAACCGCCTATTACGAAGAGTCGTTGACGACCTACCTGCTGCTTTCTTCGTTCTCTTTCGATAGTTCCGTGGCGGGTCTCTTCTGGACGCTTTGCAGCGGCGCTACTTTGTTACTTCCGGCCGAGGAAGTGCGCCGCGACATGCCCGCGCTGATTAAGTTAATTCAGCGCAAAGAGGTGTCGCACCTGCTCTGTTTGCCGTCGCTGTATTCGCTGCTGCTCGAAGCGGCTGAACGGGAGGACCTCGATTCGCTTCGGTGTGTGATCGTGGCGGGTGAGGCTTGTCCACTCGAGTTGCCCGAGAAACACCGCCGCGCTTCAGACGCCTCGCTTTATAACGAATATGGTCCAACTGAGGGAACTGTCTGGGCTAGTGTATACAAGGTTGCAGCGAGTGGTACGCGCCAAATTCCCATCGGCAGTGCGATAGCAAACACACAAATCTACGTGCTCGATAAACATCTCGAGCTAGTTCCTTTTGGGGTTTCCGGTGAGCTGTTCATTGGCGGCAGAGGAATCACGCGCGGTTACCTGAATCTTCCCGGCATGACGGCAGAAAAGTTTGTGCCCGATCCGTTTGGGAGCAGCAATGGTGCAAGGCTTTATCGCACTGGTGACCGGGTTCGCTGCCGGCCGAACGGCGAGATCTATTTTCTTGGCCGATTCGACCAGCAGATCAAGCTGCGTGGCTATCGCATTGAGTTGGGTGAGATCGAAGCGGCGCTTGGCAAACACCCACGAGTGCAGGAAGTGGTTTGTCTGGTGGAACAGCTCGAGCATGACGACGCTCGCTTGCTCGCGTTCGTCGTTCCGCGTCCAGAGCATGCCGCGGTAATACGAGGACGTTCCAGACATCGTTTACCGAACAACGCGGCCATTGTCGAGCACGGCCGGAACGAGGCTGATTTTCTTTACCGCGAGTTGTTTGAAGAGCAGATCTATTTCAAACATGGCATCTTTCTGCAAGACGGAGATTGTGTTTTCGACATCGGTGCCCACATCGGCCTGTTCACTATGATGGTCAACCGCATGCGAAATAATTTGCGTGTCCATGCCTTCGAGCCGGCGAGGCCACTATTTGAATTGCTGCAAATCAACACAGAACTTTACGGCGCGGGCGCGACGCTCTTTCCGTACGGCCTCTCGAATCACAACGGCAAGGCCACGTTCACGTTCTATCCGAGTTTCTCGATGATGTCCGGGTACTATGCCGATCCACAGGCGGAAGCCCGGACAATGAAATCTTTCATTCACTTGCAGACAGCCGAATCGTCTGAGTTTGACACCGACGAGCAGTACTACGACGAGCTGCTCTCTTCACGGTTCGAAGCGCAAGAGTACGAATCAGAGTTGAGAACGCTTCACTCTGTCATTGCCGAGGAGCAGATAGCGCAGATCGATCTGCTCAAGATTGACGTAGAAAAGAGCGAGCTTGACGTTCTCAACGGTATCGAGGAGAGCGACTGGCAAAAGATCAGACAAGTCGTCGCTCACGTTCACGATATCGACTCGCGCTTAACTACAGTGTGCTCGTTGCTGGAGAAGGCCGGTTTTCAGGTTGTGTTTGAAGAAGATCAAGCCGTTAAAGAGCAGGGTATGTATTACGTCTATGCGAGACGGAGTAACGATGTTCAGGCCGAAAGCTCCCCCATACACCTCGCATCATTTGACGATCCCGTTCTGACCAGAACCGATTTAGCCGCCTATGCTCGCGAGCGATTGCCGGAGTTCATGGCGCCTTCGAATTTCATCCTGCTCGAAGCATTGCCGCTATTGTCCAATGGGAAGCTGGACCGCCGCGCGTTGCTCGAGTCAATGGAAACTGAAAGAGACCACGAGCGCACGTTTGTGCCTCCGAGCACGCCATTGGAAGAACTGTTGGCTCGCATCTGGTCCGACGTGCTGAAGACCGATCGCATCGGCATTCACGACAACTTCTTCGATCTCGGCGGCCACTCGTTCCTCGCGATCAAGGCCCACAGCAGACTTTCAAAGACACTCGGACGCGAAATACCGCTGCTCAAGTTATTCGAGTATCCGACGCTTCAGAGCCTCGCGACTTTTATCGAACAGACCGGCGAGGAATCAGTGCCGGTGGCCCAGACTGAGGATTGGGCAGAGAAAAGAAGACAGGCGATCATCGGGCAGCGGCAGCCGCGGAGGGCTGATAATGGACAGGCAAGTCGCAACTGAAAATAGCGATAGCTGCGCCATTGCGATCATTGGCATGGACGGGCGTTTCCCGGGCGCCAGAAACGTTCGCGAGTTCTGGCAGAACCTGAGGAGCGGCGCCGAGAGCATTAGCTTCTTTGCCGACCAGGAGTTGGAGCAGCCCGTTACACCGGAGCTTTTGAGGAATCCGAATTTTGTTAAAGCCAAGGGCATACTCGAGGACATCGAACTGTTTGATGCATCGTTCTTTAACATCTCTCCACGCGAAGCACAATGGATGGATCCGCAGCAACGCTTGTTTCTCGAGTGTGCGTGGTCAGCGCTCGAAGATGCAGGCTACAACGTCACGACCTATCAGGGACCGATTGCAGTCTATGGCGGAGCCAACACGAATTCCTATTTCCTCTCACGTCTGAGTGAGTTGTTTGGCGACCCCGCTGCCGATTCGTTTCAGATTCACCTGGCTAATGAGAAAGATCACCTTGCGACACGCGTGTCGTACAAATTAAATCTGCGTGGAGAGAGCATAACGATCCAGACATCGTGCTCGACGTCTCTCGTTGCGGTTCATCTTGCGTGTCAGAGTCTGTTAACCGGCCAGTGTGACATGGCGCTTGCGGGTGGCGTTTCGATCAGGGTGCCACAGAAAACCGGTTACATGTACGCGCCAGGAATGATCTCCTCACCCGATGGCCACTGCCGGGCGTTCGATCACAAGGCGCAGGGCACACTGCCGGGCAATGGCGTCGGCGTCGTAGTGCTAAAACGTTTGTCGGATGCGCTCGCGGACGGAGACAACATCTACGCTGCAATCAAGGGCTCGGCAATCAACAATGACGGCCATTTAAAGATGGGTTACACAGCGCCAAGCATCGAAGGCCAGGCCGACGTGATCGCGAAGGCGTTGGCCATGGCGGCGATCGATCCCGAGAGCCTCAGTTTCGTTGAAGGACACGGCACTGGCACGCCGATTGGCGATCCGATTGAAGTCGAAGCACTCACGAGAGTTTTCCGCAAGTACACGAGCCGCAAAAGTTTTTGTGCGCTTGGTTCGGTGAAAACAAACATCGGTCACCTCGATACGGCCGCTGGAGTAGCTGGTTTGATCAAGACGGTCTTGGCGATTAAGCATCGAGAGATTCCGCCAACGCTCCACTTCGACAAACCGAATCCCGCACTCGATCTCGACAACAGTCCTTTTTATGTCAACAACACTCTTTCCAGTTGCGCCGATGGTCCAACACCGCTGCGAGCGGCGGTGAGTTCTTTTGGTTTGGGTGGCACCAACGCTCACATTGTGCTGGAAGAAGTTCAGCAATCGCCGACTGGCAAGAGCTTGCGTCCGCTCCAACTGGTGACGTATTCAGCGCGCACTCCGGCAGCCCTGAAAGCAACAGCTTCAGTGATGGCTGACTTTATCCAAAACACTGCCGACTTCGACCTCGCTGATTTCGCGTTCACACGAAATGTGGGGAGGCAGGCGTTAATCCATCGACGATTCACTGTCGCGGCTGAGGCGGACGAGTTGAGCAAGGCTCTGCGTTCAGCAAAGGCAACAAAGCTGAACGGCGATGGCCAATCGAGTCAAAGCAGGCAGATAGTCTTACTGTTTCCGGGTCAGGGAAGTCAGCATGTTGGGATGGCGCGCGGACTTTACGATTGCGAGCCTGAGTTTCGCAAACATTTTGACGATTGTGCGGAAACATTGAAACGAGCGCGCGGTCTCGACGTTGCGGATTCGCTCTATCGCGACCTGGCCGACGACTCAGACGTGCTCGCGCAGCCGGAGTTCGCTTTGCCTGCGTTGTTCATTATCGAATACGCATTGTCGCGTCTGTGGATGCATTGGGGAGTTAAGCCGGCGGGTCTCCTTGGTCATAGTTATGGAGAGTTTGTGGCGGCCGCGGTCGCCGGGGTGTTCAACCTCGATGATGCAGTTTGCCTGGCGTCGGACCGCGGGCGGCTGATGCAGAAGCTTCCGCGCGGGACAATGTTATCCGTACGGCTTCCGGCGGCTGAAGTAAAAGAGTTATTGACGGGAGCGCTGTCGATTTCGTCGGTTAATAGCAGTGTGAGCTCAGTGATCTCCGGTCCGTGCGAAGCTATTGACGAGCTTGAACGTGTTCTGGCCGGCAGGAAGATCGGCTCGCGCCGATTGCCGGTGCCCTTTGCTTACCATTCACCTGCGATTGATTCGATACTGCCTGAATACGGATCGATGATCGACAAGCTTACACTCCGAGACCCGTCGATCCCGGTCGTTTCTAATCTCACTGGAACATGGATCGAGGCGGGCCAGGCCACGAACTCGAAATACTGGATGGACCAGATGAGGCATACGGTCCAGTTCGCCACCGGTCTCGAGACCGTGCTGAACGGCCGAGCCGCGCTGTTGTTGGAAGTTGGGCCGAATCAGGTGCTGACGACCATGGCCCGGCAGCATCTCGGGCGCAATAGCAGCACTGTGGCGTTTCCGTCATTACCTGCCCAGGGCACCGTGTTGGACCACTCGACGTTGTTAAGCACTCTCGGGAGTCTCTGGGTCAAAGGATTCGAGCCCGACTGGAACAACTTCTACGCGTACGAGCAGCGGAGACGTATTCCCACGCCTACCTATCCGTTCGAACGCAAACGCTACTGGGTGGACGTGAGTTTCGACGTCGCCGCCACGAATGGGAAGAAGACCGAAGCGGCGCGAATTGGACCGGCAGAGTTGGATGAAGCCACGGCGGCGCCGGCCAAGTCAAACGGCCGTTACTCAGTCCAGCGAGAAGATCTGAGTCATGCGTATGCGACGCCGCGTAATGCGATTGAGGAACGCCTCGCAGTCATCTGGGGAGAAGTGTTGGGTCTTGAAAGCATCGGCATTGACGACAACTACTTCGAGTTAGGCGGCGATTCTTTACTCGCGACACAGATGTTCTCTCGAATCCGCGAAACACTTTCAGCCGACATTTCACTCGAGACAGTATTGTTCAATCAGACCATTGCAGAGCTGGCCGGCGAGATTCAAAAACACGAGCATACAGCCAGGCCGGATTCTTTATCGATTCGTCCGCTGGATCGCAATGGCGAGCTGCCTCTCTCGTTCGCGCAGGAATGGCTCTGGCTGATACATCAGGTGAATCCGGAGACGGCTGCCTACAACTTGCCTGCGGCCGTCCGGCTCAAAGGAGCGTTGCAGATTCAGGCGCTGGAGAAAAGTATCAGCGAAGTTGTTCGGCGCCACGAGGTCTTGCGCACCAGATTTGCAGAACGTGACGGGCGTGCCACACAGATCGTCGATCCAGCCATTCCTATCAGGTTGCCTGTGGTCGAGCTTGGCGAGATCGAAACGGAACAACGCGAAGTGGAGGCCCAGAGAATCGTCACCGAAGACGCGCGTCTGCCCTTTGATTTGGAACGAGGACCGTTGCTACGCAGTTTCCTCCTGCGGCTTGGACCAGAGGACCACGTTATTATTCTCACGGTGCATCACATCGTGTCCGACGCGTGGTCGACGGGTATCATCATTCAGGAAATCGCCACGCTTTACGAAATCTTCCGTCGCGGCGAAGAGTCGCCCTTGCCTCCGCTACCAATCCAATACGCAGACTATGCTCATTGGCAGCGAACTCATTTGCAGGGAGAAAAACTTGATTCACTCGTGAATTACTGGAAGCAGGAACTGAACGGCGCCACCCCAGTGTTGAATCTGCCAACCGACCGGCAACGTCCGGAAGTCCAGACACTCAGAGGGGCACACAAATCGTTTTCATTGCCGGGTGAACTATCTCAGTCACTGCGGTTACTCAGCCGAAGCGAGGGCGTAACGCTGTTTATGACTCTGCTCGCGGCCTTCCAGACGCTGCTCTTCCGCTACACGCAACAGGAAGACTTCTGTGTCGGTGTTCCCGTTGCCGGTCGCAGCCTTAAAGAGAGCGAAGGGTTGATAGGCTGCTTCATCAATAATCTCGTGCTGCGCGCGAGGGTGTCGCGAGAGATGCGCTTCCGCGAACTTTTGATAAAGACGCGTGAAGCAACCCTCGGCGCCTTTGTCCATCAGGACCTGCCGTTCGCGAAGGTTGTTGAAGCCGTACAGCCGGAACGCAGCAATGCTCATTCCCCGCTGTTTCAAGTCATCTTTGATTTCCGCAGCACGCCCCGCGAGCAGTCGCAGGAATTGCCTGAACTTTCGCTCAGTGGGATTGGCTCTGAGATGGGGACAGCCAAGCTCGATCTCGTACTGGATATCTGGGACGCGGGTGAAGCGATTGTGGGCTCGATGGAATACAACACGGATCTTTTCGATGAATCGACAATCGCGCTGATGTTGAGCCATTTTGAAGTGTTGCTGGGCAGCATTGTGCAACAACCTGACGCGCGTTTGAGGGCCTTGTCGATTCAGACAGAGAGTGAGAACCAGGACAAGCTCATGCTGGAGAGCGAAAAGGAGCTCTCGAGCCGAAAGCGGTTGCTTACCATCAAACCGAAACCCATTCAGTTTCAGGCAAAGGCGAATGTCTAACGAAACGGCGCAAGATCAACTCGCGTTGCGAAGTCTTCGCAACATCAAGCCGCAGCGTGTTCGTCTGGGGGACCAGCCGCTGATCAGCAAGGATTACCTCGGGCCAGGGCAGAAGCTGCCACTCGTGATGCGTCCGGCCAGAAGCGATATCGATCCAGTTGCCTGGGTCAGAAACAACCTGGCGGAGATTGAAGCGGAGTTAGTCAAACACGGTGCAATCCTGTTTCGCAATTTTCCGCTGAGTTCACAAACAAACTTCGAGGCGTTTGCAAGGACGATCTCGCCGGAGTTGATGGAGTACACCGAACGCTCCACACCGCGTTCGGAAGTGGCAGCGGGAATTTACACGTCTACTGAATATCCGGCAGACCAGCATATTCCGCTGCACAATGAAAATTCTTATTCACACGTTTGGCCCGGAAAGATCTACTTCTTCTGCGTCGAGCCTGCATCGACAGGTGGTAGCACACCACTCGCTGACAGTCGCCAGGTTTATGAAGCGATCGATAAGCGCGTCCGCGATCGGTTTATAGAAAAGAGAGTGATGTATGTGCGGAATTACCGGTCCGGTGTCGACCTTGCCTGGCAGACGGTGTTTCGGACTTTTGATCGTGAAGAGGTTGAGCGCTATTGCGCGCAGGTAGGAATGCAATGCGAGTGGCGTGGTGATTCTTTGCGGACCACGCAGGTGCGTCAGGCGATTGCCGTGCACCCGATCACCGGAGAAACAGTTTGGTTCAATCAGGCGCATCTGTTTCATGTCTCGAGCCTGGAAAAGAATCTCCGTGAATCGATGCGCACGTTATATGAGAACGACGAGTTACCGCGTAATTCATATTACGGCGACGGCACGCCAATCGGAGCGAGCGAGTTGGATGAAATCAGACGCGCGTATGTTGAATGCGCCATTGACACGGCATGGCAGCGGGGCGATCTGGTCTTGGTCGACAACATGCTCACGGCCCATGGCAGAACACCCTACCAGGGACCGCGGAAAATTCTCGTAGCCATGGCTGATCCATGCCAGCAATAACGCAGGAACTCAGAAACGCAAGAGAGGGAAAAATGCAACAAGTTATTGAGGGCTTCAGACTCTCCCCTCAGCAAGCTCGTCTGTGGCTCCAGCAGCGTGATAGCGCTGCTTATCACGCGCAATGTGTGATCTCTATCGTTGGCCCTTTGAATAAAGAGATCCTGAAGGCTGCGCTTGTCGAGGTCATTAACTGGCACGAAGTGTTGCGCACGACTTATCGTCAACTGCCGGGCGTGAAGATTCCAGTCCAGGTCATTGGCGACCCTATTCGCTCATACCAGATGAACGAAGTTGACCTTCGTCACTTGAGCGAAGTGGACCGAGAAGCTCGCATCAAAGAGATTCAGCAGAGTGAGCGGCAGCGAGCGTTTAATCTCGCAGAAGGTCCGCTGCTTGAACTTCACTTAATAACACTCTCCGAGCAAAGACACTGTTTGATCGCGGATCTGCCGGCGCTCTGTGCAGACTCAGTAACGCTTAACAACCTGGCTAAAGAAATCCGCAGTTCATACGAGGCATTGCTGCATGGCCAACAGATTTCCGCCGAGCCGCTGCAATATGCTCAGTTTGCTGAATGGCAACTGGAGATGGATTCCAACGGAAAGGAGAGCGCGACAGCCGAGCTTGATTATTTCGCAGAAATACATCTGCCCTACGAAACGAAACCGACAACGAGCGCGAGCTTCGCACCGTCCTTTGTTGAGCTCAACTTTGAAGACGATCTACTCGCATGCAACGAGTCTTTTCTTTTGGCCTGCTGGTTAACCTTCCTTCATCGCGTGACTGGTCTTTCGGATCTCACTATCTCGTATCTCCGCAACGGAAGAGAGTTTGAAGAGCTGGAGAGCACGTTCGGGCTGGTTGGAGAGCCTGTGCCGATCGAAGTCGGGTTCGACAGTGGCACGGCGTTTGGCGAACTTCAAAGCCGGGCACAAGAGGCCATCGAGGCGGTCCGCGGTCGCCATGGCGACGATGACATCGACGTCCGGATCGGTTTTGAGTTTGAAGAACGGCCCGAAGCTGCGTCTGAAGGTAATCTCATCTTCAGCGTCGCCGATCTCTATTGCTGTTCCTATCTCTTTAAGATCAAGCTGCGCTGCATTCGGAAATCCAACGATCTCAGATGCGAACTGCATTACGACGCGGCGAGCTTCTCTGTCGAAACCATCTCAACGTTTGCCGAAACGTTCCAGGAGATCGTTCGTGATGCGTTGCACCAACCTCAGAAACCGGTCGGCGATCTGAATGTAATAAACCCGAATGAACGCCAGTATCTGCTTCAGACGCTCGCAGGTGCGCGCGCCGACTACCCATCCGGGATCGGTTTTCATCAACTGATTGAAGATCAAGTCGCCTTGACCCCGCATAACATCGCGGTTGAAATTGGTGGGCTCAAACTGACGTACTCCGAGTTGAATGTTCGCGCGAACCAGTTGGCCCACTATCTGCGGTCACTCGGTGTGGGTCCGGAAGATCGCGTCGGAGTCTGCCTGCAACGATCTGCTGAGATGATGATCGCGTTGCTGGGCGTGTTGAAGAGCGGCGCTGCATACGTGCCTATGGATCACGCGGATCCTGAGGAACGCCTGGCGCACATTCTCTTCGACTCTCAAGTCAAAATTCTGCTGACACAGAAAGATGTAGCGGAACATCTGCCGGAAGGCCTCGCGCAAACCATGTGCCTTGACGCGGACGAGCAGCTCCTGCGCGCAGAGAGCGAAGAGAATCCGAGCAGCAACGTCCTGCCCGAGAACCTTGCGTACGTGATCTATACCTCGGGCTCGACGGGCAAGCCCAAGGGCACGCTGATCACCCATCGTGGCGCGGTGAATTATCTCTGTTGGAGTCGCGATTACTACAAAGTTAAGGAAGGGAACGGCGCCGTCATCTTCTCACCAATCACGTTCGACATGGTTGTAACCAGTCTGTTTGCTCCGTTGCTCACTGGAGGAAAAGTGAGACTGGCTGCGGAAGAGTCGGGTGTCGATGCGTTGGTGGAGAGCTTAAAGTTGGATCGTGACCTGAGCTTTATAAAGCTGACGCCGGCCCATCTCGAATTACTGGCCGAGGAGACGGCCGCAGTACAAGTATCTGACTGGACCCGCGGCTTAATACTTGGCGGCGAGGCTCTCATGGCCGAGCCAATCTTGTACTGGCGCAGGAATGCGCCGCAGACCAGGATCTTCAACGAGTATGGTCCAACCGAAACAGTGGTCGGCTGCTGTGTCTATGAAGTCTCAGAGCAAACGCCAGATACAGGTCCGGTCTCGATCGGAAGTCCGACAGCCAATACACAGCTTTACGTACTCGATCGACGTATGCAACTTGTTCCCAGAGGCGTGGTCGGCGAGCTCTTTATCTCCGGGGACGGTGTCGCGCGCGGCTACCACAATCGTCCGGCCCTGACGGCCGAGAGGTTCCTGCCTGATCCGTTTAGCGGTACGCCTGGTTCGCGCATGTACAAGAGCGGAGATCTGACTCGTCTCAGCTCCGACGGAAATCTCGATTATCTCGGACGCAACGATCAGCAGCTCAAAATACGCGGCTACCGGATCGAGCCGGGAGAGATTGAGAGTGTGCTCAGGCAACATCCTTCTGTGCGTGAGGCGTTGGTCGTGGCCCGGGAAGAGAAGCAGGGTGAGAAACGATTAGTTGCGTACGTAATGCTTGATAAAAAACGATCTGCATCGATTGGTGAGCTTCGCAATTTTGTCAGGACGCAGCTCCCTGACTACATGGTGCCCGCCTATTTCATCAAGCTCGACGCGTTTCCACTCGCTCGCAGCGGCAAAGTGGATCGCAAAGCCCTGCCTTCATCTGACGGAGTTCGTCCGGACATTGATGAGCTTTACATTCCACCCCGTACCTTGATCGAAGAGACGTTGTCTGCGATCTGGAGCGAAGTTTTGGGCATCGAGCGAGTTGGAATCGACGACAACTTCTTCGTGCTTGGCGGCGATTCGATACGCAGTATTCAAGTTCGGGCAAAGGCACTGCGGAAAGCGTTGGACATCGAGAACCGGCACTTGTTTCAACACCCCACGATTCGCGGGTTGGCCCAGGTCGCGGCCTTCGGCGAGGCCGGTGCGATTGAACCGGTGAGGACCGAGCCTTTCAGTCTGGTGTCGGCTGTCGACCGGGCAATTCTTGCTGACGAGGCTGAAGATGCTTATCCGCTCACGAAGCTTCAGGCCGGGATGATCTTCCACACCGAATTCACTCCGGATTCGGCGGTCTATCACGACATGCATAGCTTTCATATCAAAGCACGTCTCGAAATGGACTTGCTGGAGAAAGCCATTAACCAAACTGTTGCGCGCCATCCCGAACTGCGCACTTCATTCGATCTGCGCCGGTTCGGCGTTCCCCTTCAACTCGTGCATAAGAACGTACGCGCGGTCATCACCTTTGAAGACCTGAGTCACTTTCAGGACGAAGAACTTAGCACTGCGATAGAGCAACGGCTGGAACATGAAAAGGAGCTGCACTTCAATTACGAGGAGGCGCCACTGCATCGTTTCCGCATCATCCGTCGTACGAACGAAGACTTTCAGTTCATGCTGATTTTCCATCACGCAATACTCGACGGCTGGAGCGTAGCCACTCTGCTAACGGAACTGTTTCACCGGTATTTGTCACTGCTTCATAACCCTGCGAGTGCGCCCGAGCCACCGCTGGCGATCTCATTCAGAGACTTTGTGTCGCTGGAAAAGATGACTCTGGAATCCGAGCAGGCGCAGGACTACTGGAACAGAATCCTCAGTGACACTTCCATTTCCATGCTGCCTCGCTGGCCTTCGTCTTATCGTGACGAAAACGCCACGCAAGCTCAATTCAAGATGGTCCGGATCCCGGAAGAGGTGTCAGCCGGTCTCAAGGAGTTGGCCCGGGCTGCGGCAGTGCCGATCAAGAGCGTGTTGCTCGCCGCGCACATGAAAGTGATGGGAACTCTGACCGGACTTTCAGATGTCATTACCGGTCTGATCTCCAATGGCAGACCAGAGGAGGCCGATGGCGATCGCGTATTGGGACTGTTTCTGAATGCGGTACCTTTCAGACTGAACCTGACCGACGGCACCTGGATGGACCTCGTCCGCGAGGCTTTCATGCGCGAGCGCGAGCTGTTGCCCTTCAGGCGTTACCCGCTGGCCGAACTGCAAAGAAAAAATGGCGGACAGCCGTTGTTTGAGACCAATTTCAACTTCATGAATTATCACGTGTACCAGCGACTTCGAGGCATCGAAGAGGTCGATGTTATTGACTACGTCGGGTATGAAGAGACCAACTTTACGATGATGGCCCAGTTTTCACTGGACCTTGGGTCTTCCGACGTACGGCTGGGCCTGAACTATCACCCGAAAGCGTTATCAGCAGAACAGATTGACGCCATCGCTGCCTACTACGTGAATACGCTCACCGCGATGGCCGGCGATCCGCTCCAGCTTCATCACAATTTCAACGCGTTATCGCAACAGGAACAGACTCGCCTGTTGCATGAATGGAATCCACAGCCGAGTAAAGCTGATGACGAGCATTGCGTGACAGATCTCTTCGCGGCGCAAGCCCGCGCCACTCCGAACGAAATAGCAGTTGTCTCGGGCGATCGCGTGCTGACCTACGAACAGCTCGACAGGTTGTCGAACAAAGTCGCGGCCTATCTCGTCTCGCTGGGCGTGAAGGCTGAAGTTAAAGTCGCGATCCACATGGAACGTTCAGCAGAATTGATGATCGCCCTGCTCGGTATCCTTAAAGCCGGTGGAGCATATGTCACACTCGACACCGCCTACCCGCTTGAACGCCTGGCTTTCATTCTGGACGAAACATTTCCGCCGGTGATCCTTACCCAGGAAAAACTGGTTGACGATCTTCCGTCTTACTTTGGACAGGTCCTCTGCCTCGACTCCGAATGGGACCTCATTGAAGGATTCCCGGACGAAAAGCCCGACGCTGTTATTAACCCGGAAAATCTCGCTTACGTGCTCTACACTTCCGGCTCGACTGGAAAACCGAAAGGCGTGATGGTCACGCATGCAGGACTCGCGAATTACCTCACCTGGGCCACGGAGTGTTACCGCGCTGGCGAAGGGCGAGGCTCTTTGTGTCACTCGCCAATCTCGTTTGATCTGACGGTAACGAGCCTGTTCACGCCTTTGCTTGCCGGCAAGTCCGTCATTCTTGCGACGTCTGACAACGGTGTCGACTCGCTCGCGTCTGTACTACGAAACGAACGCGACTTCAGCCTGATCAAGATCACGCCTGCCCATCTCGATCTGCTGGCGGAGTTGTTAACGCCGTCCGAGGTCGCCGGAAAAGTGGGATGTCTGGTTATCGGTGGGGAGGCGTTGTTCACCGAGAAGCTGGAGTTCTGGCGCGCGAACGCTCCCCTGACAAGAATCATCAACGAGTATGGACCAACAGAAACAGTTGTGGGTTGCTGCGTCTACGAAGTCAACGGCAATGCGACGGTCTCCGGCCCGGTGCCGATCGGTCGCCCAATAAAGAACACGAGACTTTATGTTCTCGATCGAAATCTACAGCCCGTTCCGGTTGCTGTAACCGGAGAGCTTTACATCACTGGAGCAGGACTTGCGCGTGGTTACATGAACAGTCCGGCTGTGACGGCCGAGAAGTTTATCCCGGATCCTTTTGCAACTGTTCCTGGTCAGCGGATGTACAAGACAGGCGACGTTGCCAGGTACTTACCCGACGGCAATATCGAGTACGTGGGCAGGAACGATCAGCAAGTGAAGATTCGCGGTTACCGGATAGAGCTCGGAGAGATTGAGGCTGCGATCAATGCCTGCGCAGGAGTCAGGCAATGTGTCGTAGTAGTCAAGGGTGAAGGGGAAAGACGCGCGCTCATTGCTTATGTCGTCCCGGAGGACGACCGCAAACTGACCGGCGATGAGATCAAAGAGCAATTGCGCGCGAAGTTACCCGAATACATGTTGCCGGGAAGGTATGTGTTTCTCACGGAGTTTCCGGTCACCGAGAACGGAAAAGTCGATCGGCGAGCGTTACCCGAAGACAACGATGATCAGGGAACGGCGAGTGCGTACGAGGAGCCACGAAATGAGCTCGAACGAGAGCTCGTGGCTATTTGGCAATCAGTGTTGAGAGTTGAACGAATCGGTATACACGACAACTTCTTTGACCTGGGCGGTCATTCGCTGCTCGCGATTCAGGTCATCGCTCGTGTGCGCAACGCGCGGCATATCGACCTGCCGCTGCGCGCGTTGTTCGATGCACCAACGGCCGCTGCGTTGGCAGAACTCATCGCCAAAGAGCAGTCGCTTGGCGAGCTATCCAGGGCGGCGCATTCAGATCGAATACCAGTGCGAAATAAGGTTGGTACGGCCTCGCTCGAGTCACGTGAGAATCAGGACATCGAGGCTTTACTGTCCGGCCTCGAAACTCTTTCGGACGAAACCGCGATCGACCTGCTGGACGAGCTTGAAGATCATTCCAAGCCCCTGGACGTGAATCCACTATCACTTTCGCAGCAGCGTGTTTGGGAGTTGGAGCAGCAGAATCCGGGTACGACGCACTTTACCATGCGTGCTGTCTTGTCCCTAACCGGCCGGCTGGATATAGCCATGCTGGAGCGAGCTTTTGATGAACTGTTTCGCCGCCACGAAACCCTGCGCACGATGTTTACAGTTATCGATGGTCAGCCGGTACAGCTAATTACTGAACCATGTCCCTTCACGCTGCCTCAGGTAGACGTCAGCATGGCGGAACAGTCTGTTCGTGCGAAGTTGGCCCAACAGTTGTTTCTCAGTGAAGTGCGACGCCCGTTCGTGCTCAGTGATGACTTGCCTATTCGCGTGTTGTTGATTAAGCAGGAAGAAGACAATCACATTCTCGTTATTGTGTTGCACCAGCTTATCGCGGATGCATGGGCGCTGAATGTTCTTATCAGCGAGGTCACGATCCTGTATGCAGCCCATAGCGAAGGCCTGCCTTCGCCTTTCCCGGAGTTGCCGATTCAGTACGCCGATTTTGCTCACTGGGAGACGCAGCGATTTGAAAATGGCCTGTTTGAACCGCAACTCGATTACTGGCGGAACCACCTGGCGCAGAACTTCACGTTGCCGAACATACCCAGTGACAGGCGTTTACCGGAGAGACCATCCACGCGAGGAGCGGGTGAGACGTTGGTCCTGCCGCCTGAGACAATCGAAGCGTTTCGGGCGCTCACGCGCCGTGAAAATGTCAGCTTGTATATGAGTATGCTCACTGCCTTCAAAGTGTTGATGTCTCACCTGTGCCGGCAGGATGACATCCACGTAGTGACGGGTGTCGCCGGCCGCACGCGTGAAGAGACTGAAGGATTAATCGGGAGCTTTGCCAACACACTGGTGCTGCGGACGGACCTATCCGGTGACCCGACTTTTCGTGAAGCGCTGAAACGAGTGTCGCAGACGAGTTTCGAGGCGCTAGCTAATCAGGACGTGCCTTTCAACATGGTCGAGCGTGAGATTCGGCTCGCGAGTGGCATTGTCGATCAGCGGCTTTTTGAGATCGGATTTGATCTCCAGGTCGCGAACGACGACGGCGCAACCAGAGAGTCGGTCCAAAACATAAAAGACCTGCGCATGGAAATGCTTGTGCCGGATGAAGACCTTGTCACCGGGCTTGCGGTGCGGCTGTCAATTCAGGAAGTCGGACCGGATGTGGTAGCCAACCTCTTCTACTGCCGAGACGTCTTCGACGCTGCGACCATCGCTGGTTGGCTTAAGAGCTATCAGCATCTGCTCGAGAGCGTTGTTGAAAACCCCGAGGCGCGAATCTCCGAACTGGAATTTCTCGTGGCCCACGCAGTCTAACCCCCCCCACATTACGCTTTTACAGCTTTGCCTCAAAAATCACAAAGCTCGGATGGAGCGGGTCGGTACTGTAACGCAATAGGGTCGGGCCGATAGGAATTTCCAAGTAGGTTCCGGTGACCTTTGAGGCAAGGTGGGTACTACGAACATGTCCAATTCAAGCGTGTACCTGAAGCAGAACGTGCTCGTAGAGCCGCTTTCAAACCAATGGTATAGCTGGCCCTACCT
>Ga0126308_10000065_pt1 | contig 23912 bp, 25 predicted proteins | sample Plot55_FD_92533 | JGI IMG/M metagenome (GOLD analysis project Ga0126308, IMG submission 92533) | Serpentine soil microbial communities from UC McLaughlin Reserve, CA, USA - Plot55 | ecosystem: Environmental > Terrestrial > Soil > Grasslands | place: USA: UC McLaughlin Reserve, Lake County... | reverse complement strand
TCCCTGCCGACAAGGAGCGCCTTGTAACGGCCATGAGGCGACTTGTTTTCCACGAGCTGTTTCTTCTTCAGACTGGGCTTGCTGCACGCAAGGCCCGCCTGGAGAAGACCGAGGCCGGCCGGAGCAACAGAGGCGACGGTCGGCTCCTCAACTCATTCCTGAAAAGCCTCCCTTTTGGGCTTAGCACAGCGCAGGAGCGTGTGATCGGGGAAGCCTTAGAAGGTATGCGCTTGGAGAAGCCGATGCGTCGTCTGCTGCAGGGCGACGTCGGTAGCGGCAAGACCGTAGTAGCCGTTGCGGCCCTGCTTACGGCGGTCGAGTCGGGCGGGCAGGGTGCTATCATGGCCCCAACCGAGGTTCTCGCCGAACAGCACTTTATCTCCATCTCGGTGGCGTTGAGTGATCTGCCTGTAAACGTCGTCCTGCTCACTGGATCGCAAAGCGCTACCGAGCGCCGGGTGGCCTTAGAGGCGGTAAAGAGCGGCCAGGCACACGTCGTTGTAGGGACGCACACCCTGATCCAGAGAGGCGTCGAGTTCCAGGACCTCTCGCTCGTGGTGGTGGACGAGCAGCACCGCTTTGGGGTCGGGCAGAGGATGGTCTTCAAAGAGAAAGGGACCACGCCGGACACGTTGGTGATGACGGCCACCCCCATCCCGAGGACCTTGTCCCTCACACTCTACGGCGACCTCGAAGTCTCCGTCCTCGACGAGCTGCCGCCCGGGCGCAAGCCTGTCGAGACAGGCCTGGTCGAGGTCGCGGAGCGCAACGACGCCTACCAGGCGCTGCGCGCCGAGCTCGAAGAAGGGCGGCAAGCTTACGTGATCTGCCCGCTCGTCGAAGAGTCTGAGGTACTCGAAGACGTTCGGGCGGCCGAAGAGCTCTACGAGGAGCTCGCCGAGGAGATCTTCCCGGACCGGCGTGTTGGCCTCCTTCACGGTCGGATGAGGGCTGCGGAGAAGCGCGAGGTTATGCGCGCGTTCCGCACTCGCGAGATAGAGGTGCTGGTCGCAACGACCGTGGTTGAGGTCGGGGTCGACGTGCCAAACGCGAGCGCCATCGTGATCGAGGGAGCCGAGCGCTTCGGGCTCTCCCAGCTTCATCAACTTCGAGGGAGGGTATGCCGAGGCCTACATCCCCCGAAATGCTTTCTCATAGGCGACCCAAAAACAGAGGATGCGCAAAAGCGGCTCGAGGCGTTGTGCAAGTACCAGGACGGCTTCAAGCTCTCCGAAGCCGACCTGCATATACGGGGTGAAGGGACGCTCTTCGGGAGTCGCCAGAGCGGGATACCGGACCTAAAGGTAGCAAAGCTTTTGAGGGACATAGAAGTTCTGGTCGAGGCTCGTAGCGCGGCCTTCGAGCTCGTCGCCTCGGACCCAGATCTCAAAACGCCTGAACATCGGCCCCTAAGGCGTGAGATCCAGGATCTCCTTGGCAAAGACGTCGAGTGGCTGTTCCGAGAGTAGCGCCGTGAGAATTATCGCTGGTTTGGCCCGCGGCCTACGGCTCGCTTCGATCCCGGATGAGGTCCGACCGACCTCCGACCGGGTGCGTGAGGCGATCTTTAACTCCTTGGGCCAGTTCTTCAGCGGCGGCAACGTTCTGGACCTCTACGCCGGGTCAGGAGCTTTGGGGATCGAGGCATTGAGCCGCGGTTGTGAGCGGGCAACGTTCGTCGAGAAGAACCCTAAAGCGGCGTACGTTATCCGGGAGAACCTGGCGCGGGCGCGCTTCGCCGACTATGGGGAGGTGGTGCGGGGAGACGTTGTAGAGGTGCTCGGGCGGCTCGCGATGGAGGGGCATAGGTATGATTTGATATTTGCTGACCCACCGTATAGAATCCCGGCGAGGGAGACTGGGGGCGTCCTAGAACGTCTGTCTGCCTTGCTCACGCCCGGCGGATGCGTCGTGTTTGAGAGTGGCAACCTTCTCTCGGCAGAAACCATAATAAACCTGAAAGGGGTCAGCCGCCGCTACGGCCGTACCGTCGTAACCTTCTTTGAGCGTACCGAGACCACGATGAACCTAGCTATTTGTCCCGGCAGCTTCGACCCTATCACCGTAGGTCATCTAGATATTATCCAACGTGCGTCGAGGATCTACGACCACGTAGTCGTGGCCGTCGGCGCAAACTTCAGTAAGAAGCCGAGGCTCTCTGGTGAGGAGCGGGCGCGGCTTATAGAGAAGGCCACGGGAGAGTTCGAGAACGTCTCGGTGGAGGTGATGGAAGGCCTTCTGGTGGACTTCGCGCGGGAGCAGGAGGCCAGGGTGATAGTCAAGGGGCTTAGGGTGTTCTCAGACTTCGAGTCGGAGTTCCAGCAGGCGCAGCTCAATCGAACACTGTACCCGGACCTCGAGACGGTGTATATCATGGCGGTCGCGGAGCACAGCTTCCTTTCGTCGAGCGCGGTGCGCGAGATCGCGAGGTATGGTGGGGACGTGCGCGGGATGGTCCCGGAGGAGGTACTAGATATCGTACGGCGGTCGTACGTGGACAGACAGGCAGCGGCGAGCGACAAAGGGTAGAATAAAGAGATGGACGTACTGGTTCTGATAGACAGGTTGGAGGAGCTGGTGGAGGAGGCTCGGAGCTTTCCCGGCTTCGGCAACACGGCGATGGTCGACCGCGACGCTGCCTTCGACCTCATAGACCAGATGCGCCAGACCATCCCGGAGGAACTCAAGCAGGCGCGTTGGATCGTCAAAGAGCGTCAGGCCATGCTCGATGAGGCGCGCAGCGAGAGTGATCGCATCATCCGGCAGGCGCAAGAAGAGTCCGAGAAGATTACCTCCGAAGAAGAGGTTCTTAAAAAGGCCGAGAAGCGAAGCGAGGAGATCATGGAAGAGTCTCGGCGCCGCGAGCGCGAAATACGCCTCGGCGCCGAGGATTATGCCGACGAAGTCCTCGCGAACCTCGAGGACAATCTGGCCCGGCTGCTTGAGGCTGTCCAGCGCGGCCGCTCGAAGTTGCAGGGTGTTCAGGAAGAGTAAAATGGGGGCATGAACAAGTCGATCAAACTGAAGCGCCCAGGGATGGGCATAGGGGACTCGCACGATCTTTCGGCCGCTTTCGAGGTCCCGTCCTTCGACCTTTACGGTCGCCACCACGAGATTACGGGAGCAGAGGCACGCGTGCGCGTTACGCGCCTTGCGGAGGGTTTGCATCTCGACTTCGAGGTGGTCTGTGATATTGTAACTAGCTGCGACCGTACGCTGGAACCGGTCGAACTTACGCTAAATTTTGGCGAGTCAGAGTTTCTCTCGGGGCCGAACGATAAGGAGTTGTACGTCGAGGACTGGGAGTTTGACGCGGCACGCTACGTCCGAGAGGCTCTCCCGAGCGAGATCCCAATGCAGGTCTTCTGCCCGGGCACGAAGCCGGTAGAAGCTGACTCCGAAAGCGATGAGATAGACCCGCGCTGGCGGGGCTTGAGCGGCCTTTTCGTCGCGAGCCTTTAGGTAGAGATCTGCAGCGCACTAGTTCTTACAACCATGGGGAGGTAGTATCGTGGCCGTACCGAAGAAGAAGACGTCGCAGGCTCGCAGGAACCAGCGTCGGGCGCATGACGCGCTAACGAGCCTGCGCCTCGTTACGTGCCCGACCTGCGGGGAATTGCGCAGGCCACACCGGGTGTGTCCGGAGTGCGGCAACTACAAGGGGCGCAACGTGGTCGCCGTAGAAGCTGCCGAGTAGTTTAGGTTCTTTCGGCTCTCCGCTGCGGGATCTGACGGATGCGTATAGCGGTGGACACCCTCGGCGGGGACAACGCGCCGGGTGAGATAGTCGCCGGTGTTCTTTCCGCCGCGAGAAAGTTACCAGATGATGAGTTTGTTCTCGTCGGCGACAAGGACGGGATCGGACCGGACCTAGGGGACGCTCCGTATAACGTCACTTGGCGTCATGCCAGCGGCGCTATCGGGATGAATGAGGACCCCGCGGGCGCTTTGCGAGCCCGGCCGCACTCAAGCGTCGCGGTCGCAGCGGAGATAGTGCGTGCCGGTGAGGCTGACGCGTTTTTCTCAGCGGGGAACACGGGAGCCGCGGTTGCAGCGGCGCTCCTCAAGATCGGGCGCTTAAAAGGCTGTCGAAGGCCCGCGATCGCTACGATACTGCCGTTCGACAGGCCCGTGTTGTTGCTAGATGCTGGTGCCACTGTATCGTGTCGGCCGCAAGACCTCCTTGATTTCGCTATCTTGGGCAGCGTGTTCGCGCGAAGGTACCTTGGTATAGGTGTTCCCAAGGTCGGCCTGATCAACATAGGCGAAGAGCCGGGCAAGGGTAACGATTTGACCAAGGAGGCATACGAGCTGCTCAATCGATCGAACGGTCTCCGTTTCGTCGGCAACGTCGAGGGCAGGGATATCGGGCGCAGGACGGCAGATGTTGTGGTGACCGACGGTTTTACGGGGAACGTTGTCCTCAAGACCGCCGAGGGAGTCTCGCGAGAGCTCCTCGGTATGGTTCGCGACGCCCTCACCGCTAGCATGATGAGCAAGCTCGCCGGGCGTGTGTTGCGGCCACGGCTCCTCGCCATCCGTGACCAGCTAGATCCCGAAAACTACGGCGGATCGTTTCTGCTAGGTGTGCACGCATCTGTGGTAATAGGGCATGGTAACTCTCACGCACGCGGCGTCGAGAACGCTGTCGTCGGCATCTCGAACGCTGGCACCGGTCTCGTGGAAGAGTCCGAAACGGCCCTTGCCGCGGCCAAAGAACGGGCTACCGAGGACGCGGTTTGAGCAGCACGCCGGGTAACCTGAATAACGCTACCGGTAAGATCGTGGGCGTTGGTCGCGCTTTAGGGGGTCTCGTCGTTACCAACCACGACCTCGAAAAGGCCTTAGACACCAACGACGCTTGGATAGTAGAGCGCACGGGCATAAAGGAACGCCGTTTCGCAGCCGAGGACGAGGACTGCGCCACTTTAGCCATAGACGCCTCCAAAGAGGCACTAGCGCACGCCGGGCTCGAAGGTGAGGCGGTAGACCTGATCCTTTGCGCTACCTCGACTGCTCCGGAGTCGATGCCTAGCGTGGCCTGCCTCGTAGGCGAGGCAATAGGCGCAGTAGGCGTAGGAGCTTTGGACGTAACAGCGGCGTGCGCCGGCTACAGTTACGCGGCGAACGTTGCGAGCTCGATGCTTAAAAGCGGCGCTGGGAGGCGGGTGCTGTTAATCGGGGCGGATGCGATGACCAAGATCGTAGACCAAAAAGATCGCTCTACGGCTGTGCTCTTCAGCGATGCCGCTGGAGCGGTGATCCTGGAGCACGGGTCTGGTGAGTCCGGCTTCGTGGACCATATCTTGGGTGCCGACGGACGGGGAGCTCCACTCTTGCGCGCCGGGCATCCTGGTGCCCACGAAAAGCTCTACCAGAACGGCCGCGAAGTCTTTAAATTTGCCGCAAGGGTCTTTCCCGAAATGGTTGAAAAGCTTCTTGCCCGTAACGGCGTGAAACCCGAAAAAGTGCAATACATTATCCCTCACCAAGCAAATACGCGCATAATACAAGCAGCGGTACGAAGGATGGAGATACCGGAGGAGAAGATAGTGGTGAACATGGACCGCTTTGGGAACACGTCGGCGGCGAGCATCCCAATCTCTTACCCGGACATATTCGACGATTTCGAGCCGGGGAAGTATGTGGTCACGGTCGGTTTCGGTGGGGGGTTGACGTGGGCGGCGAACCTGTACAGGATATAAGGGGAGAAACCTTTTGGCGCTCAGGCTGGCTGTAGTGTTTCCCGGGCAGGGTACGGTGGGAGGCGAAGTCTCAGGTGAAGTGCAGGAGGTCGTTCGGCGCGTGATCGGGAGCGGCGAGGTACGCTACCAGCTCTCCGTCTTCGCAAGCTCGGTCGACACGTTCCACGGGCTCGAGCAGAAGGGCGTGAAGCCGGACGTGGTCGCTGGCCATTCTTTAGGCGAGTATGCGGCGGCTTACGCTGCAGGTTCTCTCGCGCTGGAAGATGGGGTGCGGCTCGTAGCGGAGAGGGACCGGTTGATGACAGAGGCGTCCGCAGAGAATCCTGGAGGGATGACAGCGATAATCGGGGTCGGCGCGCGAGAGGTCGTCGACGCCGTGGAGGCGGTGGATGGCGCTGTCGTTGCAGCCAACTTCAACACCCCGCGTCAGACGGTGATCTCTGGGGAGAAGGAGGCGCTTGCGCTCGTGGCTGGACGGGTGGGCGGCAAGAAGCGCAACCTCGATGTCGCGGGCGCGTTCCACTCGCCGCTCATGCAAGACGCTGCGGTACAGATGACTACGCTGCTCTCGGAGGTGCCGCTAGAGGATCCAAAGATACCCATGATAAGTGGGGTAGACGGAGCGATCCTGGCTAAAGCCGACGATGTGCGCCTCGCACTAAAAGACCAGATGCTGTCGCCGGTACATTGGGTTGCGGTTGTGGGACGGTTCCTACTTTTGGGGGTTGAGGAGGTCGTCGAAGCTGGAGGGGGGACGCTCGTGAGGATGTTCAGAGACTTTGAGGGTGTAAAGATACGAGGCAGAGTGGCGAAGGAGGTATTGGCAGCGTGAAGGCGCCGGCAGGCCCTTTGGGGCCCGCTACGATCCGTGAGCTTATCCCGCACCGTTATCCGTTCTTACTAGTAGATAAGATCGAGGAGCTAGAGCCCGGCGTGCGAGCCGTCGGAATAAAGAACGTAAGCCAGAACGAGCCGTTCTTTGAAGGTCATTTCCCAGATTATCCGGTGATGCCGGGGGTCCTCATTGTGGAGGCCATGGCGCAGGTCGGGGCGGTGGGGGTGATGATGTTGGAGGAGTATCGTGGGAAGCTCACGCTCTTTGCGGGGATAGATAGCGTGAGGTTTCGGCGGCAGGTTATCCCCGGGGACATACTAAGGATGGAGGTCGAGATCTCCCGCCTCAAGGGCAGGGCCGGCCGGGGCAAAGGAACTGCTAAAGTTGGTTCAGAGCGCGTTTGCGAGGCTGAGCTTCTGTTCGCGTTCGCCGCCAAAGTAGAAGGGGAGTAATGGAGGGGAGGGTGGCTCTCGTGACCGGCGGCGGGCGCGGGATAGGAAGAGCAGTAGCCGTTAGGCTTGCCAAAGAAGGTGCTAAGGTGGCAATTTCATACCGTTCGAACGATGCGACGGCCGGAGAAACCGCGGAGCTCGTCCAAGGAGCAGGCGGCGAGTGCAAACACTTCAAGGGTGACGTGGCCTCGCCAGACGACGTTGAGGCGCTGGTCCAGGAGGTGAGTGAGACTTTTGGAGCTGTGGAAATCTTGGTGAACAACGCCGGGATAAGGCGAGACAACATCTTCTTGCGCATGAAGGATGCAGAGTTTGACGAGGTACTTGATACGAACCTCAAGGGAGCGTACTTGTGTACGCGCGCGGTCTTGCGGCGGATGGTGCGTGCACGGTGGGGTAGGATCGTGAACATAAGCTCGGTCGTGGGGCTTATCGGTAACGCAGGACAGGCCAACTATGCGGCGGCCAAAGCGGGCATGCTGGGGTTTACTAAGAGCGTGGCGCGGGAGGTCGCCAACCGCGGCATTACGGTTAACGCCGTGGCACCAGGTTTCGTGCAGACAGATTTGACCGAAGAGTTGTCCGAGGACGTAAAGGAGCGGATTTTGGGGGACATTCCGACCGGGCGCTTCGGGGAGCCGGGGGAGATTGCAGAGGTCGTGGCCTTTCTAGCTTCGGAGAGCGCATCCTACGTTACGGGGCAGACGATCGCGGTGGATGGGGGGATGGTTATGCAGTAAGGGCGATATATTTGGGTTACACTACGCGCTATCTCGCGGTAGTGAAGAGCGCGCGGGGAGGCCGTTTGTAAAGTCGTATCCGTTGTAAGGAGACGCGGAGCATGGACCGGGACGAGATACTGGAGAAGGTAAGGGAGATCACCGCCGACAGGCTCGGGGTCGACGAGGGCGAGGTAACACCGGAGGCCTCTTTCAGAGAGGATCTTGAGGCGGACTCTCTAGACTTGGTCGAGCTGATCATGGAGCTCGAAGAGCAGTTCGGGATGGAGATCCCTGACGAGGAGGCCGAGAAGATCACCACTGTCGAAGAGGCCGTAGACTACGTGGCAGAGCGCCAGGCAGCGTGACTCACGACGCTCCCCTAAACGGAGCCCTGGGCGGGCGGGGGCACGCCTTCGTTACCGGTGTTGGGGCAGTGACCCCTTTGGGGATCGGCGCAGAGAGTTTTTGGGATGCGGCGCTGCACGGCAAGAGCGGCGTCGGGGAGGTAACGCTCTTCGATCCCTCGCCCTTCCCCTCGCACATCGCTGGTGAGTGCTCCGACTTCGATCCGGTGGACTTTATGTCTAAAAAGGAAGCCCGCCGGATGGACCGCTTCGCCCAGTTCGGCTTCACAGCGGGACTGGAGGCCGTTGAGAACGCCGGCCTAGCCGGTACCATAAGGGAGGCGCCCGAGAGGGTAGCCATAGTTATGGGCAGCGGCGTAGGTGGGATTTCGACGTGGGAGCGTGAGTACCAGGTGCTGCAAGAAAGAGGCGCGAACCGGGTCAGCCCGTTCCTCATCACCATGATGGTACCGAACCTGGCCGCGGGGCAACTCGCGATAGCTTTGGGGGCTACCGGGCCCACCCAGTGTCCGGTCTTGGCCTGCGCCACCGGCGGCGAGGCGATAGCGGAAGGGCTGGAGCTTATTCGCCGCGGTGACGCCGATGTGGTGATCGCCGGAGCTTCGGAGGCTCCGATCACACCCCTCAGCATGGCCGGTTTCTGTGCTATACGTGCTATCAGCACGCGCAATGAGGAGCCGCATAGAGCGAGTCGACCGTTCGATGTCGGCCGGGACGGATTCGTGATGAGCGAGGGCGCCGGAGCAGTGGTCCTCGAGAGTGCGGAACACGCTGAACGGAGAGGCGTCGAGCCTATCGCGAAGGTAGCGGGCTACGGCCGCACGACGGATGCGTACCACGTTACGGCGCCGGATGTCGAGGGGCGCGGGGTAGAGCGGGCGATGCGGTTGGCGCTCGAGGACGCGGGGCTACTTCCCGAAGACATCGGGCACATCAACGCCCATGCAACGAGTACACCCACTGGGGATGGCCCGGAGACAAAGGCGATCTCACGCTTCTTGCCGCACGCTGCGGTCTCGGCGACGAAGTCCATGACCGGGCATTCTTTCGGGGCGGTGGGGGCGACTGAAGGCATTATGTGTGCCCTAGCCTTGAAGCACAAGGTCCTGCCTCCAACAACCAACCTCGAAGAACTCGACCCAGATTGCGAGCCTTTAGACTATATTAAGGGCGAAGCCAGGGAAGCCCCGGACCTCAAGGCTGCCGTATCGAACTCCATGGGTTTCGGCGGGCACAACGTGGTCGTTACGTTCGCTAGTGTAGAATGATCTGAGAACGGCTATGTTGATACGAGACTTAATAAGCGTACTGCCAGAGCCGCTCCGGCAACGTTCGCTCACCCATCCGAGCGTTGCCGACCCCTACGATTCGAATGGTAGGTTGGAGTTCCTCGGCGACTCCGTCTTGAATAGCCGCGTGGCCGAGCTGGTCTTTCACAGCCACCCAGAGCTTTTGGAGGGGGATCTCACGCGCATCCGGGCACACCTGGTCAGGAAGTCCTTCCTCGCCGCTGTAGGGAGGAGCGAGGAAATCGAGGAAGACATCGAAAGCTCGGTTATAAACGACTCCGTCGTAGCGGACACGGTCGAGGCGATTATAGGGGCGGCGTACCTCATAGACAAGGACCTCGTGTACCGGGCGATAGACGAGATCTTCAACCCCGCCGACGTAGATACCGACGAGCTTCGGGACTGGAAGACGCTCTTGCAGGAGACGCTGCAGGCCGAGGGCTTGCGGCCGACCTACCGCGTGCAGGCGAAGCAGGGTCCGCCTCACCGCCCGCGCTTTACTTCAGCTGTGTCCGTAGACGGCAGGGAGGTTTCCTCAGGCGAGGGAAACTCTATTAAGGAAAGCGAACAAGCCGCGGCCCGCGCTGCTTTAGAGATCCTCGGTGTACGCCCGGTAGTCCGCTCCACAGTCGAGGTGCATGTAGGAGCGTAGCTCTTTTACGGTTTTCGAGCACTTACGTTCGCAAAAACTTAGGGCGAGGCGTTCCCAACTGCGCATACGTCATCAGGCATCTCCGTAAGTGATATCCCAGCGGTAGTGGGTACCAACTTTCGGGGGACAGGCTGCAGCTGAATCGTAAAATTCTACCCCTTTATAGCGGTGGACCCCAGGGTCCTCTTATCCTGCCAACGCACTTCATAGTAGAGCGACCGCACAGAGTCGGTGGGAGAAGCCTCCTCCGGTCCTGACGGCTCACAGCTCGTAATTCGGGGTCTCGGCAGGTCCTTAGCCTCCTCGCCAGCCTCGACAACGTACAGTTCCTATTGCCCGGTCGAGCACGCCGCGCTGCCCCCGCCCCCGATTCGCGAGAAGCATGGCATCTTAGGCCTCGTCGGGTGAAGCGAGCCGATCCAGCTCTATACGATCGGGCTCTGGAAACAAGAGGTGCAGGTGTACCTCGCCGCCATCAGCGCTACCACGCCGAGCACAAGCAAGTTCGTACCGAGCAGTAGTATCAAGCAACACCTCGTGTACCAGTTACCAAGTGCGCGGGCAGTACTAGAGGATCTTGAAGGGCAATCACTGACAATGGCAGGACGAGAAGGTCTCGGAGCTTCACTACTACCATTCAGACATTCGGGGGAAGCATAGCTTAATATTATTCTCTTCGAGGCCGAGTTAGACCTAGCTCAACTTGAAGAGCGTCAATAAAGAGAGAGCTTTCTTACAAGCTTATGGAGTCGAAGGTTATAGTGTCTCATCGGTGGGCCACAGTGTGCTCATGGCACGACCCCGGCGTCCCAGGAAGAGACAATCAGATATATCTTGCGTGCCGATGGCGCTGATCAGCCGCCTCGTCTTGCCCTTGCTTCTTTTGGGGATGACGATCTTGTTTACCGCAGCAGTGTTAGTCAACCTCGTCGATATTTGAGCTGAAGAGGTTGCGTCTAGCTGTGGCAGGCTGCCTGCAACGCTCGTTCCCGGAAACTTACGAGGTATCTACATGCAGCGAGGGATTCTTGATCGCCGTTTTGCTACATTTTTCTTCCTGTGCTCTCATCCGAAAAGTTGCGTACAATGCATCTCCAATGCTCTCTGCGATCTATATAAAGGGCTTTAAGACGTTCGCTCGTCCGGTTCGAATGCCGCTTAATCAGGGCGTCACAGCGATCGTGGGGCCTAACGGTTCGGGGAAGAGCAACATCACGGATGCGGTATTGTTCGCTTTCGGTGAGGGAAGCCCGAGCCTTTTGAGGGCGGGTTCGATGGCCGACGTGATCTTCTCAGGGTCGGATTCTTCACCGGCGGCGGGGACGGCGGAGGTCACGCTGGTCTTGGACAACACCGACGGCCGCATCTCCTTGCCTTACCACGAGGTATCGCTGACGCGCAGGATCTCGCGCGGTGGTGAGACGGAGTACCAGATCAATGGTGTTAACGCTCGCCTCTCCGACGTGCGCGCGGTGGCGGGCGAAGTGGGTCTCGGTCGCCACAGTATCCTGCGTCAGGGGGCCGTGGACGCTATCGTCTCCGGGGGAGCTGCGGCCTGTCGGACGGCCCTTGAAGAGGCTGCTGGCCTGGGGATTTTCCGGAGGCGCCGCCTTGCTGCGACCCGCAAGCTCGAGCGTGCTGCCGCCCAACTCGAGAGCAGTCGCCGCCTTGAGGCCGAGATCTCGGAACAGCTACGAAGGATAGAGGTGGAGGCTGTGGCCGCCCGCGAGTACCGGGAGCTCGAAACGCGCTACCGTGAACTCTCCCTAGCGCACCTCTACCGCGTTGCGACTCAAAGGCTCGACTATAGGCTTGAACACCTGGCAGAGTTGGATGCGAGGTTGATGGCCCTGCAGAAGAGGCAGCAATCGCTGCGTGAGGAAGGGCGCCGCCTCGAAGCGGAAGAGAAGTATTCAGAAAGCCGAGTACGAATGACCGAGCACACCCTCGAGGGGCTAGAGCGCGGCTCAGAGGCTCTGCGGATCGAGACTTTGCGTGCCGAGCGAGCGTCGTTTCGCCTGGAGGGCACCCAGGAAAGGAGGATGGATCATTCGCGACTGCTCTCTCGGCTCCAAGCTGAACTCGACCAAACCACCATGGAGGTTCAGCGGATCGAAGAGAAGGTCGACGAGCTTGAAGAGGAGCACTCGCAAAAAAAGGAGAAGTTCCAGCACCTGGAGGAGCTCGTGACACGGAGACGGGCGGATCATGCAGCGACCTCTGAGAGGCGTAGGCGGCTCGCCGAGGAGCTGGAAGCCCTCAACGAGAGGCGCGAGCGGGTGGTGGGACGGCTTAAGGAGATTGAAACTCTTGGAAACGAAGAGCTGGCACGCCTTGAGGAGATTGGGGAGGAGCTTGACTTGCACGCATCAAGAGCGTTGCGTGCGCGAACGGCGGCAGTGCTCGGATGGCTTGAGAAGCTGCGTCTTCTGGCTGCGGGAAGGGAGGCGGAGGCGGACCGGCGGCGGGGCGCGCTCGCCGCGCTTGTGGGGAGAACGGAGGCGGAGATAAGGGTTCTCAAAGCCTCGGGTCGAGCCGCGGTCGACGGCAAGCGGCTTTACGAGATCTTACATCCCCGTCCGGGCTACGAGGCCGCCGTCGAGGCAGCTCTGGGAGAGCTGGCTGAGGGCGTGTTGGCAAAGACCCTGGACGAGGGGATGAGATTCCTCTCCGAGGCCCCCACGGAGCGCGTGGTCGTGCGTTTAGACGCCGAAGGTGTTCCGGAGAAGAGCGGGAAGCTTCCCGGTAAGCCCCTTCTGGACTGTGTCGAGGTTCTCGATACCTCCTACGTGGAGGCCCTCGAACGCCTCCTTGGAGGCATTTACGTCCTGGAAGAGCCGAGCTGGACCGGCCCGAACAACGGGTACGTCGCGGTGACCCGTAAGGGTCTGCGCGTTACCCGCACAAGCGCCAGCCGTCGCGCCCCCGACGGAGATTTTGCCCGCCAGGCCCGCCTTGCAAAAGAAGAGAAACGCCTCGACGGACTGAGAAATAGGGTCGGGGGGAAGCTCCGCGACCTGCGAGAGGCCGTCTTTTCGGCTTCCCGACGGCTAGACGAACGGCAAGCGAAGGTCGAAGCGTTCGACGCTCTGGCCTCCCGAGCGGCCCGTACCGCTCGCTTGCTCGTCTCCGAATGCGAGCGGCGGGCAAGAAAGGAAAGGGCTTTGCGCGAGCGACTGGCCGACGCGGAAGCAGACCTGCGCGAATTGGAAGCAAATATTCACGCGACCGAAGAAGAGCTACGCGAGGCCTGCGGAGCCGAAGAGTGGACAGAGGAGGAGCTCAGCACCACTCTTTTGGCTGCGGAGGCGGCGTACACCGCTTCCCGGGAAGCGGCTGGAATGCTTGCCCAGACGCGTGCCGACTTGCAGAATGCCCGAGAGCGTCGGACCCGGATCTCAGACGGGATGAAAGGCCTCGAGTACGCGGCTACCGGTGACGTAAACGATCGCCGTGCCGACCTCGTCCGCCACGCCACCCAACACGCCCGGCGCCTAGATGCTGTCGTCCGCGGGCACATCGTGCGGTTGCGGCGCTCCCGCTTGGATTCCGCCGCACTGCAAGCTCGCGCCGCCGAAGGGCGCCTCAAGCTCGTAGAAGAGGCCGGCGACGTGACGGGGGAGCTCGTCACGGTTACTTCTGAAGCTGCCGGACTGCGAGAGGAACTAATAAGCGCCGAAGAAGCCCAAAAGAAGGCCGAAAGGGAGATCTTCGACGAGTGGGGTGCAACCTTCGCGGTAGCTCAAGAAGCGGCACAAATCCTCCCCGAAACCGCCGACGTCGAACGCGCGCGTCTCGTCCGTAAGCTCAAGACTTTCGGTGACGTGAACTTGCTGGCCATAGGGCAAGAGGGACGGCTGCGCGAGAAATACGAGTTCGTCGCCGCCCAACGCTCCGATGCAGAGGAGGCTGCCACGGAGATTGGACGCATAATACAAGACGTGGACAGGGAGATAGAGGCACGTTTCGAGGCGACCTTTCGTGAGGTACGATGGGAGTTCGCCGGCATGGTGCCACGGATGTTAGAGGGGGCGGCGGGAGAGCTCGAGCTTTCGGAGGAGGGGGTGGAGATTGGGCTGAAGTTGAAGGGGCGCGGGAGGAGGCCGCTGCGAGTGCTCTCGGGCGGGGAGCGGTCACTTCTGGCTCTTTCGTTCTTGTTCAGCATATTTCTCGGGCGTCTCGGTGATGACGGCCTGAAGACATTTTGCGTGCTCGACGAGGCCGAGGCAGCTTTGGACGACCTCAACTTGGCCCGATTTTTGACTGTGGTAGACTCTTACCGGGCGGACGGGCAATTCTTGCTGGTAACGCACCAAAAAAGGACCATGGCGGCAGCCGACGTACTTTATGGCGTCGCACAGGACCCTTCCGGTGCCACGGTCCTCGTGTCGAAGCGTTTAACGGGAGAATGAGAGCAGCAGCGTATGGGACGGTCATGGCGCAGCTTTTTCAGAAGGTCTAAAGAAACGGAAGAGGTTGGGACGGCTATCGAGGTTTCGGAGAGGAAACCCGAAGGCGTCGGCGAAGGCGCTGCGTTGCCGGAGGTTGGTTCGGCCGAGGCTGTGCTGGCGACGCGCCCCGAGACTGATAAGGTGGTGGTCGCTGCGCCGGAGGTGGAGACTTCGGTGGCCGAAGCCGTAACGAAGGAACCCCTGGCAGAAGAGCCTGGAGTGGTCGAACCCGTGGCTTTGAGGGAGGCGTCCGCTGGGGCGGCGTCTTCAGAGATCCCGGTCATGACAGACGAGACCGTCGAGGAGGAGCCCGGCGGGTGGTTCGGGCGCTTGCGGCAAGGCTTGAAACGGAGCCGTGAATCGTTCGTCGGCCAGCTCAACGCGGCTGTAGCAGAGTTCAGGGATGCGGAGGACGAGGAGTTCTGGGAGAGGGTCGAGGAGATCCTTATCACGTCGGACGTCGGGGTGCCTACGACGGCGAAACTCGTCGCCGAGCTCGAGCAGGAGGCTTTAGAGAGGAACATCACGAGTGCTGGGGACCTTCGGCAGCTCATGATCGAGCACGCGACCCGCTTGCTAGAGAAGCCCGTGGAGCTCGATATCTCGCACAAGCCGACGGTGGTCCTAATGGTCGGGGTGAACGGAACGGGTAAGACTACGAACATCGGCAAGCTCGTCCACTTTTTGCCAGGCAAGGTCATGCTCGCCGCGGGTGACACGTTCAGGGCGGCGGCCATCGAGCAGCTACAGCGCTGGGGCGAGCGTACGGGGGCAAAGGTTATCGCACGCGAGCGCGGTGCAGACTCGGCGGCGGTCGCTCACGATGCGGTCGTGGCGGCCAAAAGGGAAGGCGCGGATATTCTGCTCATAGATACGGCTGGCCGCCTTCACACGAAGATGAACCTCATGGCGGAGCTTGACAAGGTCAAGCGGATCATAGAGCGGCAGATGCCCGGGGCGCCGCACGAGGTCCTCTTGACGGTAGATGCGACGACGGGCCAGAATGGTTTGAGGCAGGCCAAGCTCTTTCACGAGGTAGCGGGGGTCACGGGGATAGTTTTGACCAAGCTCGACGGGACGGCGAAGGGCGGGATCGCGCTCGCCATCGCCAACGAGGTTGGGGTACCTATAAAGCTCATCTCAGTGGGTGAGCAGATCGGGGACCTCCACCCGTTCGAGGCCCGGGAGTTTGCGGAAGCCTTATTCGGGGAGCTTTGATAGATGTTTGATACTTTAAGCGATAGGTTAGGTTCGGCTTTAGAAGGGGTACGCGGTAGCGGCAACCTTACAGAGGATCAGGTCAAGAAGGTCACGCGAGAGATACGCATGGCCCTCCTTGAGGCGGACGTAAACTATGGGGTCGTCAAGGAATTCGTTTGCAACGTGCGCGAGCGGGCCACGGGGGCGGAAGTCTCGAAGGCTCTCAGCCCAGGCCAGCAGGTTGTAAAGATAGTTAATGAGGAGCTTGCGAACCTCATGGGCGGGACAGCCCATAAGCTTGCTTTCGCTTCCCGCTCGCCGACGGTTGTGATGCTCGCGGGCCTTAACGGCCACGGTAAGACCACTACCGCAGGGAAGCTTGCTCTTTTCGTACGCAAGCTTGGTAAGAACCCATACCTGGTGGCATGTGACACCTACCGGCCGGCGGCCATAGAGCAGCTCCAACAGATAGGCCGCGAGCTAAAGGTGCCGGTCTATAAGGAGGGAACGGAGCCTGCGCCTGAAGGCATCGCTGAACGCGGCATAAAGGCTGCTCGCGATGAGGGCTACGATTTCGTGATCGTGGACACGGCGGGCCGGCAGGTTGTGGACGAGCCCATGATGGAGGAGATACAGCGCGTTCAGCAGACGATAAAGCCTCATGTGGTTCTCCTGGTCCTCGATTCGGCTACGGGACAGAACGCGGTCGAGGTCGCCGAGGCGTTCAAGGAGTACGCAGACTACGACGGGATGGTCTTGACGAAGCTCGACGGCGACGCAAGGGGCGGGGCTGCTCTTTCGGTGGTCTCCGTTACGGGACGCCCGATCAAGTTCGCCAGCGAGGGCGAGAAGATGGGGGAGTTCGATTACTTCTATCCGGACAGGATGGCGGGGCGCATTCTGGGGATGGGGGATGTTTTGACCCTCATCGAGAAGGCCGAGAGCGAGATGGACCAGAAGGAAGCCGAGGCCCAGAGCAAGAAGTTCATGACCGGGAAGTTCGACTTCGAAGACTTTTTGAAGCAGATGCAGATGATCAAGAAGATGGGTCCTTTATCGGGGCTTTTGGGTATGATCCCGGGGCTTAACAAGCAGCTTCAGGGCGTAGACCTAGACGACCGGATGCTGAACCGGGTTGAGGCAATGATAACCTCGATGACAGCCCAAGAGCGGCGGAATCCTCGATTGTTGCAGAATCCCAGCCGGACGCGTAGGATAGCGCGCGGCTCGGGGATGACCCAGCAGGACGTCCAGAAGCTCGTCAAGCAATTCAGCCAGATGCAGAAGATGATGAAGCAGATGGGCAAGGGCGGTATGCCGAAGCGCATACCGCGTATCCCGTTCAACATGAGATAACGAAAGGCAAGAGCGTATGGCAGTAAAGATTAGGCTCGCAAGGCACGGCTCCAAAAAGGCGCCTTTTTACAGGATAGTGGTGGCGGACGCCAGAAGCCCGCGCGATGGAGCCTTTATAGACCGGGTAGGGACGTACAACCCACGCACCAATCCCTCGGAGATCAGCGTGGACACTGAGAAGGCGAAGGAGTGGCTCAGCAAGGGCGCACAGCCGACGAACCAGGTACGTAATATTTTGAAGATCTCCGGGGTCGTTTAAGCCAGAGGAATTTCGTGCGTCAGTTAGAGGAATTGCTACTTTTTCTTGCCCGTTCGCTCGTCGACGAGCCGGAGAAGGTCGAGGTTACGAGTCAGGAGACAGACTCGAGGGTGGACCTTATCTTGCGGGTGGCTCCTAATGACGTGGGGAAGGTGATCGGGCGGCATGGCCGGATCGTGAAGTCTATCCGCACGGTGATAAAGGCAGCTTCCGTGAAGGCAAACAAGCGCGTCAACGTGGAGGTCGCGGACTAGGGGCCGTGATGGAGCTCTCCGCGAGTGACCTCGCCGATCCGGTGGTTATAGGCGTCGTTGTCGCCCCGCATGGGGTACGCGGCAGCCTCAAGGTCAAAGCTCCTGGCTCGGGTCGCCATCTTAGGCATGGTGTCGAGCCCGTTGTAAAGGGGGAGCGGCGCCGAATACTCACAGCACGCGAGACGCCCAAGGGGTTTTTGGTCAACCTCGAAGGGATCGGGGACCGCGAGTTGGCCGTGGGCTTGCGCTGGGCAGAGCTGCTCCTGGACCGCGAAGAGCTTGACGTACCGGAGGAGGAGGAGTTCTACGTAGAAGATCTGCTGAGTCTCGCGGTCTATGATGGAGCAGGGACGCACATCGGGAGCGTGGCCGACATTTTCGAGACGCCCGCGCACGAGGTCCTGGTTGTGCGGAGCCATGAGTCGAGCACAGAGCAGTACGTGCCCTTTACCGTGCAACACGTCCCAATGGTCGACGCGGAGGGAGACCGTATCGTGGTGAATCTCCCCGATGGGTAACGAGCGTATAATTAACGATAAAGCCTTTCCGAGAGCCAAACGCCGCCGAACGCAAGATCTTCGACTGGTCCTCAAACCGACGTTTCTGAGCCGGGACGCGCTGCGAGAGCAACTAAGGAACTGCCTTGTAAAGGCAATAGACCAGAACGGTGGCTTGAATATCCTCGTTCCCTCACACGCGAGGGCGCTCGGGCGGTATCGCAAGCCTGTCGACCGGGAGTTAGAAGATAGAGATGGGGTGACGGCGCACGTGCTCCTGCACGTCGTCGGAGGTAAGGCGGCCGAGGTGGAGGTTTACAAGGACGATCGTGCCAACAAGCTTTTGTCGGAGATAGACCCCTCACGTTTGGAGCTGTTTTGTCCGTCGCTATTCCGACGATAGACGTTTTCTGCGTATTCCCTGATGCAGTCGAGGCTACTTTACGCGTCGGGGTGGTCGGGCGAGCTATCGAGCGTGGGTTGGTTACGTTTCGCACGTTTGACCTGCGAGAGTACGCGCCTGACGGGAGGATCGACGATGCTCCCTTTGGAGGCGGGGCTGGGATGGTGATGCGGGTGGATATCGTCGCCCGGGCCTTCGAGGAGGTGTACGAGGTCCCGGCACGCAAGGTGCGAGACGAGCGGCGCGTGGTCGTTACGGAGCCCGGCGGGCGCAAGATAGAGCAGGGTTACACAAAGGAGCTAGCCAGAGAGTTGGCCCTAGGAGTTGGCTTGACCATCGTCTGCGGGCGGTATGGCGGGATGGACGAGCGCGTGCGTACAGCTTTAGCGACGGAGGCGGTCTCTTTGGGCGATTTCGTGCTCTCGGGTGGGGAGATCATCGCTGCGGCCCTCTCGGACGGGGTGATACGGCTGCTTGACGGCGTGCTCGGCAACTCCAAGAGCCTCGTTGGGGAGTCGTTCTCCGAGGAGGGGATCGTTGGGCCACCGCAATACACCCGGCCCGCGGTGTGGGATGGAGAGGAGGCACCGGCCGTGCTATTATCCGGCAACCACGCGAAGATCCACACCTGGCGGGAAACGGAAGCCCGCGAGAGGGCGGAGGCTCGGGCCAATGCCGGGGCGGGGGCGCAGAAGGGGGCTAAAAGCGAACCCTAACCTCGCGAAGGCTTACGAACACCATCACGATAGGAGATGGCTATGATCACAAACGATACTATAGAGCAGGATGGCGTTAGATCGAACGTAGCCGAGTTCAAGCCCGGGGACACGGTGCGTGTCCAGTACCGGGTTATCGAGGGCAATCGAGAGCGCATCCAAAACTTCGAGGGCCTTTGCATCGCCCGCAAGGGTGGCGGCATTAACGAAACCTTCACCGTACGCAAAAACTCCTTTGGAATTCCGGTGGAGCGTGTCTTCCCCTTGCACTCGCCGAAGATAGCGGGGATAGACGTGATCTCGCGGGGCGATGTCCGGCGGGCCAAGCTCTACTATATCCGGGAGAAGGTCGGCAAGAAGGCTCGGGTCAAGAAGGCTAGGTAGCCTCGACAAAGGCCAACTAGGTTCAGCACGTTCTTGAACCACACCCGTAGAGGCCGTAGCTCGAAGAGCGATGCCCTCTACGCGTTCGACGCTGCGTGGGCAGCCCAACGGCAAGGCCCTCTTTCAGGGGCGGACGAGACTGGGCGCGGGGCTTTGGCCGGGCCACTTCTTGCGGCGGCAGTGGTTTTGGGGGAGGATAAAATCTCGGGCCTAGATGATTCGAAGATGCTCGGAGAGCAACGCCGGGAGGAACTGTACGGAAAGGTGCTCGAGGGCGCCAACGCGCTTTGCGTCGTTGCTTATCCGGCGTGGTGGATCGACCGCCACGGTGTAAGTGCCGCGAACAAGGATGCCCTAAAGCAGGTCTTGGAGGGCTTGCGTCCGTACTCCGGATGTGGGCTGGCGGACGGAAACCTGAAGCTCGGCCCCGGGGTGGAGTGCTTGCCAAAAGCGGATGGCAAGAGCGCCGCGGTCGCGGCGGCGAGCGTAGTGGCGAAGGTGTTGCGGGACGGAGCGATGCGAACTTTAGCCGAGATGTATTCCAGATACGGCTTCGAGCGCAACCGGGGCTACGGGACGCGGGAGCACCGTCTCGTTTTGCAAGAGGCAGGACCATGTCGGGTGCATCGTCTGAGTTACGCCGGGGTAATCGCCTGAACCGGCTCCGGGTCGGCGAGGGGACGAGCACCTGGCATCGAGGTACCTTGCTAGGAAGGGATACGAGCCCGTCGAGCGCAACTATCGAACCCGCCACGGCGCCGTCCACCGGAGAGACGCTCCTGGCGCATCTCCCTTAGCGTCTGGTGGTTCCCCTTTATTATCAAGTAGTACCCAATAGCGAAGACCACTGCGTAGAAAGCCGTGGTTATGGCGGTAACTATCTGGGCTAGGGCCACGTCTTCGGACAACACGTCGCTCCTTTCTGTGCCGCTGAAGAAGACCCATTCACTGGGGCATACCTGAGCGCCAGATCTTTGAGCAGGCACAGCGGTTTTCTCATATCGTACATATTACCTACCTCTAACGCTACGCTCGGGATGAAGTCCTGCGCCTCAATCTGCTCGAAGATGGCTACTCTCATGCTACAGCCGTGGATAAGTCAGAACGTTCGGGAAGAGGTCTTCATGGTACTCCTTGTCGTTTGCGAACTCTGGTGACGCCGTGGTTCGCTAGTTTCTTCTTGACTGCTTGGACGATGTCCTCGTGTGGCTTCGTATTGCGGAACTGCATCAGGATGAACGCCATGGTCGCGAGGTCCGGATAATCCTCCCTAACGTGTCGGAGGTTGTTCCGGATATATAGGGGAGCTTCTTCTACCTTCGCCGCCTCGTCTAATTCGGCTGTGACAGTGGCTCCTACCGTGGGCGGGTTCTGCGTATCTCATTCTTCCACCGCATCTATACCCGCGTTGGTAATCCTGCAGACCGTGCCCTCGCTCACTTCGATCGTTATGAGGCAAGAGTTCGCGAGGTAGTCAGCAATACCTAGCGCCTCTTCAAGGTCGTCCTCGCCTTCGGCATCCCAGCCGAGCCTCGGGGCCAGGTTTTGCCAGTATACGAACTGAATGGTGCTGGTCCCCGCCAGGTCGTATACCGCTTCCAGCAACAGGAGGTGCCTCTCCCTTCGACCACCAGAGCGGTCCGTAGGGGCAACAGATTGGTTCGCAGAGGCTCGCTGCGTGGATATTTCCCGCTCCACCTCATTAATCCCTGGTTGTGTAATGCTGAACAGCCTCCAGCCGTCATTGTGCCTTTCCAGCAGACCTCTGTTGCCAAGGTACTGGGCAACTATAATCGATTTATTTATGTATGCAGACCCAGTTATGCCGAGGTCGATCGTGCTTATGTGTTCTGCCACCTGATCCAGATTTACGATAGCCCAGGGCTCGTGCATTCCTATCTCGTACGTGATACGAAAAACCCCGGGGTCAACGTCCTGATTTCGTCAGCGTCGCTCATAAAGGGGCTCCCTACTGTAGGTGCCCGACACGCCTCACCAATCTAGCGATATGCGTCTTTTCTCTGCCACCTCCGTCGTTGCGGGATAGTAGCGACCTTCTCCTTCTACGAGGGACTCACCAAAGGGATCGGCAAAGCCCTCGACCTAAGGAGGGGTGCATAAGCCAGATCTTGAGGCGCAACCTGACCAAGCTAAGGGGAAGTCTTCACGGATCTTCGTTAACCTCTGGGGGTGGCAAGAGAACCTGGGTTGAGGGCCGGAGAGTGAGCTAGAAGCTCACTTGCCCTTGTGCTACCATCTGCAAGGTCTTAATTCATACACGCCCGCTTGAGGGCCTACGGGCCCAGGTGGTGGTCCGCAGAAATCTCTGTATTCGAGTTACCTCTGGCGGATTGCGAGGCGCGGGCGGAGGTTTAACCACCTAAAAAAGGAGAGTTATGGAGAGTACAACAGAGCAGGTTGTAGGCGTCAGAGAACTTTTGGAGGCCGGGGTCCACTTCGGGCACCAGGCGCGCCGGTGGAACCCTAAGATGAAAAAGTATGTGTTCGCCGAGAGGGCCGGCGTCCACATCATCGACCTCGACCAGACGCTCGATCTTCTCGAGCGGGCTAGACAGTTTGTCAGAGGAGTGGCCGAAGCCGGACGCGAGGTTCTTTTCGTCGGCACCAAAAAGCAGGCCCAGCTGACCGTAGCCGAGCAGGCTGTGCACTCGGGCCAGCCGTATGTCATCGAGCGCTATATCGGTGGGATGCTTACTAACTTCCAAACCATCTACCCACGCATCCAGTACTTCAAGCGGCTGGCGAGAGAGGTCGAGGAGACACCCGAGGAGGAAAGAACGGGCAGGGATTGGTACGCCACGGAGCGCGAGTACCAGAAGCTCAGGCGCAACTTCGCTGGCATCACCGAGATGGAGCGGCTGCCGGGGGCGCTCTTCGTAATCGACCCAAAGCGCGAGGAGCTGATAGTTAGGGAGGCTAATCGTCTAAAGATACCGGTCGTAGCTCTAACAGACACCAACTGCGACCCGGACGTGGTCGACTACGTTATTCCGGGTAACGACGATGCGATACGCTCGATCAACCTAGTCAGCGGACTTATTGCCTACTCGATATTGGACGGTCGGGGCGAGGGCGGGGCAACGCTCGCCGAAGAACGGTTTGTGCCCCCGGCGGTCGAGGAGGCCCGGGTCGACGAAGAGGCGGCGACCAGGGATATCTCCGAGGCGAGCGAGGACGGTGGCGTCTCGAAGAACGACACCCAAGGTCTGGCCGATCCCGTAGAGTCGGCCGGTGAGATCTCCCCGGAGGAGGACCCGACCACGAGCTACAGGGACGCTTTCGACCGGCAAGAGCGCCAGCACCAGCAGGTCAGCGGCGACGCGCCTGGTGGGCAAGATACTGGACGGGATATGACTGAGAAGGCAGAGGGTGTGCCCGGGGGCCGGATGATGAGGCCTGGCGAGGCTTTACGGGACGACGAGGCCGTGCCGGACGAAGCTGCGCCGGGCGGGGCGGGGTTTGCGGAGCCGGGCTCCGGCGAGCCAAAGATTGAAGGGGCGGCGTCCTCGGGTAGGGAAGCAATAGAGGCCGAGGTCGAAGGAAACAACGAAACTGAGGAAGGCTAGGAGTTTTGGCGAGCACTATCGAGAAGATAAAGCAGCTTCGGGAGGAAACTGCCGCCGGGATGATGGACGTCAAACGGGCTTTGGAGGAGTCCAGCGGCGACCTTGAGGGTGCCCGGCGTGTTTTAAAGGAGCGCGGGCAGGCCATCGCTCAGAAGAAGAGCGCCCGGGAGACGCACGAGGGCCTAATAGAGTCCTACATACACTTTAACGGCCGGGTAGGGGTCCTCGTCGAGGTAAACTGCGAGACGGACTTCGTGGCACGCACGCCGGAGTTCAAGACCTTCGCCCGTAACGTGGCGTTGCACGTCGCGTCCATGACCCCGGTAGCCGTTTCGCCTGAGGATATCCCCGAAGACGTTCTTGACGAAGAGCGCGGGATCGCCGAGAGGCGGGCAGCAGAAATGGGCAAGCCCGAGAACATCACCCAGAGGATCGTCGAGGGCCAGATGGACAAGTTCGTCAAAGAGAGAGCTCTACTTACCCAGGCCTACGTCAAGGAGCCAGACAAGACTGTAGGCGATCTCCTTCAGGAGACGATCCAGAGGGTTGGCGAGAACGTCGTCGTCCGCAGGTTCGTCCGCTACGAGCTCTAAGGTAACTAGGCAGAAGCGTGGAGGAAGCTGTCCCGGTAAGGGGAGAGAAGGCGGGAGCCGCAGAGCCCGAGCTAGGGCCCGTCAAGCGTGTAGTGCTCAAGCTCTCGGGGGAGAGCTTAGCGGGTGACGGGGGCTATGGCATAGACCCCGCTAGCTTGGATGTTACTGTCAACCAGGTCATGGAAGCGGTCG
>Ga0126308_10000064_pt1 | contig 23912 bp, 23 predicted proteins | sample Plot55_FD_92533 | JGI IMG/M metagenome (GOLD analysis project Ga0126308, IMG submission 92533) | Serpentine soil microbial communities from UC McLaughlin Reserve, CA, USA - Plot55 | ecosystem: Environmental > Terrestrial > Soil > Grasslands | place: USA: UC McLaughlin Reserve, Lake County... | reverse complement strand
TCACGTGCGGGTTCTGCTCAAGATGACCCTCGTACAACTCAGCGTACGCCTCACCCAACCCCGAGGTTATAGAGGTGCCCACGAACTCGGTGCCTACGGTCTCTGAGGACTCGTCCCTGAAGTCTGCCTTGAGGTCAGAGACCCACGAGCAGTGCAAATCCCCTGTTATCACTATCGGGTTGGAAGGGCGTTGAAGAGCGAGGTAGTACATGATGCGGTCGCGGGCGTAGCCATGGTCGTCCCAGCCCATGATGTTCCCCTCTGAGCCCGAGGCGTAGTTGAACATGCCTATCTGCTGAGCGATGACGTTCCAGCGCGCCTCGGAGGCGTCAAAGGTATCGAAGAGCCAGCCTTCCTGCTCTCTGCCGATCAAGGTGTTCTCGGCCTCGGGGTCTTCGACTATCTCAGAGTAGAGATCCTCCTCGCTACCGGGCTCGGCCTCGGGGTCAGGGGGCTCCCCGCGGTACTGGCGGGTGTCGAGCACGCAAAAGCGGGCGAGGTCCCCATAGTCGATGGGGCGGTAGAGAAGCAGGTCCGCCCCCTCAGCGTAATGGGGGGACGAGCGGGGACTCAGAGGCTGGTGTTCCCAGTAGGCCAGGAGGGCGGCGGCCCCCTGATCGCTCTGCTCCGGCTCACCTTCGAAGTTGTTGTATACCTCGTGATCGTCCGGGACGCACACCCAGGGGTGCATAGCGTGGGCGGCCTGCAACTGCGGGTCCATCCTGTACTCTGCGTAGGTGTTGCGGTAGGACAGTAGGTCAGTAGGCCCGTCCGTTTGCCCTACCCGCGTGGAGTCCGGGTCTGGAGCATACTCGTAGATGTAGTCGCCTAAGTGAAAGACTACGTCGAGGTCCTCATCTTCAGCGATCGCCCGGTAGGCCGGGAAGTAGCCCTCCTGGAAGTCCGAGCACGAGGCGAAGGCGAACTTCAGGGAGCTCAAGGGGGCAACGCCCTCCGGCGCGGTCTTGGTGCGTCCCACGGGGCTGATCTCGTCACCGGCCTTGAAGCGGTACCAGTAGTACCTGGCCGGTTCTAGCCCCCAGAGCGCTGCGTGCACCGAGTGGGCTTCCATGGCAGTGGCGATCTCTGTCCCGCTCTGGACGACGTCTGTAAAGTTCTCGTCTTCTGCTATCTCCCAGCGCACCTCCACGTCGTCTTGTGGCATCCCCCCGCCGTTTAGAGGGTCGGGGGCCAGGCGTGTCCACAAGAGGATGCGGGCCGAAGTGCCGTCGTGGACGGGCTCGCCCGAGGCTACCCCCAAAGTGAAGGGGTACTCAGAGAAAGTGGGCGAGGTGAGGAGCCTGTTCGTGCTATACGCTAAGGCTCCTCCCAGCAAAAGCCCGGCAGCGGCCGTCCCTCCTGTGAGGCCCAGGAACGCCCTACGGCTCATAAGGCGCCTCCTACCACCACCCCTGGGGGCCCTTTGGCGCCTGCTAGTTAGCGGGCCCCTTTGCTGCCTTACGATCCGACGACGTGATCTATCCAAACTGCTCTTAGGTTTCCTTTCTTCTCACCTCGGTTCTGATGGAAGATTCTATCCCTTTGGTGACACCGCGTTGTGGCGCGAATTACTATCTACGCCGCACGAGAGCGTACGTTACAACGCTCGAACCCAAAAGCAGGGCGGCGGCGGGCAAGAGCACCGACGGGGTCATCACACCACCAGTCTGAGGGAGTGGCTCGGCCGTCTGTCCACCGCTCTGGGGGAGTGTCTCTTGTGCCATGGCTGGCGGCACGAGGATCAGCGTAGCGACCAGAGCAGCTGTAGCCAGCAAAACTAGCTTCTTCACAAGATTTCCTCCTTCTACTCGCATTTCTGCTTACACAGGGTACATAAGCCCTACCCTCATAATGGTCTCGAAACCTATGAAGATCCTTTGGGTTTCATACGAAACCTCATAGGATCTACAGTGATAACCTGCTCCTCGTTGAGCGGAGCACCACGGTTGCTAACCAACAAAGCTGTGCTCTTCCCCCTGGAGGCCTTGCTCTGAGGGCTGCCCCATTACCTCTATTCACCGAAGTGCCTAGAAGATGTGAGCCTGTTGAAAAAGTCGCTGGCAGACCGATTGGTGCTTCCGAACTAGGTTCAGAACACCCGAAAAACGATGCTCCTCGCGCCCGAACAGGGTCAGAGAAAGGGCACGAAGGAGTCTTTCAACTGGCTCATGTCTTCTCGGAAACCCGCTTGGCCCCGGTCGTGTAGCCCTAGAGGATCGGGGCGAAGGGGTGTTCGGCAAGTATTACGCATAGCCGGTTGGACCAGGCGCACGAAAAAGCCGGAGCCCCTTAGAGTAAGGACCCCGGCGACCGCCACGACGTTACGCCGTGGACTCATCTCAACAGAGTGCCTCTATGTCTCAAGCTACCCTGTCCATTGGTCCATACCTCCTACTCAAGGTACAGTTCCAACATCATTCTTATGCCCCAGATCTCCTATCTTAAACCCGAAAATGCAGGAGCCTCGCTACTCCTCCGCGTCATTCACCGGCACCTCTTCTATGCGATCCAGGTCCAAGTCTTCCGGCGGCTTCTCACCGTGGCGCTCAAGAACTCGTACATGCTCGGCCGAGGGTTATCTCCCTCTGAGAAAGAAGACCCACAACTTTACCCCAACGATCACCAAAACCATCAGAAGGGCCAACAGGAAGAATGCGAGCATAGCCAACATGGTGAGGAGACTAGCACAAAAGGCCCGGCGGCTTTGGACTTGGAGTGAGGTGGGTTCCACAAAGGATCAACAACCTCTGTGGGCCGCCAGGCCCGGCGTATCGGGGGTTCCCTAGCTCGAGGAGCCTCAAACATCATCGTTACGCCCTGGGCCTTCTAAGCGCGAAGTGATGTTCTCTGCGCTTCCAATCTGGGAATACTTCCAATCTGGGAATAATATAGGTCTTGCTTGAGCAGTCGTGCTTGGAGAAGGAGTACAAGAAGAAGATGGAGATAGGTATCATCTCCTGGATCGTGGTCGGGCTTATCGCCGGGATCCTGGGCAAGTTGATCATGCCGGGGAGGGATCCCAGGGGCTTCCTGCTGATGATCGTCATCGGGATGGTGGGCGCGATCGTTGGTGGGTTGTTGGTAAATCTCCTGGGAGGCGTCGGAGTAACCGGGTTCAACATCTGGTCGATCTTGGTGGCCACTCTTGGGGCGGTCGTACTGCTACTGCTAGCTCTCTACCGGCTCTTTGCGGGTGATAGGAGGGGTAGTAGGGGAAGGAGAGCATAGGATCTTAATGTCTGTGGCCCAACTTTTTGGTCCCCAATCGTGACGAAGAACCCCTCGCGGCTCCGCTCGGTCAAAAGCTGGCAGAGTCAGCGCTCGCGAGGTTGCGGAGAGGCCCCGGCGGTTTAAGGTGAGGCTCTAGCCCGGAGGGTAGGCCGGGGAGAGCTACGGGCGACCGCGGGGGCATCCAGGATGACCAGAGCCACCCCGCTCGGTACTTGTGGTATTGGCTGCCGGGCGTATGTTAGCCCTTGGGTGTTGTCGCCGTACCTCGCCGGGCTGACTGAGATGAGGTCTTTACTCTAGGGGCTCCGGCTCCTTCTTGGAGCTGTTTTTGCGGCGAAGATTAGCGGGTATAACGGCCTACAAAGGCCGCCGGGCGAGCGAGGAGAAGGAGTAGAAGGAGATGACAAACGTCGAACGCAAGGCGCACGTGGTGTGGGAAGGAGATCTCGCGAGCGGCAACGGAAGCCTGACGGGAGATAGCAGCAAGGCGATCGAAGAGATCCCTGTAACCTGGGCCTCCCGAGTCGAGAGCCCAGGTGGCAAGACAAGCCCCGAGGAGCTAATAGCCGCCGCCCACGCTACCTGCTATTCGCAGGCACTCTCTGCCAACCTGGCCCGGAAGGATGTGCCTCCCGTAAGGCTTGAGGTGGAGGCTGTGACTACTTTCGACAACGAGCAGCTCAAGATCACCGCCATGGACTTAAACGTACGCGGCGAGGTACCCGGTGTGAGAGACGAGGAGTTCGAGAGCGCTGCTCAGGAGGCCGCACAGGAGTGCCCTGTCTCTATCGCCTTGAGGGGCAACGTGGAGATCCGGGTACAAGCGCAACTGAGTGAGCCAGGTTAGCGGCATAGGGCAACAGTCGGGCTGGGGCCCCTAAGGGCTCCGGCCTAATTGGTTACCGCGATTACTCCTGTTTCGCGACTTACCTCTTGGTTTACTGACCCCCTTCGGCTGTTCTGTGCATCTTCTCCGAACAGCTCTTCGTCTAGTCCCTACTGCTGGCCGCCCTGCTGCTCTTCACCCTCTCCGCCCCCGCACGCTACCGTACTGAACACTGAGACAAAAGCAGTGAGAAGGATAAGCGCAAGACTTCTTTTCATGGTCCTCCTTGCTTTGGTTGGTTCGCTCTTTCGAAACTCTATTCAAGCTTAGCCAGCTTGGGTAAAGCCCTTGTAATGTTCCGTTGCCGTTCAGTAAAGTGAGCGTCGAGCCCACTTTGGTTAGACGGGGGGAGGTTACGACCTGCTCGTAAGATCCGGGCCGGGGTCCTCTAGGGTTTGTCTGATGAATAGGAGGCTTGACCATGAAGACAAGGCGTGAAGTCGTCCAGGATTGGGTGACGGCGTACAACCGGCGGGATGACTACGCAGCGGCAGAGTTGTACCATGAGGACGCCGCGAACCTCCAGGTGGCCCTGGGCGACCCGACCGTCGGCAGGCAGGCAATGCTGGACGAGTTGCTCTCCTTTTTCCATGCGTTCCCCGACGACTTCACCGATATCGAAAACCTGTTCGAGGATGGGCAGTGGGCGATGTTAGAGTGGTTCGGAGGTGGCACCTGGCGGGGTGAGTTCGGCGGGATGGCCCCGAACGGAAGATCTTTCACGTTGCGCGGGTGCGGCTTCTTCCACGTTCCCGACGGCAAGATCCTGTACCAGCGTGGATATTTCGATAAGGCCAGCTGGTTTGGCCAATTGGGTATCCCGCTCGCCTTAGGATAGTCTGCCAGAATCGCCAGACACACCCTAGCGGGGTTCCGACTCTTTTACAGTTATCGAGAACTGCCGGTTAATGTTTTCTCGGGAACTCTGTAGGCCAAGGGGCGCAAAAGAGGGCCCCGCGCAGAAGCCCGGCCCTACAACATCACGTTCTCCTCGACCTCGACTACCGACAGGATGTTCCCGTCAGGGTCCTTAAAGAACGCTACCTTCTCGGGCCCGATCTGCGCTATCCCGTTCTCAGTCTTTAACCCCGGCATGTCGTATTCCTCGAAGTCGATGCCGCGGGAGCGCAGCTCTGTGACCGTTGCCTCTACATCCTCGACCATGAAGCTTCCGAGCGTGTGCAGAGCGCTTCCGGCGGCATCCTGGTTGGGGTAGAGACCGAAATGGGAATCCCCTGTTTGGTATTGGAGGTAATCTTCTTCCTCGCGCACTAGGGTTGCCCCCAAGGTGTTCTCATAGAAGCGCCTTGCCTCCTGCAGATCCTTCACGGGGATATTCGCGTAGAACGTCCTCTCGCCGAGCACCATGATCGCCTCTCCTTTCTCCAAGGGTGTGCCCCCCATCGTGGCAAAACACTAAGAACATGACCGCAGTTACCGAGGTTGTCAAGGGTGAGGAAGCTGCACCCTGGCCTCTATTCACCGAACTGCCGAGGGGGTACTTTCTCGGAAGTTCGCTAAGGGTAGCTCTACTCCTGCACTATTGATTCGCTGGCCGAGGCGTGGTTATCTGGGCTGCGTGCCGATGAACAACTTTCCACACCCCCTCTTCAGGTCGGAAGATCACCTCCATCGTTGCCCGACCTTCTGACGTTTCCTAACCCGCTTTCGCTGGTCAGTTGATTAACACTTTGATTAATGGCTGTAAAGAACGTAGGCACCAAGAGCATGCGCCCACATAGAGCAGGTAGGGGCTGCTCCGTTGCCTCTAAGCCCTATATCTCCGCCTGGCTGGAGTAGAGGGATACAATGCGGAACCATAGCCGGTCTCACACCGGTTCCCGGAGTTAGCCAGTTCGTTTATGCACCACCTGGGCCGGGTACGCCACATTTAAGGACGAAGGGGGAATGAAAGGAGAAGAAGGGATGTATTCACAACCAGGAAGGTACGCAACAGGACGGATGGATCCCGCAGAGCAGACTACTGGAACCCGCGACGAGCATTACAACCTCATTAGCGTGCTCTACCACGCCCTACACGGGGCCGAGAACTGCGAGATATATATGGTGGATGCCGAGGCGGCTGGCAAGAACGAGCTTGCTGCCTTCTTCCGGGAAGCGCAATCGACGCAGAGTAGACTGGCTGAGCGGGCGAAAGGGTTTTTGGACATAAGGAGCAGCGTTCCTATCCCGGGTACCACCGAAACAGGAACCGAGATCCCGCCGGAGGGCATGGTGGAACCGGAAGCCCCGTCAAGGACGGAGCCTTCCAGCATAAGACCGGGAACGGAAGAGGCCAGGCCAAGGCCGGAAGAACCCATAGCAAGGACGGAAGAGGCCCCGCCGTCAAGACCACAGCCGCCCGGTGATTTCCCAGGGACGGAGCCTATAAGGGAAGAGGCGCCGCCGAGGACAGGAGAGGTGCCACCGACGCCGGAAGAGGTTCCGCCAGAAAGGGCGGGAGAGATCCCAACGGCGGAAGAGGCTCCGCCTCCGAGGGCGGAAGAGGTCCCGTCGGGCACCCCGCCGCAAGCCCCCCCGGAGGACGTGCAGAAGGAAACTAAAACCTCATCGAGGCCGGAAGAAGCCTCGTCGCGATCGGCAGATGCTGAAGGTGGGACTAACATCCCGGCGGACGAGGCTGACGCGACCGCCGAGGAAACACCTCCGATGTCCAATGTGCCGCGCGTGCCGCAGAGTACGGTCCCGCTCCCGGATGAAGACCTCATCGCGGAGACGGAGGCCGTTGCGCCAGACGCCCCGGCGGAGGGCGAAGACGTGGCGAGGCCGGCGGAGGCTCCGAGAAGCGAGGTTCTGCCGTCCGACACCCCACGCGAAGCCCCACTACCCGGTGAGGAGCGGCCCGAAAGGCGAGGGGAGGCACCTGCGACCGACGACAGCCCGCCAGAAGACCCGCCGCCGGGCCAGGAGCAGCCCGAGAGGCGGACGCCACCGTAGTCTCCAATGCGGGAGTTGGCGGCGGTCCTGGGGTACAGGCGCTTAGGTGATAGGAACGGGGCCTAGCGGTATTTCTCCCTGAAGGTGGGAGAAGCGTTACTCTGAGGTCCGCATTGAATTTCGAGCTCTTTGGGGTCCGCGGCAGGTTTCTCAAACGCTTTGTCTAGCTGCTCCGACGTTGGAGTGGGAAGCTCTTCGAGGCACTTCTAGGGGGCTTCGAGGTGTGCGGCGATCAGGTCGGCGTAGAGTTGCTGGCCCTCAGGCTGGAGGTGGATCCCGTCTTCCACGAAGAGCTCAGGCCTGCTGGCGCTTGCGGCGTTCCAGTCGACGAGAACGGCTTTGTCAGGGTATCGCCGCACCCCGTCGGCTAGCACCTCGTTGTTTGACTGTTCCCAGGGGCGCGGGACCTTCACGTTCACGATCACGACCTTGGGTACGTCTTCAAGCAGCCCCATCATCTCGTCGAACTGCTCGGCTGTGAAGGGTACGTTGTCGCCAGCGTGGACGACCACGGCCTCGCCGAGCTGGCCTGCGGCGCGGCGCTTCTTCAAGATCTCGATCACGCCCATGGGCTGAAGACCCACATCCGTAGCGAAAGCAGGGTTGCCGAGGGCTCGTTCGAGCTCCCCGGCGGAACCCAACATCACCGAGTCGCCGACAAGGGTGACCGTGTCCTTAGATGTACCTTCGGGCGCATCAGCAGCGGGGGCTGTCTCGGACTCGGGCGTTGTGGTGTCCTCGGTATGGATCGACTCTGCTGAGAGGTAGGAGGGTGGGGCCGGTGGTTGAGCATGGGCCAGGGCCAGGCCGAGCACCACGCAAAAGGTTGCGCCCGTCCCGACGGCCCCAGACCAGTAGGCGCCCAGCCGCCAGCGCCGGGCCCCTTGCGCCTCGCGCAACGCCCTCCCAGCTCGCCCTAACGCACCGGTGCGGATCGGTGTCTCGACAAAGCGGTACGATAGGTCCGCGAGCACGATCGTCACCGCCAGCCTCAGGGCCAGCAGCGGCAACCCAGTGAAGGGCACATCGAGCTCAGGCCGGGTAAGCATGAACACGGGCCAGTGCCACAGGTAAATGCTATAGGACCTCAGCCCGATCCAGCGCAGCGGTCCCCACTCCAGGAAGTGCGGGCCCAGGTGTGTATGTGGGTGGACGGCGACCAAGATCACCACGGCGGTGGCGAGCGCGACCAGCGTGAAGCCGCCCTGGAAGAGAAACGGTTGGTACTGGTCAAGCCGGAGGTAGAACCAGACGAGCGCGCCGAGCGCACTGAGGCCGGCGACGTCGAGCAGTAATGGTCTAATACGTCCCGCCCAGCGCGGCAGCCGTCCGGGCACCCATACAAAGGCTAGCGCGGCCCCAAAGAGTAGTCCGGCGACCCTGGTATCGGTACCGTAGTAGATCCGTGAGGGATCGACCCCCGGCTGATACAGGATAGCCATAAGCAGGGCGGATCCTGTCGCGCCCGCGAGCGCGATACACAGGGCCAGGCGTCGCCGTTGCCAGCGTCCTCTCGGGGCTACTCCCCAGAGAGCGACGGTGAGTAGCAGCGGCCACAGTACGTAGAATTGCTCCTCGACCGCGAGCGACCACAGGTGTTGCAGCAACGATGGTCGGCCCACGGTCTCGAAGTAAGATTGCTCGCCGAGGATGAGGTACCAGTTGGTTACGTACGCGAACGCTGCGAGGGCGTCGTCACGCAGCCTTGCGACCTCGCCGGGCAGAAACACGACGGCAAACGCGAGGGTGACCACAAGCAATAGATACAGCGCGGGGAGCAGCCGGCGGGCACGCCGCAGCCAGAAGCCTATGAGGTTAATGCGGCCCTGCTGATGCCACTCCGTTAACAGCAAGGTGGTGATGAGGTAACCACTAATAACAAAGAAAACCTCAACGCCTAAGAAACCGCCCCTGATCCAAGATAGATCGGCGTGGTAGAGGAGCACGGCGATAACGGCGAACGCGCGCAGCCCATCAAGGCCGGGCAAGTAGGATAACCGTACGTCTCCGGTCTCACCCTGATGAGTAAAGTTGCCTTCGTCAAGCGGTTGTCTGGAAAATTCTTTGCTCCGCCCGGATTTAAGCTGCCTCATCTGCATAGGCGCTCTAGGATAAAGGGTATCGGCGGATATTGAAACCGTTTTTTAGAGACTTAACTACTCACGTGCGAGCGTCGGCGGACGAACAGGGGGAGGAGCCGGAACACATTTGTAGCCTTTTTGCCGGAGCGGTTAGACACCGTGGCGCTACCCCAAGAATCCGCCAGGCCACCGGTGGCGAGGGCGCGGACGTCATTCTGGAGAGGAGCGGTGGGGACTTCCCGGAGAAGAACCTGCGCTGCCTCGCCACCTTCGGCCGGATGGTCGTCTCCGGGGCGACGAGTGGGGAGCGGGAACCATCGTTCCGGCCGCCCTGATGAAAAGGTGCCAGGCGGTGGTCGGACTCTATCTGCCCCAGATCATGACCCGACCCGAGATCTTCCCCGAGCCTGCGGGAGATCCTCGGCTGGATCTCCTCCGGTGACCTCAAGCTCACCATCGGTGCCTGCTACCCGCTGGAGAAGGCCACCGAGGCCCACAAAGCCCTCGAAGGCCGCAAGTCCACCGGCAAAATCATCCTCAGTCCCTGAAGCTCGACAGGCGATGGGACGAGAAACGGTCTCGTCCCGTCAAATCCGGTCACCGAAACCTGACGCCCCTAGGGGGTGTCTGAGAACGTTCATCTGGGGCGTGGCCGCACGTAACCCGACAAGCTGCGCAACCGAGAGCCGCATCGCGTTATGAGGGAGGCGTAGACCCGCCGTGCAAGCACCCGTTGCCGTTGAAGAAAGTTGTGCCCGCTTTGAGGCGCTCGGAGATGCCCTCAAGCTGCTCCTCGCTCAACGCTCCCGCGCCGTCCTCGGTCATGACGGCCCGCCTCGAACCTTCTGTCCTTGCTCGTCGTACTCGTACCAACCCTTGCCGGTCTTGCGCCCCAGCTCACCCTTCTCGTACCTCTCGGCGACCGATTTCTTGGGCTTCACGCTCTCGTCGCCGGTCTCCTCGTAGCGGGCCATACGCACGTGATAGTTGACGTCGATGCCCGTAAAATCCATGAGCTCGAACGGGCCTACCGGATGACCCAAAGCCATCTTGCACGCCGTGTCGATGTCCTCAAAAGAGGCAACGCCGTTCTCGTAGAGATCGACGGCTTCGTCCATCATAGCGCCTAAGATGCGGTTGGCGACAAAGCCAGAGACCTCTTTTTCGAGGATGATGGGCGCCTTACCGATCCTGCGGGTCAGCTCGACAGTGGTCTCTATAGTGGCGTCCGAGGTCTCGAGGTTGCGGACCACTTCGACGCACTCCATCACCAGCGCGGGGTTGAAGAAGTGCATGTTACACACCCTGTCGGGCCTGCTCGTGGCATCGGCGATGCGGGAGCTCACGATGGTCGAGGAGTTGGTCGACAGGATCGCGTGCTCCGGGGCCAATTCGTCGAGCCTTGCGAAGATGTCGCGTTTGACATCGAGTTTCTCGACGGCAGCCTCGATGACGTAGTCGGCTCCAGAGGCGGCATCCTCGAGACCGGTGGTGAAGATCATCCTGCCGAAGGCCGCGTCCACCTCGTCTCGCTCGATCCGGCTCTTCTCGACGTTACGTTTCATGCGGTTCTCGAGTTGCTCCTGGGCCTTCCATAGCATGTCTTCGTCCACGTCCTGGACGATCACGTCGTAGCCTGCGAGGGCGCAGATCATCCCGATCTGGGACCCCATCGCCCCCGAGCCCACGACGAGTATCTTGTTTATCTGGTCTACGTTCGGCTCCACCGTCTCCCTACCTTCCCTTAAAATCCGGTTCACGCTTCTCCAAGAAGGCCGAGGTGCCCTCCCGTTTGTCTTCGCTGGTGAGCAAGATCGCTTGCGCGAGGCGCTCGATGAGCAGCCCGGTCCTCTGATCGGTCTCATAACCGGCCTGCACCGCGAGCCTGGCGAGCCTCATGGCGAGCGGCCCCTTTGTGAGCACCTGCTCGGCCGTCTCCTTGACCGCGTCCATCAGGTCCTCCTGCGGGACGACCTTCGAGACGAGCCCGGCGGACAGTGCCTCCTCTGCGTCCATCAGGCGGCCCGTCATGATCATCTCCAACGCCCGGCCCTTGCCGATGTGGCGGGCGAGCCGCTGTGTCCCGCCCGCTCCCGGCAGGATCGCGAGCGTGACCTCCGGCAACCCGAACCTTGCGTTCTCGGACGCGATTCTTATGTCACAGGCCATCGCGAGCTCGCATCCGCCACCTACAGCATAGCCGTTGACGGCGGCGATGGTCGGCTTCTCGTAAGCCTCGACCTCATCGTAGACGGCCTGCATTGCCGGGGCCAGGGCATCGAACATCGTCCTTTCTCTAAGCTCCCCGATATCCGCACCCGCGGCGAACGCCTTATCTCCCGCGCCGGTGAAGACGACGACCCCCGCCTCATCGTCATGCCTGAACCCAGCGAGGGCGCTCTTCATATCGCCCAAGACTTGCGTGTTCAGGGAGTTGCGGGAGTCGGGGCGGTTTATGGTGATCGTACCGACGTTCTCCTCGATCGAGGTTATTAGCGTCTCGTACTCGGACACGCATTGCCTCCTTCTCTAGCGACCCTTCTTGTTGCCGTCTTCGTCGTACTCGTAGACACCGCGCCCCGACTTTTTACCGTGATGCCCGGCCGCGACGAGTTTGTAGAGCAGTGGCGACGGTCGGTACTTTTCCCCTAGCATCTCGTGCAGGTATTCGAGGTTCCTCAAGCGCGTGTCGAGCCCTACGAGGTCGGCCAGCTCCAAAGGCCCCATCGGATATCCCAAACCCAGCTTGAGGGCCTTGTCTATATCCGCTGCGCCCGCCACGCCCTCAACGAGCATGTTCATCGCCTCGTTGCCAACCAGACAGTTGATGCGGCTCGTAACGAAGCCAGGAAACTCGTTGACCTCAACAGTCTCCTTGTCCATCCTCTCGGCGACGCTGCGGGCGGTCTCAACCGTCTCGTCGGTCGTCTCGAGGCCCCGGATCAGCTCGACGAGCTTCATCTTGTGCGCCGGGTTGAAGAAATGCATGGCGATGCAGCGGTCAGGACGGTTCGTCCCGGCGGCGATCTCCGTCGGGCTCATGGTCGAGGTGTTGGTGGCGAGCACGGCATGCTCTGGAGAGCATTCGTCGAGTTTGCCAAAGATCTCCAGCTTTAGGTCTATCTTCTCCGGCGCGGCCTCTATCACGAGGTCTGCTTCGGAGACAGCAACCTTGAGGTCTTCGGTGATAGAGATACGCTCCAGCCCCTTGCGCATCGCCTCTTCGTCAAGCTTGTCCCTCTCGATAGCCTTGCTCATGGCCTTTTCGATACTTTCTACGGCGTTCTCTAGCACCTCGATGCTCACGTCCTGCAACCTCACATCGAAGCCACCCAAAGCCGCAGCGTGGGCAATGCCACGACCCATCACGCCCGCGCCGACGACGGCAACCCTTTTAACTTCCACGCTCACCACTCCTCTCTCCTTGGACCTCCAGCGCCTCCGCTGCCATTCTCCCTAAGCTCGTCGCGCTTTACTTTGACGCCGTCTGATACTTCGGTCTTCGGGAAGTCGGGGAAGGCGAGTTGGCTGGCGAGCCCCGCCACAAGGTCGGGCAGGGTCTCGGGTCGTTCCTTCGTCATCCTCTTCTCCCTTCGATCATCGCGCGGCTTCGGATAGAACTCACCGGCTCCCGCGCGTCCTGCGCACCCACCTCTGTTCACCTGCTTCTGTCTAGCGGAAGGCCGGTATACTGGTGATGGCGTTCCCGAGAACCAGGGTGTGCACCTCGCTCGTGTCCTCGTAGGTCAGAACGCTCTCCAGGTTATTGGCGTGGCGCAAGACTGGGTAGTCGAGCGTGATGCCGTTACCGCCGAGGATGGTGCGCGCCTCCCGCGCTATCTCGATGGCTTCCCTTACGTTGTTGAGCTCGCCGACGGAGATGTGCTCGGGGCGCAAAGTTCCCTAGTCCTTCATCCGCCCGATGTGCTATGCGAGCAGCCTGCCCATATTTATCTCGAGTATCATGTCCACCAGCTTCTGCTGAGTGAGCTGGAAACCGATGATAGTAACCAGCCCCTTTTCCGTATCTCCTCCCGATCTACCTCGCCTCCGCCATCTTCTCCTGCTCCCTCTCCTGGAGCTCGCGCCAGAGGATCTTGCCAGACCCACTCTTGGGCAGCTCGTCTATGAACTCGACCGAGCGTGGGTACTTATAGGCGGCCATCTTGCCCTTGGCCCATCCGACTATGTCCTCCTCCGCGACGTTGCCCTTCTCTTCTTCCCTGAGAACAACCATCGCCTTAGCCGCCTCGCCGCTGCGCTCGTCGGGAATGCTTATGACAACGGCCTCCTGGATGGCCGGGTGTTCATAGAGGACGGATTCGACCTCTGCCGGCCAGACGTTGTAGCCGGAGACGTTGATCATGCGCTTGAGCCGGTCGACCATGAAGAAGTAACCCTCTTCGTCCATCATCCCGATGTCGCCGGTCCTCAAGAAACGCTTGCCATCCCGCTCGAAGAAGGCCTCCTCGTCGGCCTCGGGCCGATTCCAGTAGCCTCTCATCACCTGCGGACCCGATGAGACGATCTCACCCTCCTCCCCCACGCCCACCTCTTCAAGGGTCTCCGGGTTCACCACGCGCGAGTCCACGTCGAACGCAGGCACTCCGAGGCACTGCAGCTTGGGCCTGTCCGGCGGGTTCATGTGCGTCTGGGCGACGGTCTCCGAAAGACCATAGCCCTCCGCGTAGCGGATGCCGGTAAGCTCCTCGAGCTTCTCGCCGACGGCCTCCGGCATCGCGGCTCCGCCTCCGCCGACGAACTGGAACGAGAAGAGGCTGTACTCGTCTATCTTCGGGTTGGAGAGGAAATCCACGACCATCGTCGAGATGTTCGTCCAGTGGGTGATATGGTGGCGTTCCACCAGCTTTGCTGCGAGCTCCCTGTCCCAGCGGGTCATCAGCACCATCATGCCGCCCATGAAGACCGGGGCGTTCATGCTGTGCTCCATTCCGGTCACGTGGAAGAAGGGCAGTGTGCTCAGGGAGACGCTGTCGGACGTTATGTCGTTCCACAGGGCGGCCCCGATCAGGTTGGCGTTCAAAGTGCTGTGCGTGTGGATGCACCCTTTTGGCCGTCCGGTCGTCCCGGAGGTGTATGGCAGGAGCGCCATGTCGTCGGACCCGACGGACATCTCCTCCGGCGAACGCCCGGCTTCGAGCGTCACGTGCCAGGGGATGATCCTCTCGTCCTCGACCTCCTCCCGTGGCGCCGAGACGACGTCCGGCACGGCGAAGTCGGCCTCCTCTTCCAGGTAGTCTGAGTAGGCGACGACGATAGCGCGCTCGAGGGGGCTCTGGCCAAGGAGGGGCGAGAGATGGGGGTAGAGCTCCCCTCCGCTGATAGCCACCTTCGCCCCCGCGTCCTCCACGTAGTGGGTCAGCTCTTCGGTGACGCTCATCGGATTTACCGGCACGACCACCGCCCCGAGACGCAAGACGGCGTAGAAAGCGATGACGAACTGTGGGCTGTTCTGCATATACAGGATGATCCTGTCACCCTTCTTTACGCCGAGATCCTCCTGAAGGTATCCTGCGAGTCTCCTCACCTCCTCGTGCAGGCGCTCGTAGGAGATCGTGGTCCCGTAGTAGACGATGGCTGTCTTCTCCGGATACCTCTCCGCCGAGACCTTTAAATTATACGGAACGCTCGTCTTTGGCAGCGTCAGGGTGCGCGGCATCCGCTTTGGCCAGAACTCGAAGTGCCTCTCGTTCATGCTCCTCCTTTCGTCGGCCACATCGTATAGTAAAAGTCTGCCCGAATCGAGTTGCTAGAGGGTTTTCGTGTATCGACCACAGAAACCGGTCTTCTAGAGCCGGTCGCCGGGTCTCACCCCTTCGCAGCGGCTTCCTCCTCCCCCGCAACCCTTTGTCGGCGATTCACTGAATATATCCAACAGGGCAGCTCCCTAATTACTCGAGCTACTAGCTTCCCCTTGGGCTTCAGTTGTTAAACTGAACGGGCCGCGTCAGGGGAAAGATCGAGTGGCATGATCAGAAAAATGAGAGAGGATTGGCAGCGGTTCAAGGCAAGCAAGCCAGGCTATCGCTTCCGAGACCGTTACCGTCACCACCAGCAAAGCAGACGGGGTAGATTCGGTTTTCAGAAGGCCCTCTTTATCGTCAGCGGGCTCACGATCGCGATCGGGAGCATCGTCTTGGCGCCCTTGCCGGGTCCCGGCTTGGGCACCTTCCTCCTGGGACTAGCAATCATCGCCGGCGAGCTTCGGATCGTCGCCCACTTCTTGGATTGGGCCGAGGTGAAACTCAGAGGACCGGCGCGACGGGCCAAAGGTGCCTGGGCGAGCTGGGCGCGGTGGGCAAGGATCCTGATCGGTGCGGTGGTTTGGATTGGTGGCGTCGCATTCGGGCTGTGGGCCCTGTTATACGTCTTTCGGTAGCCCTTATGGGCGTAAGGGGAAAACCCCTTTGATAGGCTTTGCGATAAGCTTGCAGGGCATCCTTAAGCTGCTCTAACCTGCCGGTGTCGCCCGCCATTTAGAACCAGATTATATGATCTGAAGAGCTCAAGAGTTGAGGCAGGTTGCCTCTATTGACCGATTGCCGACAAGGTGTTTTCTAGGAAATTTTCTAGGAAACCCTCTTGGCTCCCGTCCGCTGGGCATAGGGGCAACCCTTAACGAGTTCTTTGCACTTCCCTAACATCAAGAGGCTATCTTAGAAGCATTATGGGCGCGTGGCGATACTCCTTATCCTTTCCACCCGTTGGCGTCACAAACTGCCCCGCGTCGTGTTGCTGAGGTCCTGGGCCCCCCTCCCCTCGTTTGTTCCCTAGAGCCTCGAGCTTGCGCTTCCCTTAGCGCAACATCACAAGTGTAGTCGCCATAATAAGTAGTTGTCGACAAGGAGTTCTCGGAAGTTCAGAGGGGATTAGAGCAAAAAAAGAGGGCCGGGCTTCAGGGAAACCTTAAGGAGCTACTGACCCGACCCCACTGAGTATACTATCTTTGGCCCTTTCTTCTCGGGAGCCGAGGCCTCCTACCACTACTTCTCTTTATAGTCGTTTACAAATCCTATAGCGGGGTAAAAAAAGTTCTTTAGGATAGGCATAAGAAGAGAGGAGCAACGCGATGACTGTAGCCCGAGTAACAGAGATAAGCGCTACCTCAGAGCAGAGCTTCGAAGATGCAATCAACATGGGTATTCAGCGGGCCACCAGCACTCTTCGCAATGTAGAAGGAGCCTGGGTGAAGGACATGAACGTACTGATTCAGGACGGCAATATCACTGGCTATAAGGTGAACTTGGCTATCACCTTCGTCTTGGAGGACACTCAGTCACCCGCTTAGAAAGATAGGTTAGTAGCCTCTACTGCAATAGAGAAGGGGCGGGGCCCCGGTATCGGGGCAACGCCACCATATGTTCTTGTGGGACTCAGCAACTACATTGCTGGTCTCATATGTCGCTGACGGGGTTCGCTACCGGGTGCCGTTTTGATCCTTGAAGAACTCCACCAGCACGGGAGCGAGGGCTGCCGGATCGACGTTGTGCTCCTGACCTTCCAGGGTGCGGTGCTGCCCATCGGGGATGGTGTTCGCGAGCGCTCGCGCCGTCTCGCTCATGAACGGGAAGCTCTCCCCACCAGCGACCACAAGCGTCGGCACCGCCACTGACGCCGCCCGCTCGGTCGGCAACGAGTAGTCGCCCATGATCATGGCGTCATAGGCAAGCGTGTGCGCCATGGCCTCCTGGGCCTGCCAGAACGGCTGGGTCCGCGCATGGGCTACGAACTCGGGCGGAAGGCCCACTACTTTCGTCATGAAGAACTCGACAGCGTCGCTGCGGCGACCCGTCGAGACCAGCTCAGTGTAGGTCCTCGCCGTATCCGCCGGCGGTCGGCGACTCTTGTCGAGGACGAACGGTGGCTCCCACAGCGCCAGCTTCGTGAAGGCAAGTCCGCTCGCAGCAGCCTCGAGGGCGAGGGCTCCACCTGAGGACGTGCCGTACACGAACGCCGATCCACCGGCTTCGTCGATGAGCGCTCCGATGTCCTCGACCTCGCGCTCTACCGCGTACGGCGCCGTGTCCCCGCTGTCGCCCCGACCCCGACGATCGTAGTTGATCACGGTGAAGTGCGATGCAAGGAGCGCGGCCAGTGGCGCGTTCGCAGATCGATCAACCGACCCGCCGCCCACCAGGATGATCGGCGGTCCGTCACCCAGCCGATCGAAGGCGATGGTGGTGCCGTCGCTCGATGTTAATCTGTTCACGGGATCTCCTTCCAATCGTGGATGTTACTTCTCCTTTTGTTGTCCTTACTTCAATCGAGCACGATGCCGTCGAATGAGCCGCTCCCTTCGTAGATCACGGTGTTCTTGTCCTCAAGCAGCACTCTCTAGGAGGTTGGGTGAATAAGAGGTCTCCTAAGCTGGGGAGGTGGTGGCCGATCTGGTCGCTACCTCACTTTACGACACGGAAGGAAAGGTGCGCTACAGGTTAGTCACGCGAGATCAATAGAGAACCTCGTAGCCTAGTAGGATCCTCTGCTCACTGGTTACTCCAAGGTTCAACCCATGGCTCGCTAGATATGTCCGAGATACCGCTCCTTCGTCAAGGTCAGCACTTTATCCCCAGGCGTCACCCACAGGGCTTCATTGAAGATCTCTACCTCTATCGGCCTTCGTACCCTAGGGCATCCACTGCCTCCCGCATCCTTCGCAATTCGATCTCTCAAGCAACGCAGCACTCCCCAGTAAGCTCAAGGTTGGGCTCAGCCCGAGTTAGAACACCTCGAGGAGGAATCGCTCTACAGTCTCCCGGTATCCCTCAGGGTTGAGGTTCCAAGATTCTACATGCCCTGCCCCATGAATACGCTGGTAGGTTACGAGATCCGGGCGGGCCTCGGCGAAGGCGTCACTCGACTCCACGGGGACAGTCTCATCCCGGTCGCCGTGGAACAGGAGTATGGGCACGTCGAACTCGCCGGCACGCTCGACTTGGCCGATCACCGACCAGTTTATCCCGGTTCTGAACGACAAAATGGACTTGCTTATCGGCACTGCAACGCGTGGCAGGCCACGTTCGCGTGCACCGAGAGCAAGTATAGCGTCCCAGTCGAGAGCTGGCGCGTCGAGGACAACACCCCGCACCTTAGCGGCTCTGTCCGATTCGCGTAGGAAGGTACAGGTTATTGCCCCACCCATGCTGTAGCCGACCAGAAGTAGGTCCTTGGCGCCGTTGGCAAGAGCATAGTCGGCGGCGGCCTCTAAGTCCCTCCACTCCGTCTGACCCAGGTGATAGAGCCCGTCAGGGCTCTTCGGTGTTTCCGGATCGTTGCGGTAAGTTATGATGAGCGAAGCGAACCCCTGCCTAACGATCGTGTGTAGTATCCGCAGTGCCTCACCACGCTCCGCCCCGTGGCCATGTACAAAGATCATGCAGGTATCCTTTGTGCCCTCTATGTACCAGGCCGGGAGCTCGCCGAGCTCCGAGTTCACTGTGATCTCCTCGTATTGCAGCCCGAAGGCTCGTTCCGGGTCATGGGGGAAGGCGTAACTATCGAGGAGGGCAGTCCCAGGCTCGGGAGTGCCCCGCATCGCACGGAACTCTCGCATAAGCCCAGACTCGTCGGTGTGCAGAATTCTTCCGACTTGCCCGTATCCGCCTACCCACTTCAAGCCGTAAGTGCCACTCCTTCGAGCATTCGCATTCGGAGACAGCTTTACTTTTCCTGCTTCGGAGTCGAGCACCTCGACGTCGTACCCCGGTCTCGATGAAGGATTCGGCTTGAGAAGCTTCTCAGAGAAGAACCAGCCCACCCCTAAAGAACCAACCACCGCCAGCACCCCCGCGGCCGTGACGTCCCAAAACAGGTAGCGCCACGTCCTGAGAGGTCTACGCCTCACGCGGGCCTTCAAACTGTAGTCGTTGTGCTCGTAGGTGAGCTCGTAGCCGTTCCTGTAGCCAGGGCGGTAGCAAGGGTTCAAGCGTTACCACTGCTCGTCGGTGATCTCGCTTGTTTTCATGTGCGAATCATGTGCGAAGTATAGAGGCACCCCAGGTATTTGAACTGGCTTGTAGTGTTATCGGAAACTCGGAGGGGACGAGGGCATAAAAAGTGGGGCCGGGACTATCGTTAATCGCGCTAATTCCTTCCTCGATCCGGACCGTATGTGGCACAGTACACGACCGCAGACGTTAAAGGCAACACCAACCTCCTCCGAGCGGCGCGCTAATCCCCCGGGTGGATAATGACTTTGCCCCGGTTGCGGCGTTCCTCCAGGTAGCGGTGAGCATCGGCTGCTCTCTCTAGGGAAAAGGTCCGGTCCACGTGGATCTTGAGGTTATTTCGGGCCACGAGGCCGGCCAACTCTCTGAGGTCGTCATGTGGATCGTAGCCAAGGTGTTGTATGAGGTTGGTGATCTGAAACCCGTAGATCGTTGCATTCTTCGGATAGAAGTCGCGAGTGTCGATCCGACTCTGTTCGAGCCCAACGTTCGCTAGAGCCACCACACGTCCGCCATGACCGACAACTTTAAGGCTCTCGCCGAAGGTCGATCCCCCCACGGTGTCGAGTACCACCTCGACTCCCCCTTCCCCAGCAATGGCTCTCGTTCTCTCCAGAATGTCCTCTCGTGCGTGGTTGACTCCCTCGTCCGCGCCGTTCTGCAAAGCCCAGGCAACCTTCTCGTCAGACCCGGCGGTAGCGATTACCGTTGCGCCCAGATGCTTGGCGATCTGCACCGCTGCGTCGCCGACGCCGCTTGCAGCCGCCCAGATGAGTACTTTTTCGCCACTCCGAAGCCCGGCGAGACGCCGCAGACAGTACCAGGCCGAGAGAGGAGCAACGGGGAGAGCCGCCGCGGAGTCCCAGTCTAGATCCTCCGGTATCTTCACTACGTGGCGTGTCGGCACAGCGACGTACTCAGCGTAGAAGCCAGGCCTGCCGCCGAAGGCAAGAACCCGGGCGCCGGAGCTTATGCCCGTTGCCGCCGGGCCAGGCTCCCGGACAATGCCGCTTCCCTCGAAGCCGGGCACTATCGGGAGCTGCCCCGCGGCGTGGTAGCTGCCGATACGAGTGAGGATGTCGGATCGGTTTACACCTGAGGCCCGAAGCTCTATCAGGACTTCGTCCTCCCCTGCCTCGGGCGCGGGGATCTCCTCTGTTTTCAGTACCTCTGGACCACCGAATTCCTCGATCTGAACAGCTTTCATATCTTATTCCTTTCCGCGGCTCCGTTTCGGCAATTGGTACCGCGCTGCTAGGAGACTTCTACAGGTCGTCTGCCGATTGCCCGTACATGCTCATCTACCTCCCTCACCGGCGGAAGCCTTTGACTGTTCGGGTGACTGGTTGAAGATCATGCAGGTAGTGGTGGCGTGGCCATAAAGCTCGCCGCTTGTGTCGAGGAGCCGCGCCTCGGCGGTAGCGATGTGACCACCGACGTGGATGGTAGTGCCCTCGCACAGAAGCCGCCCGGTGTTCAAAGTGATCGGACGAAGGAAGTTGACCTTGAGCTCGACCGTGGTGTACCCGACACCAGCGGGGAGCATGGTGTGCACGGCGCAGCCCATCGCGGAATCGAACAAGGTGCAGGCGAGGCCCCCATGGACGACACCGATAGGATTGTAGTGACACTCGGCGGGTGTGCACTCGAAGACCACCCGGCCCTCCTCTACCTCCGCCAGCTCGAAGCCCACCAGCTCACAGATTGGCGGCAAAGGCAGCTCCCCTTTCTGCATCGCCCCGAGGAACTCTAGACCACTCATCTGCTCGGCTGCTCGCGCGTTGACGGTAGGGTCCTTCCAGACAACCGTCCGCTTCCTCTGGGTAGTCTCGCTCATCCCTAGCCTCCTTCCTTCAACACACAGTACCTCCCCCGCTGCGTGGTCTCCGTCTACCGCTCGTCAAGGAAAGCGATCCAAGGCACTTTCGCCCAGTTCTCTTGGCCCGTGCTCCAACGCACCTTAAGGGTAGGACGCCTCCTGACCGCGGAGCTATTGGAGGAGACTTCCTTGAGGTCTTCGAACACCTTCCAAAGGTCGTGCTCTCTACCGAAGACCTCAGTCGCTCGCGCATCTACGTACCCGGCAAGGATGAGCTGTAGACTATCGCGTACGCTCGTTGGCACAACTCCTCCCGCCCTTCGAGTTATTCCCTCGCGCCCATTCTAACAACGGCTTCAGAGCACCCTGCTCTAAAACTTCCTAAGCAAGCGCACCAGGCTGCACAACATACGCTTCTATGATCTGCGGCACACCTGCGCCACCCTACTCCTCAGCAAGGGAGTGCACCCGAAGATAGTACAGGAACTCCCGGGACACGCCAACATCTCTATTACGCTCGACACTTACAGCCACGTGCTGCCGGGTATGAGAGACTATAACGCTGCTGCGATCGAGAGCGCCCTTTCGCCTGCTGGGAATGCGCTGACCGGCCCTTAGAGAGGCACTCCTGCGCTGAGAATGGTGCTCGGCTGCCTGCTCTAAGAACCACGGGAAAAGAAGTGGCGAGCAAATTGGAGAGGCCGAGGAAAGCCAGGTTGGCTTGTCCGCTAACACCGGCAATCTACCGGTAGGGGATGGAAGTTTCTATGGAAAATACGATCAGGCGCCTCCAAACAAGACACAACGGTGAGGATGAATAGTTGAGGAGTACCGGGAAAGGAGATAGATTAACGGTACTGAGAAAGGAGGCAAGAGATAACTACAGACGTAACTGATCATATCGGCGGGCTGTCGGCCAACGAGGTGGCGGCGCGCAAGGCGCGCGGTGAGGTCAACGCTCCGCCGCCCGCCCCCGGTCGCACCTATCGCCAGATTATCCTTGAAAACGTCTTTAGCTTCATCAACAACGTCTTCTATGTCCTGTGTCTGCTGCTGGTGCTCCTCGGACGTCCGTTTGACGCCATCCTCCCGTTGGTAGTAGTGCTCGCAAACATCGCCGTCAGCATTTTTCAGGAGGTGCGTGCCAAACGCAAGCTCGACAAGATCGCCCTGTTAACCCGCCCAACGGCGATGGTTATTCGCGACGGTCGCGAGCAGAGCGTCAACCCCGGCGAGATCGTCCGCGGCGACTTGCTGATGGTCGGTCCGGGCGACCAGATCGTCGTCGATGGCACGGTGGTTGGCGATGGGACGATGGAGGTGGATGAATCGCTGCTCACCGGCGAGTCGGACCTAGTTCGTAAGCGGGCCGGAGACCAGGTCTTCTCGGGGAGCTTTTGCGTTACTGGCAGCGCCCACTTCGAGGCACAACAGATCGGTGCGGCCAGCTTCGCTAACCAGGTTACCGCCGGTGCCCGCGCCGAACGTCGTGTGGTGACACCGTTGCAGCGTGAAATCAACGGGATTATCCGGCTGATGATACTGGTGGCGGCGTTCCTGATGGTGGTGTTGACCGTCAGCGCGATCGCGGTGAGCGACCCGTTTGTGGAGCTGGTCGAGAGGCTGGTGGTGGTCATCGGTCTGGTGCCGCAGGGGCTGCTGCTGGCGATCGTGGTCGCCTACGCGCTCGGCGCAGTGCGGGTCGCCGGTCAGGGCGCGCTGGTACAGCAGACGAACGCCATCGAGTCGCTGAGCAACGTCGACACCTTCTGCCTCGACAAGACCGGCACGCTAACCACGAACCGCCTGCAGGTGCACGATATTCACCCCTTTGACATCAGCCGCGATGACTTGCAAAGGCAGCTAAGTAATTTCGTCGCCAGCGCGACGACCACAAACAAGACCAGCGAGGCGATCGCGCAGGCGCTGCCGGGAGAGAGGCAACCAGCGATCGACGAGGTGCCTTTCTCCTCGGCGCGCAAGTGGAGTGCCCTCGTCTTTGACGGCCAGGAAAAAAGCACCTACACAGCCCCCACGGCCGCAACCGACGCTACGACTCCTCCCCTTCCCTCCCCTACCAACGACTCACTCCGGGGCGTCTATGTGCTGGGCGCGCCGGAGATGATGCGCCCACACCTTCGGCAAAGCGCCGACCTGGACGGGCAGGGAGATGAGTGGGCGGCGCGCGGGTTGCGGGTGCTGCTCTTCGCCTACCAGCCGGAGCCGGTCACGCTACACGACGGGGACGACCAGGTCCGCGACCCGCAGGGGTTGATACCGCTCGGTCTGGTCGGCCTGACTGACGAACTACGTCCCAAGGCCTACGAGACGCTTACGGCCTTCGCGCAGGCTGGGGTAGATCTCAAGATCATCTCGGGCGACAACTCAGAGACCGTCAAGGCGCTTGCAGTGCAGGCCGGCTTCGACCCGCAAGCAAAGCTAATCTCCGGTCCGGAGCTGGACCAGCTTGAGGACAGCCAAATCGGCACAGCAGCGGCCGAGTACGGCGTCTTTGGGCGGATCACGCCTCAGCAGAAGGAGCGGCTGGTCCAGGCGCTGCACGGGCAGGGGCGCTACGTGGCGATGACCGGCGACGGGGTCAACGACGTGCTCTCGCTCAAGCAGTCCGACCTCGGCATCGCGATGCAGAGCGGCAGCCAAGCAACTCGAGGTGTGGCCGACATAGTGCTTACCAACGACTCATTTGCTGTGCTGCCGTATGCCATTACCGAGGGCCAGCGCATCATCGCCGGAATGCAGAACGTCCTGAAGCTTTTCCTAAGCCGCACCTTCTTCGTGGCCCTGATGATTGTCGCGATCGGTCTAGTGGGCGCGTTCCCCTTCTCGCCACGGCAGAGCGCGCTGCTGTCTTTACTAACGGCCGGGGTGCCGGCGGTCGCGCTCGCTGCGTGGGCGCGGCCGGGGCGCGCGGCGCATGGCAGCACGCTCACTCGGCTCGCCAGCTTTTC
>Ga0126308_10000063_pt1 | contig 24136 bp, 25 predicted proteins | sample Plot55_FD_92533 | JGI IMG/M metagenome (GOLD analysis project Ga0126308, IMG submission 92533) | Serpentine soil microbial communities from UC McLaughlin Reserve, CA, USA - Plot55 | ecosystem: Environmental > Terrestrial > Soil > Grasslands | place: USA: UC McLaughlin Reserve, Lake County... | reverse complement strand
GAACGCCCCGGGCTCGGGGACCTCGATCTCCTCGATCTGGAAGGCGTCCTTGGGCTCGCCCTCGCGCTCTTGGCGGATGACCCACGCGGCCATCGTCTCCGGCAGGGTGCCGGCATCCACGTCGAGCTTCGAGACTTCGGCGGTATCCACGGCCAACTGCGTCACTCCTCGGGGGTGGGGGAAGGGCCGCGCATGGTACGGAGAACCCGCCGATGCGGGCGCAGACGCAATTCCGTGCCCGCCGTCAGGTTCACGTCCGGGCCTGCGACTACGGTCGTGAGTCCCCATGGAAGCGAGCGAGAGGCCACAGCTACCCCTCGACGACGGCGGCGCCGGCGTCGTCCGCGTGCTCGACGACCGCCTCGTCATCGAGAGCCTGACGGTCAGCGACGAGCGCGCCGCCCGGGTCGTGCGCGAGCGTGCCGAGAGCGGCCAGGCCCCCGCCGAGACCATCGGCAAGGCGGTCGAGATCGGAGCTCGCGTGCTCGACACGGAGGAGACGGCCGCGAACGTCGACTACGTGCGCCACGAGGTCGAGACGAGTTTCGGCAAGCTCGACAAGCAGCTGGGCGCCACGATCGAGCAGGGCGCCGAGTCGATCGCCGAGCAGCTGGCCACGAGCTTCGGCATCGAGCGCAGCGATTCGGTTCAGGCGCAGATCAAGGAGATCGTGGCCGCCGATCGCGAGTCACTCTTGACGGCGCTGACCAAGGAGGATCCGTCCAATCCTCTGGTGGGCATGCAGGTTCGCATCGGCAAGAAGCTGCTCGAGGCGGAGGAGCGTCACCGGCTTCAGACCGCTGAGACGAACGAGCAGATCGCGGGGCTCAGAGAGGAACTCGCCCGCGCCAACGAGCGCAGCCTCGCCGACGAGCGCGTGGCGGAGGCAGAGGCTGCGGGAACGCGGAAGGGTCGTACCTTCGAGGAGCGCGTGCACGATGCGATCGAGCGAATCGCGGCGCTGCGCGGCGACTCCGCGACGCACACCGGTGCCGAGCAGGCCGAGGGCGGAGGCAAGAAGGGCGACACCCTGGTCGAGCTGGGAGCCTGCGACGGTCCGGCCCAGGGCCGGATCCTGTTCGAGTCCAAGGACGCCGAACGTCTCTCCAAGAACAAGGCATGGGCGTATCTGAACGAGGGAATGGCCAAGCGGGCGGCCTCGTTCGCCGTGCTCGTGGTGGCCGGCGAAGAAAACGTGCCGGCCGGCCGCCAGCAGCTCAGCGAGTACGAGGGAAACAAGATGATCATCGCCGTGGATCGGGACGAGCCCGACGGTCTCGCCCTGGAGGTCGCCTACCGGCTCGCCGCCGCGCGGGTGCTCTTGGCACGTGAGACGGATCTCGAGGTGGACGCCGTAGCCGTCCGCGACGCAGCCGCCGAGGCGTTGTCGATCGTGGGGCAGGCCCAGGCCATCCGCTCGACCCTCACCGGTATCAAGACCTCGTCAGACAACGCGCGTAAGGGCCTCGACGCCATGGTCGACGCGGTGAAAGAGAAGCTGCGGCTGATCGACTCGCTGATCGCGTCGGCCGCCGAGGCCGACTAGGGCAGCAGCAGGTCGTCGCTCGAGTCGGGGCGCGGGGGACCGACCTTGATCTCGGCCGGCTTCGCGTCGGACCGCTCGCCGCCGTTGACCTCGTAGTCGCCCTCGCTGAGCGAGGCCTTGAGGTTGCCGACGCCACCCGGCGGCACCTCGCCGCTCTCGGTGTCGTCCTCGGAGCGGGGCCCCACCAGCGTCAGGGAGACGGGGTCCTCGGACTGGTTGGAGACCGTGATGTTCACCAGCCCCGCGCCGAGCTTGGCCGGCGAGACGACGATCTCCTTGGAGTCGACCTTGGCCGTGAGGACCACGGGGGCCGCGGGCCTGGGGTCGTTGGCGAAGTCGTCGCCGCCGCAGCCGGCTGCCGCGAGGGCCAGGGCCAGCGCGGCGATCGCGGCGGTCCCCACGCGTGGCCTGATCGAGCGAAAAGCCTCCCTCGCGCCCATCGGTTGCGCAACCCTAGAACAAGGGGCGCTTCTCGTGCGGCACTCGGCGGGCGTCAGAAAGGGAGGTCGACGACCTCGGCGGCGATGCCGTCGCCGACGGCCACCTTCGCGCCCGCCTCGGCCTCGCGGCGAACGATGGCGAGGGCGATGGGCCCGTGGGCCGGGGACAGGACAGCGGTGCCGACGCTGCCGACCTCGCGGTCGCCGAGCGCGATCGCATCGCCGGCCGCGGCGGGCGCCTCCAGGCGCAGGCCGCGCAGGTGGCGGTTGGGCTTGCCCTTGTAGTGGAGCCTCGCGACCGTCTCCTGGCCGATGTAGCAGCCCTTCGTGAAGCTCACCGCGCGGTCGTTGATGCCGGCCTCCTCGGGGATCGTCGCGCTGCCCATCTCGCGGCCGAAGCGCGGGCGCCCGGCCTCGACCCGGACGATCTCGGCGGCCTCCTCGCTCACCGGCTCGCCACCGCCGCTCCGCAGGGCGTCGAGCACGCGCTCGGCGCCGCCCTCGTCGCAGATCAGGTCGACGCCGGACCCGGTGGCGACGGCACGGCACGAGACGCCGGCGAGCTCGACCTCCGCATGCGCGTGCTCCCCGCCGAACGGGGGCGCGCCCGTGACGTTCGCCGCTGCGGGCCCGATCACCGAGATCAGGGCCCGGTCTCCGGTGAGGTCGACGACCTCGGCGTCGCGCCCGACCTTGTACATGCCGAGGTGGCGCACCACGGCGGGAAGGGCCACCGCCTCGACGTCGAGACCGAAGCTCTCGGGGTCGAGCCGCAGCACGCGCATGTCGCCCTGCATGCGGCCCTTGCGGGCGAGCAGCGCCGCATAAGCGCCTTCGCCGGGCTCGAGCGCCTCGACGTCCTGGGTCAGCTGGCCCTGGAGGTAGTCGGCGGCCTCGCTGCCCCGCACGGCCACGATGCCGCGGCCGTCGCGGCGCAGGCATCCGGCGGCCTCGCGCAGCGCCCGGTACTGGCCGTCGAGCTCGATCTGGGCGGTCGCTTCCACTGCTGGGATTGTAGGTAGGCGCCGGTCGGGGCTCGTGCGGGGTTTTGATGTGCCAAAATATGATGTATGGTCGGCCCAAAAGCAGACCCCGCACCACACTCGGGCTTTCGCCGCGACCCGGCCGCCGCCAACTCCGAGGCGGTTGAGGACTACGCAAAGGCGATCCACGCGCTCTACGAGCGAGACGGATCCCCCGTTTCGACGACCGCACTCGCCGATCGCCTCGGCGTCTCCCCGGGATCGGTCACCGCGATGGTGAAGCGCATGGGCGAGATGGGGCTTGTCGAGCACGAGCCCTACCACGGCGTGTCGCTCACGGCGGATGGGGACCGAGTCGCGCTTGGCGTGATCAGGCACCACCGGCTGCTCGAGTCCTACCTCGCCGAGGTCCTCGGGATGCCGTGGGACCGCGTTCACGCCGAGGCGGAGGTGCTCGAGCACTACATCTCGGAGGAGCTCGAGGAGCGGATAGCCGCAGCGCTCGGCGATCCCAGCCACGACCCGCACGGCGATCCCATCCCGAACGCCGAGCTCGACGTCGCCGACGACGCCACGCGTCCCCTCAGCGAGGTCGGGCCCGGGGAGGGAGCGACGTTCGCGCGGGTGTCGGACAGCGACCCGGCGATGTTGCGGTACCTGTCCGATCGAGGGATCAGGCCCGGCGTAAGGCTGGCTATGCGCGAGGTCCAGCCGTTCGGCGGGCCCATGGTCGTCGAGTCGGAGGGGAAGCGGCACGTGCTGGGCGGCGAGCTGGCACGCAAGATGCGAGTGGTGGGCGGGCGTTGAACCGCCCCCTCGACACTACGACGACGGCGCCGCCGGCACCCGGGCGGGACGGCGACGCGGCGAGCGAGGTAGACGTCGAGGCTGTTCTGCCCGGCGAGGCCGCGGTCGCACGTGCGGCGCGCCGCTCGCTCGATGGGCGGTCGCGCGGGGCTCGCAGGGTGTGGCCCTTCCTCGGGCCGGCTTTCATCGCCGCTGTCGCCTACATCGACCCTGGGAACTTCGCGACGAACATCGCCGGTGGCGCCCAGTTCGGCTACCTGCTGCTGTGGATCGTGGTGTCGGCGAACCTGATCGCCATGCTGATCCAGACCCAGTCCGCGAAGCTCGGCATCGCCACCGGCAAGAACCTCCCTGAGCTTTGCCGCCAGACCTTCTCGCGGCGCACCTCGATCGGGCTCTGGATCCAGGCGGAGGTGATCGCGATGTCCACCGACATCGCCGAGGTGGTCGGTGCCGCGCTCGGGCTCAACCTCCTCTTCGGCATCCCGCTCTTCCCGGCCGGCCTGATCGCCGGCGTCGGGGCGTTCGCGATCCTCGGGCTCCAGCAGATGGGCTTCCGGCGCCTCGAGGCCGGGATCGCGGCGCTCGCGGGCGTAGTGCTGCTGTGCTTCGGCTTCGAGATCTTCTACGCCAAGCCCGGTGCAGGCGACGTCGCCTCACACCTGTTCGTTCCCGGCTTCAGCGGCACCGAGAGCATCCTGTTGGCCACGGGGATCATCGGCGCGACCGTCATGCCGCATGTCGTGTACCTGCACTCGGCGCTGACGCAGCGGCGGATCGTCGGTCGCACCGACGATGAGAAGCGGCGGATCCTGCGCTTCGAGAAGATCGATGTCGTGCTGGCCATGAGCCTTGCCGGCATCGTGAACCTGTCGATGATGGTCATGGCGGCAGCCCTCTTCAACATCGGGGGGCTGACGGGCATCGACAGCATCGAGGGCGCGTTTCACGGCCTGCAGACGACGGTCTCCGACAACGCCGGCACGATCTTCGGCATCGCACTCCTCGCGTCGGGGTTCGCCTCCTCCTCGGTGGGCACGATGGCCGGCCAGGTGGTGATGCAGGGCTTCATCCGCCGCAGGATCCCCATCTTCCTGCGTCGCGCGATCACGCTCGCGCCGGCCCTGGTCGTACTCGGAATCGGCCTCGACCCAACCGATGCGCTTGTGATGAGTCAGGTCGTCCTCTCGTTCGGCATCCCGTTCGCGTTGATCCCGCTGCTGCTGATCGCGCGGCGCCGCGATGTGATGGGCGCGTTCGCCAATCCCCCGTGGCTGTCGGCGCTCGCCGCGGTCCTGGGTGGGCTGATCATCGCGCTCAACGTGTTCCTGCTTCAGCAGGTCTTCTTCGGCTGACCGGTCGCGAGGCCGCCCTGGGTACGCTTCGGGCGATGGCACTCGCCGAGGACTTCAGCGCGATCGTCGAGTCGCTTCCCGACGACTGGACCGACATCGTCTGTGACCTGCGGATCCTCGACGAGGAGCACTACGTCGATGCCGCGGTCCTGCTGACGCAGGTCAACGCCCAGCCCTACTCGCGGGCAGATTGGCACTGGCGTCTCAACGTCGCCCACACCTTCGGCAACGCCGCCGCGGCCGAGACGACGATCGGGACCCTGCGGCTCCTCGACGAGGAGGGGATCGAGGGAGAGTTGGTGCTGCGCGACTACCGCGAGGGCCGCGCCGAGGTCGTGCAGATGTGGGGCCGGCCCGAGTCGGTTCGCCGCGAGTTCCGCGAGCGACGTTCGCTCTAGCGCGCGAAGGCGTCGTCCACTTCGGGCTCCTCCTCGACGATCCCGAACCGCGCGTCCCAGCGAGCCCACTCGGCCAGCGCCTCGTGGTCGAGCTCGCCCGGCGGCGAGAACGCGCCGGCGTCGAGCAGCGCTGTCAGCTGGGCCTGCTGCTCATCGCGATCGAGGCCGTGGGCCCCCGCGATGAGGTCGGAGAGGCCCGCCTCCGGGTCGTCGACGACGTCTTCGTAGCCGGCCGCGGTGGCCTCGACCACGTCGTCCACCGGAGCGTCGTCGTCGTCCGCGGTCGAGCGGTCCACGCACAGCACCAGCTCCGGGTAGCGGGGGGCGCCGAAGTCGTCCACCCGGAAGTTGCGTGTGGGGACGCCAACACCCTGGAGCGTCACCCCCTCCGCGTTCCAGAAGGCGGTGGCCGCGTCCACCTTGCCTGCCGACAGCGCCGCCACCGAGTCGAAGCCGATCGTCACGCGCTTGACGGCATCGGGATCGGCGCCATCGGCCTCGAGCACCGAGTCGAGCACCGCTTCGTCGGACGGCAGCCCGGTCACTCCCACGGTTCCGCCCTCGAGGTCGCGGGGTCGCCGCACCGCGTCGCGGTCGCCGGCGATCACGGCGGCCAGCGGCCGCTGAACGATCGGGGCGATGCCGACGATGCCGAGGCCTCGCTCGCGGGCGATCCCGAGGTCGTGGATGTCCAGGATCGCGAAGTCGGCGCGGCCCGCCGCCAGCAGCTTCGGCGCGTCTGTGGAGGCCGCCGGCTCGCGGACCTCGAGGTTCACGCCGCGGTCGGCGTAGAGGCCCTCGGCGAGCGCCGTGTAGATGCCGGCGTGCACGGCATTCGGCTGGAAATCCAGCACGAGGGTCGCCTCTCGCGAGGCGCCCGGTTCAGCACCGTCCTCGTCACAGGCCGTGAGGCCGAATACGAGGACGGCCGCCAGCGACGCTGCGACCCTTCTCATTCGCGCGGGCAGGATAGCCTTGCGGCGAGGTGGCTGACCACGGCCTGAAGGACGAGCTGCTCGCCCTCGTCGAGATCCCGAAGGGGTCGCGCAACAAGTACGAGTACGACGAGGGGATCGGCGAGGTCATCCTCGACCGCTTCCTTTCGTCCTCGACGGTCTATCCCACCGATTACGGCTACCTGATCGGCCACCGCGGTCGCGACGGCGACCCGCTCGACGTGCTCGTCTGCGTCTCGGAGCCGACCTTCCCCGGCTGTGTGATCCCCGTGAAGCCGATCGCGCTCTTCAAGATGAGCGACGAGAAGGGGATCGACGACAAGATCATCTGCGTGCCGCTGAACGACCCGGGCTGGAAGCAGCTCGACGACCTCGATGACCTCACAGAGGCGTTTCAGCTCGAGGTCGCGCACTTCTTCTCGGTCTACAAGCAGCTCGAGGGCAAGCCCGTGGAGATCGACGGCTGGTACCCGCGGTCGGACGCGCTCGAAGTGATCGCCGATGCCAGGCGCCTGCACGAGGAGGAGCAGGGCGGGGGCTAAGCGCTCCGGCCGCTATGTCTCGTTAGACTGCCGCGCCGAGCAAGACCGCCTGCTCCTCGCCTCGCGTCCGGAGTCGGCGGCTTCAAAAGTCGGACGCGATCTGGAGGTAGGAGTCAGTGCAGGATCGAGGTCTAGCGGCCTACATCGCCGAGCTTGTTGGCACGTTCTTCCTGGTGTTTGCGGTCTGCACCTCGGTGGTGCTGTTCGTGGCCACCTCGTCGGATGCCGCGCAGGGATCGGACTTCGCCGTCGTGGGCCTCGTCCACGCGTTCGCGCTGTTCATGCTCATCATCACCTTCGGGGCCGCGTCCGGCGGACACTTCAACCCGGTCATCACGCTGGCCGCCGCGACGCTGCGGCGTATCGACCCCCTCGACGCGCTCGTCTACGTGCTCGCCCAGCTCTCCGGTGGCGTGCTTGGCGCGCTCGCCGTGAAGGCCCTGCTGGTCGACGAGGGCCGGCTTGCCCACTACGGCGCCGTCTCGATCAGCCCGCTGCTGGGCGGCAACGTCGCCGGCGCGTTCGTCGAGGCGATCGGGACGTTCCTGCTGGTCCTCGCGGTGTGCGCGGTGGCGTTCAACCCGCGCGCTCGCCAGGAGTGGGCGCCGCTGGTGATCGGCGTCACCCTCGGTTTCGCCGTGATGATCCTCGGCCCGCTGACGGGCGGTGCGTTCAACCCCGCCCGCTGGTTCGGCCCGGCGCTGATCGGCGATGAGTGGGGCGGCACCTGGCCCTACCTAATCGGCCCGATCGTCGGCTCGCTGCTGGCGGTGGGCGTCTATCGCTTCGTGATCGCGGGCCCGCAGTTCGCGCTCGGAGCCGAGCCGCCCACAAGCGACGTCCGCGCGGCCGCCCAGGTCGTCAAGGACGCCGAGACCCGCGCCGCCGAGGACCTCTAGGCCCTCGGCATCTCCGCCGTCCCGATCCGCCGGCCCGGCGGGATCGCTCGGCGCTGCGCTAGCGTGAGCCCGTGCGCCGGATCACGTTCTCGCGCAACTACACGCTGTCGCTCTCGCGCACGTGCCAGTGCTATTGCAAGTACTGCGCGTTCGCGACGCACCGGCCGCACCTGTACGCGCCGGACGAGGTCGAGGCCCGCCTCGACGAGGCGGTTCGCCGCAACGCCAAGGAGCTGCTGGTCCTCACCGGCGAGCGACCCGAGGTCAACGCCGAGGTCGCCGAGCGCCTGAGCTCCTACGGCCACGACGACTTCACGTCTTACGTGGTCTGGGCGTGCGAGCGCGCGCTGGAGCGGGGGCTTCTGCCGCACACCAATCTCGGGGTGCTCGACCGGCACGACCTCGAGCGCGTGCGGGAGGTCACCGCGTCGCAGGGCCTGATGCTCGAGTCCGCCGCCGAGCGCCTCATGGAGACCGTCCACGCCGGCTCGCCGACCAAGCACCCGGCGCGGCGCCTGGAGACCATCGAGACGGCGGGCGAGCTGAGGATCCCGTTCACGAGCGGGATCCTGGTCGGCATCGGCGAGAGCGAGGACGAGCGGGTCGCGTCGCTGGAGGGGCTCGCCGCTGTGCACACTCGCCACGGCCATATCCAGGAGGTCATCCTCCAGAACTTCGTGCCGCACCCGCGGTACTACGGCCGCGAGGTGGCGGAGATCGCGGACGAGGCGGCCAAGGAGCGGTGGGAGGGCGACGGCTCGCCGCTGTCGCGCGAGCTCCCGCGCCCCGATTGGGCCACGGACGTGACGCTCGGCGACATGAAGCGCCTGGTCGCCGAGACGAGGCGGCTGATGCCCGACGTAGGCATCCAGATCCCGCCGAACCTCGCCGACTGGTGGGACGAGCTGGTGGAGTGCGGGGCAACCGACCTCGGCGGCCTGTCGGCCAATGGCGACCACATCTCGCCCGAGCACGCCTTCCCGAGCCCGCACCAGGTCCGCAAACGGCTGAAGGCGCAGGGTTACGCGTTGACCGAGCGCCTGTGCGCCTATCCGCAGTACCTCGATCCCCAGTGGATCGAGCAGAGCGTGCTGGACGTGGTGAAGCTGAAGTACTGGAGCTTCATCCCGCGCAAGGGGTCGGGGCGGCGCAACGACCGTGTCGTCGATCCCGGCCTGGCGCCGGCCGCGATCGAGCGCGGGCGCTCGGGCGAGGCGCTCTCGGAGGACGAGCTCGAGGCCCTGTTCGCCGAGACGCGCCCGGAGGTGATCGAGGAGATGCGCTGCGCCGCCGACGAGCTCCGCGCCGAGCTCGCCGGCGATCTCGCGACGTTCGTCGTCAACCGCAACGTCAACTTCACGAACGTCTGCGTGGTCGGCTGCGCGTTCTGCGGCTTCGGCCAGGGCCGCCGCTCGCCGGACGCCTACACGGTCACCGAGGACGACTTCCGCGAGCGCATCGAGGGGGCGGTTGCTGTCGGGGCCACGGAGATCTGCATGCAGGGCGGCATCCACCCCGACTATTCGCTCGAGCACTACGGCGGCTGGCTGCGACTGGCGAAGGACGTCGCCCCGCAGATCCACCTCCACGCCTACTCGCCGATGGAGATCCATTACATGTGCGAGCGCTCGGGCCGATCGCCGGAGGCGGTCTTCGACTACCTGCTCGAGTGCGGGCTCGGCTCGACCCCGGGCACCGCCGCCGAGGTGCTGCACGACGGCGTCCGGGCGCGGATCTCGCCGAACAAGCTGCCCGCGGCCCGCTGGGTCGAGATCATCGAGGCGGCCCACCGCAGCGGGCTGCGCTCGACCTCGACGGTGATGTTCGGCCACATCGAGGAGCCGCACGAGCTTGCCCGCCACATGAAGGTCGTCCGCGCGCTGCAGGAGCGCACCGGCGGGATCACCGAGTTCGTGCCGTTGAGCTTCATCCCCTACCAGACCCTGCTCGGGCGAACCCACGGCATCGAGGAGATCGGGGCCGACGAGAACCTCAAGCACACGGCCGCCTTTCGGCTGGCCCTGGGCCGCACCATCCCGAACCTCCAGGCCAGCTGGGTGAAGATGGGCCTCGACGCCGCCACCGAGAGCCTTCGCTGGGGGGTGAACGACCTCGGTGGGACGCTGATGGAGGAGAACATCTCGCGGATGGCCGGGTCCCAGCACGGGGTCCGGCTCGAGCCCGAGCAGCTGGTCGCCGCCGCACGCCGCGCGGGGCGCACCCCGGCGCAGCGAACGACGCTGTACGAGATCGTCGAGACCTACTAGCCCGTGCGGGCGATGGTCCTGGACCGACCGGGCTCGCCGCTGGCGGAGCGCGACGTCGCCGACCCGCGGCCGGAGCCTGGCGAGGTGCTCGTGCGCGCCCACGCGTGCGGCGTCTGCCGCACCGACCTTCACGTCGTCGACGGCGATCTCACCGAGCCGAAGCTGCCGCTGGTGCCGGGCCATCAGATCGCGGGCGAGGTCGTCGCGGCGGGGGAGGGGGCCGCCCGGTTCGCCGCCGGCGACCGCGTCGGGGTCCCCTGGCTGGGGTGGGCCTGTGGGCAGTGCCGTTACTGTCTCGCCGGGCGCGAGAACCTCTGCGAGCGCGCGCGCTTCACGGGCTATGACGTCGACGGCGGGTATGCCGAGCTGGCGGTGGCCGACGAGCGCTTCTGCCTCACGCTCCCCGGCTCGTTCACGGACACCGAGGTGGCCCCGCTGCTCTGCGCGGGACTGATCGGCTACCGGGCGCTGCGCGCCTGCGGCGACCCTGCCAGCGTCGGGCTCTACGGCTTCGGGTCCTCGGCGCACATCGTCTGCCAGGTGGCGGTTCACGAGGGGCGGCGAGTGTTCGCGTTCACGCGGGCCGGCGACGACGACGGCCAGGCGTTCGCACGCGGCCTTGGCGCCGAGTGGGCCGGGCCCTCGGACGGGGACGTTCCCGAGCCGCTCGATGCAGCAATCGTGTTCGCGCCCGTCGGGGCGCTGGTGCCGATGGCGCTGCGGGCCGTGGGGCCGGGCGGCACGGTGGTCTGTGCCGGCATCCACATGAGCGACATTCCGGGGTTCCCGTACCGGGATCTGTGGGGCGAGCGGACCGTGCGATAGGTCGCGAACCTCACGCGCCGCGACGGCGAGGAGCTGCTGGCGCTGGCGCCGCAGGTCCCCGTCCGGACCACCGTCACCGCATACGCGCTCGCCGACGCCGGCCGGGCGCTGGACGAGCTGCGCGCGGGTAGCCTCCACGGCTCAGCCGTGCTTACGATCGATTAGGGGAGGCGAGGAGCATCGCCTCGAGCCGGGGGTGTTCGCGCGCGTCGGCGGGGGCGAGAAGCGCAAGATCGTGACCGGCGAGGAGGGCGCGCGCATCATCGCGATCGGCGCCATCCCCGGCAAGGCCTACGAGGTGCTGGACTACACCAACTAGCCGGTCGCCCGGCCGCCGGGCCGGCTCAGCGGAACAGGTCGTCGGTCTCTGCACGCCGCAGCGCCGCCGCCCCCGGCCCGCGCTCGCGCGTGACGTGGCGGCCCAGGCCGCGGACGATCACGGCGGGGGCGCCGGCATCTTTCTCGCGCGCGAGGTCGGCGGCGCCCGCCACCTCGTCGGCGACCGCCACCACGGTCGCCGTGAGCTCGCGGCCGGTGGCGTCCCGCCGCCCGCGCCAGTCGTCGAAGGGCGCCAGCCCGGCGCAGCCGATCGCGACATCGACTTGTCCCACCCGCCAGGCGCGGCTGAAGCTGTCGGCGACCACGACGGCGGGGGAGGACCCGCAGCCGGCGGCGATCTCGCCGCGGATGCGCGCAGCCGACGCGTCGGCGTCCTCGGGAAGCAGCGCGACGGCGTCGTCGCCCGGCATGTTGGAGGCGTCGACGCCGGCGTTTGCGCAGATCCAGCCGCCGTGCGTCTCCACTATCAGCACGCCTCGCTCGGCGCGGATGACCGACCGCGCCTCGGCGAGGATCAGCTCCACGAGCCGGGCGTCCTTGCCGAGCTCCGCGGCGAGAGCGCTCGCCCGCTCGCCGGGCGTGACCGTCCCCAGGTCCCGCAGGCGTCCCTCCGCCTTAGAGACCACCTTGTGGGAGACCACCACGACGTCGTCGTCGCGCAGGCCGTCCTCGACGGCCGCGGCGACGAGGCCTCCCACCGACATGCCCTCCTCGATCTCGGGCAGGCCCGCGAGTGCGATGACCTCCAGGCGGTTGCTCATCCGCCGCTCCCGGCCCGGGCGAGGCCGAGCTCCTCCAGCGCCTCGGCAGTGGCGGGGGCGCGGCTGCGGTCCCCCGCGAGGGTGGCGGCGAGCACCTCCAGGTCGTCGGGCGTGTCGAGGTCGAGGGCAAGGGACTCCAGCTCCTCGACCGCGGCCTCGAGGCCCCGGCGGCGCGCCCGCTCGACGTGGCGGTCGCGGCTGCCGGGACCGAAGCCCGGGGCGATCGCATCCGGTGGCGCCATGAACAGGGCGTTCGTCCCGGTCGTGTGGCGGTCGGGGACCACGGAGACCCGTCCGTCACTCATCCGCTCCAGGGCCGCGTCGAGCTCGGCGGGGCCGAGCAGCGGGCAGTCCCCCGGCACGAGCGCCACGCACTCCGCGCCCAGCGCCTTCGCGCGGACGATGCCGAGGGTCGCGGCCTCGGGGTGGCCGGAGTCCCGGGGGTCGCGGAGGACCTCGATAGGCATCTTCACGCGGCGGGCATGGTCGAGCGCGACCTTCTCGGCCCGGCCCTCGCCGGTGACCACGATCACCCGCTCCACTCGCTGCGCCGCGATGAGAGCGGCCAGGACGTCGGCGAGCATCGCCTTCACGAGCGCCGCTCGCGCCCGGGCGTCGATCACGTCCAGCAGCCGCCGCTTCGCGTCGGCGAAGCGCTTCACCGGCAGGATCGCCGTGGCCGTCAAAGCTCCCGCGCCAGACCCAGGACTTGCTCGGCGAGCTTTTCGCGTCCGGCCGCGCCGTCCATCAGCGTCGGGCAGAGGAGGGTGCGAGGCTCGGCGGGGGGCGGATCGGGATCGCCCTCGTCCACGACCAGCGCGTCGAGCAGGCCCTCGTACAGCGACGCGACGCCGGCGGCGGACACGGGCCTGCCGATGGCCTGCATGAAGGCCTCGGTGGGCCCCTTGACCGCGCGCCCGGCGACGAACGGGCTGACGGCGATCACGGGCGCGGTGCTCGCCTGGATCGCGTCGCGGATCCCGGGGACCGAGAGAATCGGGCCGATCGAGATCACCGGGTTCGACGGGCCGATCACGATCGCCTCGGCGCCGGCGAGGGTGGCGAGGACCTCCTCTGTCGGCCCCGCGGCGTCGAGGCCCTCGATCTCGACGCCCTCGATGGGTATCTCGGCGTGGTCGAGGATGAGGAACTCCTGGAGCTCACGCCGGCCGGCGGGGGTCAGCACGCGGGTGCGCACCGGCGAGTCGGTCATCGGCAGGACGCTCGCCTCGAGCCCGAGCGCGCGTGCGATCTGCGCCTGGGCGGCGGTGAGCGTGCCTCCCTCCGCCAGGAAGTGCGTCCGGTAGAGGCAGGTCGCGAGGTCCTGATCGGTCAGCTCGAACCACCCCGGAGCCCCCATCTGCTCCAGCCGCCCGCTCACGACCGAGGTGTCGTCCCGGATGCCGTAGCCACGCTCCTCGTCGATCTCGTCGGCGAGCCAGTAGGTCACGAGGTCCGGGTCCGGCGAGACGTGCAGCCCGTGGACGGTGGTGTCGTCGGCCGTGTTGGCGATCACCGACAGATCGGCCCCGACGAGCTCCTGGACCCCGGCGGCGAGCTTGGCGCCGCCCGTCCCGCCGGCGAGCAGGGCGACCTTCACGTCCAGTGATCGGCTTCCGGGAGCCCGGTGAGACGAATCCCGGCGTGCGTCTTGTAGCGCGTGTTGACCGAGATCAGAAGCGGCGTGAGCTGCTCGGCGATCCGCGCCATCTCGAGGGCGCCGGCGTTCACGGCGCGCAGGCCGGGGATCGCCTGAATCAGCTCGGCGACCCTCGCCTTGTCGGCCTTGCGGTCGCCGCAGACCAGCACGTCCTCGGCCAACTCGGCCTCGGGGTCGCCCAGGATCGGCGCGCTGACCGTGTGCAGCGCGGCGATCACGGTGACGCCGTCGGGCGTCATCTCTTCGGCCTGCTGGGCCGCCGATCCCTGCCAGACGCCCAGCGATCTCGTCGCCCTGCCGCTGACCGCCGCCGCGAGCGGGACGGTGCAGTCGACGAGCAGCTGGCCGGGCGAAAGCGCCTGCTGGAGGTTGGTGAGGTTCTCGGACTGGGCGCGGAAGGGGACGGTGAGGAAGACAACCGGGCCGCGCTGCGCCGCCTCGTCGTTCTCCAGCCCCTCCACCTCGGCATCCGGCGCCACGGCACGCACCCGCTCTGCGGCCTCGGCCGCCCGTTCGGCGCTGCGCGAGCCGATCACCACCGGCTGCCCGGCCTTCGCCCAGCGCATCGCCAGCCCCCAGCCGAGGGCGCCTGTTCCGCCGATGATGGGGATGGCCTCCGCCACGGCGCGGGAGTGTATGGCCGCCCGCGCATATGCTCCCGCCGGCATGAGGCTCGAGGGCAGAAGGGCGCTTGTCACCGGCGGCGCCCAGGGAATCGGTGCGGCGATCGCCCGGCGGCTCGCCGCCGAGGGCGCTGGTGTCGTGATCGGCGACGTCAACGCGGACGGTGCCGCGTCCGTCGCTGCCGAGTTCGACGGGGTCGGGACGGCCCTCGACGTCACCGACCTCGCCGCGGCGCAGGCGGCGGTTGCCGAGCACGGCCCGTTCGCCATCCTCGTCAACAACGCCGGCACCGACGACTTCGCGTTCTTCACCGACATGACGCCCGAGCGGTGGCGGCGCCTGCTGGCGATCAACCTCGAAGGCGTGTTCGCGTGCACGCAGGCGGTGCTCCCGGGGATGCAGGAGGCCGGCTACGGGCGGCTCGTCAACATCGCGTCCGAGGCGGGACGAGTCGGCTCGAAGGGGTCGGCTGTCTATTCGGCGGCCAAGGGCGGGGTGATCGCCTTCACCAAGGTGATGGCCCGTGAGAACGCCCGCTTCGGGATCACCGCCAACGCAATCGCGCCGGGCCCGATCGACACCCCGCTGCTGCGCGCGGCCGAGGGGCTGGGCGAGGTCGGCGAGCGGATCATCGAGACGATGAAGGCCGGCACGCAGATGCGCCGCCTCGGCACCCCCGACGAGGTCGCCGCGGGCGTCGCGTTCCTCGCCAGCGACGACGCCTCCTACGTGACCGGCGAGACGCTCGGCGTCTCGGGCGGCCTGGGGATGGTCTGAGTGGCGCTCGAGCCCGGCATCGCCAGGACCGACGAGTTCACCGTCGAGGGACAGCTCGTCACCGACGTCGGCGGCACGATCGGCGCAAGCGTGCTCTCGACCCCGGGGATGATCGGGATGATGGAGCGGACGTGCTCGATCCTCGCCTTCGAGAACCTCCCCGAGGGCAAGGCGACCGTGGGCTTCGAGGTATGCATCAAGCACGTGGCCGCGGCGGCGGAGGGCGCGCAGTGCACGATGAACGCGACTCTCCGCGAGATCGCCGACGAGCGCAAGCTGCGCTTCGAGGTCGAGGTCAAGGAAGGCGACCGCACGCTCGGCGTCGGCACGCACGAGCGACGCGTGATCGACGTCGGCCGGCTCGGCGGCTAGCCGCGCGGCCGCCCACCGCCGCTCACTAACCTCGGTCGGCATGGCGAGCCTGCCGAAGAGCGTCCGCGTCCGCGAGGTCGGGCCCCGCGACGGCTTCCAGAACGAGCCCGAGGTGATCCCCACCGGCGACAAGGTCCGGCTGATCGGGATGCTGGGCGAGGCGGGTCTCGCGCGGATCGAGCTGACCTCCTTCGTTCGCGCCGACGTGATCCCGCAGCTCGCCGACGCCGAGGAGGTTCTCACCGGCTACGAGCGGCGCGACGGCGTCTCCTACTCGGTGCTGATCCCGAACGAGCGCGGCCTCGAGCGGGCGCTGGAGCACAGCGACCGCTTCGACGAGGCGAACCTGTTCCTCTCGGCGTCGGAGACCCACAACCGCCGCAACGTCAACCGCTCGATCGCCGAGTCGCTCGAGGGGCTGGAGGCGACGGTCAAGCGCGCCCGTGGGGAGGGCGTGCGCTGCGAGGGCGTCATCTCCACCAGCTTCGGATGCCCGTACGAGGGGAAGGTCCCGCCCGACCGCGTTTTCGAGATCGCCGAGCGCCTGGCGGGCATGGGATGCGAGGAGGTCGCGTTCGGCGACACCACGGGCATGGCGAACCCGCGGCAGGTGGGGGAGTTCTTCGCCGCCGCCGGCGAGCGGCTTGCGGGGGTGGAGCTGACCGCCCACTTCCACAACACCCGGGGGCAGGGCCTTGCGAACGTGCTCGCGGCCCTGGAGGCAGGGGTCGAGTCGTTCGAGTCGGCCTTCGGGGAGCTGGGCGGCTGCCCGGTGCCGCCGGGATCCACGGGGAACATCTCCACCGAGGACCTCGTCTCGATGCTGCACGAGATGGGCATCGAGACCGGGATCGACCTGCCGGCACTGATCGAGGCGTCCCGCGCGGCGCAGGAGGTGCTGGGGCGGCCCCTGGGGGCGCACGTTCTGCGCGCCGGGCCGGTGGAGTGGAGCGAGGGCGGCTAGTCTCCAGCCATGAGAAGCGACGCCTTCCGCCGCGCCGCCGAGGCAAAGGACTTCTCGGCCGTCGACGACCTCTTCACCGAGGACGTCACCTTCCGCAGCCCGGTCGTCTTCAAGCCCTACGAGGGCCGCGACGCGATCCGGATGCTGCTCTCGGCCGTGGTCCAGGTGTTCGAGGACTTCCGCTACGCCGAGCACGTCGAGACCGGTGACGTGGCGGTGCTGCAGTTCAAGGCCCGCGTGGGCGAGCGCGAGGTCGACGGCGTCGACATCCTCAAGTTCGCCGACGACGGACGGATCCGCGAGATGATGGTGATGGTGCGGCCGATGAGCGGCCTGCACGCGCTCGCGGAGGCCATGCGCGAGCGCCTCGAGGCGGCTGCGTAGCTCGCTCAGCGGCTCCGCAGCTGCGAGGCCCGGCCGTCCGGGGCGAGGGCGAAGACCCGCGGCTCCGAGGATGGCTCGATCGTCGCGGGCCTGAGCCACAGGCGAAAGCCCGCGTGACGGAGGCCCGGCGATTCGCGACGCCGCGCCACTCCCTCGGTCGGGCCGCCGCACGTGGAGTAGCCGACGAAGCGCCCGTCGACGAATGCGACGACGACCTCACCGGCCGCGGTGCCGTCCGGGGTGCCTGCCCAGCCCCGGAGCAGCAGCTTCCCTCGGCGCCTCAGGGCCGGGCTCACACGCCCGTGCATCGCCCTGTCGTCGACGCGATAGACGGCGCCGTCTCCATCGACGATGGCCTCCCCATCGGCGTGTGGCGCCAGCGAGTAGGCGCGGCCGAGGACGGCCGCGGGATCGGCGACTTGGGGTGGCTCATCACCCGCGAGGCAGGCTCGCAGGCTGTCCCGCAGCGCCGAGAACTGAGGCGCACGATCGAACTGCGCGTGCAGGCCCGGGAGCTCGCTCACCCGGAGCCCGCCATCGGTCGCCTGCGCCCACAGATGGCGCCGCTCGCCATCCGCCGGGACGCCCTCGGCGGCGCAGACGAAGAGGGTGATGGGACACGCGATGCGACCCGAAATCACATAGGTGTGGCGTGCGCCGGCGTGGACCGCGGCCGTCCGCGTTCCCGCCGCCACGATGGGATCCGCGGCGCCGCGTGCGCGGTCCCGGAGCCGGCGTTGGAGCCTGGTGCGCCATGCGGCCAGTCGGTTGCGGGCGAAGGCGGCGGGCTTAGTGTCGACCATGCCCAGGAACGTGACCGACTCGCCGGCGCGCTCCAGCTGACGCGCCATCTCGAAGGCGAGCAGCCCGCCGAAGCTGCTCCCCAGCAGCCGGTACGGACCGCTGGGCTGGATCGCCCTCACCTCCTCCACATGCCGCGCCGCCATCTCCGGCAGGGCGCGGATCCCGGCGGAGTGCCAGTCCATCCCGGGCGGCTGCAGGCCGTATACGGGCTGTGACGGGCCCAGCTCGCGACCGACCAGCAGCAACCGCAGCGCATAGCCGTGCCGGCCGGGGATGGCGAAGAGCGGTGGCAACCTCCCGTCCGTGTTGACGCCCACGACGCTGCGCCCGTCGGAGCGCGGGTCGCCGCCGCGGCCGAGCGAGTTACCGATGCGCCGGGCGAGATGGCGAGGGGTCGGCGACTTGATGAGGTCCTCGAGCTCGAGCGTCACGCCGAGCTCCTCGTCGATCGCGGCCAGCAGCGCCACCGCCGCGAGCGAGTCGCCTCCGATATCGAAGAAGTCATCGTCGCGCCCGGCCTCCGGTCCCTCGAGGGCCTCGCCCCACAGCGAGGTCAGCCGCCGCTCGAGCAGGCTTGGCTCTCCGGCGCCATCCGCGCCAGGGGCGCCGAGTCCCAGGCGCTCGGACACGCCGCGCCGCAGCGGCTTGTCGGTCGGGCCTCGGGGGAGGTCGGGCACGACGACGATGCGTCGCGGCACCTTGAATCGGGCGAGACGGGTGGACAGGTGGGCACGGAGCTCAGCCGGCGTCGGTCCGGCGCCGTCCTCCGGCTGGACGGCGGCCGCCAGGTCCTCGCCGAGCGTCTGATGCGGGACGCCGAAGACCACGGCGTCGGCAACCGCGGGATGGGCACGCAGTGCCGCCTCCACCTCGGCGGGGGCCACCTTCTCCCCGCCACGATTGATCAAATCGTCGATGCGGCCCTCGACGGTGAGGAACCCGCCCGCGTCGAGGGAACCGCGGTCGCCCGTGAGGAACCACCCGTCCTGGAAGGACCGGCGGTTGAGGTCGGGGTCAAGGTCGTAGCCCGAGAAGACCGCCGGGCCGCGCACGGCGATCGGGCCAGAGGTCCCAGGCGGCAGCTCGCCCGCGCGTTCGTCGAGGATCGCCAACTCGACTCCGGGGGAGGTTCCGGCGGTACCCGGCTTGCGAGGACCATCGGGAGTCTCCGAGGCGATCACTCCGGTCTCGCTCGTACCGTAGGTCTCGAGCACCCGGACCCCGAGGACCGCCTCCAGCTCCTCGCGGACTTCGGCCGGAAGCGGGGCGTTGGCGCAGCGCGCGAATCGCAGTGAGGCGCTGATCGGATCGGGGCCTCGCCGCCGCAGCCAGCCCAGGATCGTCTGGTGGTGCGTCGCCCCGGCCGTGTACCAGGTTGGGGACAGCCGTCGGAGGGGTCCTAGGAAGCTCTCCTCGTCAAAACGCTCGGGGAGGATCACGCTGCCGCCCGTCAGCAGCGAGAACAGCAGGCCCGTGTAGACGCCGTGCCCGTAGCAGAGCGGCATCGGGCACAGGCAGCGATCGTCTGGACCGAGGCCCAATGCGTCGCGCGCCTCCAGGGCCCGGGCGACGAGCTGACCGTGGGTGGCCGGAACGAGCTTCGGGGATCCGGTCGTGCCGGAGGTCCTGAGAATGAGGGCCACGTCTTCGGGCTTCGGCGCGTCGCCGGGCGGGTCCTCGTCGAGGAATTGGTCTGCCTCCGGCATCCCTTCCATGAGGATGAGGCCGAGGCGCTCGGCCACCGCGCGCTGCGCGAAGGAGGCGCCGCTCGGCGCCACGAGCGCCTTTGCACCCGTGCCTCTCAGCACGGCGTCGAGCTCCGCGTCGGCGTCCGGGTTGACCGGGACGCAGATCGACCGGCATGCGACCCCCAGCAGTGCGATGGCGGCCTCCGGGCCCAGGCCCGCGACCACCGCAACCCGATCCGAGCGGCCGAGCGCGTGCGCGGCGAGCAGGGAGGTGACGGCCGACCGTCGGCGGGCAAGCGCGCCGGCCGATATCCGCTCCCCTCCGATCGTGAGGATCGCGTCGACTCCGGGATCGGCGTCGGTGATCGCGTCCAGTTGCGCCGGAAGGCAGTGGCCTGCCGTGGCTGTCGCTGCCGGGCCGACGAGCACGCCGCGCGAGTCTAGCGCCGGCTGACTGGGTGCCGCTGCGGTCCAGCGGGCCGGTACCCTCCTGCGCCCGCAAGCGAGAGAAGGAGCAAACCCGCGATGAGCATCGAGAAGGTCGGAGTCGTCGGCTGCGGCCTGATGGGCCACGGGATCGCCCAGATCTGCGCCCAGGCCGGCTGGGACGTGGTGATCCGCGAGGTCGACCAGGAAACCCTCGAGAGGGGCCTCGGCAAGATCGAGAAGCAGCTCGGCAGAGCCGTCGAGAAGGGGAAGCTCGAACAGTCCGACGCCGACGCCATCCGCGGGCGCATCCAGCCGACCACGGACTACGCCGACCTGGCCGACTGCGATCTCGTGATCGAGGCGATCGTCGAGGACCTCGGCGAGAAGGTCGAGATGTGGCGCGAGCTCGACGGCATCGTCAAGGACGACGCCTACTTCGCGACGAACACCTCGTCGCTCGCCGTGGCCGACCAGGCGGCGGCGACCTCGCGTGCGGAGCGCTTCCTGGGCCTGCACTTCTTCAACCCCGCGCAGGTGATGCCGCTCCTGGAGGTCGTGCGCGCCGGGGAGACCGGCGACGACGCGATCGAGCTTGGCTTCGGCCTCGGGGAGAAGCTCGGCAAGACGACCGTCGCCGCGGGCGACAACCGCGGGTTCATCGTCAACCGGCTGCTCGTCCCATACATGCTCGACGCGATCCGCGCCCACGAGCAGGGCGTGGGCTCGATCGAGGACATCGACACCGGCATGATGGCCGGCGCCAGTCATCCGATGGGGCCGCTGACCCTCGCGGACTTCGTGGGCCTGGACACCCTTGTGTCGATCGCCGGCGTGATGCACGACGCCTACGGCGAGGACCGCTTCGCAGCGCCGGAGTCGCTGCGCAAGCTGGTCGACGCCGGCCACTACGGCCGCAAGTCGGGGCGGGGCTTCTACGACTACTCTGGGGACAAGCCGACCGCCGTCGACCCAGGCGCCTGAGCGGTACAGCAGTGGTGGATCCGCAGTACATAGAGCGCATCCGCAGCGCGACCTTCCGCGTCGCCCGGCGCGGGTACGACAAGCGCGAGGTCGATCGCTTCCTGGCCCAGCTCGCGGAGTGGCTGGAGACCGGCGGCGAGGATGACGCCCGGGCCGAGACGGTGCGCCACGAGCTCGAGCGGATCGGACAGCAGACCGCGAAGATCCTCACGGACGCCCACGATGTCGCCGAGGGGCTTCGCAGCGAGTCCGAGCAGATCTCGAAGCAGGCGCGCGACGAGGCCGATGCCTACGCGACCAAGACCCGGTCGGAGGCCGAGGCTCACGCCGAGCGTGTGCGGATCGAGGCCGACGAGTACGCCGGCGAAACCAGAGGCGCGGCCGAGGCCGACGCCTCCCGGGTTCGCGGCGCCGCCGAGGCCGAGGCAGCCGAGAAGCGCGAGCAGGCCGAGCAGCTCGCCGAGGAGATGTCGGCGCACGCCGCCCATCGCCGCCGCGAGCTGGAGGCCTCGATCGACCGGCTCGAGGAGCGGCGCGCGGCCGTCCTCGCGGAGATGGACCGCCTGTCGAGCGAGCTCTCGGGAACCGCGACGTCGTATCGGCCGGAGGACGTCGACGAGCTCGAGCCCGAGGAGGTGGAGGGCCCCGACTTCGAGAACGCCTACCAGGCGGCCGACGACGAGGACATCTACGACGAGGCCACGCAGGTCCCGGGCTACGAGAGCGAGGAGTACGCGGACGAGGACGAGACCGTCGTCGTCGAGGTCGACGAGACCGAGCCCGACGGCCACGAGCCGCCGCGATAGGCCTGCGCCACAGCCCTGCAGGGGCCCCGGCCAGGAGGACTGGTGGGAGCGGGCGCGGGCGTGCGCGCCCGAGCGGGGCGCGCACCTAGACTTCTCCGCTCGATGAGCGAGACGCGCGAGGGAACCGACTTCGCCCGCGCGCTCGAGGCCGCCCACGCAGGCGGTCCCGAGCGCCACCACGAGAAGACCGCCCAGCAGGGAAAGCTGCCGGTGCGCGATCGCGTCGAGCGCCTCGTGGACCCCGAGTCGTTCGCGGAGGAGGCGCTGCTGGCCAACTGGGAGCAGGAGGGCCTGGGCGCCGACGGGGTGGTCACGGGTCTGGCACTGATCGGCGGCCGCAAGGTCGCGCTGATGGCCAACGACCCCACGGTCAAGGCGGGCTCGTGGGGCCCGAAGACGGTCGAGAAGATCCTGCGGATCCAGGAGCGCGCGCTCGCCCTCGAGTTGCCGATGGTCTACCTCGTCGACTCGGCCGGGGCGCGGATCACCGACCAGGTGCGGATGTTCCCCGGCCGGCGCGGTGCGGGACGGATCTTCCACAACGAGGTGCGGCTGTCCGGCCGGGTGCCGCAGGTGTGCCTGCTGTTCGGCCCGTCCGCCGCGGGCGGCGCCTACATCCCGGCCTTCTGCGACGTGGTGATCATGCGCGAGGGCAACGCCTCGATGTACCTCGGGTCGCCGCGGATGGCCGAGATGGTGATCGGCGAGAAGGTGACGCTCGAGGAGATGGGCGGCGCGAAGATGCACACCGGCGTCTCGGGGTGCGGCCACTTCCTGGCGAAGACCGACGAGGAGGCGATAGACGTCGCGCGCCGCTACCTCTCCTACATGCCGGGGAGCTGGCGGGAGGGGCCACCTGCGGCACCGCCGTCCGAGCCGGCGTCCGAGGATCCGGTCTCGGAGATCGTTCCCGGCGACGAGAAGACCTCGTTCGACATCAAGGAGATGATCGCTGCACTGGTCGACGCCGAGTCGTTCTGCGAGGTACACGAGCGCTGGGCCAAGGAGCTGGTGGTCGGCTATGCGCGCATCGACGGCCGCGCGATCGGGATCGTCGCCAACCAGCCCAAGGTCAAAGGGGGCGTGCTGTTCGTGGACTCGGCCGACAAGGCGGCGCGCTTCATCGCCACCTGCAACGCCTTCAACGTCCCGCTGCTGTTCCTGGCCGACGTCCCTGGCTTCATGATCGGCACCGACGTCGAGCGTCAGGGCATCATCCGCCACGGGGCGAAGATGATCTCGGCCGTCAGCGAGGCGACCGTGCCGAAGATCTCGGTGATCGTCCGCAAGGCCTACGGCGCCGGCCTCTATGCGATGGCGGGGCCCGCCTTCGACCCCGACTGCTGCATCGCGCTGCCCACGGCCTCCATCGCCGTGATGGGGCCCGAGGCGGCGATCAACGCGGTCTTCTTCAACCAGATCGAGGCGATCGAGGACCAGGCCGAGCGCGAGCGGTTCGTCGCCCAGAAGCGCGAGGAGTATTCGGCCGACATCGACATCCTGCACCTCGCGTCCGAGCTGGTCGTCGACGCGGTGATCGAGCCGGACGACCTCCGCGCCGAGCTCATCCGCCGCTTTGCCTTCGCCGAGTCCAAGGACCGCCACTTCACTGAGCGGCGCAACCCGGTCACGCCGGCCTAGCCCATGGGGCGGCTGGGCGTCGTCGGCGGGAACGCCACACGCGGGGTCGACTTCGATGCGCCCGCGTGGGAGGCGATCGACCGCCACGGAGGTGCCGCCTACGTTCTTCCCCACAGCATCGACCACGAGGCGAACATGCGGCGGCTGGCGGAGGCGGGCTGCGACCGCGTGCTCGCCATCGGGTCGGTCGGCGGGCTGCAGCCACAGCTCGGGCCCGGCACGTTCGTGTGCCCGGACGACTTCGCGGCCTGGGCCCCGACGCCCACCACTCGGAAGGGGCGCGAGGCTCACGCCGTTCGCGGGTTCAGCACCGAGTGGCGCGCGCGGGTGCGCGACCAATGGGCAGAGCGCTGCAGGCCCACGCTGGTCGACGGCGGCGTCTATTGCCAGACGGTCGGCCCGCGCCTGGAGACGGAGGCGGAGGTCCGTGCGTTGGCCCGCGACGGCGACGTCGTCGGGATGACCCTCGCCTCCGAGTGCGTGGTCGCCTCCGAGCTGGGTCTCGACTACGCGGCCGTCTGCGTCGTCGTCAACTACGCGAACGGGGTGGGGGAGGAGCCGCTGAGCCGCGCAGAGGTGCAGCGCGGGGAAGCCGAGTCCCGCGAGGCGCTGGCCGCCGCCCTCGACGCCCTGCTGCCGGCGCTCGCTGACTAACCTCAACGGATGGGACTCGCAGTCACCGGTGCGGTCATGGACGACCAGCAGGTCGGGCTGCGCTGCGAGAACGGCACGATCGCGGCCATCGGCTCAGACGTGCGGCCCGAGAGCGGCGACGAGGTGATCGACGCGGCAGGGATGGCGCTCGTCCCCGGCCTGGTCAACGCCCACACCCACGCCGCCATGACGCTGTTCCGCGGCTACGCGGACGACCTGCCGCTGATGGAGTGG
>Ga0126308_10000062_pt1 | contig 24276 bp, 28 predicted proteins | sample Plot55_FD_92533 | JGI IMG/M metagenome (GOLD analysis project Ga0126308, IMG submission 92533) | Serpentine soil microbial communities from UC McLaughlin Reserve, CA, USA - Plot55 | ecosystem: Environmental > Terrestrial > Soil > Grasslands | place: USA: UC McLaughlin Reserve, Lake County... | reverse complement strand
CCTGCCTGGACGTATCGGACTCGCGGCCGGTATCACGATGGGGCTCTCCATCGGGCTCGGTGGTATCGGGGCCCCGCTGCTCGGCCTCGTCGCCGACAGCGCCGGCCTATCCTTTACGATGCTCGTCATAGCTGTCCTTCCGGTGTTTGGTCTCCTCCTCGCCCTCACCCTGCCGCGTAAGGTAGGGGCGGTTCGCGAACCAACCTCTTAGGTTCGTGTAATCAAACACATCCCTTCTTCCCTGGTCGAGTACCATATCGCCGATGAGAACGGCGTTTAGAGAGAGTCGCCCGCGAGGGTGAGCGTGTTCCATAGTATCGGTGTTTTCTCCTACCGCTTCAGGTGGGCCCTCCTGCTGTTTTGGGGTTTACTCCTCGTGTCGAGCGCGTTCTTTGCGCCCGAGCTCTCGGGTAGGCTCAAGGGTGGTGGGTTCGAAGGGGCGAACTCGGAGGCCGAGAAGGTACAGGAGCTGATGACGGACGAGTTCGGCCGTTCTCCCGCGACCCTGACGGTGGTCTTTACTGGCAACGGCCTCCCGGCCCGCAGTGAAGAATTCCAGAATGCCCAGGAGGAGGCGCTCGCGGGCGCACGCAAGCTGGATGACGTTCGCCAGGTCGTCTCGTATGCCGGCTCTGGAGACGATCGCTTTATTTCGCAGGACGGGAAGAAATCCTACGCGGTGATCACGTCGGATGTCTCCGTCGATGCGACTCGCAATGTGGTCAACGAGGTGAGGCGAACGATCCGCTCCGACGAGCTCGAGACCTACGTAACGGGGGCTCCGGCCGTCTACCAGGACCTCGAGGAGGCCAGCAACGAGGACGTAAAGAACGCAGAGAAATACGCCTTCCCCTTCGCCGTGATCATACTCATCTTCGCCTTCGGCACGCTCGTTGCCGCCGGTGTGCCCATTCTGATCGGCGGTGCGAGCGTATTGACGGCGCTCGCCGCACTCTACTTCGTTACCGGCTTCTACGATATGTCCGTGTTCACCCTGACTCTCTCGACGATGCTTGGCCTCGGTCTCGGCATAGACTACGCGCTGTTCTTCGTCAGCCGCTTCAGGGAGGAACTCGAAGTTTACCCGACTGCGGAGGCGGTACCGCGGACGGTGGCGACTGCGGGACGGTCCATCTTCTTCTCGGGTACGGCGGTCTTGGTCGGGCTCTCTGGCTTGCTTTTCTTCCCCTTCATGTTCATGCGTTCGATCGGGGTGGCAGGAGTGATCGTCGTGTTCGTCTCCGTCTCGGCCGCGCTCACGCTTCTGCCCGCGATCCTGGGTGTGCTCGGAACCTGGATCAACAAGTTCGCCATCCGGCGCCGCGAGGGTGGGGCGGGAGCGGCTTTCTGGAGTCGCAGCGCCGAGGTCGTGATGCGCCATCCCTTCGCCGTGATCCTGCTCACCGCCCTCATCCTTGGCGTGCTGCTCCACCCGGTCGGCCACATGAAGGTCGGTATCCCCGAGGCGACGGTCTTGCCGCAGGAGTACGAGTCCCGCGCCGGCGACGATATCCTGAAGAAGAACTTCGAGTACGCGGCACTCAACCCCATGGAGATCGTCGCGACCCTCAACGAAGACCCCCTCAGCGCCAGCGGCCTCTCCGATACAAAGGAGCTCGGCACGAAGATCGACAACGCCGCAGGGGTCGCCAGCGTTGAAAGCGTCTACAAAGTAGGAGAAGCGGCTGCAAAGGACTACGCGGGGCGCGTCGTCGACGCCCGCGAAAAGGCGCGAAAGCAGGCCGCGGGCGAGGTGGACGGGCTGGTGCGGCGGCAGATCGAAGAACAGACGCAGAAGGAGACGGACGAGGCCGTAGACGAGCGACTCTCCGAGATAAGGGCCACTTACGGCGCCGTTCCGCCGGGGACCAAGGAGCGGCTGCGGGCGGAGATCAAGCCGCGGGTAGCCAGGGAGGTGCGCGCCGCCGAGGGGCGTATAAGGGATGAGGTCGAGCGTCGGGTGGCGGCAGAAGTTGACCGCAAAGTACCGGAGTTGCCCCAGGGGATCTCGGCGGAAGGAAAGGTCACGCCGGAGGGCGTTGCCAACTTCCTCGAGTTGCCGGCGGCCCGGCGGTCCGAGGATCTACAGAACACCCTCGATTCCTACGTTGCCGGCGACCGTACGTTGCTGCGGGGGATTACGGAGGAGAACCCGTACACGCAGGATGCCTACGGTGCGGTCGATGCCGTGCGGGCGGTCGAGGCGCCGGACGGGACTAGCTTCCTCGTCGGCGGTCTCTCCGCAGGCCAGAAGGATTTCATTTCCAGTCTCTACGGCAAGGCGCCCTTCGCTGCCGCCTTCGTCATCGGGGTGACGTACATGATCCTGCTGATCAGCTTCCGCTCCGTGTTCATCCCGCTGAAGGCTGTCATCGTCAACATCCTGAGCCTTACGGCGAGCTTCGGGGCCATGGTCTTCGTTTTCCAGGATGGCAACCTCTCCGGCCTTCTGAACTTCACGCCTTTGGGCTTTGTGGACGCGACGCTCCCTATCCTGATGTTCTGCACCATCTTCGGGGTCTCCATGGATTACGAGGTCTTCCTGCTCTCCCGCATCAAGGAGGCCTACGAGAACGGCGACTCGAATACCGCGAGCGTCTCCAGGGGCCTGGTGGCGACGGCGGGTATCATCACCTCGGCCGCCGCGATCATCATCGTGGTCACAGGGGCTTTCGCTTTCACGGGGATAATCCTGACCAAAGCCGTCGGCCTCGGTCTCGCCGTCGCCGTGTTCGTGGACGCGACGATCATCCGCATCCTCCTGGTCCCCGCCACCATGCGGATCCTGGGTGACTGGAACTGGTGGCCCGGCGGACGCAAGGTCACTTTCGGGGCCACCCCGAAAAAGTCGGCCAGGGACTGACCTCCGGATAGGAACGTTCCGCAAGCCGCCGTACGCGACGAGATAAGATCGATTCTTGATCTTGCTGCAAGGCGAGGATAGACTGTGGCTGATGTTGGATTTCGAGCGGATTCTCAAGGACAGGGGTTACCGGCTAACCAACCAGCGCCGGATCATCGTCCGTGAGCTGGAGGGGGAGCGGCACCTTTCTGCGGAGGAGATCTACGACCGGGTCAAGGGCGAACACCCCGACCTTGGTCTCTCCACGGTGTACCGCACGCTCGATCTCTTGACCGAGCTCGGCATCGTGCGCAAGGACGACTTCGGCGAGGGCTACTCTCGCTATGAGCTCACGACCGAGCGTGTACATCACCACGCCCGCTGCAGCGAATGCGGCGCCGTCATCGAGTTCAACGAAGAGCTTATGGAATATCTGGCCCTGCAGGTAGAGCGGGAGACCGGATTCGTCACGGACTGGCACGAGATCACACTCCACGGCCGCTGCGCTAACTGCGTCGCATAGTGGCCGAAGCGGTCCGTTTTTGGGCGGTTCGCGAACCGCCCCTACATTAGACGTTGAACGTCAGGCCGTCTTCGGCGACGAGGATCTCACCATCGTAGCCCTTTGCTACTTCTGAGGGGAGGGCTGGGTTGTCGGCCGCCGGGTAGATGTGGGTGAGGATGACACGACGTACGCCTGCCTCGCTCGCGATGCGTGCGACGCCAGAAGGCGTCAGGTGGCCGGGAACGGGGGCTTCTTCGGGGAAGGAACATTCGATCAGGAGCGCATCGGCGCCACGGGCCAGTTCGACGACCGACTCGCTGTAAGCGGTGTCGCCGGTGTAGACGAACGCGCCGTCTTCGGCATCCAGCCTGTAGGCGATGCTCTCGCGGCGATGCTCCGCCGGTGCCCACGAGAGCCGGCACTCTGCGAGGTCGATGGGGGAGCGGCATTCGTGGGGAAGCTCCGAGACCAGGGTGGTGTAGTCGCCGGTCATCCATTTCCCCCAGACTTCCATCACGGAGCCCCAGAACCGGAGGAAAGGTTCGGGGCCGGTCACGTGCAGGGGCAGGGTACGCTTCTCTGGAGCGCCATGATTGATGGCGAAGAGGAGGGGAACGACGTCTACCGTATGGTCGGGGTGGAGGTGCGTAAAGAAGATGCGGTCTGCGGCGAAGGGATCCAGGCCCGCATGGAGCATGCCGCGGACCGCACCAGAACCGAGGTCGAAGAAGAGCGTCCGCCCACCGGCGCGTACTACCACGCAGCTCTGGCGTCTCTCGAGTCGTGGAACGACGGTACCGGATCCTACGACGGTGATTTCCAAGTTCCTCCCTTCGGTCGTCACAGCATTTCAGCACGCTACGCCCTTCGGGCTCCGCTTCCAGCACGGCGCCTTTGCGCCTTGTCAGCATTTCAGCTGGTCGAATCTACTCTCTATTCAGGTATGTCGAGTGCTGTCTTGGTTGGCTGCTTTTCGAACGTCCAGGCGAGTCCTGCAATGCCTAGTAGGGTCCCACCGAGGACGTCGGAAGCCCAATGGGCTCCGACGTAGACCCTGCTAACTGCAGATGCGGCGAGTAAGGCCAGTAGCGTCACTCTGCCCACTCTGTTCGGCCACAGGATGTAGATGGCTCCGAGCAGGAGAACCGTGCGCAGCATGTGCCCACTGGGAAAAGGGTAGGGTGTACTTATGTCGAGCAGAGATGGGTCCGGAGACCGCATGGCCACCTGGGGTACGGGTGTCTGTGGGACCACCGTTTTTGCGGCTAGCTCGATCAGACCCGTGACCAGAAACGCGACGATCAGCCTCCGCGCGAGACGCCCACGTCCTCCTATGAGCAAACCGGCGGTAAGCGCGAGCGTGGAGACGATGACGAATTCGACCCCACCCACCACGGAGGTCACCATCCCGACCGCATCCAGGACCCTGGAGTCCGCTCTTTCGGCCAGGTCGAGCACCAGCACGTCGAAGGGGCGGAACAGCCCTGCGCCGGCCGCCACCGAGCAGACGACAAACGCCGACGTAGAGAGCAGCAGGATCAGCCTGTTTTCGCCCTTCACACCGTCAACGAATTTGCACGTAGGGGGCGGGTTTGAAACCCGCTCCTACTAGGCGACGGCGTCGCGCAAGACTCGGCCGTGCTCTCCGCCTTTCAGGATACGTTCCGCTTCCCTCTGGAGCTGCCTGACCCGCTCGCGCGAGATGTCGAGTTCGTCGCCGAGCTCGGCGAGGGTGGCCGGCTCGCGGTCGTCAAGGCCGTAGCGCCTGACGAGCACGTAGCGCGCCCTATCAGGGAGACGTTCGATCGCCTCCTTCAGGTGCTCCGTCTCCATCTCACGCATCACGGTGTCGGGAGTATCCGAGACCTTGTCGTCCTCGATAAAGTCGCCAAGCTGCGAAGCCGTCTCCTCGCTGGAGACCGGCTGGTCGAGGCTCGTCGCGTCGGGCATAGCCCGCATCGTAAGGCGCACCTCATCAGGGTCCCAATCCAGGCGCCTCGCGACCTCGTCCTCGGTGGGCTCGCGCTCGATCTCCAGGGCCAGCTCGCTTATGGCGCGGCTGACTTTCCTGATCTTCTCCGTCATGTGCACGGGGACGCGGATGGTGCGGCCCTTGTCAGCGACGGCACGTTGTACAGCCTGCCTTATCCACCAGGTGGCGTAGGTGGAGAACCTGAAGCCGCGGTCGGGGTCGAACTTCTCGACGGCCTTCATCAGGCCGATGTTCCCCTCCTGGATGAGATCCTCGAAGGGGAGCCCGTAGCCGCGGTACTTCTTGGCTACACTGACCACGAGCCTCAAGTTCTTCTCGATGAGCCTCTGCCTGGCTCTCTTGTCGCCGGCCTTGGCCCTCAAGCTGAGGTCTATCTCCTCCTTGTGTGTAAGGAGATTGCCCTGGCCGATGTGCGCGAGGTACTTGGCGAGGAGCTCGGGGGTCTCCGATTCACGCTCGATCTTCTGGTTTTCCTTCCGCTTCTCGAAATTGGCTTTCAAAATACCCTCCTCACTACGCACCCATCTTACCGGAAATCAATTTTAGAAACTACTATTAATTTACCGCGGGGTTTAATTCCCTAAACCTCCTGAGGCTTCCCTCCTCACCGGCCTCGGTCTCTACTCGTCACGGCACAGATACATACGTATGTCGACCCGAAATAGTTGCATTGAGGCTGCCTCGCCAGGGTATTCCGGTGCCTTGCGGCGGGCGCGGTTATACTTTGGTTCATGGAGAATACTTCCCGCATCCCTGACCGCATAGAAGAGGACGTCGCCGGCATCATCGCCTGTTGGGAGACACGTAGGAGTGCAGGAGACGAGGACGGCGTATTCGAGCGCACACTCGCCGGTATGGAGGAGTTGATCTCGGTGTTCGTCGGCTTCTTGCGCAGTAAGGAGACCGTCGAGACCTTCTCCCGGGGTGGCGCCACCAGGGCGCTGGTACACAGGATCGCCGAGGACCAGCACGATCTGGGCAGGGACGCGGTCGGGGTTATCGAGGACTTCAGCGTGCTGCGGCGATGCATCTGGCGCTCGGTCGAGACTGGTGTAGACCTCGCCGGGCTCCACGGTGTAGAGGTCTCGGGATTTTTCGCCAAGCTGATGCAGGCATCGGACTGGCTGACCGAGACAGGTCTCGAGGCCTTCGACTCCATCGTGCGCAGCGAGATGGAGCAGGCCCTCGGGCGGGCCGCCGCCACCGACCTCGTCACCGGACTACCGGACAGAGATCAGCTCAACCGTCTGCTATTGCCGCGGGCGATCGATGCACACGACCGGTTCTCTGTGGCCGTCTTCGACGTCGCCGACTTTACCGAGACGGTCGCGGCGGGGAAGGTCAAACGCGCCAGGAAGGTCTTGCGCACGCTCGCTGATGCCGTGCGAGAGTCCTCGCCCGAGGGGTCCATCTTCGCCCGCTTCGGGGACGACGAGGTCTGCGTGATCCTGCCAGGAGAGAGTAGTGAGGGTGGCTACCGCGTGGCCGAGCGGGTGCTCGAGCACCTGGCCGAGGGCACGGCAGATTTCGAAGTAGACGTCGGTATTGCCGAGTATCCGGCGCACGGCGAGGACACCGGTTTATTGATGGGAGAGACCCTCAGGGCGCTCAAGATGGCCAAGCGAGTCGGCGGCAGCGGCATCGTGATTGCCAGGCAGTAGTTCGGGGGTAGCTACCCCAGGATGACTCGTCTCCTGGTCGAGCGCGCCACTGGGGTTCTGGGCCGGAGTTGAAGCTCAGGCCAGGTGCGAAGAGACCTGGTGTGGCGGCGTCTTGGCCGGTTCGTACTCACCTTTTCCCAGCACGGCGAAGGTAAAGGCGAACAGGAGGATCAGAAGCAGGATCAGGATCCCGAACGCTATGCGCTCCCGCACCTCGTCTCCTCTCTCGAATAAGAACCGTCGCGCCATTCTAACCCAATCAGGGGGGCTCGTCTGTGGCGTGTGCTCATGTTCGCCCGCGTGTCATGTACAATGTAGCAATGTGTAGCACGCTCAGCCTGGAGGCCCGTGGAAGTTGGCGTGGTTTCGGGGCGGGATTTCTGGGAGGGGATGCACGTGCCCGTTGATATTTCCCTGACCGAGTACACGAAGCTGCAGGAGCAGGAGTGCCGGGCGCTGTTGCAGCTTCTTGGCGAGATGGGCATCGCCACGGCCGACAGGGTCTACGGGCCGGGGGACGCCATCTACAACGAGGGCGAGTACGGTGACGCCCTGTACGTGCTCACTTCAGGGGTACTGAAGCTATTCAGGCCCTACTCGGGCAGCAAGGAAGCGACGTTGCGTCTGCTCAAGCCCTGGGACATCTTCGGCCACCTGGCGTTCGCCGGGGAGGCCAGGCAGCGCGCCTACGCCGAGGCCGTCACGGAGTGCAGGGTGACGAAGGTGCCCAAGATCTTCGTCGAACGCGCCGTCCGCCAGGAGCCGAGGGTCGCCTTCCAGCTGATGACCCTGCTGGAGTTGCGCCTCGTGCAGTACGAGGAGCTGGTCCAGTGTCTGTTGCCCCGCGAGACCGAGGTGCGGCTGGCAAACCTGCTGCCGCTGCTGGCGCAGAAGTTCGGCCAGAGCACGAACGGCCTCGTGACCATAGACCTTCGCCTCACCCACCAGGATCTCGCCGCCATGGTCGCCTCCACCAGGGAATCCGTCACCAAAGTCCTCAACGAGATGCGCAACGGCGGTGTGATCGAGGTGGATTCTGGCCGTATCACCCTCAAAGATACACGCGCCCTCACGAGACTGAGCCGTGAATAGCATCTCAGCACGGCGCTTCGCGCCTCGTCAGCACGCTCAGCCCTTCAGGCTCCGCTTGTCAGCATGTCAGCTTCGTGTTGGACTGGCTGATGAGCGACAGCGCTAGCTGGAGCGTGCTGAAGTGCTGATAAGCCTCCGACCGGAGGGAGGCGGCGTGCTGACAAGCCTGCGAAGCAGGCGTGCTGACAAGCTGCCGAAGGCAGCGCGCTGACATGCTCGAGCTGATCGAAGCGGTAATCCTTGGGGTGGTGCAGGGCCTCACGGAGTTTCTTCCGGTCTCCAGTTCGGGACACCTCCTGCTAGGGCAGTATTTCCTCGGGCTCGACGAGAAGCGTTTCGGGCTCTCGTTCGACGTGGCCTTGCACATGGGAACCCTCGTCGCCGTGGTGTCTTTCTTCTGGCGGGACCTCGTCAGGATGGCCCTCGCCTTCGTCCGGTCGTTCTGGCACAGGGATCTCGTAAGCGACCCCGACCAGCGGATGGCTTACCTCGTGATCGCATCCACGGTGCCAGCGGCATTGATCGGGTTTGTTTTCGAGGGATTCTTCGAGAACACGGTGCGCTCGCCCTGGGTGGTGGTCTTCAACTTCGTCCTCGTCGGCATCCTGTTCCTCGTCGCCGAGGCCGTAGGGAGCCACACCCGGCGGGCTTCCAAGCTCGGGTTCGGCGAGGCCGTGGGAATCGGGCTCGCCCAAGCGACCGCGCTCGTGCCCGGCGTCTCGCGTTCGGGGGCTACCATTACGCTCGGCCTCTTTCTGGGGCTCAGGCGCGAGGAGGCGGCCCGCTTCTCGTTTTTGATGAGCGTCCCGATCATCGCCGGAGCTGGCGGCCTGCAACTCGGGGAGGTGCTTGCAGAGGGCATGAACCCGCACGAGTGGCTGCTATTCGGGGCCGGCTTTATCGCTTCGGCGCTCGTGGGATACCTGACGATACGGTTCCTGCTCAACTACCTCACGTATCACAGCCTGCGCGTTTTTGCCTACTATCGCTTCGCCGTCGCTGTAGTCGTGGCGGTCTTGTTGATCTTGTTCTAGGTGTGGCGCAGTGAGGGCGCTTCGCGAAGCGCCCCTACGGGGTTCTGGGGGTGCAGCTTTGACAGCGGAGGGCGCCACTGGTAATTTGATCTGGTCATGCAGCACGCGGCCGAGGCGGTACGGCGACTTACCGGGGAGGGGCGTTCCCTTTCCTGACGCGCGGCCGCGCTCCTCCTTTTCCGCATCCTGACAAGACTCCCACAGGAGATCGTACACGTAATGACTCAGTCAAACGTACCGGATAGAGAAGACACCCGTCGCGCTAAACCTGATGACGCGCCTTCGGGTATGGAAGCGCTACGCCAGGGAATAGACTCCGTGGATGAGGAGATCGTACGCTTGCTCGACAGGCGTGCCTGGCTGGCGCGGAGGATAGGCGAGATCAAGCACCACAGGGGGCTTGCGGCCTACGCTCCTGCCAGGGAACGGGCCGTACTCGACCGGGTCGCGGCGCTGGGGGAGGGGGAGTTTCCCCGGCGCGGACTGCAGGCCGTTTTCCGTGAGATCATCTCCTCTTCCATTTCGCTGGAGGCCCGTCTCAAGGTCGCTTACCTTGGTCCCGAGGCTACGTTCACGCACGAGGCCGCCCTGCGTTCGTTCGGAACTAGCATCGAGCTCGAGCCGCAGACCACGGTGGCCGAAGTGTTCGCCAGGGTCGAACGGGGGGAAGTCCAGCACGGTGTCGTGCCCGTCGAGAACTCCATGGAGGGCGCTGTGACCCACACCCTGGATGAGCTGATGAACAGCCCGCTCAAGATCTGTGGGGAGGTTTACCTTCCCATCTCCCAGAACTTGATCTCCGCAGAACCATCCATGGAAAGGGTTACCGTCGTATGCTCGCATCCGATGGCCCTGGCCCAGGCCGCGAGTTGGCTCAGGCGCGAGCTGCCAGCAGCGCGCCTTTCGGAGGTCGATTCGACGGCGGAGGCGGCCCGTCGCGCAGGGGTCGAGCCAGGGGTGGCCGCAATCGGTAGCGTGCTGGCGGCCGGCGCCCACGGTCTGACGGTCCTGGCGCGCAATATCCAGGATGCCCGCGCGAACACCACGCGCTTTATCGTGCTGGGGAGCACGTGGGCCGAGCGCACGGGCAAGGACAAGACCAGCGTCGTCTTCTCGGTCAAAGACCGTCCCGGCGTTCTGAAGGACGCACTCTCGGCCTTCGCGGGCGAGGGGATCAACCTTACCCGCATCGAGAGCCGGCCGAGCCGCAGGCGAGCCTGGACCTACGTATTCTTCGCGGACTTCCTCGGTCATCCTGCGGAGGACAGGGTGAAACGGGCCCTCGAAGCCCTCGAGGAGCACTGCCCATACGTAGCTGTGATAGGGGCCTACCCCGAAGTCTCGCCCGAAGTAGCCTGACGGCCAGGGGCCCCGTGGACTTCAAGACCGCCGCGCGGAAGGTTCTGGAGGAGGTCGGCTATCCTCTCCACTACACGGATATAACGGAGATCGCCCTGCAGTCAGGCTACCTGCAGAGCGCGGGCCAAACACCCCAGAATACGATGAGAGCAAGGCTGTCCGTGGATGTGAGGGACAATCCCGATACACTATTCACGCAGACAGCACCAGGCGTCTACGGATTGAAGTGAGCGGACCAGAGCGGGGCGCATGTAGGGGCGGTTCGCGAACCGCTCTTCTGCCACGAGGTAAAACAAAAGACTGGAATGCTATATTGCGGAGAATGTTCTTTGACAAAACCGAGGAGAAATCATGGTCGAGTTAGCGGACAGGCTTAGCGAGGCGGCCTGGAAGATCAGGAACCTCGAGGACTACGATGGGCGGCTCGAGAGGGCGGCGCGGCGGTTCGACGAGATCTCCAGGGGGCGTCCCGAGCCCGCGCTGGTGGTCTACGAGACCGCCCTGATGAAGAGCGGACGTAGTGAGGATGAGGTTCGCGCGATGGTGCGTGAGTTCCGCGACACGTTCGAGGACGAGGAGGAGCCGCTGACTATCCCCTACGCGAGCGGCATCATGAACATCGAGGGCGAGGGCTGGTTCTTCGGGGACGAGAATCTCCGCGTGCTTACGGGTAGGCTGCTCGGGCAGTTCCAGCACAGGGTTGCCCAGTACAACTACGTAGACGAACGTGAGGTCTTGAGGCGCTGGGCCGATGGCTACGACACGCGCCTGTTCGTAAGGCGACGCATCCACGAGACCGAGCCCGTAATCGGTGTAGTGGGTGGCCTCGACCTTGCACTCTTCCAGTATCTGCGCGTGGCCGCTGGCGGAAACACCCTCGTTCCCACCGATAACGTCTCGCGGGCGCTCGGCGCGCTCGGTTACGAGGGGGACGCCTACGAGACCATTGCCCACGCCGAGGGCCTCGCCCTCCACCTCGAGCTTCCCGCCCCCATCGTCGGGGAGATGCTCGAGGACCTTGGACGTGAAGGCTTCACCGACTTCCCCGAACCACCGCTTGAGACCGTCGAGCCCGAGGAGGGTGGGGCCGGCCGCGAGGATGCCCCCGGTACCGCAGGCGGCGAAGAGACGCGCTAGGTTCGGACGCTGCCCCGGCGCCCGGAGAAATGATAGAATGCCTGAAGATATCTTCAACTATAACTCGTCTAGCAACCGCTCAGCGCAGCAACAATCAGCACGGGTACAGAGAAGGAGCAGGCGGTAGCATGGCAGACTCCAGAAAGCGCATAGCGTTAAAGCCTCACATGGACCAGATCAGGGAGTGGGTGGAGACGGGCAAGACGGATGATTGGATCGCTGACGCCCTCGGCACCAGCGCCTCTTCGGTACAGTCCTTCCGCTCGCGCAACGACATCTACCGGCGGGAGCGTGGGCCCCGCGAGCCCGAGAGCCACTTCGAGGGAGTCCTCGACCACGGGGAACGCGACGGCTGGGGCTTGTGGTTGGATCCTTCGATCGCTGAGGACCCTATCTGGAAGGAGCATTGGTCCGAGGTGGAGGCCGTCGTCGTGAAGGTGGCCGAAGAGTCCATAGTCCTCGAGGCAGACGGAACAGAGACCGGCTCCACAGATGAAGTCGCGCTACCGGCCGCTACCCCCGACGGAACGTCCGAGGACGGACTGGGCGATCAGCCGCGCGAGCGGGGGCGCGTGAAGTGGTTCGATGCGGAGAAGGGGTACGGTTTCCTTATACGTCCCACGGGTGAAGATCTCTTCGTCCACCATTCCGAGGTGCAAGGCGATCCTTCGGAGCTCTCTCCCAACGGGGACGTGGAGTACGAAGTCGGGCGCAACGACAGGGGCCCGAACGCGCGCCGCGTCCGTACGATAGGCTAATGTAGGAGCGGTTCTAAGAACCGCCCTTACCTATTCCACGGTAGAAGAGCCCGGATCTTCGGCCAGATGCGCAGTCGAGGCCAACTCGAGAAGACTTGGATTAGCACCGTCCCCAGCCCATTGCAGGCGTGTGATCGAAGCGTTCGCCGCCCGCCGGTTTCCAGGCAGTACTTCGGGCCCGAAGTGTTCCCTAAGGTAAGCCCTCATGACCCCCCCGTGCGAGACGACGACGAGGCGCGAGCCTGCGGGGTGGAGGACGCGGATAGATTCGAGGGCCGCCTCGAAACGCGCGATGACCTCCTCGTCGGTCTCCGCGCCGAGGAGCGGCCAACGTTCCTCCTCGGGTAGCGCGAGGAATTTCTCCGCCAGCTCGGGATTTCGATGCTCCTGCTCGGCCCAGGTGTGACCCTCGAGGATGCCTCCGTGTCGCTCGCTCAGGCCGCCTAGAGGGACGACCTCCCCCGCGAAGCCCGTACGATCACGTATTATCTCGGCGGTCTCGAAGGCACGCGAGAGCGGGCTGGAGTAGAGTCCCTCGAACCGTTCACCCGAGAGGCCGGTTCCCGCAAGGCTTGCCTGCCTCCTGCCCTCCTCGGAGAGAGGAAAATCCATCTGGCCCTGCCAGATGCCTTGCGCGTTCGCCGTGGACTGTCCGTGCCGCACGAGTAGCATTTCTTGTAATTCTGGCATCGGGTAAGGGTAGTGTATCCTGGCGCTCCCGGCAAACCTTCCCCGGTGCTAGAATCTGGGGCTCGTGGTCTGACGGGGAGGCTTGCCAGGATGTTCCGGAGAGGTGAAGAAGAGACGCCAGAAGAAGGCGTGGAGAGGGCGCCGGAAGAGTCCAGGGGTCCCATACAGATCGAGCCCGACGCCCCCCGACCGGCGACGATCCTCAAGGTGGCCGGAGAGATGGAAGAGCGGGGAAGCCAGATCCTCGAACTCTTCAAAGAGGTCGAATCTCCACTCGGACGGGTAATTCTGCCCATATACTTGCGCCAGAACGACAGGGACTTCTTCGTCGAGGTCGAGACCGGACCCTGGGATAGCCGAAGGTCGGGCGAGGCGGTCGACAGGGCGGCCGTGCTGCGCAGTTCGGAGCATGCCGGGGCTGGACTGGAGATTCTGAGCGCTTACCCACTACCCCCCGAAGTCGAGTTCTACTTCGGAACTTCACCGGCCGCGCTGCTGCAGCTCGATCTCGCCAGGCTCACGTCGGACAGGCCCGAGGTGTGTGCAGGGCTCTTCAGGGAAGTCGGGAGCCGCCACTGGGGCGTCGACCTCGACTACGAACCAGAATACCTCACGCTGGTCGAAGATCTACTCATCGCCGCCCTCGATGCAGACGATACCCAGGGCGTGCCACCGCTGTCAGACGGGCTCGTAGCCGGACTGGGATGCTTTTTGGGCGAAACCATCCGCCGCAATGTCAGCCCACCCGGCATCTGGCTCCAGCAGGAGGGGTGGGGAGAAGGCCCCGTCGTCGAGATAGGAGACTTCATCCTCGACCCTATCGGTAAGTCTCGGGCTTTCCTCGAAATCGGGCCAGAAGAATCCCTGGCTTTCTACGCCGAATACGTACTCAAACAGTGGGACGGGAGCTGAAATTGCAAAGAGGCATTGCCACTTTGCAAGCTGTCAGCGATTGGCTATCAGCAAGAACACGGAGCTGAAAGCTGATTGCTGACAGCGCGAATAGCAGAGGGTATACCCTCTGCTATTCGCTTTACGCGTAGCGGTTGCGGAGCTCGCGGATTATGCACGAGGAGTCGACGAGCACCTCGTCACCGATGGTGAGGATCGGTATCGCCCGTTGTCCCGAGAGCCGGATGACCTCCTGGCGCATGTCCACGTCGGCGTCGACGACGTCGTAGTCGAGCCCAAGCCGCTCTAGCTCGTTCTTTACACGTCTGCAGAACGGGCAATAGTCGCCCGTGTATAGCCTTATATCTGTCTTCTGCAAGGTCGCATCCATGGCACGCCTCCCGGTGTTAGATCTGCTCTCTCTAATACATTATACCCTGGCAGTCCAGCCTTTATGCTCCCTCGGGGGCATGAGCCCTGGCACTTGGTCCGGCTATCGGAGGGCCTCTTCGTACTCGCCGGGGTCGTAGATCAGGGGGTAACTCTCGTCGAGGGTGTCGCTCGCGGTGACCTCGCCGACTACTACGGTATGGTCACCGGCGCGGGCTCTGTCTATGACCTTGCAGTCGAGGTAGGCCAGGCAGTCGAGAAGGAAGGGCGAGCCACCCGGTGTCAGGCCGTAGGGGATGCCCTGGAGCTTGTCGTGGTACTCGCCGCTCGTGTCCGCGAAGTGGGTAGCGACGTCTACCTGATCGTCGCGCAGTACGCTAAGGGCGAAGGTCTCGCTCTCGAGTACGATGTCGTGGGTGTAACGGTCGCTCTTGATTGCTACCGTCACGCAGGGGGGGCGTTCGGAGGACTGCATAACCCACGAGGCCGTCATGGCGTTGGATTGGCGGCCGCGGCGGGTTCCCATCACATAGACCCCGTGGGTCAGGTGACGGAGGGCCGCCGGTATGGAGTTACGGTCTCTGAGGTCCCTGTCCAATCCACTCCTTCCGGTAGGGATACGAGTATTTTATCAGGAGCGGTATACTGCGGACCATGTCGTTCTCCGGACGGGAAGACTCATGAGCGGGCCCCTGATCTGGTTCGGCATACTGCAAGCCGTGATCTACCTCCTCTTCATGCGGGCGATCGACCTCTACGAAAGGGAGCCGCTACGCTACGTGATCCCCGTGTTCGTGTGGGGTTTCGCCGTGGCGACGACGGTCTCCCTGGTCTTCAATACGCTCTTCCAGCTCACCCTCAGCTCGGTGACGAGCGTGAAGACCGCCAGCTTTTTCACCGCGGTCGTGGAGGCGCCCGTGGTCGAGGAGTGCTCGAAGGGTCTGGCCCTGCTCCTGATCTTCTTTATCGCCTACCTCGTGCGCCGCCGGAGCGGGTTGATGGAGTTCGCCGGGGTAATGGACGGTATCGTCTACGGCTCGGCCGTCGGGTTCGGCTTCGCCATCGCCGAAGACCTTCTCTACGGCCTGCAGTACGGCCCCGAGACGTTCCTCGTGCGCAGGATCTTCGGCGGCTTCGCCCACGCGTCATTCACCTCGCTTACGGGGATCGGTCTCGGTCTCGTCCCCTGGGTGCAGAGTAGGGTTCTCAAGGTCGTCCTGCCCGTGCTTGGTCTTATGGGGGCGATCCTGTTGCACGCGACCTTCAACTTTACGGCCACCGTGTTCGGGCCCGTCGGCTACCTGGTATTGTTCTGCGTGATCCTCGTCTACATAATCGTCATCTTCGTGTGGCTCTATATAGAGCGGCGCGCCATCCGCGAAGAACTAAAGGATGAGGTTTCGACAGGGACTATAACCGCGCAAGAGTACGCCATACTCCCCAGTTATTTCCGAACCACGACCTATTACATCAAACTCATCTTCACCGGAAGGCTGGGCGCCTGGATCAGGGCCCGCAAGCTGAACGCCGCCGCCGTTGACCTGGCCCTGGCAAAACGTCTCGCCCGTCGCGCGGGTAGCCCTGGCAGCATGGACCGGGTCAGGATACTCCGCCGCAAGATCCTCGACCTGAGAGAGGGAGCGACCGTCCGGGCGGCCTCCTGAGAGGCCAGGCCTCGGGCATAATCCTCGCCGGTGGTGCCAGCCGCAGGATGGGACGCGAGAAACTCTCCCTCGAGGTCGCGGGGGTGACCCTGATCGAACGCGTCAAGGATGCGCTCGCAGGCTGCTGCCAGGAGGTGCTCGTGGTCGGTGGCGGGTACACCGCGGGCGAGCGACCGGGCGGCCTCGGACCGCTGGCCGGCATGGAGGCCGGCTTGGCCCGCGCACGCTACCCGCTGGTCTTCGTGGCCGCGGGCGACATGCCTTTCTTGACGCATGGCCTGGTCGCTTATCTGCTTGGTCGTCTCGATGAGGGCGGTGTGCTGGCCGTCGTACCTCGCTACCGGGGAAGACTCCACCCCCTCTGCGCTGCCTACAAAAGGACGCTGCTACCCCGTCTCGGCGCGGCCCTCGACTCTGAAACGCGGGCCGTCCGTGGGTTTGTGGATGGGATAGAGCAGGTAGAGTACGTCGGTGCAGAATTGCAGCGGTTCGGGGACCCCGATCGTCTGTTAATGAACATCAACACGCCGGAGGATCTGGCGTTGGCCAGGCGCGAGGCCCGACGTTGAATGGCCCGCTGGGGGGAGGGATCCTCGGGGAGCTGAACGAACTCCTTGGAGTGTACCTGGGCCGGTCCTCTGGCGCTGGTGGCGCAGAAGATAGCCCCAGGGTCGCCGTTATTCTCGGGGCGCAGGTACTCCCGGGCGGGAGAGCGAGTTCGACGCTGGAGGTCAGGACCCGTCACGCCGGTGAGTTGTACGCCCGGGGTCGGGTCGAGACCCTCATACCGACCGGCGGCGAGGGTGAGCATCCGCCCGGCGAGGCCGTCGTGATGTCGGCGATTCTGCAGGAGATGGGCGTGCCCGAGGCGGTGATTCTGCGCGAGGATAAGGCAGGGAGCACCTGGGAATCTGCCCTGAGAGTGGCCGAGATCGCGCGTCGCAGAGGTATTCGCGAGGTCCTCGTGGTGACAGACCCGCTGCACTGCGTCAGGACGGCCGCCTCCTTTAGGAGGGTGGGGCTACGTGCCGTACCCGAGCCGGTGTATAGTAGCCCGATGTGGCGCAAGAAGTGGTCCCGCAGGGGGCAGTTCTCGAGAGAAAGCGGGGCTCTTCTCTGGTACCGGATAAGGCATGGGGTAGGGGCGCGCTCCCGGCCGTAGCCGTCGGAGTGCTGGCCGTATCGGCGTCCGCCATCTTTATCCGGCTGGCCGGCGCCCCCGCCGTCGCCATCGCATTCTGGAGGTGCGCCCTCGGAGCCGCCGTCCTCCTGCCGCCGGCGCTCATAAGGAAGGACACCTTCCCGAGGGGCCGCGCCCTGTACGCTGGGATCGCTTCCGGTGTGGCGCTAGGTGCCCATTTCGGGTTCTGGATCTCCTCGCTCGACTATACGAGCGTGGCCGCAAGCGTCGTCCTCGTATCCACCCAGCCTGTCTTCGTCGCGGTGTTGGCTTACCTGCTCTTCGGGGAGCGCACCAGCCCGCTCTCGTTTTTCGGCATCTTGATCGCCATAGCGGGCACGGCAGTCATCGCCTTCGATAGGACGGTCGGATCCGCCGCCTTCCTCGGAAACGTGCTCGCGCTCGTCGGGGCCGTGACGGTGTCCGTGTACGTCCTGATCGGGCGCTCCTCCCGTACTGGGGGCGTCGGGGTGCTCCCTTACTCCATAGTCGTGTACTCGGCGGCAGCGGCCACGTTACTTCCCGTCACCCTCGTACTCGATGTCCAGCTCTGGGGTTATGCGGGCGAGACGTGGTTCTGGCTGGCGGCCATAACCGTGGGGCCGCAGCTGATGGGCCATACGGTCTTCAACTGGGCCCTGCGCTACGTCGAAGCCTCTGTCGTCTCCGGCACCATCCTGGCAGAACCCGTCGTTGCCGCGCTCCTGGCCTGGCTCGTCCTCTCCGAGAGGCCCGGTGTCCTCACGATCGTCGGCGGGGTGATCGTGCTCGGGGGACTCTTCTTCCTGCTCAAGGGACGTTCGGCCGCGGTCGAGCCCGCCGCTTGAAGCAGCCTGCAAGGCGCTGAAGGCTGATAGCTTTGGATCACAGAGGCTCCCGCGGTGATGCTGTATGCTCCTTTGTATGTATAGCCGCCCCAGTAGAGGTTCGGGACCGCTCAGAACAGGTTTCGTTTGCGGGATCGTCGGTGTGCTCGTCGCGCTCGTCTCGGACCTGTATTTCCTCTTCGTGGACCCCGCCGACACGTCTGGTTGGGTTCTCGCCGTAATTGCCCAGTACAGGACGCGGCTGGCCCTTGCTGCCTTTCTGTTACTGGCCATTCTGGCGGCCCTCAGGGTTCGGCCAACGCACCTCGACCCCGGGGTGCCCTACCGATCACTGCTCCTTCGCGACGGCGCCCTGGCGGCGACGGTGGTCGCCGCTATGGTAGGGTTCACGCTGTTCCTGACGACAGCCTTACAGGCCACATTGCTCGCAGGACCAGCCCGCGACTACGCCGCGGAGGCCGCACCGAAGATCGTCTCTTACGTCAACGAGGTACGCACGGAGATCCGGCAGTCCCGCAAAGAGCGCGGGGCTTCTCCCGAGAGGGTCAGGGACATCCCGCCACCGGCACAGGTCTCAGAGGTCGAGGCGACCCTGCAACCGCCCAGCCTGCGTGACCTCGGACGTTCGATGGCTAACTTCGTCCTGCGCGCGGTCCTTCTCGGGACGGTGGGCGGGCTGGTCGGGGCGCTCCGCGGCCGTCCCTCACTCTCGGACGAAAAGCCCCGCGGGGCTCCCCGCAGGGAATGAGACGCAGGCAAGGGACGCAGATCGCCGGGGCGCTGCTCCTCGATGGTGTGTTCGGTGAGCCTCCCGAATCCGTACACCCGACGGTCTGGACGGGGCGTGTGATCTCGGCCTTCGAAAAGAGAGCACTGGGACTGAAAGGTCCGGAATCCAGACGCCTCGCCGGCATCGTGCTCGCCCTCGCTTTGCCTTCTCTTATCTTCATCGCGACACGCCAAATCCTCGGCACCCTGCCTGCCGGGCTGAAGTGGATGATCGGAACGGCCCTGATCTCTACCACGCTCTCGATGCGCGGTCTCGCCGAGGCCGCCGGAGGTGTGGAGTGCAAGCTGCACAGCGGACGGCTGGAAGAAGCTCGGGCGCTGGTCGGACACTTCGTCGGTCGCGACACGGACGGACTTTCGGAAACCGAAGTATGCAGGGCCGCCGTGGAGTCGGTCGCGGAGAACACTAGCGATGGTGTCGTTGCCCCCATGCTCTACGGTTTGCTCTTCGGCGCTCCCGGCGCGCTGGCGTACAAGGCCGTGAATACCATGGACTCGATGATAGGCTACCGGCAACCTCCCTATACTGACCTCGGATGGGCCGCTGCCCGTCTTGACGATCTCACCAACCTGGCGCCCTCGCGCCTTACGATGCTCTCCGTCGCGGCGATCTCGGGTAGGCCCCTTCGTTCGCTCCTGGGCGCCCTTCGCTACAGTCCGCTCACCACCAGCCCCAACGCCGGCATGGCCGAGGCCGCGTTCGCCGGCGCCCTCGGTATCAGGCTCGGTGGCGCCAACACCTACGGCGGGATGTTGCGGGAAGGGCCCGTGCTCGGCGACGGACGCCTCCCTGCGCCCGAAGATATCGGGGGCGCTGTGCTTCTCATGCGCCGCTGCTGCGTGTTGGTCGGCATCCTGGCACTTCTGGCAGAGAGGTTGGACCGTGGTTAGGGGTTGGGCACAGCACCCCGGCGACCGCCACCACGGGGCACACGGCGGACTCGTCTCGCGGTCCCTCGACGTCAGCGTCGGGGACCTGCTCGACTTCAGCCAGAACATAAACCCCCTGGGCGCACCCCGCGACGCCCTGAGTGCCGCCCACCGGGCGATCGACGAAGAATCGGCCAGATACCCCGACCTGGAATATACGGAACTGCGCGGGGCGCTGTCCGACTACCTCGGTGTTACTGCCGAAAGGATCGTCCCGACCAACGGCGGGGCCGAGGCACTCTTTCTCGCAGCCAGGGCGGCCGGAAAGGGGGGGGGAGCGCTCGTGCTCGAGCCCACCTTCTCGGAGTACGCGGCCGCGGCGCGGGCCTCGGGCATGGCGCCTGTACGCAGGGTTGCCCGGCGACGCGGGGAAGGATTCGGGTGGGACCCCGACTCGCTAGGAGACCTCGAAGGGATTTCCGTCGTGTTCCTCTGTAACCCGAACAACCCCACGGGTGAAGCTCTCGACCAGAGGGAAGTCCTCGAGGCGGCGGCGCGCGTAAAGGAGGCCGGCGCCGTTCTCATCGTCGATGAGGCCTTCGCCGACTTCGTGCCTGAGGTCAGCGTCGCACCGATGGTCGACGAGAAACTGTGGGTCGCACGATCTTTCACCAAGTTCTTCGCGATACCCGGTCTGCGGCTCGGCTGTCTCGTCTGTGACGATGCCGAGCGCGTCCAGGCGCTCCAACCTTCGTGGCCCGTGAACGCCGTCGCCGCCGCCGCGGGGATCTCCGCCGCCAGGGACCCGGAATTCGTGAAGGCCGCCGTGGGGGAGGTGACCCGCTTGCGCCAACGTCTCTTCGTGGCCCTGGATGCGCTCGCCGAACTACAACCTTTCCCCGGGGCCGCGAACTTCCTGCTCGTCCGCGGGCCGGATGGCCTCACCGAGCGTCTCGCCAGACGGGAGGTGCTAGTGCGGGGTTGCGGGCCGTTCGAGGGACTGGGTTCCGAGTATATCCGTGTTGCGGTAAGGGACGAGGTTTCGAACGGGCGACTCGTCGCGGCGATCCGGGAGGAGCTGTAGCCGTTCGCGCCCTCATCCTCGGTGGCGCCAGCAGCGGGAAGAGCGCCTTCGCCGAGCGACAGGCCCACGCGCTCGGGGGGGAGCGCGTCCTCTATGTGGCGACGGCTGTGGTGGGAGAAGACGAGGACCTGCAGCGGCGTGTCAGGCTCCACCGGGAACGCAGGCCCCCCAGCTGGGGCACGCTGGAGATAGGAGATCTCGACGCGATCCTGGATGCGGCGGAGGGATGGGACGCTGTCCTGCTCGATTCTCTCACATTGTGGGTTTCGGCCAGGGAGGAAGAACAGGCACTCGCCGAGTTCGACCGGTTCCTGGCCGGGACCGGAGGTCTCGCCGTGCCTCTGTTGCTCGTGAGCGACGAGGTCGGACTCGGGGTCGTGCCCGAAAGCGAGGCGGGGAGGAGATTCCGCGACGTGCTAGGGCTGGTGAACCAGCGGGCGGCCGACGCGGCAGAAGAAGTCCACCTCTGCGTCTCCGGGATAGGCTTGAGGGTCAAGTAGTTGAAGGCAATCCTCTCGTTTTTCACCGTGCTTCCTGTTCGCAATGCTTCCCTGGAAGAGGCCGCGCGTGAGGTCCGCCTGTTGCCCCTCGTCGGTCTCGTCACAGGGTTGCCAGGGGCCGTTCTGCTACTTGCGGCTTACGCCTTGCCCCCCGGCGTCGCAGCGACCTTAGCGCTGGGAGCCGTGCTCCTTGCCGCCGGCCTGCACCACGCCGACGGGGTCCTCGACGTCGGCGACGCGCTTATGGCCCACGGAGGTCGCAACCGAAGCCGTGAAGTCCTCTCTGACTCCCGTGTTGGCATCGGCGGTCTCGGTGCGCTGTTCGTGGTGTACGCTCCTACCGTGGCAGCGCTCGCCGCGCTGTGCGCCGATTCCCCCGGTCGGGCGGCGCTCGCCCTTTTTGCCGGTGAAGTCGCCTCCCGCTCCGCGATGCTCCTCACGCTTGCTTTCGGCGAGCCCGCCGACGCACGTTCCTCTGCTGTTCCCTTCGTAAGGGCGCTTAGGGGACCGCGCCACACCGGCGCCGTCGTCGTTGCATTGCTCGCGCCACTGCCTTTCCTGCTGGCTACGAGCGCGCTCGCGCCACTCGCCATCCTGACGGCGCCCTTGGTTGCGTGGGGGGGCGTTCGGGTCGCCGCAGCCAGGTTCGGCGGAATCGGTGGCGACGTCGTCGGGGCCGCCGGAGAAGCATGCCGCGCCACGTTGCTCGTCCTGCTCTCAGCAACGATGTAGCCGCGGCTCGGGTACGCCGGGCCTGGAATCTGATGTTTGAGGCCGCGGCTCTAATGAGGGCGGTTCGCGAACCGCCCTAAAAGCAAACCGGACTAAGACGCCAGTTCGTCACCGGGTTTCATCACGTGGACCTTGAGGTCTGGGACGAGGACAGAGGTGTGCTCCTGGAACTCCTCCGGGGTGCCTGGCACGAACGGGAAAGTCCCGTAGTGCATCGGGACGACGTGCTCGACGCCGAGGAGTCTCGCCGCGTGCGCCGCCTCGAACGGGCTCATAACCACCTGGTCGCCGATCGGCAACAGGGCTAGATCGGGGTTGTAGAGCTCACCGATCAGGCGCATGTCACCAAAGACCGCGGTGTCTCCGGCATGGTAGAGCCTGAACCCGCTCTCGAACTCGATGACGTAGCCTACTGGCTCGCCCGCGTAGATGTAGCTGCCGTCGTCGAGCTGTATGCTCGAGGAGTGGAAGGCGTGGGTCGCCGTCACCTTGATGCCGCCTACCTGGGTCGTGCCGCCCTTCTGGATCGGCATGGCGTTCTCGATCCCCTCCCGTTGCAAATAGGAGAAGATCTCGAAGTTCGAGACCGTCGTTGCCCCGGTCTGCCCCGCGAGAGGCTCGACGTCGGAGAAGTGGTCGAAATGGCCGTGGGTAATCAGGATGGTGTCGAGCTCTCCAACGTGTTTCATGTCGTCCGGCGTCTGGGGATTTTCCGTGAGGAAGGGATCTATGATGATCTGCTCGCCGCCCGCTGTCACGAACCTGAACGTCGCATGCCCGAGGTAGGTGATCCTCGTTCCGCCTAGCATCTGTTCCACGATTACCCTCCGTACGTTGACCAAGATCCAAGAAAAGAACAAGGGGATGTATACCCACCTCACAAACCGGAGAAACGGCCTGTACCTCAGTATAATCCCGCGGGTGTCCTGACCGGGATGCTGTGTCGAGCCCCCGAACCTTAGGGAGAATGTATGAGATCTACCCTCATCCTCGCGGTACTTGCGGGCGTGTGCGTGGCCGTCCAGACCAGCCTCACAGGGGCGGCCCAGCGAACGCTCGGACCCCTCGTTCTCGTCGCCATCTCGGGGCTTACGACCGGCACGCTCGCGCTCGCGATCTCGCTCGTGGTGGCGAAACCCGAGTTTGGTGGCCGAGCGGTGGCTTACGCGGTGGCCTCCGGCTTCCTGGGGGCCGTGATAGTGGGCTCTATCGCCGTCGCGGCCGGACAGGCAGGGGTGGCGCGCGCCCTCTCGCTCGTTATTGGCACCCAGCTGATCACGGGTCTCGTGCTCGACGCCTTGGGGATCTTCGGCGCCGGGGCCGACTTCAGCATCCTGAAGGCGATCGGGGTCATGCTCATAATCGTCGGCGGCGCACTGGTGGTCAGCTATTAGAGCGGCCTGTTGCCCTCAGAGGTGTCACCTGAAGACTGAAGCATGTAACCTGTAGCCTACATGAGTTATCTGCCCATCGAAGACCACGGCATCATCGGGAATCTGTATACGGCGGCGCTCGTCGGTAAAGAGGGCACGATAGATTGGTTGTGCCTGCCGGCCTTCGACTCCCCGAGCGTCTTTTGCTCCATCCTCGACGACAAGAAGGGCGGGCACTTTACGCTGCGGCCTGTGGAGTTTACTCGCAGCCAGCAGCTATATTTGCCCGATACCAACGTGCTCTTGACCCGCTACTTTTCGCCGGAGGGCCTGGCCGAGACCCTTGATTTCATGCCCATACTGACACACCCCTACGAGCGTCACAGGCTGGTCCGTAACGTGCGGGTCATAAGGGGTAAGATGGACTTCCGCCTCGAGTGCCTTCCGGCTTTCGACTACGCCCGTCGCGAACATACGGTCTCGGTCGGGAAGGCGGGGGCAGTGTTCGCGGCTGAAGGCCATTGTCTCGGTCTGGCCACCGATGTGCGTCTCGAAGAGCGGGCGAGAGGGGCTGCGGGGGCCCAGTTCACGCTCGGCCAGGGTGAGCGGGCGACGTTCGTGCTGGCGCACCTCGAGCGGGGCGAGGAGCCGGGTGAGATACTCTCGGACGTCGGGTTCGAGGAGTTGCTGCACAGCACTCTCAGGTACTGGAGGCGCTGGCTCTCCAACAGCACCTACCAGGGGCGGTGGCGCGAGATAGTTCATCGTTCCGCCCTCGTACTCAAGCTCATGGTCTACGATCCCACGGGCGCGCTCATCGCCTCACCCACGATGGGCCTACCGGAGAGGATCGGGGGTACCCGCAACTGGGACTACCGCTACACCTGGCTCAGGGATGCGGCGCT
>Ga0126308_10000060_pt1 | contig 24549 bp, 25 predicted proteins | sample Plot55_FD_92533 | JGI IMG/M metagenome (GOLD analysis project Ga0126308, IMG submission 92533) | Serpentine soil microbial communities from UC McLaughlin Reserve, CA, USA - Plot55 | ecosystem: Environmental > Terrestrial > Soil > Grasslands | place: USA: UC McLaughlin Reserve, Lake County... | reverse complement strand
GCTGAAAGCTGACAGCTATTCAGGGCGAAAAGAAGAACGCGAGGGCAGCGATAACGTAGACGCCGCATAGCATGGCGCCTTCGAGCCAGTTGGACCTGCCGTCGAGGGCGACGAAACCTGTAACGACTACGGCGGCTCCGAGGGCACCGAGCTCCAGGGGGGTGAAGATCAGGTGCAGGGGATGGCCGAGCAGGGGCCCGAGGAAGACGAGGAGGGGGGTGACGAGCAGGGCGACCTGGATGGAGGAGCCGAGGGAGATGCCCATAGAGAAATCCATGTCGTTCTTGTAGGCGATCTGGACGCCCACGACGTGTTCGGCGATGTTGCCCACGATCGGGACCAGGATGACCCCGACGAAGAGCTCGGAGATCCCATACTCCTCGGTCAGGGGCTCTATGGCCCCGACGAACGCCTCCGAGACGTAGGCGACAGCGGCCGTCGCCGCGAAAAGCAGCACCAGCGAAGCCGTTCTGCCGAACGGGGCTTCCCCCTCGCCCTGCGCGCCGCCCCCGGGGCTGCGGAGGATGTAGAGAAGGTACAGGACGTAGAGCACGAACATCACCACGGCCACCTCGATGCTCAGGGTGGTCGGGCTCGGACCAGGGCTCGTGACCGCGAAAATGGTCGGAAGCGAGAGCGCGGCGGCCACGATGGCCAGCATCGAAGCGTTGATGCCGGCGATCTCGGCCGAGAAGTGCTGGATGCCGTTTTTCAGTCCCCCGAAGAGGATGCTCGCCCCGAGCACGAGCAGCACGTTACCGATGACCGAACCGATGATCGAAGCCTTCACTACCGTCGTGAGCCCCGCCGAGAGGGCGAAGATGGTGATTATGAGCTCGGCGGCGTTGCCGAAGGTGGCGTTGAGGATACCGCCGATACGCGGTCCGGAGTGATGGCCGAGGCTTTCCGTGGCCTGCCCGAGGACCCACGCCAGCCCGACCAGGGCCAGGGAAGTAGTGGCGAAGATCAGGAGCGTCGGAGCATGAAGGAACTCCGCGACCACTACGGCCACCGTGAGTGTCGCCGTCGCGCCGTAGGTTATCTTGGCGAACAATGCGGTTCCCCACAGGGTCTCCTACCGATAAACATGAGGAGTATCTTATAAGATGGAAGGACCTGTAGTAACGACTTCTGGAGATTTGCCTTTGATCGACTACCACCTGCACGTCATAGCCCACGGGGATCGTCCGATGACGGTGGATAACATACTGAGGTACTGCGAAGTCGCCAAAGAGCGGGGCATAAGCCAGATGGGCATCACCGAGCACGACCGCTACCTCGAGGAGATAGACCTCGCCGCGTTTCAGGAGGCCCGCGAGCTCTCCCGTGATGTGGAACTGCGGCTCGGGATCGAGATCGACTTCGTACCGGGTGCCGAGCAACGGATGGACGAAGACGCCACGGCCCTCCCCTACGATTATGTCATCGGCAGCGTACACAGGGTGGAAAACGAGGAGGTGGACAGGGCCACGGACCAGGGGATCTACGATAGGTACGATACCTACGACCTCTACGCGGCGTACTACACGAACGTGCGCAAGGCCGTCCTCTCGGGGCGGTTCGAGATCCTCGGCCACCCCGACCTCATCAAGATCTTCCGCCACTTCCCGAACCGGGATATCACGCCGATACTGGAGGAGACCGCTGATGCCGTCGCCGAATCTGGTATCGTCGTCGACGTGAACTCCGCCGGACTAAGAAAGCCCATAGGCGAGGTCTATCCCGCCAGAGACTTCCTCGAGATGTTCCACCAGAGAGGCGTTCCTATCGTCCTCTCCTCCGATGCCCACGCCCCGGATCAGGTCGCGATGGGTTACGACACGAGCGTCCCGCTGGCATACGACGTCGGCTACCGTGAGGTCGCCACGTTCAGAAATCGCGAGCGGGGAACGCTGCCGCTGTGACGATCGAACTGTTCCTGAAAGACTCCTATACAAAGGAGTTCGAAGCCCGCGTCGTGAAGCTAGATGGCCGTGAGGTGATACTCGACCGAACGGCCTTCTATCCTGGCGGTGGGGGCCAGCCGCCGGACAAGGGATCTCTGGGCATCGGTCCCATCGGAGCGACGGTCGTGGACGTGAGACGAGAGGGTGGAGAGGTCGTACACGTCACGGACAAAGCCATCCCTGATACGGTGCGGGATCTGAAGGGCACGTTGGATTGGGAGCGGAGGTACGCCCACATGCGGTACCATACGGCGCTGCACGTGCTTTCGGGTGTGATCTGGCGCAATTTCGAAGCCAGGGTCACGGGCGGTCAGATGCGCGAAGCCCGCGCCAGGATGGACTTCTCTCTTCCCGGTGAGTGGACCGCCGACGTGGTGGGTGAGTTCGAGCACCTGACGAACGAGGCCCTCGCCGAAGATCGTCCGGTAAGGGTCTACGGGCTGGAACGTGAAGAGGCGCTCGCGAATCCCGACCTCATCCGTACCCAGGTCAATCTGGTGCCCGAGCGGGTGCGCAGCATTCGGATCGTCGAGATACAGGGCCTCGACACCCAGGCCGACGGCGGGACCCACGTCGCCAACACCAGCGAGGTCGGGGAGATAGATATCACGGGACACAAGAGCAAGGGTCGCCAGAACAAACGGATCGAGTTCGTGCTCAAGTGAAGTTCTGGAAGATCGTTGCTGTCGTTCTCGCCTTGCTCATCATCGGCTGTAGCAGTCCCCACGCCGACCCTGACACACAATCCCAGAGAATCCCGCAGGCTTCCGGCACCACTACCGCGGAGCCTGAAGAGCCGACGACCGCAGGACCGTCAGGACTCCGCACTCTGGTTATCGACGCCTCGGGGCGGAAGGAGGTCGAGTTGCGGGTCGAGATAGCCGACAACCTCTTCGAGCAGGCGCGGGGCCTCATGTACAGGAAGGAGCTCGGGGAGGACAGGGGTATGCTCTTCATCTACACAGAAGAGCGGGAGCTCTCTTACTGGATGAAGAACACCAGGATACCGCTCTCCATCGCCTACATAGACTCGGAGGGACGGATCGTAGACATACTTGATATGAAGCCCCTCGATGACGAGCCGCCCCACTACGTCTCGTCCGAACCGGTTCAGTACGCTCTCGAGGTCAACCAGGGATTCTTCGAGCGAAAGGGTGTGGAGGAAGGGGACCACGTCGAGCTGCCGGGATAGAGCATTTCACTTGTAGGGGCGGGTCGCGAACCGCCCTCGCTTCGCGCCCTGCAAACCGCGGCTACAGTCATCGGATCTTAGCCCTTGGAGCTCGCTCGTTCCTCGAATTCGAGCAGGTTCGTCTCGATTACAGGCAAATTCTCGTCCCTTGGTACGCGCAAGGTTTTGATCTCGCAGGGCGCGAAACGGGCCTCGATCTCTCTGGCCGGTCTGGAGAGCTGTATCCTGGCCCTCGTGCCCTTCCTGGAAATCTCCCTGCAGCGGAGGATCGGGCCGTCACCATCTTCGGCTTGCTTGAGCACTTCCACTATCATGTTGTCCGGCTCTACGGAGAGGTAAGAATCCTTCTCCGGTAGCGGCCCTTCGTGGTACGTCTCCATAATTGCTATAGGTCTCTGGTTGATCTCCGCCGCATGCTTTACGGTTCCTGCAGCCTCCCAGCCGCCCTCGTGTGGCAGCAGCGCGTAGGTGAAATGCTGGATTCCCTGGTCGACGAAAGCGTAGGATTCGTCGGGTTGCGGGACGAAAGGATCGTGGTGGGCGTAAATCGGGCTGCGCAACACGGTCAGGCCGATCTCCTCGATCTTTACGTCGTAGCCGTACTTACCGTCGTTCAGGATGCTGAGGCCGTAGGACTCTCCCGTCTGTGGGCTAATGCCCGAGAGGTCGATCCAACCCTGCCCCGGCTGCTCCGCCCCGTCGACCTCGCGTTCGATGCTCCCGTAGGGGATCTCGCAGGTAGTCCTGACCAGCCGCAGGTTTACCGGGAACCTGAGCTTGAGCGCTTTGACCTGCTCCCGCCAGTCGACGGTAACGGCGACATCTACTCTGTCGATGGCCGCGTAGACGGTGAAGTCCTGCACCAGACGCGACTGCCCGTAGCGACTCTCCACCCTGAGAACCGCTCTTACGGGCCCATTCTCGACCTGCCTGATCCTCTGGACGGAGAAAGCCCCGACTTCGTGGTCGAAACGGACCACGCCGTGCGACCAGGTATCGCTCCGGTCTTCGAGGACCACGGGCCGTGCCGCGGGACCTCCCAATACCTCTACCTGCTTCTCTTTATCGTAGAGGCTCGCGATATAGCCCGTCTCGGGATCCAGGCTCAACCGGAAACGTTCGTTCTCGGCCGAAGATTCGTCCGCCCGAAGCGGGGGATCTTCCTCCGTAGAAGGCTGCGACGCGACCCTGTAGCCCAATGCCGGCAAGTGTGCGACGAAGGCGAGGCGATTCCTTCCGCGGGTGGAGGCCTGGGACCGCACGGTTTGCAGCGGGACCGTATGGTCCTCGTCGTCGAGCAAGACTTCTTCTCCGGTAAGACTACCGTACTCCAGCTCCACGCTGGCCAGGCTCGGCCAGGAGTGCGGGTTGAAGACCACGATGGGCGTCGTGCCGTCTTGCTCGATGCCCATGGTCCACGAGACGGACTGGAGCGCGTAGTTGAGGTTGCGTGCGGCGATAGACATCGCCTCCCCGTAGCCATCCCGCGCGTCTTCGTAGGCGGCTTCGAGGCTGGTGCCGGCGAGGATGTCGTGGAACTGGTTGAAGAGCACGGCTTTCCAGGCCCGCGCGAAATCCTCCGGATACTGTTGGCCCTTAACTTGTTGGGCGACGGCGCAGAATTTCTCCGCGGAGATCATGGCGTTTTCGGCCCTGCGGTTGAGGCGCTTGACGCCAGAGTGCGCCGAGTAGCAGCCGACGGCATGATGCTGCAGTTCGTCGTGGACGGTCGGGAATGGCAGCCCGCTCGCCGAGGCTTGCTCGAAGAACCCATCGGGGGTGTCGAAGATCAACGCGGGAAGTTCGGGGTCGGAGCTGAGCCGAAGGATACTCTCTATGTTCTCCTTGGTAGGGCCTCCGCCGTGGTTGCCCACTCCATAGAAGCACATAGTGTGGACGAAGGGCTCTCTTATCTCCCCGGCGCACCTGCGCACGTGCTTCTCGAGGTCTTCGCACGTGGTGCAGTACTCGAAGGGGATACGGAAGGCCAATACCCGCGAGCCGTCGTCAGACTCCCACCAGAACAGGTCGTCGGGAAGACCCTTCTCGTGGGGAGCGGGACGCATGAACACATAGTAGTCGAGCCCGCTCTTCGCGAGGATCTGGGGCAACATGCAATTGTGTCCGAAGGAGTCCACGTTGTAGCCCACACGCGCCGTGGTTCCGAACTTCTCTTCGAAGTAGCGCTGGCCGTAGAGGGCCTGCCTGACGAAGGACTCTCCCCCTGGTACGTTGCAGTCTGGCTGTATCCACCACCCGCCCACGATCTGCCAGCGTCCCTCCGCTACACGTGCTCGTATCTCCTCGAACATCCCAGGGTCGCCCTTCTCGACCCACTCGTAGAAGGCAGCCGAGCTCGCGGTGAAGATGAAATCTTCGCATTCGTCCAGGCGATCCAGGGCCGAGCGGAAGGTGGATTTCGCCTCCTGGAAACCCTCCTGCCACTGCCAGAGCCACACAGGGTCGAGGTGCGCGTTCCCGATCATATGCAGCTTCTTTTCCTTCACCGCTCTACGTGGCCTCCCGACCCGTTGTAGAACGGTTCGAACCACGGGTTGAAGTACACGCCAAGCTGGCGCCGCGCATCCTTCAACCTGGTGCCGGGGGCGAGCGTGGGCGGCCCGTGCCCGAACATCATAACGTCGATGTTCAGCGCGAGCAGCCTATCGAGCGAGTTCGACCAGTCGTCGAGGTCGGAGCGGATCCTGGGATGAAACCCGCCCCAGAGCGCGTCGCCGGCGATCAAGACCCTAGATCCCTCGATCTCTGCCCAGAAAGAGACTGATCCCGGACTATGCCCCGGGGTGTGGACCACGTGAAAGCGGTATCCGCCCACCATAAACACGTCCCCGTCCTCAAGGAGGCCATTCACCTCCGCCGGTGGGAACGAGCGATCGTAAAGGAACGACGCGGTCAGGTCATGGTCCCCGGTCTCGACCTGTTCTTTGTCTGCTTCGTGGACGTACAATGCAGTATCGCTCTCCCCGCGCATCAGCGCCATGGCGGAGAGATGGTCCCAGTGCCCGTGGGTGGCCAGGACCTTCTTTACGTCTTTCGGTTGATAACCGAGTCGCCGCAGATTCCTTGCGAGCGCTGGGTAGCCTTCGCTGCCACCACAGTCGATGAGCACGGGTTCGTCACCGGTGATGAGGTAAGCGTTGGCGTCCCACGGATGGGAGATCTCCCCGCCCGACACCAGTTCTAGCCGTCCGATCAGAGCTACCATCTCACGTCACTGCTCTCTCCGCTCTCTTCAAACCAACCGCTCCAACGGATCAAGGGGCCCGATCGCGCTTCGAACCGGCGGAAGGGAAACCTGCGCTGTCGAGTTTGGTTTCGCCCCTCTAAGTTGGTGCTTTACTTCGTCGGCCGTGTCTTCATCAGGCCATCGACCGTGAGGGTGGCGGCCGGCACGCAGCCGCGTACGAACCCGAAGAACGGGCCGAAGTCCCGCGTGGCCGGGAAACCGGTCACGAAAAGGCCGGGCAGGCTGGTCTGGAAGTTATCGTCCAGGATCGGGAATCCGTCGGCGAGGTCCATGCGCCGGACGACCCCCGAGAGGTAGGGTACCTTGTTCATGTCGGGCTTGTATCCGGTAGCGAGCACGATGTAGTCGACCGTCAACTCTTCTCCGTTGGAGAGCCGGACGTGGACTTCGCCGTCTTCCTCCCGGCACTCCTCGACCGAGGCGTGCGCGTGGCGGGAGACGGGCGGGTTGGTCAGGCGCGCGGTGAGCCAGGGCTCCAGTTTGAGCCGCCCTTCGGCCCAGAAACGCTTCGCCACCGCCTCACGCCCCTCTTGCGGAAGCCCTCTGAACCAGCCTGGCACCCCGACGGTGAGTTCCATCAGGGGGTCCACGAAGCTCCAGTCTGCCGGGGCGAAGTCCGGCGGGTCGTGGCGGTGGACGACGTGGACCTCGGCAGCCCCCTCGTCAGCCAGGAGGGCCGCCCACTCGAAGGCGCTCTGCCGGCCGCCCACGATCAGGACTCGCTTACCGCGTAACTCCTCGAAGTGGACGAGGTTGCAGGTGTGCGACCAGCTGCCGGGGGAGAGGTCGCGTTCGACCCAGTCCGGGATCACGCCGAACCGGGAGATGCCAGGTGCGGCGACCACGGCGCCGGCTACCACGCGCCGACCGCTCCGGAGGGTCGCCTCGAAACGGCCGTTGGGCTTGACCAGGTCCTCCACCAGGTCCTGTTCCACCGCCACGCCCGCCCGCTCACGGAACCAGTCGGCGTACTCCAGGAACAGCGAGATCGGGATGGGGTCCACCTCTTCTAGCTTTGTGCCGCGCTCTTCGAGGAAGGCCCTCATGGTGAGCTTCTGGGCCACATCCATGTGCCAGTCGGGACCGGAGCGCAGCATCATCTTCGCCGGCATGTTCTCCCGCCAGAAGCTCATCGGCTCGCCTAGCACGAGCGTCTCTATCCCCTGGCGCCGCGCGTGGGCGGCGGTGGCGAGACCGTAGGGTCCGGCCCCGATCACCAGCAACTCCGTGTTCTCTATCTCTGCCGTCATTCATCTCCTCGTTGGCTCGCCCGTCTTGGGCCACCCTCTGGCCAGAGGCCATCACGTAGCCCCGCAACTCGCGCGTCACGGGACATTGTAGGTAGTGCATGGGAGCCCGCGCATCCCCCAAATGGGTGAGAAGAACAAAAAGACAGCACCCTACCGAAGTTCCAAACGAATGCGCCTGGTGCCGTCGCTAGAGGACCAATCTACGAGGGCTGCCGGTGAGCGCCCTTGCGACGGCGAAGGGATCGGAGGCGACCACCGATGCGGCGTACAACTCCATCGCCCCCATGTCCGAGGTGCGGTTGGCCGGGTCTCCGCGGTCCACGATGTAGACGACCGTCGGGAAGTCCGTCCAGTCTTCCTGCGTGGGACCGAGCGGGGGCATGTAGAAGGCCACGTTGAAGGCGCGAACGCCGAGGTCACTTACGTAGCCCTGTAGCAGGGCACCGACGGCCTGGCTCAGGGAAGCGTCCTCGGGGTCGTCCCCGATCACGACGAGCTCTTTCTCTTTGAGAGGCGAGAGGCTCGCGAACGCGTGGACGCCTTCCAGCGGGATGCCGAGACCCAGAGCATGGTGGACACGGGCGAGATCCCAGAAGTAGTCGGAGCCGCATTCCCGTTTGTAAGATGAGGCGTTGCGGCGGAGGCGCTCGACCTTCGGGTAGTGGGAACCTCGGGTCGCCGTGACTTGCGCGTGGCCGTGGATGATGGAGCCGCCGGCCCGCCAGAGGCAGTTCCACATAAGGAAGGGGTAGCGTGCCTCCGGGTCGGTTTCTAGGGCCTTGCGACCCCACTGGAGGCCGACGGAGACGTAGCCGGCGACCTTCTCGGGCGTGAGGTGGAGGGGGTTGTGGTCGTCGAAGACGATGACGCCGTGGAAGCCGTCGTACTTGGCGACGTTCGAGGCCGTGGTCGCGTGCTCGCCTTCCACGCGGCCGAAGACGTCCGCGGGGGTGCCTTGCTTGGGGTGGCAAAATGGGTCCCCCTCGGTAGCCGCTATCTCGCGGTCGAGGTCGAGGCTGACACCGGTGTCGAGCGGGCGGGAAGCGCGAAGCTCGTTGAAGAGCGTGCCTTCGAAGGTGATGCGGTTCGTGACCTTTACGATGCGTTGGGCAGTGACCTGGTCAACCGAGCCGAAGGACTTCTCGATCCAGGCGCGCATGGCCTCCGGGGGGTCGAGGCGCCCCGTCGTCGCGGAGACGTCGAAAATGCGGTCGGCGAGGGCGCGGTCCTCCGGGGAGAGGTCAGAGATCAGGGCCTCGAGGTCCGTTATCTTGCGTTCCACTGTCATCCGCTACACAGCCTGCTGTCCGGCGGACTCCAGGCCGGCGTAGAGGCTTTCGCGGTCGACCATACGCTCCACGTGTCCCTCGGCCCTCAGTTTCAGGCTCGCGACCTCGTGGGCGAAGCGCACGGCTTCGGGCCACTCCTTGCCGTCGAGGTGGGCCATGAGGAGAGCCGACCAGAAGGCGTCGCGGGCGCCCGTGACGTTCGAGATCTCTACTTTCGGCAGGGGTCCGACGCGCTCTACGTTACCTTCTTCCGAGACGGTTACTATTCCGCCCGACCGCGTAAGGATGACGGTCTTCGCGCCCAGGTCGTGGAACTCTCTAAGCACCGTCTCCTCGAGAGTTTCCTCATCCATGTTGACATCGAAGAGGCGGCGGGCGTCCTCGAGGGAGGGCTTGACGATCGTTACGTAGGGCATTACCTCGGCGAGGACCTCCCAGGCTTCGACCTTGTCCGGCCAGACGCGCGGGTCGTAGTTGGGGTCGAGGGTGACGATCTTGCCGAGGCGGCTACCGAGTCTCATGGCCCGCCTGACGGCGAGGCGCTGGGGGTCTCTGGAGAGGGCGAAGGCCGAGGTGTGCACGATGCTGGCGCGGGAGATGATCTCCTCGTCCACCTGGCGTACGGCGAGGTGGGCGTCGGCGCCCCTGTTGACCTGGAAGTCAGGGATGCTTACGGTGCGGGTAACGAAGGCATTGGTCGTCGCCGCCTCGTCCGTGCGGCTCACGGCCTCGGTGTTGACGCCATGATGCTGTAGCTGATCCTCTACGTACTCGCCAAAGTAGTCGGACCCTAGCTTGGTGATTATGGCCGAGCGTCCCCCGAGCTTGGCGACGTAGACGGCGACGTTGGCCGGCTGGCCACCGAGGTAGCGGGAGAACTGGCCCGCCGTCCTCAAGGAATGGGCCATCTCGTGCGAGATGAAGTCGACAATAGTCTCCCCGACGGCGAGAAGGTCGATCTTGTAGTAGAGGTCGTCCAACGCCTCTAGCGAGACACCATTTCCCGATGCCGGGTCCGTGAAGTAAGGGGGGATCCGCAATCGCTGGGGAGAAGGGGCGCTGTTCTCGGAGAGTCCATCCTGTTCGTCGCCCGCGTGCAGGGTCGTCGCGCCCTCCTCGCGCCCTCTCTCCGCGTCGCTCTTCTCGCCGGAGATCGCCTGGAGGTAACCCTCAGCGGTCCTCTCCCAGGTGTAGCGGGCGAGAACGCGGTCGTAGCCAGCTGTGGCGTAACGTGCCCAGACCTCCGGACTACCTGTCAGGCTATGAAGTCCGGCCCCGACGTCTTCGGGGTCGGTCGGGTCGACGAGGATGCCGTACTCTTCATCGCCCTCGCGCATGGATTCGCTGGGCCCCCCGAACTTGGTGACGACAGCGGGAAGGCCCGCTGCCATCGCCTCCAGCGGGGCGAGCCCGAACGGCTCGTAGAGCGCAGTTAGCGCGAAGACGGAACGCCTACCGGCGAGGTGTCGGTAGGTGGCGGCGAGCGCCCGCTGACCGCGCACGGCGAACATCGAGACCTCGCCCCGCATCCGCGCCCGGTCTATGACCTCCATCAGGGAGTCGAGAACGGCGCGTTCCTCGTCCCTGGCCTCGGCATAGTCTTCGAGTGGATCGTCGAGGCTACCGGTCAGGATCACCAGGTTAGCCGACTCCCGCAGGGTCGGGCTCCCCGCGAACGCTTCGACGAGCGCAAGATGGTTCTTTTTGGGATCCAGCCTGCTCGAGGCGACGACGCAGGGGAGGTCGAGACGATCGGGACTCAGGTCTCGCTCTAATGAAGCGACGACGTGATCCCCTACCTCTTCTTCCCTCTCGAAGTGGGCCGATTTGTCGAAGATGTGCAGGGCGACGCCGGGGGGCACGGCGGCGAAGCGGGTGTCATCGGTCGGGTCGACGGCGCCCCTGTAAGCGTTGTGGGTGTACTGATTAAAGCGCTCCTGGCTCGTGCTCGTGACGTTCACGTTCGAGCGGTTCATGGCCAGACGCTCGGCCACGAGGCGGCTGGAGAAGTGGTAGCGGGCGTCGACCCCGGCGATCTCGGTGCGTGGGATCCTCATCTTGTCCATCTTCTGCGCGCCTAGAGAGTGGGCCGTAAAGCTGAAGGGAATGCCCGTCTGCTCCTCGATCAGGGCGGCGCAGAGTCCACCGTCCCCATAGTGAGACGTTACGACGTCAGGCAGCGAGCCCTCGGCCTCGTAGAGATCCAGCAGTCGTGGCACGAACTCGGTACCGAGGTAGGGCCAGAGTTCCTCTTTGGCCAAAAACGTATCAGGGCCGCAAGGGATGCGCAGGATGCGTACGTTCGGGGCGTCAGGATAGGCGTCGGCCTCCGCAGCGAACTCGGGCCACTCGGGGTCCACGATGCGGCGCGTCACGATGTCTACCTTGTGACCGAGGTTGCCCATCGCGAGCGCAAGCTCTTTGACGTAGACGAGTTGTCCGCCGAAGTCCGGGTGGGCTGTCCAGTAGGAGTCGTCGGGATCGAAGTTCCCCTGCGGGTTTATGAAGGCGACGTGCATGTGCTCATCCTTTCTATGGTTGTCCGTTGGAGCGATCCTCCGCCCGGTTCCAACTCTTCAGGCGCGGTAATTCGGCAGGACGCCGCACGAACTCGGGGAGGGGGAAGCTGGGATCTCCCCTTCGTTCCCCTCGCGTTGTTTCCTCGGACAGCCGGAGATAGCCCTCGGCCGTGCGCCGCCAGTTGTACCGCTCCTGGACGCGTTCGCGGCCCCGGTCGGCGTGGGCCTGCCAGGTTTTGCGGTCGGAGAGCAGGCGGAGCAGTTGGGCCGCGATGTCGTCGGGGTCGTGGGGGTCTGCCAGGAGGCCGGCCCTTCCCTCGTCAGTAGTCTCGCGGGGCCCGCCGTTCTTGGTGGCGACCACGGGGAGGCCGACGGCCATCGCCTCGACCACGGTCATGCCGAAGGGTTCGTACTCGGCTGGCAGGCAGAAGACGCCTCCCGTCTCCGTCCCCCAGCGGTAGAGCGCTGCGAGGGTGACCTGCCCGGACAGGCTGAAGGCCGAGACGCGGTCCCACAAGTTGGCCCTCTCAACCTCGGAGATCAGCCCTTGGAGTACCGGCCGCTCTTCTTCGGGGGCCGCATCGGGGTCGCGTAGAGGGTCGTCCAGGCCGCGGGTGATAATTATGAGGTTGGCCCTGTCCCCGAGCTCAGGATGCCGGGCGAACGCCTCGACCAGCGCCTTATGGTTTTTCTTGGGATCTAGCCGGCTCCAGGCTATGACGGCGGGCAGGGAGCGACGGGTTGGTCCGATGTCCCGCTCGAGGGCCGCCTTGATCCTGGCCAGGGTCTCGGCCTCGTGAGGGCTTTTCGCTCCCGGGTCGAAGATGCCAAAGTCGACGCCAGGCGGTATCACGGCGAAGCGCCTGTCATCCCCGGCATCTACCGCGTCCCTGTAGGCCGGATGGTCGTATTGCTCGCGCCGCTCGGCTGCGCTATTGGCGACGATGGCCGCTGAGCGGGCCATCGCCGCACGCTCGGCTTCTATCCTGGCGCCGAAGTTGTACGTGGCGTCAGCCTCACGCAAGTCGTCGGGACTTGCGGAGTCCTCTAGCAAGAAGTCCAGCTTCCACGCTCCTAGCGAATGGCCCGTAAAGGCAAACGGAACGCCCGAATTCTCCTCGAGGAGCATCGCTGCGAGGCCACCGTCCGCGTAGTGGCCCGTCCAGAGGTCGGGCCACGAGGCCTCTTTACGGTAGAGATCCTCGACCCCCTCTGCCCACTCGCCCAGATATGGCCACAACTCTTCCTTGGGGAGGAAGTGGTCGGGGCCACAGGGAACGCGCAGGATGCGTACGTTCGGGGCATCAGGATAAGCGTCGATCTCCGCGGCGAACTCGGGCCAGTTCGGGTCCACTATGCGACGGGTCAGGATATCGGCGCGGTGTCCCATCACTCCCAGCGTCCTGGCGACCTCCCTAACGTAGACGAGCTGCCCGCCGAAGTCGGGGTGCGAGGCGAGGTAGCTGTTGCGGGGATCGAAGTTCCCTTGCGGGTTCAGGAACGCGACGTGCATCCGGCCATCCTCAGTCTCTCCCTCGTGCTCTCTTCCACCCGTCCTGATTCCCTTGCAGGCTGGCGTGTACCTCTTCGCGGTCGATCTCCGAAGGCAGGGTGCCTTTGGTGGCCAGCTTCCGCTCTACTATCTCCCTGGCGAAATGCACCGAGCGTTCGGCCGAGTTGCCTTCGAGGGTGGCCATGAGGAAGCCTGCCCAGAAGGCGTCCCCGGCTCCCGTGGCGTCGACGACCTCGACGGGCCTCGCAGGGACCTGGGCCGTGATCTTACCGTTCTCGGAGATCAGGTTTCCCTCTCTGCCCATGGTGAAGACGACCGTCGCGGCGCCGAGGTCATGAAACATCTCGATGTACTGCTCGGGCTCGTAACCGGGACCGAAGATCCGCCTGGCATCGTCGGCGGAGGGCTTGGTCACGTCGACGTAGCGGTAGGCTTCGCGGATAACCCCCCTGGCCTCTTTGTGGTCGGGCCAGACCCTTCTGCTGTAGTTCGGGTCGAGCGAGACCAACTTGTCCATCTCCCTGGCCCGGCGAAAAGCCCCTATCACGGCCGAGCGACAGGGCTCGAGAGAGAGCGCGAAGGTCGAGGCGTGGACGACCTTCGTGCGCGAGATGGCCTCGTCCGAGATCTCCTCCGGCCTGAGCAGGTAGTCGCCGCTGCGGAACTCTTCGAAATCAGGGGTGGCGTGGGTGGAGGAGACGAAGATGACGGTGGTGTGCGTGCGGTGGTCCATCAGCAAGTACTCCGTGGTGACGCCGTGGCGTTGCAGCTCGCTCTTGAGGAACTTCCCGAAGGCCCCGATCCCGGTCTTGGCGATCACCGCAGCGGCGCCCCCGAGCTTGGAGACGTAGACGGCGATGTTGGCCGGAGACCCTCCCAGATGTCGCTCGAAGGTGGAAGCATTACTTAGCGTGTCGGTCTTCTCGACGGAGATGAAGTCGACGACCGTCTCCCCGATGGTCAGGACGTCGAGGGGTTCTGTCTCGGAGGCCATAACCATGCAGTCTAGTTAACCTTCCGACCCCACGTCCACCCCCACGCCAGGATCGGGAAATCTGATGCCCGAAGCCGCGGTTCTAAGGGAGTCGCAGCGAGGGCGTTCGCGAACCTGATAGGCGGGTTTGAATCCTTCCCCTACAGGAGATCTGCTCTATCCGCAGATACCTTCGCGCTTCAACGCTGCGCGCAGGGTGCTGAGCATGCGGGTGAGCTCCCTCTGGTCTTCTACGCCCAATTCATCGAACAGCTCGGCCACCGCCGCGCGGTGCTCGTCGTAGATCCTGTCCATGGTCCGCTCGCCTTGTCCGGTCATCTCTATGACGGTGGCCCGACGATCTGTAGGATGAGGCTTCCGCCTTACCAACCCCTCTTCTTCCAACGCGTCGACCAGCGCGGTGATGTTGCGCCTGGTGACACCGAGCTCGTCGCTGATGCTGCTCATGATCTGGGGCCCTTTGCAATGCAAAGCCCCGAGCAAGCGCATCCTGGCGTAGGTCATCCCCCTATCCCGCAACCGCGACCTGACCCACTTCAGGTACAATGGCCCGAAAGCGGCGAACTCGTCGACGAGCCGCAGCGACGACCCTGCTACCGATTCGCGATTCACCGCACCCACGATCCGCCTCGCTCGAAACCCACCTTGTCAACTCCTCGTATACATCTTACTGTTGACGTACATTGTTGTCAATGTTATTGTGTATAAGTACATGATAATCGTAGGTTGAAGAAGTCTAGCTCTGCGGGAAGAGTGGCAGGGGGCTTTCGTGCAGAGTCTTTGTCTGCGGGAGGTTGGATCTTGAGTAGCATCACGGTAGGAAGAGTGGAAATCACCGCCCTCACGGACATGGAGGGTGCGTTTTTGAGGTTGGATCAGGTCTTCCCCGGTGTTATGGAGGACCAGTGGGAGCCTTACCGGCACCGCTACCCCTGGGCTTTCGCCGACCGCGAGACCCTGCGCGGGCGCGTCGGTGCTTACGTATTGCGTTCTCCCGAAGGTACGGTTCTCGTAGACACCGGCGTCGGCCCGCAGGCCATGGGGGCCGGAGGCAGGCTTCTCGTGGAGCTCGAAAACGCTGGAGTCTACCCCGAGGACGTCGATGCCGTCTTCCTGACCCACCTGCACGGCGACCATCTCGGCTGGAGCGTGAAGCCGGACGGCGAGCCCGTGTTCCCGGAGGCCCGCTACGTTACGCAGGCCGCGGAGTGGGAGATCTCCGCACCGTATCTCGGACGTGCCATCGCCGGGCTAGACGATCTTGGCGTCCTCGAGCTACTCGATGGTGAGGAGCCTGTTAGCGAGGAGCTTACGGCCATACCGACCCCAGGCCACTCGCCCGGGCACAGCAGCCTGCTCGTCTCCTCCGGCGGGGAGCAGGCCCTCGTCTCGGGCGACGCCATCGTGCACCCGGCGCAGGCGACAGAGCCCACCTGGAACGTCCACTTCGACATGGACAAGGAGCAGGCCGCCCGCACCCGCGAGATGTTGCTCGCGTGGCTGGAGTCAGACGGAATGATCGTCGCCGCCGGCCACATACCCGGTTCCGGCTTCGGGCGCATCGTGCGCGATGGGGGAGAGGAAGGACGCCGCTACTGGCAGACGCTGGAGAGCGTAGAGGATGCAGAGGATCTCTCCAGCGTCGACGTGTCCAGAGGAGGTAGATCTTGAAGAGCAAGATAGAGACAGCAATACATACCAGACATGGTGTCGGCAACGACAGCTCGACGACCACACTGGAGACCTCGCCTGCCTCCGATTATGAGGAATGGGCCTGGATGGTGGCCGAAGACCCTGCGTTCTACCTCTCGACCTGGAGAGCCGAAAACACGGGCGTATAGCGCAGGCGCACGGCAGGGCTCAAGAGGGGCGCGTGGCTCCGCTCACGGAGCGCGGCCGAAGAGGCGTTGTAGACTCGGGGTAGACACAGGTTTTCTGGAGCAGGAGAAGTCTTGAACGATCAGAACGGTGGTATGGGAGGCAAAACTGTCCTCATCACGGGCGGCACCTCTGGAATAGGGAAGGCGACGGCGGTGGCACTGGCGGCGATGGGCGCTAACGTTGTCGTGGTCGGGCGCAACTCGGAGCGTGGTGAGGCCGCGCTCGAGGAGATAAGGGCCCAGGGCCACAGTGAGTCTGTGGAACTCATGCTGGCCGACCTGTCAGTGCAGAGCGAGGTCAGGGGGCTGGCCGAAGAGTTCTTGGAGCGTCACGACAGGCTCGACGTGCTCGTCAACAACGCCGGGCTGGTTCAGAGCAAGCGGACCGAGACGCCGGACGGCATCGAGACGACCCTGGCGATAAACCATCTGGCGCCGTTCTTGCTCACTAACCTCCTGCTCGAGCGTCTCGAGCAGAGCACGCCGAGTCGGATCATCACGGTATCATCCGAAGCGCAGCGGTGGGGGAACATGGACTTCGATGATCTGCAATCGAGGCGCAAGTACAGGGGTTTCCCCGTCTATGGAATGACCAAGCTCGCCAACATCATGTTCACCTACGAGCTCGCCGAGCGCCTGAAAGGGACCGGCGTTAGTGCGAACTGTTTGCATCCAGGGCCGGTAAGCACCAACTTCGGCAAGAACAATAGGGGCGCGATGGCCCTCTTCTTCAGTGCGGCGAAGCCGTTTATGCGCTCGCCGGAGCAGGGGGCTGACACCCTGATCTGGCTGGCTTCTTCGCCCGAGGTTGAGGGAGTCAGCGGTAAGTACTTCTCCGACCGCAAAGAGATCGAAGCCAAAAAGGTCGCCTACGATCTCGGCGTCCGCCGCACGCTCTGGAAGATTAGCGAGGACCTGACGGGCCACGAGGTGGCCGCCTAGTGGGCAGGGAACGGGGTATAGAGGTCGAAAACCTCGTCAGGGAGTTCAAAAAGGGCCCTCGGGCTGTCGACGGCATAGACCTGCGCGTCGAGCCAGGCGAGGTCTACGGCTTCCTGGGGCCGAACGGGGCGGGGAAGTCGACGACCGTTCTGATGCTGACGACGCTCCTTCCGCCCACGAGTGGCACGGCCACCGTGGCCGGCTACGACATCGTGCACGAGGGGCCGCAGGTGAGGGCCGCTATCGGGGCGGCGCTACAGGAGGCGGCGCTCGACCCTTTCCTGACGGGCCGCGAGCACCTTCACCTGCAGGCCGCGTTGCACGGCCTCTCGCGCAAGGAGCGCAGGCGGCGCGGGCAGGAGCTCCTGGAGCGCGTCGGGCTCCAGGAGGCCGCCGACAGGAAGGTGCGCGGCTACTCGGGCGGGATGAAGCGCCGTCTGGACCTCGCCCTCGCGCTGGTGCACGGTCCGCGAATACTCTTCCTCGACGAGCCCACCACGGGCCTCGACCCGCAGAGCCGCAGCGCGCTCTGGGCCGAGGTCAGCAGGCTGGCGCGTGAGGATGGCGTCACCGTGTTCTTGACGACCCAGTACCTCGAGGAGGCCGACGTGTTGGCCGACCGGGTCGGGATCATCGACCGGGGCAAGATCGTCGCCGAAGACACTCCGGAGGCCCTGAAGGCCGAGATCGGACGCCCCAGCGTCGAAGCGACGCCGGCCGAGCGCTCGGAACGCGACGCCGTAGCCCGCGTCCTCAGGGGCTTCGGGGAGGAGATCCCCGCGCAACCCGGCGCCGTGGCCGTCAGGCTCTCGGGCGGGGCCGCCGGCCTCGCCGATGTGGTGCGTGCCCTCGATAGGGAGAACGTCAGCGTCGCCAACCTCCGTCTCGACGAACCGAGCCTCGACGACGTCTTCCTCGCCAAGACGGGACGCTCGCTCGAGGGCGCGGGTGAGGACGAAGACGGGGAGATGGAAGAGGCGCAGGCGTGAGAGGTTCGGCATTCCTTACGGAAGTAATGGCGATCGCGCGCCGCTCTACCCTACGTACTATGAGGCAGCCCGCGGTCATCGTGCCCGCGTTACTCTTCCCGATGCTGTTTTTCTCCATCAACGCGAACGGCCTCGACGCGGCCTCGAAGATCCCAGGTTTTCCTGCCGACTCGTACCTCGACTTCGCGTTCGCCTTCCCCCTCATACAGGCCTCGCTCTTCGGCGCGATCACGGCCGGCGCCGAGCTGGCCCGCGACATCGAGAGCGGCTTCTTCGACAGGCTCTCGCTCACGCCGATGCGCCCCGTGGCCTTGCTGGGAGGGATGCTCGCTGGCGTGGTCGCGCTCGGCTTTCTTCAGGGCGTCGTCTTCATCGTGTTCGGGCTGCTGATGGGAGTGGACATAAGCAGCGGCGTAGCCGGGATGTTCGTGATCGTGCTCCTTACCGTGCTCGTCGCCCTCGGCTTCGGCGGGATCGGGGCCATACTGGCCATAAGAACCGGCTCCGTCGAGGCCGTAGAGAGCGCGTTCCCGCTGTTCTTCGTGGCCATCTTCCTGTCGTCGATCAACCTGCCGCGAGACCTGATCGAACAGGACTGGTTTCGGTTCATCGCGACCGTTAACCCGATCTCCTACCTCGTCGAAGGCATCCGTAGCCTCGTGATAACAGGCTGGGACGCGCAGGCTCTTATCCTCGGGTTCGGCTTCGCGCTGGCCATCGTGGTGGTCTCTATCGGAGGGGCCGCGGCGTCGTTGAAGACGAGGGTGGCATAGGGATGGGTAGCTTCTTCCAGGTGGCTTTTGCCGTGGCCGGGCGCCAGATCTACAAGTACTTCACGAACCCCGCGTTCCTCGCCCCTGCGCTCTTCCCGCTGTTCTTCTTCGTCGCCTTCGCCGGCGGCCTGACGAGGGTGGGCGACGTACCTGGCTTCGACTATGCGGCCGGCTACATCGCCTTCCAGTACGTGTGGGCCCTGCTGCAGGCCGTCTCCATGGGAGGAGCTTTCACAGGGTTTTCGATCGCCGGCGACTTCGAGAACGGCTTCGCCAGGAGGCTCCTGCTCGCCGCCTCCAACCGGCATGGGATCATACTCGGATACACCATCGCCTCGCTCGTACGCGCCACCATGACGGGGACGCTGGTCACCGCCATCGCGCTCCTCACGGGGATGCCCATAAGCGGCGGCTTCGACTTCTTCGGCCTCATCGCCCTCGCGGTTCTGGCCAACATTGCGGCGACCCTGTTTGGGGCAGGAGTGGCTATGCTGCTCCGTACCCAGCAAGCCGGGCCTGTCATACGCACCCCGATCTTCATGGTCCTGTTTCTGGCTCCGGTCTTCGTCCCGCTCGACCTGCTCTCTGGTTGGATCGAAGCCGTCGCCCGCCTCAACCCGTTTACCCACATCCTCGAAGCCGCCCGTGGCTACCTTGCCGGCGACCCGACGAACGTCGCCACCGCCTTCGCCACGAGCGCCGCTCTCATTCTCGTACTAGCACTCTGGGCCATCTTCGGCCTCCGCCGCGCGGAGAAAGCCGGATAGGAAAGGAGCACGTGATGACCGAACGCGAGCAGTCCACCGAGAGAGACCTCTCCGGGCCGGCCAAGCTGGCCCTGAAGCTTGGGAGCGGGGCGCACGCGGGCGTATACCGTGCCACGGGCGGCAAGCTGTTTGGCCGCATGGGCAAGAGTCCCATCCTGCTCCTCAACACCGTGGGGCGGAAGTCAGGCAAGAAGCGTACGAGCCCACTCCTCTACGTCATGGACGGTGAAGATTTCGTGATCATCGCTTCGAAGGGCGGTGCGCCGACACATCCTGCCTGGTACCTGAATCTGAGGGACAATCCCGACGCGACGGTCGAGATTGGAGATCGGGAAGTGCGGGTAAGGGCGGAGGAAGCGGACCCCGAGGAGAAAGCTCGTCTCTGGGGGAAGATGGTCGAGATGTACCCGACCTACGAAGACTACCAGAAGAAGACGGAGCGTGAGATCCCACTCCTCATACTGCGCCCGGTAAGCTAACTCCACAGCTACAGGGAGGAGCATCGTGAAGACCATAGAGCGCGAAGAGCTGAAAGCGAAGATCGACCGCGGCGACGATTTCGTGTTGCTCGAGGTACTCTCGGAAGCGTCCTACAACCAGGCGCATCTACCCGGCGCGATCCGGTTCCAGGGCATGGACACGATCCCCGACCTCCTTCCCGACAAGACTACCGAGGTCGTCGCCTACTGCTCCAACTTCCACTGACACTCCTCGACGCGGGCCGTCCGTGAGTTGACGGCCATGGGTTACGAGAACGCGATCGAGTACGAGGGTGGCAAACAGGACTGGATAGACGCCGGCTACCCGACCGAGAGCGCCTGAAAGCAAACTGGTGCCAGTCACCGACCAGTCCGTCTCGTTTCAGGGCGAGAGGCAACGTCTTCGGGGTTACCTCGCCTGGCCCGAGGGCGAAGGCCCCTTTCCAGGCGTGGTCATCATCCATGAGGCCTTCGGCCTCAACGAGAACATAAGGGAGATCACCCACCGCTTCGCCGATGCCGGCTACGCCGCCTTCGCGGTCGACCTCTTTGCCGGACGCAACCGCGCCGTGTGCATGGCCCGCTTTGTCGGCGGTATGCTCCGCGGAGCCCCGGAACGCTTCGGCGTCGGCGATCTGAAGGCGGCCCTGAGCGTCCTCGCCGAACAACCCTCTGTAGAAGGAGATCGCATAGGTGCCATCGGCTTCTGTATGGGCGGGGGCATCGCTGTCGCCTGGGCGTGTACCGACGACCGGCTGAGGGCCATCGCCCCTTTCTACGGCGTGAACCCTCGGCCCCTCGGAGCCGTCTCCCGCTCCTGTCCCGTCGTGGGTTCCTATCCCGAAAAGGACTTCACAGCGAGATCGGGGCGGAAACTCGACGCCGAGCTGGGACGCCACGGCATCCCTCGGGATATCAAGGTGTACGAGGGGACGAGGCACTCCTTCTTCAACGACAGCGGCAGGACCTACGATCCCACCGCCTCAGAAGACGCCCGGCGCCGGACACTGGCCTTCTTCGATGAGCATCTCGCTTCGCCTTAGCTGTCCTTCATCCTGACCTGGTATGAAATGAGCTAAGGGAGCGTGATCCTTAGAGCGCGGGTGAACCTCTTCACAACACTTTCAAATGCAAAGGTTGAAACTGCAAAGATCGGGCGTAGACTTCTCCCGGTTGAATCGTCGTCAGAGGTTGGAAGATGGTAGAGCAGGAGAGGCGAGAAGAGGTTCTCAGGGGCGTACATCCTGTATTGCCTTCGCTCGCGCTGGCGTTCAAGCGGATGGTTGCGACGATAGAACGTGAGTCCGGGGTGGGGGGCATGAAGTGGTTCTTGCTCACCGTGCTCGGCCGGAGGGATGGGTTGAGCCAGGGTGAGTTCACGCAGGAGTACGAGATGGACCCTTCGCGCGTAACGCGTACTGCCCAGTCGCTCGAAGCTGATGGGCTTATCCGGCGAGAGCGGGATGCGGAGGACAACCGCGTAATGCGGATGTATCTCACCGAGGAGGGGCTCGAGGTATTGCAGAAGCTACCCGAGATAAACGAGCAGCTCCGGCGTAGGGTTCACGGCGTACTCAGTGAGGAAGAGTTCGAAGAGCTCAGGCGGATGTTGGGACTTCTCGCCGGGGCGATGAAGTCGTAGGGCGGGGGATTTCCGAGGTAATGACGTTTTTATCAGAGGGAGAGCGCAGATGAGCGCGAACGTTTCAGAAGTGCAGCAGTCGGGGCGTAGGGAGACAGTGCTCGCGGTGGCCGGGCTGATGCTCGCGTTGTTTCTCGTGGCGCTGGATCAGACCGTGGTAGGGACCGCGTTGCCCAAGATAATCGCCGATCTCAACGGCTTCGAGCACTACGCCTGGGTCACGACGGCGTATCTGCTGGCTTCGACGGCCATGATCCCCGTAATCGGCAAGCTCGGAGATATCTACGGCAGGAAATGGTTCATCATTTCTGGGGTGGTCATCTTTCTGGCCGCGAGCGCGCTGTGTGGAGCGGCCTGGGGGATGACCGAGCTGATACTGTTCCGTGGCTTGCAGGGACTCGGGGCTGGCATGATCTTCTCCAACATCTTCACCAGCGTCGCTGATATCTTTCCCGATCCCGCGCGCCGGGCGAAGTATCAGGGCGTCTTCTTCAGCGTCTTCGCGCTTACCAGCGTAATCGGCCCGACGATGGGAGGTTGGATCACGGACAACCTCTCCTGGCGGTGGGTATTCTACATCAATCTGCCTCTCGGCGTCTTCTCGCTCTTCGCCCTGCCCGTCGTGCTCCACCAGAGCGCCAGGCGGTACGGGGTGAAGATAGACTACCTCGGAGCCGCCACCATAACCGCCTCGGTCGTCTCGCTGTTGCTCGCGCTCTCGTGGGTCGGTGAGGGCTACGATTGGGACGCCACCCGCGTCGTCATCGGGTTCGTGGTCGCCGGTATTCTGTTCGCCGCCTTCATACCCGTAGAGCTCAGGGCAACGGAGCCTATAATTCCGCTTTCGTTGTTCAAGAGCAGAGTCTTCGGTTCTGCTGCGCTACTGATGTTCATGGTCGGCATCGGGATGTTTGGGATCATCCTCTACACCCCGCTCTTCGTGCAGGGCGTGCTCGGCAAGACCGCCACGGGATCCGGCACCGTGCTCACGCCGCTGGTCCTCAGCATGACGGCGATGGGTGTAATCTGCGGCCAGATCATAGCCCGCGTAAAGCGGACCAAACCGTTCATGATCGCAGGGGCGATCGTGATGACCTTCGGCGTCTACCTGCTGACGACGCTGGACGTCGACTCTACCCAGAGGACCGTCGCCCTGTATCTCATGATCACCGGCCTCGGCCTCGGACCGCTCATGCCATCGGCGACCCTCTCTGTGCAGAGCACGGTCGAGAAGAGGCTCCTCGGCGTCGCGACCTCGGCCACACAGTTCATCAGGTCTCTGGGATCGACCGTCGGCACGGCGGTTATCGGCTCGCTCGTTACCTCAGGCTACGCCGACTACCTGAACGACAACGCCCCGCCCCAGGCCCCGGGCCGATTGATAAAAGCTCTGGAGGACCCGAACGCCCTCGTTAGCGAGCAAGCCCGCAATGCGCTCGATCGTGTCGCTTCCGCCTTCCCCGGCGGGGAGCAACTCGTAGCCCAGATCCTACAGGTCTCCCGCCATGGCCTCTCGAATTCCCTTCACGACGGTTTCGTCTTCACCCTGGTCGCCGTCTCGGGGGCCATCGTCGCGGCTCTCTTCATGAAGAACATCCGCCTGGGGGATCAGGGACAGCCCGCCGTTCCCGCGCCCGCCGCGTCTCTCGAGCGCGACAGGCTGCTAACGGGTATTACCCTCGAGTACCTCGCCAGGCGCATCGAGGGCGCCAACGGCGACTCGCGGAACCTGATCTCCGCCGCCTCCCGGCTCGTCCCCGACGCCGAGGGATCGGAGAGGGAGCGCGCCAGGGTCGCGGTCGACCGGGTACTTCGGCCTCTGGCACTGGAGGCCATCGGCACGAGCGTCGAGCGCAACGGTGCGAACGGACACTCGGAAAACGGCCACTCTCCAAATGGCCAGGCGGAAGAGCACGTGCGACCGATCGACGGTCGGGCAGGCAAGCCGGAAAGGAGCGAGCAACCATGACGAAGTACGTTATAGGCGCGACGGGAGCCCTGCTCGGCGCCCTGGCTGGAGTGTGGCTGATGCTCGCTCCCTTCGCCCTCGCCTACCAGGGTTCGGGGGCTGACTGGGCGGATCCCACCTACGTGGACTTCTGGACCGGTCTTCCGCTCCTGGTCGTCTCTCTGGTCGGTTCGATCCTCTACATCTCCGGGCTCGTCGAGGAGTTACGCCGTCGCGGCATCGTGCGTCGTCCGTACGCCGCTCCGGCCGGGCAACCACAGGCACAGGGCCCGCCACAGGCCAACGCTTCGAATCAGGACAACAACATGGAGCAGGTGCTTCTGCCCCTGGTAACCGCGATGCTCAAAGACATGCAGGAACGCGACCGCGAGCGCGACGGAGCCCGTCAACAGAGTACCGACGACGTGCAACAGCCGCAGCATACCGGCGAGGAAGGGAGCGTGAGGAGGTAATGGCGCCACAGGCAAGGATCGGACTCATCGTTACCGCCATTGGATTCTTCGCTGGAGTCTGGCTCTTTCTGGCCCCCTTTATCGTCGAGTACCAGAAGGTGGGGCAGGACTGGATCGACGCCACCAAGAACGACCTCTGGACGGGCGGAGCCCTCATCGCTATCTCGGTCCTCACGCTGATACTCTTCGGCGCCTTCGCCCTGCGTGACGCGGCCAGCGCCGCCGAGCAGAGGAGCACCACCGAGGAGGGAGAGAACTAGACGCACGTCGAAGCAGCATGCGCCTCTCCTTTTGGTAAACTCCCCTGCGTCGCTTTCGGAGAGGTGTCCGAGTTGGCCGAAGGAGCGCGATTGGAAATCGCGTAGGCGGTGTTAAGTCGTCTCGTGGGTTCGAATCCCACCCTCTCCGCTTTTTCCTTCGTTTGCAGGTAAAACGTGAATGTTCGGGAGGCAAAAAGAGAGGTTCCGAATTAGCTCGAGACCTCATTCACTGCCAAGCGTACTGCAACCGAGATTTAGCCTAGAGACTGTTTGGTAAAGGTGAGGGTAAGGATAGTCTCGTACGCTGTCTCCTATGAGAAAGGCGTATCCGACCTTTCCGAAGTTGACAAACCTGATCGTCTGGCAGGAGCCCGACCCTGGCCTCGACTCCCTCTACCCGTGTCGGTCCGTCCTCGTGGCACCCG